>Ga0209194_1000154_pt1 | contig 61737 bp, 47 predicted proteins | sample COGITO_mtgs_1004_FD_184787 | JGI IMG/M metagenome (GOLD analysis project Ga0209194, IMG submission 184787) | Pelagic marine microbial communities from North Sea - COGITO_mtgs_100413 (SPAdes) (version 2) | ecosystem: Environmental > Aquatic > Marine > Epipelagic ... | reverse complement strand
CCACCCTGCCCAACTGATGGTAGGTGCTCGCTTGGCTGTAGCGATCGCCATACTCGACTTTGATATCGAGCGCTTGTTGGAAGTGCGCCCTCGCCTGCTCGTACTCTCTCAGTTCCTCCGCCACTATGCCCAACTGATGCGTCAGAGTGGCAACGGCTGATTGCTTTTGTGCTGATTCAACGCTGGTGACAGCCTCCAACAGATTCAGCCCATCCTGATAAGTCGCACGCGCCAGCGGATACTGCTGGGCTTTGACATAGGCGTTGCCCAACTTCAAAAAAGCGTCTACAAACTCCCAGCCCGCCTGCTCTTGCAGAGCCTCAGCAGAGTACTCGGCTTTGGCCTGTTTAATCAGTTCACCAAGCTGTAACCGACCCGCCGGATTGTTGCTTGTATTCAAATAGGTATCCAAGCATCGGTAAATGCTAAAGCTCTCCTGCCGTACCAAGCAAGTCTGCAACGCACTAAATAAATTCTCATACTCCAGCCCACAAAAGAACACTCCCAGCTTCCGCTGCTCCGGCTCCTTCGATTCCATCATCTGGTCATACTGCGCTGCCAGCCCTCGATAGTGATTCTTAAACCCAGTCGCCAGCCCTGCCCGCACCGCCTCATCCACAGCCGCCAGCTTCGCCTTCAAAAAATACGGAAACACCGGCTGAATCCGCAACAGCCGCCCATCCTCCCCCTCAAAATATGGCGACAGCAGCCCCCACCGCATCGCCTCATCCACCGCCGCCTCAAACTGATCAAACTCCCAATCTGCAAACGGCTCTAGCTTCTGCAACTCCTGTACATAATTCGGCAGCATAGGCCGAAAGATAAATCCCTTAAACGGAGCCAAACACAGCAACAGCTTCTGCGCCGCCGCCGACAAATTACTGTGCGAATACTCCACGCACGTCAAAATACTCTTGGTCTTATCCGCCTCCCCACTATCCAAATTCACATCCGCCGCATCCAGCCCCGCCAGCACCTCTGCCGCACTCTGCCGCGCCAAGTTCGCCAGCACCACCTCCATCGCCAGCGGATACCCCGCCAGCAGCCCCATCAGTCGCTCAAAGTCTTTCTCTTTCCGAATGTTCTCAATCTCTCGCTGGCCGAGCGCAGTCGCCGCCAATATCTTCTCCGCTAGCACCGTCCGCGCCTCCGCATCTAGCCCCCGCAGCCGATACCGATTCACCTTTCCCTCAACCGTAAACACATCCTGCAGCCACGCCTCATCACTGCGCGAGCCTAGCACCACCTTCGTCTGCCCTTTTGTTTGTCCGTCGGCCAGCGCCAGCAAAAATCGCTTAATCTCTTCCCGCTCCGCCTCGGGCAGCGTATTCTGAATCGCCAGCGCCTCCCCGGTTACAGACTCCAAATTATCCAACACAATCGCATAGGGCTGCGTCTTCAGCTTTTCCGCCAGCTTCCGCCGCTGCGCCCCCAGCTTCATCCCGCAAAATTGCCGAAACTCGTACTCGTCAAATACTCGCTTACCAATCTCATGCAAAATCTGTTGCAGCGTGTGTGCCTTTTTGTCATAGCCAAAGTAAAACACATCTGTAGCAAACCCCGTCCGCTGCCACCAGTCGCGTAAATAGTTCAGCAGCGTCGTTTTCCCCGTGCCGCCCATCCCCTGCAACAGCAGCACATTATGCCGCAGCAGCGCCTTCTCTATCTTCAATATCTCCAGGTCGCGCCCCACAAAGCCAAACGTCGCCCCATAAGCCGAAGACGCAAACCGATACCGCGCATCTTCACCGTCGTAATACGCCTCTTCCTCTTGCGGCGTAAACGCCCGCAGCCGCAAATCCACCGCCCGGTTTGCATACACCACCGGCAGCAGCCAATCTTCTAAATCCACCACCTGGTTAAAATACACCCGCCGATTCTTGTCGTTATACAGCGCCTTGCGCCCCAGCCGAATCGCCTCCGGAATCCCCCGCTCCGCAAACAGCTCCCCATACAGCTTTTCCATCATCAGCGCCGCCGCACTCACCGTCACGCTGTAGCCCATCGCCACCACCATCTGCACCCCCGAAGTCATCAGCCGACTCCCCAAACTCGTCTCCCGCGCCTCCGGCAAAACCTCTCCCGCTGCCGCCTCCTTCTCAGCCGCCTCCTTCTCAGCCGCCTCACCCCCCAACCCGGCGGCTGAGCGTAGCCGAAGCTGCTTTCCCGACTGACACGCATTCAAAATACAAATCGGCACTCCCTGATTCGTCAGCAAATCCGCCAGCTCCTGCGCCTCCACCGGATCGGCCTTGCCCTGGCTCTCCCCTTCCAAAAACAAAAACGCCTTCTCCCCGTCATAGCGCGTCATATCCCCCCGCCCATACCGCGCCTGAAACAGATAGCGATCATTCTTTGCCCCCGCCACAAACTGCGCATAGCTCATCAGCCCGCCATGCGCGTCAAAATGCACAATGTGATAAAAGCCCGCCTTCCGTTCCAAATGCTCGCTCAGCGCCTTAAACGTCCCCGGTCGCAACAGCTCCACATTCACCCGCAGCCGCCCCTGCTCAATCGCATCAATCAAAGGCCGCGAAATCGTCCGATAGCCCACATCATTTTCTTCATTTGGCCTTGCCGTCACCACCAGCAAATTAATCACCGGCGATGGCTGTAGCTCTATTGGCATCACCCCTCGCTGATAGCGCTTGCGCGTAAACACCGCATCCACTGCAAACGGCCTTGGCTGCTTGGGGTCTTTCAGCGCCTCCCAGTGCAACGCCTGAAAATCTGGCGACTCTCCCTCAATCTCAATTTGCAGATTCGTCAGCCCTTCCCGGCAGGCCAGCTTATAGTCGCTGTAGGCATCCGGGTCTGCAAACACCTCGCCGAACAGCCGCTCGCCGTACGCCCTTACACTTGCCGCCGCCCGCTGCGCCCGTATCTGCTCATCAAACGGAAACTGAATCCACTCTTCAAAGTAAAACTCTAAATCTCGCTCTTGTTTGCCATCAAACGGATCGCGCACCGATACGGGATACTGCGTTTGGCCGTCAATACTGACCACGGCAGTAAATCCCTCACTGGTTTTCTGGTGCTCACGAATCGTGATTTTTGACATAGCAGCAACAATTCAGGTATCAAATTTTTTACATACTAGCCAATTCAAACTCATCTCTCAGCTTTCCGCGCAGATCCTTACCCTTTCCAAAGAATCCATCCAAAGAATCCATCCAAGCTCAGCTAAACTTGCTAAGGATCGAGGATCAAGTTAAATCTGCTTTTGCGGATCGGTCGGTTTTGGCTAACGCCTACGGCGACGCTTTGCGAACGACTCCGCTCAGCCATCGTCAATGCCGAGTACCGAACCCTGAGCGGAGTCGTAGGCGTAGCCTTCTCGTAGAGTAGGGTGTCTGGCTGAAACGGTTAGGTTATTCAATCCTCGCTTCTAAATCGCTCTGCGTTCCTCTCTTCTATCACTACCGTCATGACTCCCCAACTCTCCCCCACCGAAATACAAAACGCCCAAGCCCTATTAGCAGACTATGCCGCTGCCCAGCCTGCCCTCTCTACCCTCACTCAAAACGACGGCGACCTAGAAACCAGCCTGGGTGAGCTAGTCGCCGCCACCGCTGGAACCGCTGTTTATGGTCTTGATCGCGATCGCCTCAAAACCGCCTTCTTAAAAAACCTACGCCGAGAAATTTGCGGCGACGATAGCTTTCGCGAAAAGGTAGAAACCTACAACAAAAATCCAGGCAAAGCCGCGCTGCTGACAGGGCTGATTGTCTACATCATCGATATTGTTACCATTCCGATCAATCCTGCGATCGCCACCATCGCCGTCCTGTGGATTCTAAAGTTAGGACTGCGTACCTTTTGTGACTACACAGACCCAGCTACAGCGCCAGCGATAGAGCCAGCGATAGACGCAACTACAGAGCCAGCGATAGAGCCAGCCACAGAGCCAAAGTAACAAAATATACAACACAATTTTCTCACTGCAAAAGCCCAAACAAAGAGAACGCCAACAAGACAGTTTGAGGAGACAGTTTGACCAATCAGCCACAACTGTCTAGTGCCAGTCGGGGCGGCTGCCACAGTTACCTAAGATAGCCGTAGCAAACTTACTCGATATAGCCGTATAAATGTTCAAACTTACAAACGCTCGCAATCGCCTACCGCTTCGCTCCTCACTACACCGCCTCGCCTTGGCCACGTCAGTCGCACTCATCGCCACCGCTTGCAGCAATGTTACTGAAAATACGGCGTTCTTAAAGTCACTGCTACCCAACTCTCTTTCATCTGGCTCGGTCGCTCAGGCTCAGTCTGCCACCCAGTCAGACTGGGAAACCATAGAACGCGAAATCATCGCCGAGCACAGCCGCGTTCGCCAAAGCCCACAAAGCTATATCCCCATTTTAGAAGCCTACCTGGCGACCATGAACTCGCAGGGTGACATCCCAGGCGGCTGTGGGTCTAATTGCACCCTCGTCACCCAAGAAGGCCGCTCGGCAGTCGAAGAAGCGATCGCCTTTTTGCGATCGCAGCCCGCCGTCGGCCCGCTAGAGTATTCAGCAGACATGGCCAGCGCCGCCAAGTCTCACGCCCAAGACCAGCGCGGTGGCGAAGTCGGCCACGTTGGCTCGGACGGTAGCCGAGGAGCCCAGCGCCTAGAGCGATTTGGGGTAGAAAATTCTGGCTCGGGTGAGAATATTGACTACGGTTCTAGCAGCGCTAAGGGCGTGTTAATGAGCCTAATTATTGACGATGGCGTAGCCGATAGAGGGCACCGCACCAACTTGTTTTCGCCAGATTGGACGACCGCAGGGGCAGGCTGCGGATCTCATGCGACGTATCGAACCGTGTGCGTAGTCAACTATGCAAAAATTAGCCGCGAGCTAAGCGTTACCAATAACGGCACCGTAGATCTGCTGTCTTTGCAGGTAGCCGGAACTGACATTTTGGGAGGCCCGTTAGCCGTTGGCACCTCACGTACTATCACTATCCCCGAGAGTCAAAATTGTGAGGCAAACGTAGTCGTGCAGATGGGTGGCCGCTACGCCAGCTTGACCTGGAACAACGTATCGCTGTGCGGTGCGGCGATGACCATCGACCCTCAAAATTCGTTGACCTTGAGCTACTGAGTCAGTGTATAGTGCTAAGGACATTACCCCCGGAGTTCCACAAGTTCCAACTGAGGAATGTACTTGGTACTGAGTAACAAATAATACTTCAGCGAGACATATGGGCATTCTCTTTTAAGAAACTTTGGTGACTTAAAAATTGATGAAAGCCCTTTTGTATCAATCGCTACAAGGATATCTGAAAGTTGGTCTTCCGACTACTTTCGCGGCTGCTGTCCTCAGTAATTTCTCTCCTCTTTCAATCTCTCCTCAATCTCTCTCTTCTGCAATTACAGAGATCTCATGGGGGCAGTCCGCTCAGGCCCAGTCTTCTCAGGCCCAGTCTTCTCAGGCCCAGGCTTCAACCCAAATCGCCGTTCAGCTAGATTGGACCACGCTCGAACAACAGATTATCACTGAGCACAACCGGGTCCGCCAAGATCCACAAAGCTACATTCCAAAACTAGAAGCCTACATGGCCACCATGAATGAAGATGGCCATATTGTGCATGGCTGTGGCCAAAACTGCGTGCTGGCGACTCAAGAAGGCCAGGGTGCGGTTGAAGAAGCGATCGCATTTTTGCAACAGCAGTCTCCGGTTAGCCCGGTTAGCCTCTCACCTGTTGTGGCCCAGGCGGCGAAGGCACTCGCGCAAGATCAGCGCGGCGGTGAGATTGGTCATGTTAGCTCAGATGGCACTAGCTTTTTGCAGCGGCTCAGTGAGTTTGGCGTAGAAAGCAGCAGAATTGGCGAGAATATCTCCTACGGCTCTACTAGCGCCGAAGAAGTGATTATGCGGCTGCTGATTGACGATGGCGTGCCTGAAAGAGCGCACCGCCAAAATCTGTTTTCTTCAGCTTGGACAAATGCGGGGGCAGGCTGTGGTACTCATGCCACCTATCGGTCTGTCTGCGTGATTGACTACGCGGCAAATCATTAACTGGCCAGCTCACTGACTAGCTAATTGGCCAGCTCACTAACTAGCTAACTGGCCGCTAATCCGGCCAACACTGCTTCTAAAGTTGCGGTCCAACCAACGATGCCACCCTGGGCGCGAATCATTTCTAGGGTGGCTTTTTTAAAGTCTGGAAAATAGCTGGCAGTAGCCTCTTCTACTAGCAAACATTCGTAGCCACGGTCGTTGGCTTCGCGCATGGTGCTCTGTACGCACACCTCGGTTGTCACGCCGGTAAAAATCAGATGGGTGATTTTGTGCGATCGCAATATCCGATCTAGCTTGGTGTGATAAAACCCGCCCTTGCCCGGTTTTGCAATCACCACTTCGTTATTCAAAGGGGCCAGCGGCTCAATAATCGCGTTTCCCGGCTCGCCCAGCACCAAAATTCGGCCCATAGGACCAGTATCACCAATGGTCAGTCTGTTTTTACCCTCACCTTCATCCGTGTCAACGCCTTTTCCTCGGGCCCGTTTAGACGGCGGGCAGTCGTAAAGGTTAGGGCTGTGGCCTTCTTTGGTTTGAATAATGCTGAGTCCTTTTTCTCTAAAGGTGGTTTGTAGGGTTTTGACGGCTGGCACGATGCCGCTAAGCTGTGAGACATCATTACCTAGCGCTTCGCCAAATCCGCCTGGCTCTAAAAAATCTCGCTGCATGTCAATGATGATGAGCGCAAGCTGGCGAAGGTTTTTAGGAAGTTCGTAGTCGTAGGGCTGGGCGTGGATACTGGGCATCTCATTTTCTCCTATCTAGCGTCTGGCTAGTGTCTGGCTAGTGTCCGGCCATTTTTTGACCAATTAGGGTGAGATCGGCCTGGTCAATGTTGCTTTCGTATACTAGATTACCGTCACTGATGACGAAAATGCGATCACACATCTCCAGCAGCTCATCGAGGTCTTCGCTAACCAGCAAAATCGCTACGCCCCGATCGCGCGCCTTTCTAAGCGCATCGTGAATAAAGTCTACGGCCGAAAAGTCCAGCCCAAAGCAAGGGTTAGCGGCAATCAGCAGCTTCACCGAGTCATCTGCTAGCTCACGGGCCAAAACTGTTCTTTGCACATTACCACCAGACAGGTTGCCAACAGGCGTTTCTACCGAAGGCGTCTTTACCGAAAAAGTCTTGACTAGGGCCACAGCGCTACGACGGATAACGCCTAGCAGCAGCAGCCAGTTCCATTTGGCCTGTGGCGGGCGATCGAAGGTGCGCAGGGCCATATTTTCCGCCACGCTCATGTTGGGTACGCAGGCGTTTCGCAGTGGCTCTTCTGGCAGGGTGCACACCTGATGGCGAAACATTTCTGCGCGGGTCGCCCCGTAGGGTTCGCCGTTGACAAAGAGCTGTCCGGCAGTCTGCGATCGCTGCCCCGACAGCACCTCTACCAGTTCTTTTTGCCCGTTTCCAGAAACGCCCGCAATTCCCACGATTTCGCCAGCCTGCACGCTCAGGCTCACGCCTTTGACGGCTAGCAATCCATTCCCGCCCTCAGCCTGAATGTTTTGCATAGAGAGCGTGGGCTGAGCTGTCTGGCCGTCTATAGGTTTGAGTGTGGGTTCGAGTGCTGGCTTGTCTGCTAGCTCGTCTGTTGATTTGGTGGGGGTAGTATTAGCCGTTTTGAGATCGGTTGGGAGAGAATTCGCTGGCTGGGTTTGTGCGATCGCCTGCTGCTTGCTCGACTGGCCCAGCATCATCTGCGCCATCTCTTCTACCGACAGCTCGCTCACCGCGCCCTGACCTGCCAGCTTACCCTTGCGTAAAATCGTCACTTCATCAGCAAAAGCCTGCACCTCTCTAAACTTATGGGTGATCAGCAGTATGCTCAAGCTACCGTTTACCACTTCCTGGCGCAGCAGCCCTAGCACTTCATCGGCTTCGGCAGGGGTCAGTACAGAGGTTGGCTCATCCAAAATAAGAATTCGATTTTTTAGATAAAGCTGCTTGAGAATTTCTAGCTTTTGCTTTTGACCCGCCGCAAGCTGCGCAACTGGCGTATCAAGATCGATCTGAAAAGGAGAGCTGGCGATAAATTCGCGTAAAGCCTGAGATTCTCTTTTCCAGTTGATTAGCTGCTGCGTATCGGGGCGAGAGAGCACCAAATTTTCAGCAACGGTCATCGCCGGAATAGAGGTGAAGTGCTGATACACCATCCCAATGCCGTAAGTATGGGCATCTTTAGGACTTTTTATGGTGCTGAGGGTTTGATTGACTTTCACCTCGCCTGCGGTGGGCCGATAAAAGCCCATGACGCATTTAACCAGGGTGCTTTTGCCTGCGCCATTTTCTCCTAGCAGGGCGTGAACGCTGCCGGGTTTTAAACTCATAGAAACGTGATCTAGCGCGGTAAAGCTGCCAAAGCGCTTCGTCATGGCGACGATATCGAGCTGAGGCGGCGACGAGTCTACAGGTGTTGGAAGTAGCTCAGTGGTCATCATCTAGTCATTATCTAATGGAGGGCAGCTAGGCGCAGCGTCGAGAAAAAGAGACGGAAAAAAATGTATGGGTGCTGAGTGCGTAGCAGCGTCATCATACCGCTTGTACTGTTTGGGAATAGTTTGCTGGTTACTTTAGGGCCATGACCCATGACTATGCTTCAAAGGTCTTTAAAGGTCTTTAAAAAAAGTATCAGATTGCGTAGGCGTTTAGCGCGCGCTTCTTTTTTGACGGGTCTAACGCTCTGAGTAGACGGTGCTCTTTGGCAACATGCGCGGTAGCGGCGCGGTCGATTAGGTCAAAGCCTTTTTTGCTTAGGTGAGTCAAAGTGCCGCTGCGATCGCTTAGAGTTTTTTGTATGGATTATCTTACCGTCAAGATAAATTATGGCTGCATCAACTTCTCGCCTGTCAGACATCTGTTTGACTGCGATCGCGCCGATTAGCTGGGGCACGACCTATGTGGTTGCTACTGAGTTTTTGCCGCCAGGTCACCCGCTGCTAGTGGCGGCGCTGCGATCGCTGCCCATCGGCCTGCTGCTCACGCTTGGCCTGAGAAAGCTGCCGCAGGGCATTTGGTGGCCGCGAATGCTGATTTTGGGCGGGTTGAATATCGGCGTTTTTCAGGCGCTGTTATTTGTAGCGGCCTACCGGCTGCCGGGCGGCGTGGCTGCTACAGCGGGTGCGATTCAACCCCTGCTCGTGGGGCTGTTTGCCTGGATAATCTTAAAAGACAAGCCCTCTATGCTTTCTGTTTTGGCCGCGATTGTTGGCTTCATTGGCGTTGGGCTACTGGTACTAGGGCCTGGGGCACAGCTAGATGCTATTGGCATCATCGCGGCCCTAGCGGGCGCGGTCACTATGGGCTTAGGCATTGTCTTGGTAAAACGCTGGCATCCGCCGGTTTCGCTCATCGTTTTTACCGCGTGGCAGCTCGCAATCGGCGGCCTGATGCTGCTACCGATTGCACTCGTCACCGAGGGGTCATTTACCACGTTTTCTAGAACAAACCTATGGGGCTTTATCTACCTCAGTCTAATTGGCACTGGCCTAGCCTACGCGCTGTGGTTTCGTGGCATCGAGCGGTTAAACCCAGGTGCGGCCTCGTACTTAAGCTTGCTTAGCCCAGTAGTGGCAACGCTCATCGGCTATCTCTTTTTGCAAGAGACCCTGTCAATCGTACAGATGATAGGCGTTGCTATTGTCCTAGCCAGCGTATTCGTCGGCCAGCAGGCCAGCTCTCCGTCGCCCAAACCCTCTTCGCCGCCCAAACCCTCTTCGCGGCCTTTGTCTGTTCCCGCAAAAAGGGGAGAGAAATCGCGTAAGTAGAGACGGCCTGTGTCTTTGCCCAGGTATCTATTGCTTAGTTATCTACCGCTTAGGTATCCACCGATAGATGACTCACACGGTCAACTCTGTTAATTTATCGGCATAGTTTGTCCACATTCGCCCACGCCATTTTCGACTAGCCATTTTTAACTATGAATAAACCCGACCTTACGCCCGAGCAAATCCTTCAAACGCTTCAATGGCGCTACGCTACGAAAAAGTTTAATCCAGATAAAAAAATCCCAGACAACGTTTGGCACGCCTTAGAGCAAAGTTTGGTGCTAGCGCCTTCTTCGTTTGGCTTACAGCCTTGGAAGTTTTTTGTCATTCGCAATGCCGACTTAAGGCAGCAGCTCGTCGAACACTCTTTCGGTCAGACCCAGGTGGCTGACGCCTCCCATTTAGTCGTGCTGGCAATCAAAACAGGTATGGGCGCTGACGACGTGCCTCCTTATATTGATCGGCTAAAAGAAGTGCGCGACCTGCCAGAAGAAAAGCTAGAGGGCATGGCGAATATGATCGAGGGCTATCTCAAAGAGCCGCCTTTTCCGCTAGAGCCCGATAAGTGGTCAGCCAAGCAGGTTTATCTCGCGCTAGGTTTCTTTTTGTACAGCGCAGCTTTGCTAGGGATAGATACCTGCCCGATGGAGGGCTTTGTGCCAAGTAAGTATGATGAAATCTTGGGCCTAACTGAGAAAGGCTACTCGGCAGTCGTGCTTTGCACCGCAGGCTATCGATCACAAGAGGATGGAACTGCTGATATGGATAAGGTCCGCTACGAAACCGAGAAAGTAGTGCAGTATATTGATTAGAGTTGTATTAGCTTGTCCAAGGCAAAAAGTTGTCTAAGCCGAAAGCTTGCCTAAAAACTTGTCTAAGGTGAGCAATAAGAGACCTGTTGAGAAAATGCTATGCCAAAGTCACGCCCTTATCAGCCCTTAATTTTTCGACTGGTTCATGCGGCTAATGGCCTGCTGGTGCTGGCTTCTATGGCGACTGGCTTTTGGCTATACAACACATGGGACTATCGCTTTGGGCGACTGCCGCTACCTGATGCGAGTAATCGCTGGCTAGATATTCACGGTCAGCTTGGCGAAATTGTCAGTGTTTGCTTCGCGGTTTTTCTGTTGTACAGCCTATTTGCAGGCCGAAAACGGTTGATTCAGCTTAAGTCGCTCAAACAACTGCCTCATCTCAACCGGCCCTCTGGGCAGTACGCGCTGCTGCACTTAATTAACACGGGGCTTTTGGGGATGTTGCTGCTGTCCGTGGTGTCAGCGCGGCAGTTTGGCGGTGCTAGGGCCCTACTCAACAGCGAGTGGGACAATGTTTGGTACAACCTGCATGTGTTTGCCTGGGCTTCGATGGTGGTGCTAGTGATTGCACATGTGACGCTCTCTTGGAAGGCGGGCGGTATACCGCTGCTGCAGTCGATGGCAGATCGCCGTGTTCGACCAGGTGATAGTCCTTTACGGTGGCCCGAGCGCTTTCAGCGATGGGTAAAAAGCCTTTCAAACAGTGCCTCAAAGTAGGTTGACTAGCAGGCTGATTAGCAGGCTGATTAGATAGTTAATTAGTAGGCCGACTAGATGGTTAGTGGGTTAGCTGTCACAAGAGTAGAGGAAAAGCGGTCAGTCGGCTGCTTTATAATAGTGAAGCTGAATTTGAACGATTTGGTTCAGCTATCTAGTTTAGTGACCTACAGCCGCTGCTGTGCCAAAGGAATCCCATGCCTATTGATATTGCTTTTTCGCTGAATCGGTCGCTGGTAAAGCCTTTGACGGTGGTGATCAATTCCATCTTGCGCAATACAGATCGCAATACAGAGCGCAATACGGCGCGGCAGGATGGGGGCGAGCCGCTGCGGTTTAATGTGGTGGTGCCGACGGGCGATCGCACTTTTTTTGAAGAGGCGCTGCTTTCTCCATTTGCCGCAGATATAGAACAGGGCGATGCTATTTTCCGCGTTCAGGAATATGAGCCGCCTGACTACCTTAAGGACTATTTAGACAACAAATTCAAAGAGAGCAATCCTCAGCGTCGTCTGTCTCGCTATATGCAGTATGGGCGGCTGTTTTTGCCGTCTATTTTCCCAGATATGCGTACCGTAATCTATCTAGACTGCGATACGTTGGTGATTGGGGACGTGCGATCGCTCTACGCCCAGGGTGAAAAGCTCACGCCTAGTCGCTATCTAGGCGCGGTTCCTCACTTTTTCCCAGCGGTTCTCTACTTCAGCAATCCTTTCAAGCTGTTGAGCGATTTGCGAAAATTTGAAAGCACATTTAACAGCGGTGTTCTACTCACTGATCTCACGTATTGGACAGAAGCAACTTACGATTTGCTAAAGCACTACCTGGCTTTGGACGCGGAAAATAACTACCGTTTGTTTCATCTAGGCGATGAGACTGTTTTTAATTTAATGTTTAAAGATGCTTATATTCAGCTAGATGGCAGATGGAACGCCTGCGGCTATGGGCAAGGTCATCTGATTGCAGGCATGATGCGTCGCCCACTAGAACAGATGAGTATCATTCACTGGAGCGGTGGCCATCATAAGCCTTGGGAGAGCGATCGCGTCATTTATTCCGATCTATGGCGACAGTATCAGCCCGCTACTTAAGAAAAGCGCTCCAAGCTAGCTGCGCGTATTTGTATAGCTTTGGCCACTTAGCTCTGTACATTTTCAATAAGCGAAACCGTTGATTCGTATAGAGCTAAGTAGCTCGCTAGCGTGCGAATGCATCCGACGCTAGCTATATCGGTGTAGAAAGCTGCGGCAAAAGTAAAACCCGAGAGCTGAGCCCTCGGGTTTTGCACTTTCATCTCTTAACGCTAAACGCATACTTGGCTTGCTTAGGGCGCTTTCAGAGATGCCCTAGATAAAGGCTTTAAGCTTCGCCCGTAATTGACAGCGCCTCTACCCACACGCGAGGACATACCCCACCTGGTGTTACTTCCGCTTCAGGCTCAATGTGCGTGATGCTCTTTAGTACGTCGCGAAAGTCTCCTGCAACAGTTGCCGATTCTACGCTAATTCGCTTGCCATCCTTCAGCAGCCAGCCGTCAAAAGGCAAAGAAAAAGAGCCTTGTAGCGAATTGACCCCGGCATGGAGTGCCTGCAATTCATCAATCAAGACAACGCCATCCGCTGTATTGAGATCATAGGCATCGTCAGCCGATTCTCCGGGCAGCACTTCTATATAATTGAGCCCAACGCTGACTTTTGCCCCAATACTGGCATGACCAGTTGGCTCCGCATTCATCCGCTTAGCCGTACCGGCGCTATGGATAAAGTTCTTCAGCACGCCTTTTTCAATTAGGGCTAGCCGTCGGGTAGGGGTGCCTTCTCCATCAAAGGTCTCAGAAGAAACATTCTCAGGGTGCAGCTCGTCGTCATAAACCGAAAGTGAGGGGCTCGCAACTTCTGTCCCGATGGACTCAGCCGTCGAAAGAGAGCGATTGTCTAAGATGCTCTGAGCGTTGTACATGTTCGAGAAGGCGCTTAGCAGGCTAAGAAAAGCTTCGGCAGAAAAGACGACCGGATATTTGCCCGAGGTAATTTTCTCGTAGTCAAGGTGGCTAATCGTTTTGTCAGCGGCTTCTTGAACGCAGCTGTCTACATCTAGCTGAGCAATGCCAGTTTTAAAGCGCATGGCCCCTGCGGCCCTTGGTTTTCGGCCTTCTTGCGCGGTTTTACCATAAAGATAAACAGACGCGTAGGTGCGCTCTTCACTGCGCAGTGCGCCATCGCTGTTGAGATAAAAGCGTTCGATGTCGCGCTGAGCGATACCGTTGTAGGGCACAGAGACTATCGCCTCGTGCGCCGCCAGCACGCCTTTCTCGGCATTAACCAAAGTCTCGATTAGCTCAGGGACAGGAGCAGGCGCTGCCTTGGTAAAGTCTATTTCAGCGGCGGATGCTTTGGCCTGGGGGCTAAAGTCTGGCGCGTTCTCTTTAACACCAAAGGCGCTAGCTTCGTAGGCGGTTTTTAGCGCCATTTCGAGGCCGACTTCGTTGGTGTCGGTTGTGGAGGTGACGCCAATCTGGTTTTGGTCGTTCCACACGCGAACAATCACGCTAGATCGGTTAGAGGCTTTTACCTGTTTGGGTTTGCCTTTATCTACTTGAACGCTGGTTTCGTCTACGGATGAGCCATAGATGTCGTATTTAGCGATGCTGAGCTTTTGCGCGATCGCCTCAGCCTGCTTTGCAATCGTTTGAATATTTGTCATAAGAAATGAAGAGTATTGAGAAATCTCGTCGAATAGCCATCTTGCCCGTCTCCCTCTTGACAGCAAGACAGTGACCGTTTATCGCCCACCAACGGTAATATCATCCACCTTAATATGAGGCTGACCGACCGTTACATACACACTGCCGCTCACCGAGCCGCAAAAGCCAGGGGCCAAACTGATGTCGTTAGAACACATCGAAATCTTGTTCATAATCCCGGTCGCTTCTCCAATTAGGGTTGCCCCCTTCAGCGGCTTAGTAATCTTGCCGTTTTCAATCAGATAGGCTTCGTCAACCGCAAAGTTAAACTGACCGGTTGGCCCAACGCTGCCGCCACCCATCTTCTTACAGTAAATGCCCTTGTCAACCGAGGCAAACAGCTCTTCTACCGTGTGATTTCCTGGTGCAATATAAGTGTTGCGCATTCGAGAGGCGGCTGCATGGGTATAGCCCTGACGGCGACCGCTGCCCGTACGTGGATGGCCCGTGCGCATCTCACCCGCTCGATCAGAAATGAAATTCTTCAAGATGCCATTTTCAATCAGCAGCGTCCGCTGAACAGGCATTCCTTCATCATCCATATCAATCGTACCAAAGGCTTCTGAAGAGAGCCCTTCGTCCCATGCCGTCAGACTTTCATGGGCTACCTTTTGCCCCTTTTTGTTCAAGAAAGGCGTTGTTTCTTTCTCAATTTGGGTGGTTTCTAGCAGGTGGCCACAGGCTTCATGAAAAATCACGCCGCCAAAGTGGTTGGCCATAATGACCGGATAGTTACCAGATTCCACATAGTCCGCATACAGCATTTTGCCAGCGGCCTCGGCCACTTTGACGGCCGTTGCAGTGTAATCCCAGGCGGTCAGGAAGCTAGGGTCACCAGTATTGCCCAAGCGCTCGCTAATAGAAGAGCGATGCTCGCCATCAGCGCACAGCAGACTGAAGCCAACAGACTGAGTTAGGCGAACGTCGCGGGCAAAGGTGCCGTCGCTAGAGGCAACTAGAACTTCTTGCCAGTCGCGGAAGTAGGAGGCGCGGCGAGCTTGTATATGCTCGGCTTTTTGGCCTAGAGCGGTGTTGGCTTCTAACAGCACTTCGCCCATCGTTTGCATAGAGGGGCAGCTTGCAAGCCAGTTATCTTTACCGCGAGTAACGCCATAGTCGCGCAGCGGCTCTAGGTTAATTTCGGGCACGCTAGCACTGGCCGCTGGCATCGCCAAATCCATGATGGCCAAGCCTTTTTCCAATGCCGTTTTGAGCCCGTCAAAAGTGAGGTCGTTGGTGCTGACATAGCAGTCAGAGCTGCCCTTAAACACGCGTACGCCTGCACCAGAGACTAAGCTCGGCGCAATGCTGGTGATGGCGTCGTCTTCGGCAAGGCAGCTGATGTAGTTTTTGCGCTCTAGGAAAAACTCAACGAAGTCAGCGCCAACGGCTCGACCTAGCCCTAGCAGGGTAGACAGCGGTGCCCGCCAGGTTTCGTCAAACTTATCGGTAGTGGAGGTGTAAGTGAGAGACGGGATCTGCTCTAAGCGCAGGGGCTGTTCAAATGTAGCGGCTGTCATACCGAACCAATTCCTTTTGATATTCTGCTGGCTCTTAGTTTACCAAATGTGACAATGGATGTGCCTGCGACAGAACTGGCGGTTTTCTCTACCCTGCTTTCTTTTCCTTCGGTCTTTCGCTGCTGTTTCCTTTCTTTTTTGCGTCGATCCTTTGCTTCAGCTTCTTCTATTTCGGCCTCTTATGTCGGCCTCTACAGCTTGTCGCTGACCATCCCGTCTTAGCTAGATATTACTTTAGACATCAACAAACAGATCTTCGCCTTCCTGCGTAACTGTAAAATTAGCCACGTCAGTAGGGGTTTTGCCCATCGCCATCATCTTTTGGGCTATAGCGGGTAAAGGGATGCCAACAAAAGACTCTACCCATTCTACGTTTTTGCCCGTGCACATTTCAAACTTAGAGCCGTGAAAAGGGCAGGTAATCACACCGTTTTCTAGCTTTCCTTTAGCCATGGGTAGACCCAGGTGTGGGCATTTATTTGCGATCGCACAATAGCTATCTCCCACCTTGGCCACTAAAACTGACTGACCGTTAGCGCTAGCCTTAAGAGCTTTTTCCGAACCGACAGCTGACGTAGTGGCAATTTTTGTTTTAGTCACGGTAAGAGACACCTATTGTATGGATTAGAGACAGATTTTATAGCTATTAAAAATCAATCTTCCAATACTACAGGATGGATGGATTGGCAGCAGTCTATGAGATTTTTCGTAAGATTTAGCAAGCTTTCACCAAGCTTTTAGTTAGGTTGCAGCTAGCGACTTGGATTAGCTCGTTAGCTAGTCGCCTACAATCAGTTGCCAATCAGTTGCCGACGATAGAAGGGGCTATTGACAGATCTAAGGCACCTGCTTTCATTTTCTCAATATCTGCTGGTAGCCATGCTCTAATGGTCTGGCAGTGATGCGCTACCATTAGGCCCCACAGTCCCCTTTCGGTCAAAATTGGGACAACTAGGTTGGCCTGCACATTCAGATAGCGCAAAAAATCTCGATGACAGGGGGCAATCTCCGCAGTTTCGATGTTTGCGATCGCTCGTACTCGACCGTCCAAATATAACGCTGCATACTCCTCGTTAAAGCACTGATCAGGCCCGGTAGATCCTAAAATAGAGAATCTTCGGTCGCTCAGCGATTCAAACGTCACCCGCCCTTCCCACTCTTGATAAAAGTAGTAAAGCACTACGCGATCAACCTGGAGGAAAGCTCTAAGTTCATCTGTTGTCCGCTGTACCGTTCGATCATGCTGCATCTTCTTTTGCAGCCGCTGCATAATAGTTTGAATCTGAGAAACTTCTGACTCGTCGCGGTTGAGGTGAATATCGGGGTTGAATTGAGTAGACATGAAAAATTGAGTTTCAAGGGGGTTAGACGTACTCTTATGTTCTCAACTTTGTAGTCGATTGCTGCAATATACAGCTCTGATAGGGCAAATCTAAACTAAGGCTGCCGCCTTGTACTGTCCGCATCGTTCGTAGCGTTTTTGACTCTTTCCGAATCTTTTCGACTCTCAAGACTATTGACTTTTAAGACTAGCGGTCTTCCAAACGCGCGTGCCGCATACGTGCGATGTGTGTCCGTCTCCGGCGTAAAAATGTAATATTTCCGTAGTCAATTTTCGTAGCTAAACGTAGTCGCTAGCTCGCCTTCTCGTAGAGTAGCCAAAACTCGGTCAGGCTACTTTTTGAGGAGTGCAAAGCTCTACGACTACGCCTGCCACTCGTTATTCTATCTGCATTGAACAGATTTATAGATATATAAACTATATAAGCGGGTGATAAGCCCGCTCTATAACATCTATATACAGATCCAGCCGCTAGCTCTCGGTCAAGCTATACGTTCCTCTATCTCCTTTAAACCATTCTCCGTCGCGTACACCGCCCGAGAGAATATTAGAAATTCGGTTACGCGCTTTGAGATACTGCTGCTTTGGCATCCCGTCTTTAAACAGCGAATCCATTACTTCTGCAATCTTAAATGACTTGTCGGGCTGGGTTTCAAGGACAATCCTGACAGCTTCAGGAATTGTTTTTTCCTTGACGCCCGGTCGAGTGTACTTCTGCCAGCTAGCGGTCCGTCCGTCTTTCTTCTTGCTGGTCTTGGTCTTGGTCGCTTTCTTTCGCGGTGCTTTTTCCTCTACTTTGCTTTCGGGTTCGACGATTTCCTCTTCGGTCTCTTCTTCGGTCTCTTCTTTTTCAACAGGGGCTGCCACAGCTTTTTTGGCAGCGTCTTTAGCAGTAGAAGTCTTCTTGTCAGAAGCTTCTTCAGCAGGTGCTTCAGTGACTTCTGCGGGTACAGTAGCCGCTTTCGCCGCTGTCGTATCTGCTCCAAAGAGAGGCATAACAGCACGAACGCCTGCCAGTTTTTCTCTTACTTCTTCTAGCTGCGCAACTAGAGAGGTCTCCTGGTCAACTAGTTCTGAAGCAATTTCCTTCAGTTGAGGTAATACGGTTTGAGTCATAAGTGAAGTGTACAAACAGTGTGTGTCTTTATTTGTCAGGTAATAATACTACCGTAATGACTGACATTCAGTATTGTCGTAGGGCTGATTATCTTGCTTTTTTTCAACAAATTCTCAATATTTCCTATTCCCAAAGGATTACTTATGTTGAACTAACCTGGCTAATCCTATGGCTGACGACGGTTGAACCGCTTTTTCAAGTCCTCTGAACTAAAGTTTTGGTGACTTGATGTCGTTTGTTTTTGTGGCCATTTTTCCCGACTGGCGGGCTTTGCTCCAGGTGCTTTTTTCTTCAAAGTGGGTTTTCTCACGCTTTGACTGGCAGTTTCGCGACCTATAGCCTTATTTTCTGGCGTTTTTACATTTTCTTGTCTGTTCTCAAACGCATTTTCTGTTTCTGTTAGCCGCATACTCAAGCTAATTCGCTTAAGCTTCTCTTGTACTTCTAATACTTGTACTTTGACAACCTGTCCGACTTGTACAACTTCTTTTGGATCGCTGACAAATCGATTAGCCATCTGCGAAACATGGACGAGCCCATCTTGATGTACACCAATATCTACAAATGCGCCAAAGTTGGCAACGTTCGTGACAATGCCTTCTAAAACTATGCCAGTTTCTAAGTCTTTAATGTCGTGAATGCCGTCGGCAAACAGGGCGTAGGTAAATTCTGCTCTGGGATCGCGTCCCGGTTTTTCTAGCTCGCTTAAAATATCTCGCAAGGTGGGCTCGCCGACTTCTGCAGTGGTGTATTGCTCTAGGCTCAGCTGATTAACCTGCTGGCTGATGCGACTAACTTCTGTTAGCGGTACGTTCAAATCCTTGATGATTTGCTCGACTAGGCTATAGCGCTCAGGGTGGACGGCGGTGTTATCCAACGGGTTTTTGCCCGCTCGTATGCGCAGAAATCCAGCGGCTTGCTCGTAGGCTTTAGGGCCTAGCTTGCTGACTTTGAGTAGGGCTTTGCGATCGCAAAACTGCCCGTTCTTATCCCGAAAGCTGACAATATTGTTGGCGATTGCCTTACTCACTCCCGACACGTATTCCAACAGCTCACGCGAAGCCGTATTCAAATCCACGCCTACATAGTTCACACAGCTTTCTACCGTGTTGTCTAACTTTTGCTTTAGCCGCTTTTGATCAACATCATGCTGATACTGGCCGACCCCAATCGATTTTGGATCAAGCTTTACCAGTTCGGCTAGTGGGTCTTGCAACCTGCGAGCAATACTAATCGCACCGCGTACAGTAATGTCTAGCTGTGGAAATTCAGCGATCGCTACTTCACTGGCCGAGTAAATAGAGGCCCCTGACTCATTCACCATTACCTTTACGGGCGGCTGCGCTAGCTGGGCGATCGCGTCTGCAACAAATTCGTCGGTTTCGCGGCTAGCAGTGCCGTTGCCAATGGCAATGAGGCTAATGTTATGGTCCTTGATCAGTCGTTGAAGCGTTTTTGCGGCCTCTAGTCTGCCGCCCTGTCCAGAATGTGGGTAAATCGCCGCGTACTCTAAAAACTGACCGGTTGCACTGACAGCCGCGACTTTGCACCCGGTCCGAAAGCCCGGATCAACACCTAGCGTTGGCTTCATACCAGCTGGCGCTGCTAGTAAAAGATTGCGCAAGTTTTCGGCAAAGGTTTGAATAGAGACTTCGTCAGCCCAAGCTTTTTTTTCAGCTATGGCCTCGTTGATTAACGAGGTTTTCATCAGCCGGTTGAATCCATCTTTGACCCAGTCGCTATAGAACCGTTGGAGCTGTGGATCAACGCTGATAAGCTGACTATCTAATAAATAGTCTAAAACTTCGGCGTCATCAAAGATTAAAGATAGTTTGAGTATCCCTTCTTTATCACCGCGTAATAGCGCCAAAAGGTTATGAGAGGCTATTTCACTCACCGCCTTTTGATAGGTGCGGTACATCTCGTATTTGGTCGTGCCTTCAGCATGGGCCGCTTTGATTTTGGAAGAGAAACTGCCCTTTTTCAATAGAAACTGGCGAACATAGGCTCTAAACGGGGCCTGCTCGGCCATCGTTTCGGCGAGTATGTCGGCAGCACCTTGGAGCGCGTCGCTAGCGGTTGCAACCTCGTCAGTGATATAGGGAAGTGCGATCGCAGCTAAATCACCCACCGACTGCCGCTGCCGATTTAATCTGGCAATCTCATCGGCCAAAGGCGATAGACCTTTTTCTTTGGCTAGGGTGGCGCGAGTACGACGTTTAGGCTTATAGGGCAAATACAGATCTTCTAGCTCAGTTTTGCTCTCGCAGCGTTCAATTTTGGCCAACAGCGCTGGCGTCAGCGCATCTTGCTTTGCGATCGCCTCTAAAATCGTTTGCCTACGCGCCATAAGCTCGTTTAAATAATCATGCTTTTCAGCTATCTGCCGCAGCTGAATTTCATTCAATTCTTGGGTTTTCTCTTTCCGGTAGCGAGCAATAAAGGGCACTGTTGCCCCTTGCTCAAACAGCGCTAAAGCAGCCTCTACCCGATGGATTTGAATGGATAGATCCCGTGCAATGAGTTGAGCAGTCTTCATATCAACCGTAAGTAAGCAATGTACTCAGCAAGGTAGCCAAATATAGGTTAGCCAAATATTAGGTTAGCCCGATAAATTAGCCAGATAAATGCCGATTAGCAGAACGACTCGCAAACCTTGCCACACACCAGCCCGATTGTAGCCTGCGTAGAAACACACTATCTCAGCAAAACCTAGCGTCCGATAAAACTTTCTCTCAGTACACCCAACCATAGAACACTTTCAGACTAGGTAATATCATCTCCAAAAAATTTTCTCTCTAAGCAGAAAATGCTAAGAATCTGTGTAAATACCCTTGGTCGATCAAGCTTTGTTTGCCTGCCGAAAGCCTTTTTGTAAGAGGGCTTAGCCTGTTGTTTGCTTAACAGAATCTATATGTTTTTTTGGTTGATTGTACGCTTAGCTCCTCCATACATCTAAGGGAAACTGTTTATATGTACGAGTAGCAAATGCTACATCAAGAAACTTACTCCTGAAATCTATGAATACTTTCCTTCCAAAAAATACTCATCGTTTGACCTTAATCGCAGCCCTGACCATTGCAGCGATGGGTACGCTGGTCTCAGCGGCTGATGCTGCAACTTATCAGCTCGGTTTTGATCAAGGTGTAAATGGCGGAAACGTATTAACAACCTCTAACGGACTACTCGATACAACACAGTGGGCCGATTGGAAGCTTGATGACATTTCTGGGATCAATAGTCGTACCGGTGATGCGGCAAAACTGAACTTGTACAACACCAATGCGAATGGTCGAGACAACGATTTGAAAACAGGCAGCAACTGGAAAACAGCTCCGCAAGGCAACGCGCTGATTATCCAGGAAGAGGATGGCGATAGCCTTCGCAATAACGGTTCATACAAGGCCGATGATGAGACGAAAGGTGGATACATTGATTTTAAGTTTGCTGAAGCGGTCGATTTTGGCAGCATTACTTTGTTGGATATTGACGACAACGGGGGTGGCATTCGGATAGAAGGGACGCGCGCCGACGGTAGCCTGCTCAATATCGATATTGATCGGCTAATGGCGAAGCATCATCGCATCAACGGAACAAATGGAGGAATTGCTGAAGGAACGTCGGTTTCTCGCGGTGGTGTCAAGATGACTCAGGTTGGCAATCGGCAAGGTGACAACTCTATGTTCCGATTTGATATTAATGATGCCTTTTTGACTAATGTGCGGGTGAGCTACCCCGGTAGCGGTGCGATCGCAAGTCTGGAGTGGGATACGCTAGAAGCCGCAGCCCCTCAGGAGATTCCTGAGCCTTCTGCAATCGGTGGTTTGTTAATGATTGGCTTTATCGGCAAAAAACTCAAACAAAAGCGCGACTTGAGCGCTTTGAGCGAGCTGGCTTAGTCCGAAAGCGTCCTCGACGTATCGTTAGCACCGCTAAAATCTTTGATTGAAAACAATAGGCCCTGCTCAATCAGTACATTGAGCAGGGCCTATTCGTCTGAATCTTTTATTGGTTTCTCTGGTGGCTTTTCCGGTGACCGGTCTATTGGCCGGTCTGTTGGCTTACATGCTAGCGGAAACTATCTGGATTGAGTAAGCGGCCAGGGCTCGCCGTATTGCCCAGCGCTTCTCCGGTGCCACCATCTGAAGGGGCAAGAAAAGGCTTTAGATTAATGGCATTGCTAGCGGATGAGGGCCTGCCAGATAGGGGAAAGCGATTGATGACGCTGCCAATTTCACCAAGCAAGCCGCTGCTGCCATTATCTGCAAAGGTGTTGACAATGGTGGTATCGGTGCCGCTATCGGCTAGCGTCAGGTTCTCGAAGACAAGATCGCGAGTGACAACAGGGTTTTGACCGGGGGGAACGGTGAAGACGATTTTACAGACGCCTGGAAACTGCTCGGTGGTAGCGCAGACGGTATCGTAGCCGTTTTCTGTGCCGACCTGAAGCTCTGCTAGGCCCTCGGGCCGATAAGACTCTAGCCGCTCGCTAATGGTAAAACAGCGTCTTTCGGCGGTCCAACCGCCACCCATTTCGCCAGGGGTGGCCCAGGCGTAGGCATTTTCAGGCTGATCTTCGGGCAGATACATTACGGTATATTCGTTGTTGAAAATTTGGCACTCGAACCGGGTATCGGTTGGGACTGAGCTGCCTTCGGTGGTGGGCTCTACCTCGGGGAGTGGCTCGCTGGTTTGGGCCTGACTGGCAGGAATCGCTGCTACGAGGCCGATGAAGAGCGTGCTGCTAAACAGCAGTGCAGTTTTAATCATGTGAGGTGAGTCCTTAGAGATTCAGCTTGGAATAGTTCTAAATATTTTGTTTTAGCCTAGCGTAGAGCTGATTTTTTGCTATGAGGCGGTGGACAGTACGCATCATTTTTTAGAACTGGTAGATTTCTGGGGTAGATTTTTGGTGGCAGAGCTGTAGTAGGTAGATTTGAGTAGGTAGATTTAGTAAGTAGATTTGTAATGGGTGGAGTTGAGCGGTTGAGAAAAGATGCGTCATGATGTGAAGCACGAGGGTAGCTTGTGGCGTTAAGCTCATGACTGTTCTATGTATTCTTATTGAAGTTCTGACGCTTTTTTGACTATGGCTACAACGACTCCTTACGGCTCTTGGCGTTCTCCAATTACGTCTGATCTAATTGTTTCTAGCTCGATCGGTCTAGGTGCGGTGCGGTTAGACGGCGTAGACATCTATTGGAGCGAGCTTAGGCCGACAGAGGGCGGTCGGCAGTTGTTAGTGCGCTATGGCCCCGAAGATGAGCTAGGCACAGTGAGCGATCTGACGCCTGCTCCGTTTAATGTACGTACGCGGGTACATGAGTATGGGGGCGGTGCTTATGTCGTGCACAAAGGGACGGTGTATTTCTCTAATTTTGCTGACCAGCGGCTGTACGCGCAAAAGTCAGGAGATGCCCCGGTTGCTCTGACGCCCGAGGTTTCGCCAGCGGCAGGATTGCGCTATGCCGATGCGGTAGTCGATGAACAACGCCAGCGGCTGATTTGTGTGCTTGAAGATCACCGGCAGTCGGGAGAGGCAATTAATGCGATCGCTACTGTCCCATTAGCAGGCGGATCTCCAAGTGTTTTGGTCAGCGGTAATGACTTTTACTCTTCTCCTCGACTCAGCCCGGACGGTACGCAGCTAGCCTGGATTACCTGGAATCATCCGCAAATGCCCTGGGATGGTACGGAGCTATGGCTCGCTCAGGTCAATAGCGATGGCAGCTTGAGCCGTCCTCGCAAGCTAGTCGGCAATGAAAAAGAGTCGGTGTGCCAGCCTCAGTGGTCACCGAGAGGCACACTGCATTTTATTAGTGATGCCACCGGATGGTGGAACCTGTATCGATGGGAAGGTGAGCGGGGCGAGCCATTATTTCCAATGGAAGCAGAATTTTCAGGGCCACAGTGGCACTTTGGCCAGAGTAGCTACGGCTTTGAAGACAATACGACGATTTTGTGTACCTATTTAGAAAAAGGCATTCGGCGACTCGCTCGCTTAGATACGCTGGCACGCTCAATGGACGTGCTGGACATTTCTTACTGCGGCATCGGCGGCTTGCAGGTGGGCGACGGGTTTGCTGTTTTTCTTGGTGCTAGCACCCGTCGCCCCAGCGAGCTGGTTAGGCTAGATCTAAATACGCTAGCGCTGACGGTACTGCGCAAGTCCAGCACGCTCCATATTGAGCCGGGCTATCTGTCTGAACCTAAGGTGATTTCGTTCCCAACAACGGGTGGTTTCAATGCCTATGGCATTTACTACCGGCCTCAGAATAAAGACTATGAGACGCTAGTGACTGAGCAGCCTCCTTTGTTGGTGAAGACGCACGGTGGGCCAACAGCGGCGGCCTCTAGTGCGCTGAACCCGTCAATTCAGTATTGGACGAGCCGAGGCTTTGCGGTGCTAGACGTTAATTATGGTGGCAGCACGGGCTATGGCCGCGCCTATCGAAATCGACTAAAGAAGCGATGGGGAATTGTGGATGTAGACGATGCAACAAACGGAGCGCTGTATTTAGTCGATCAGGCAAAGGCTGATCCAGAGCGGTTGGCGATTGATGGCGGTAGTGCGGGTGGCTATACGACGTTAGCAGCGCTAACGTTTCGCGACGTGTTTAAGGCCGGGGCGAGCTATTACGGGGTGAGCGATATGTCGAGCTTGGCTGCTCAGACGCACAAGTTTGAATCTCGCTATTTGGACAGTCTGGTAGGGCCTTACCCGGAGCAGAAGGCGGTATATGAAGAGCGATCGCCAATTAATGCGGTCGATCGGCTTTCTTGTCCGATTATTTTTTTGCAGGGGGACGAGGATAAAATTGTGCCGCCAAATCAGGCTGAAGAGATGGTGAAGATGCTGAAGGAAAAGGGGATTCCAGTGGCTTATTTGCTGTTTGCCGGTGAGCAGCACGGGTTCCGCAAGGCAGAGAATATTAAGCGAGCTTTGGATGCAGAGCTGTCATTTTATGCGCAAATTTTTGGGTTTGAGCTAGCAGACGAAATCGAACCCGTTGAGATTTTTGGGGAGGCAATGTGATGGTTGAGAACGGTGATCCGATAGATATTAGGTCTTTGCCAGATTCTATGTGGCAGATTAAGCCCTGGTGGTGCCAGCCGTGGTCGATTGTGCTAACGGGAGTGGCAGCGATCCTACTTTCCTGGCTGCTGCTGCATCGGCTATGGATTACGCTGCCGGTAGTGCTAATAATTTCGGCCTGGTGGGTTTTGTTTTTAGGCGTCGTGCCTGTGCAATATGCGGCGGCAGTTCGAGAGGCCAGTTTTGATGCTGCCCAGAGTACAGAAATTGAGAATTAAGGGTTTAGTTAGGACTTAAAGAGATGGATGAGAACGTTTTAGGCGCGCAGTTAGCGGCCTGCTGTCTAGATCCGGTGACCGGATTTTATCGGGATGGAGTTTGTCGAACAGGGCCACAAGACCAGGGCGTGCATGTGGTGTGTGCACGGCTGACGGCAGCTTTTTTGAGCTACACGAAGGCGCAGGGTAATGATTTGAGTACGCCGCAGCCTTTATATAATTTTCCAGGGCTGAAGCCGGGCGATCAGTGGTGTTTGTGTGCGGCTAGGTGGAAGGAGGCGCTAGATGACGGAGTTGCGCCACCAGTGGTTTTAGCCGCGACGCATAAGGCAGCGCTGAAGTACGTAAGTTTGGAGGAGCTACAGGCGAACGCGGCTGAGTAGACTGGGCTGGTCTTCGACAAAGGCAGAGGCGCAGCGACATACAACGCGGGCTCTGAACTGTTTGTGATCTTATCCGTTTTGCGAGTTTGTCTATGAGCGGCTCGTCTATAGGCTAAGGCAGCATAGCGTACTGATGATTTGAGGGGACTAGGATGCGTGTGACAGTCAGGATGCGTGTGACAGTAAGTGTGCCAGCGGATGTGACTGGGCGATGGGTTAAATGGGGTTAATGTGCTTCTGATATAGGTTTAGAGGATTGGCGCGGGTCAAATTTCTAACCGTCCTTGCTGTGCCATAGTCAGCGATGTTGATGGGATAGCCTGCTAGCACACAGTTGACCTCATCTGACCCATCTGAACCTCCTCGACATCAGGATTTCGTCATGTTTGCTAATCACAGCTATGTCCATCGTGCGATCGCACTTTCTGGCACTGTAGCACTCAGCGTATCGATTACGCTGCCTGCTGCTGCCCAGAGCCGCTTTATGGATGTTAATAGCACCTACTGGGCGAGTCCTTACGTACAGGCATTGACAGAAGCAAATATTATCAGTGGCTTCCCAGACAGTACGTATCGCCCTGATGAACAGATGACGAGGGCTCAATTTGCGTCTATTTTGAGCGGTGGGTTTCCGACATCAATGGCGCGTGAGCCGATCACATTTAGCGATGTGCCAGCCGATCACTGGGCAGCGGGTGCGATTTCTACTGCCTATGCAAGAGGCTTTTTGAGTGGCTATCCGGACGGGACGTTTGGGTTAGATCAGCCGATCACACGCTTAGAGGTGCTGCTGGCTTTGACCAGCGGTCTGGGCATTGAAACATCTGGGGCCGATAGTGAAGTGCTAGCGGCGTTTGTAGATAGGGGTGAGATTCCTGACTGGGCGGTGGCGGCGATCGCAGCGGCAACGACTAACCAATTGGTGGTGAACTACCCTGCGGTAGACCAGCTAAACCCACAGCGAAATGCGACCAGAGCCGAGATTGCTGCGATCGCCTATCAGGCTTTGGTGTACAGAGGAGACGCGAGTGCGATTGCCTCTGAGTATATGCCTGCGATCGCTACCCAGCCGGTATCCACACCTCCAACGGCTGAAACTCCTACCGACGACTTCTCAGATTTAGTCGCCTCCTTAAGTAGCGCTAATACAAACATACGCAAAGCGGCGGCTGACACCTTGGTAAAAGGCGGTGCGGCAGCGGTCCCTCAGCTAGCAGAAGCTTTAAAGTCTGACAGCGCGCTAGCTCGGGCCGCAGCAGCCTACGCACTCAACGAGATTGGGCCAGCGGCAGCGGCAGCGACGCCTATTTTGCTAGAAGTTTTGCAAGATGATAATGAGCTGGTACGGGCGCTGGCAATTAGCACTTTATCTAAGGTAGGCCTAGACCAGCCTGTTTTAGTAAATCTATTAGTGGCTGCCCTGCAGAGCGAATCTGGGCTGGTGCAAGATATCGCCGCTGACGCGTTAGTAAACGTTGGCGCTGATGCGGTCCCGGCGCTGGGCAGCTTGCTAGAAAATGAGGCAACTAACGCCCTCGCTAAAAAAACAGCCGCAACGCTGATCGGCGATATCAGCCAGATCGATCGGGTTGATAATTTGGTTTTAGCCTCGGCTGTGCCGGTTTTGGCAGAAACGCTCGGTAATGGCGACAGCGAGGTGCGCAAAGCCGCAGCACAGGCGCTTGGTGACTTTGGCCCGCTGGCAGACGCGGCCATTCCTGCGCTTTCTAGAGCCTTACTCGGTTCGGACTCGGGCGTGAACCAAACCATTGCGGGCAGTCTGACCAAAATCGGTCAGCAGTCTGTGCCTGGATTAACAGCAGCGCTCAACAGCGACGACATGCTAACTCGGCTGTATGCCGCAGACGCCATCTGGATACTAACAAAAGACAGCAGCTTGATTTTGCCAACGCTAGTCTCAGCACTGTCCGATGGCAGTGTAGAAACGCGTGAGCTAGCTGCGCTAGGCCTAACTTACCTAGGAAGACAGGCGGTTCCGGCACTGCCCGATTTACGGGGGTTGCTTGGCTCAGACAACGATCGCCTAGTGGATATTGCTAGCCTAGCGCTGCTGATTGTTAACAACCGAGATGCGCCTCAGCCTAACTTGGGCTTTTTGAAGACAGATGCAGAGAAAGCGGACTCTGTTCCGGCAATTGTTGAAGTGGTTAGTCAGCTTTGGTCGTAACCAGATTGGGTCATATAGAGCGAGATAGATCGTAGCTGCTGACTAAAACTGACCGGCAAAGATTTTGGTAGACACCAGTATGACTTGAGCAGTATGACTTGAGTAATATGGCTTGAGTCATATCAGTCTTTTGAGCGGAGAGCTGGTATTTTTGTTGTGCACTGTTTGCCATGCACTGGTAGCTGCAAGAAAACGGGTAGGGAAAGGGAACAGTAGAGCTAGTAGCTGAAGTTTTTAAACTGCTACAACAAGACCCACTGGATTTTTCCTACAACCTTATATCTACCGCTAGAACTGATGCCCGATATTCCCTCGCCTCCAATCAAAGAGTATCCATTTCAGTCTTTCTATCAAGTCAGTAAAAACGTAAGCAAGTGGCTAGCGATTGGTGCGGTTGTAGTCGCGAAACCCACTTTGGCGCAGACTATCGCAGTCGATGGCTCAACCGCAACTCAGTTGAGTGGGGCAAACTGCTCGGTTGATTGCACTATTACGGGTGGCCTAAGAGATGGCAATGGCAGCGGCCCTAATTTATTCCATAGCTTTAGCTTGTTTGATGTTGGTAGTTCCGCCAGCGTCACATTTACCGATCCAGGCGTTGAGAACATCTTTAGCCGCGTGACCGGGCCCACGCTTTCTGCAATTGAGGGAACTTTAAAGGTTGACGGATCCGCTAACCTGTTCTTGCTCAATCCCAATGGCATTACTTTTGGTGAAAATGCTCGGTTAGAACTGCAAGGTTCCTTTCTCGCCAGCACAGGCGATCGCATCGTATTCGCCGATAACACAGAATTTAGCGCAAATCCCTCATCGCTTCCCTCACTATTAACTGTCAACGTGCCTCTTGGCATACAGTTTGGCGCATTGCCAGGGCGAATTGCGCTTCAGGGACAAGGCCATAGCCTGTTATATGACGAAGTTGAGGGTACTGTCGCCAGAGGCCTTCCAGCTACAAGTCTTACTGTTCCAACCGGTCAGACGCTAGCTCTGTTAGGGGGTGACATTGTGATGCAGGGCGCGAACCTAATCTCAGACTCTGGCCATATAGAAGTGGCTAGTCTTGGCAGTAACGCGTTTGTTCAATTCAATCCAGCTCTCCTTGGCAGCAGTCTTAACAATAGCTTCGACTACTCACGCTCAAACGCCTTTAAAGATATTCAGATCTCGCAGCAGTCGTCTATAGATGTCAGTGGAAGCGATGCTGGTTCGTTGCAAATGCAGGGGCAGCAAATAAACATTAGCGAGGGGTCAGCATTGATTGCCCAAACATCGACCAGTGGCGGTGGTCAAATCTTCGTGAATGCCGCAGAGAGTTTCAATATGACTGGCGTAGAGCTTTCTGCGACAGAGTCTATGCCTACTAGTATTTATCTTGAGATCGCACCGGGTGCAATGGGCGATGGCAGCAGTCAGCTAACGGTAACCACGCCACAGCTTACTCTACAATCAGGTGCACAGATTGGTCTTGGCATTGCAGGTGGTGGCACCTCCGGCATCGTTGACATCAGTGCCCAGACAATTGCACTAGATGGCGGCTCAGGTGCAACTTTTAGCGGCATATTTGCAGCAGTGCTGCCCGTTTTTAGTCCTCCTTTTGGCCTGCAACCAGGTGCGGTTGGGCAGGGCGGCGATATCAATATCACTGCGAACCAGCTTCGCTTAACCGATGGTGCACAAATCGTCGCTAGCACGTTTGGCCCCGGCAACGCAGGTAATATTGCCATAGAGGCTAACGATATTGAAGTTTTAGGTGCTAGGCCAGCGAGTGCAAGTGGCCCTGGAAGCCCTAGCAGCATTGTGTCAGCTTCTGAAATTCCTGTACTCGGCCCACCTAACTTCCCGCCTTTGCTTCCAAATGGGAGCGGAAAGGGGGGAGGGTTAACTATTCTCACTGACCGATTGGAGGTCGCTGAGGGTGGGCAGATTTCTGTTGCCACAAACAGCAGTAACCCAGCCGGTAATCTTAGGATTGAGGCGTCAGACTCTATTGAGTTAAGAGGGGGCACAGCGGCAGGTCGCAGCGGACTGTTTGCAAGCAGTCGTATCGGCACGGGTACAGGCGGTAATATTCAAGTCGACACTAATCGACTTTCTCTGTTAGAAGGGGCAACTATAAATGCCAGTAACTTCGCTAGCACTCTATCTGGGCCGCCTCCTGGGTCGGGGGCAGCGGGCAATATCGAAGTCTCGGCAACCGCCATTGCGCTTAAAGATGGTAGCTTGATCACAACAGATACCGTGTCAGGCGATCGCGCCAATATCACTCTCCAATCCGACAGTCTTGTCCTTCGGCGTGGCAGCAATATAACGACCAACGCCACCGGCACAGCGACGGGCGGCAACATCAATATTGACACAGTCGCGCTGCTTGCCTTCGAGAACAGCGATATCACCGCCAACGCTGATGACAACTTTGGGGGCCGTGTCATTGTTAACGCTCAGACCATAATAGGCACCGCCTACCGCGACCAACTAACAGCCGAAAGCGATATCACAGCCTCGTCAGCATTAGGGCCTGCCTTCGGCGGTACGGTAGAGCTAAATACACCACAACTAGACCCCACAGAAGGACTTTCAGGCTTACCAGAGGGCCTTGCTTCAGCAGGGCAAATTGTTGCAGCTTGCGAACAGTTAGAAAGCAATACGTTTGTCGCTACTGGGCGAGGGGGCCTGCCCTCTAATCCTAGTCAACTTGTCACTGACCAGTCTGCTTGGAATGATTTTCGCCTTATCGGAAGCACAGACAGCTTTGCCGACAGCGATAGCCACAATAACCGCGAACGTACCACTAGGAACGAATATATTGGTGCTGATCTTACTAATACTATTGAGCCTACTAGCACTAAAGAGACATCGCAAGAAGAGACATTGCAAGAAGAGACATCGCAAGAAGAGATATCGCAAGCCAATTTAACAATTCTTTCCGAGCCTATTGTAGAAGCTCAATCCTGGTCGCTCAACGATGATGGTGATATTGTCTTAGACACTAATTCGGCAACATCCTCAGTCACAGCTGATCATTCAGGAAGCTGTCTTGTCAACAGCTGAAGGCATAGCTGAAAGCATAGGCAGTACTACCAGCCGAAGAAGTCGAATAGATATGCTGCACAGATATGCTGTGTTAAGACCTACTACCTAATTATCTATCGTAGCGCTTGCGGTATTTACGGAGACAACTCTCCGCAGATCAGTATCAACATGAACAGAGCGCTCTGTTCGCTACCACATCTTATTCAAAACTTCGCGAAAAGCCCGTGCAACTACATACGAGGGCAGAGATCTACAAGTATAAAACAGTACTAGTCCTTGTAAGGCTAGAAGCTTCTTATACTTATGGTTCAGTTCAATTTTACTTACGATCCTAATATTTCACTGGAACAGCGTGTCGGCTTTGAACTGGCCTCAATGATTTGGTCTACTTACCTCACTGATGACGTTGCTGTTAATTTTCACATCGCCTCTAGCGACAGCCTAGGAGACGGCGGCGCAGCCGTAGGTGGTGCCATTCCGCTTTTTCACGAACAAAACTACGGTGTTTATCAAGAGTATCTGGCCATAGATGCTACCAGTGAAAACGATAAGCTAGCGATAAATAGCCTACAAGAAGGCAACACTACAGACTTTTTAATCGATGGCCAGATTGTTGATGGCAATAGCGACATTCTTCTTACGTCTGCTCAGGCCAAAGCGCTGGGAATGGACGAGGCCCTTGTACTAGGCAAAGGCACAAACGAGGCCACCTGGGATAGAAACTTAATCGATGCTAACAAGATCGATGGCTATATCATTATTAGCAACGCCTTCGATTGGAACTACGATTACACGCGTAGTGGCAAAGCCCCAGAAGGGACGCTCGATTTTATGAGTATGGCGCTGCACGAGATTGGCCACCAGCTCGGATTTGTCAGCAGCCTAGATGGAACCTTAGACCTTACTAAGCTTTATTCTGGTGAAACTCAAGCAGCCAACTTTACAGCTTTAGATCTCTTCCGTAACAGTGCTGAGAGTATTGAAATTGCTAACCCAGATGGCGCTGTTAGCGATCTTAGCTTGGGTCAAAACAGCTTCTTTTCGATCGACGGTGGTCAGACCAATTTAGGAGACTTTGCCGATGGCGTAGAGTATCAGGCTAGTCACTGGAAAAGACTAAAAGTAGCTATGGGGATTATGGACCCCACCTTGGCCTACAAAGAACGGCTGAGCTTGGGCTATTTAGACCTGCAAGCAATGGACGTACTTGGTTGGGATATTAACTACGGTGCGTTAAAGACCGGGCTGGATTTAGACACGCTCTTGCTGTTGGCTGAGAACAAAGTAGAAGCGAGTTTGGGCTTGGGTGAGACGGCTCTAGATGGTAACCGTGGCGGAGGCAAGCACGGTGATATGTATAAATTAGGCTACAGCCAGTGGTGGTCTATTTTTGAAAAGCATATTTTAGAGCTGGGCTACAGCCAGTGGTGGTCTATCTTTGAGCTGGGCTATAGCCAGTGGTGGCAACAGCACGAAGAAGACACGTTAGAGCTAGGCTACAGCCAGTGGTGGCAGTCTTTTGAAGATACCATTCTAAATTTGGGGTATAGCCAGTGGTGGCAGTCCTTTGAAGCAGACATGCTAAATCTAGGCTATAGCCAGTGGTGGCAGTTGCTAGAACTCGGCTACAGCCAATGGTGGCAGCAGCTAGATACATTTTTTTCTACCCTTGATAAGGTTGAGGGAAATGCCTCTGAAGAGAAGGCTAAGGTGGCTGATGGTGGTGTGGCAGGCAAAGACGCCAAAGTATATAGAGGCGGGAAAGAAGATGACATCATTGCCGGAGACGAGAAGCAAGACCGGATTAAAGCTGGCGATGGCGACGACCTAGTCGATGGCAAAGGCGGCCACGATGTCATTTGGGGCGAAGCTGGAAATGACATCATTTATGGCCAAGATGGCAACGACCTGATCTACGGGGGCGATGATGACGATCTGTTGTTGGGTGAAGCTGGCAATGACGAGCTACATGGTGAAGATGGTCACGATATTGTCAGTGGCGGCAGTGGCGATGACATTGTTACAGGTGGTGAGGGTAGAGATGACCTAAAAGGCGGCTGGGGTAACGACGTGCTAGATGGCGGTGAGGGTGATGACCGCCTAGAAGGAGAAGCGGATAGCGACATTCTCATTGGTGGTGAAGGCCGTGACCAGTTGAACGGGGGCGGCGGTGACGATGTGATCTACGGCGATGCCTACGAAGGCACAGAAAGCTTGGCTCAACTGAGAAAACAGCTACAGGCTCAGGCTAAAGCGAGTGGTGAAAGCCCAACAGACACTGATGTAGCGCCTACCAATGCTAGCTACAACCCTATTCGCGTAGAAGCCGAAAGCATGACCCTGGCAGGGGGTGCATATATTCATACCGCTTGGAGCAATGACTCTGGCGATAGTGTAAAGACCAGTGGCTCATCAACTGCAACAACCACTTTTTCTGGCCAATCAGGCAGTTACATGGTGGTAGTACGCTACTTCGATGAGATTGGCGGCAACGGCCAGCTGGATTTTGGTCTCAATGGAACTGCTCTAAATAGCTTTAATTTAAACCAAGAGACAGACCACTATTACACTCGTACCGTTGCGCAGAACCTGACCTTAAACACTGGCGACAAATTCACAATTACCGCCACAGCGGACGGTGCAGATGACGCGGCTTTTGACTATGTAGAGTTCATTCCTCTCGGAAACCTAATTGAAACATCGCTGGATCAACCGTTAAGCAGCGGCACCTCTAACGATAGTTCAAATACTTCTATACTTGGCTCTGTGCTTGGATTGTTTAATCTCGGCTCAACTAGCGGTTCAACTAGCGGTTCAACAGCGGCACCACCGTCGGCGCTTCGTGTAGAAGCAGAGTCAATGACGCTAGTTGGTGATTATTATAGAGAATCCAACAATAGCGCTTCTGGAGGGAGCTTGATTGCGGTCAGTAATCAAGGACAAGGGAAGGCGCTGACAGGATTTTCTGGCGAAGCTGGCTACTACAATATTGTAGTGGGTTACTACGATGAAAGTGACGAAGGCATAGCGCAAATTTTGGCAGCGCTTAATAACGTAGAGTTAGACTCGTGGTCGTTAGACCAATTTTTTGGAAACGTTTTAGCCAATGCGCAAACGTTTACAACGCGAATGGTTGCTAGCACCGTTTTTCTCCAAGATGGAGATATTTTTGAACTGACCGGACTCAGGGGACAAGGCCGTAGCAGCGATGAGCTTGCTCGGATTGACTATGTTGATTTTGTAAAAGTTGACCTTGCTCAACAAGATAGCGGCACAGACGTGGCTGCTAATGAACCGGTTGTTGTAGGAGAAGCCATTCGCATTGAAGCTGAATTAATGCAATTGAATGGATATAGTAGGGAAAGTAGTAGAAATTCCTCTGGCGGAAAAGTGATTCGGACCAGTGCAACAGGTACAGCCGCTACAAAATTTTCTGGCGAAGCTGGCTACTACAATGTTGTTGTTGCCTATTACGATGAGAACGATGGGGTAGCGACGCTCTCTGCTTCTCTAAGAGGCGTCGAGCTAGACAGCTGGAAGCTGAACCAAGATCTAGGATCAAACATTATTAGCAGTAACAATAGTAATAGAGTAACGCGAACGATTGCGACTCAAATCCAAGTCAATACTGGTGATGAGCTGATGCTACGAGGTGCCTATCAGCAGGGCGAGTTTGCTCGAATTGACTATGTAGAGTTTGTTCCTGTTTCGGCTCCGGCTGCTGCTATTAAAACTAACAATGATGACTTTCTTCAAGGCGGAGAAGGCAACGACACCCTCTATGGCGGAGAAGGCAATGACATTCTTTATGGTGAATCAGCAGGCGATAACGCCAGCAGTACTCTAAAAGGCTCACAAACTTACAACGGCCATACTTATTTGCTCAGCGGGGCTGCTTCTTGGGAAGATGCTCAGCTTCAAGCGAAGCAACTGGGTGGCAACCTAGTGACCCTAAATGATGCGGCAGAAGAGGCCTGGATTCGCGATACGTTTAGCGCGACTGAGCGGCTGTGGACTGGCATTAACGATATTGCCGTAGAGGGCCAGTTTGAGTGGGTGAGCGGTGAGGCCGTAACCTATACCAACTGGGCACCGGGTGAGCCTAACAATTATGGAGGAAATCAGGACACCGGCACCATAAATTACAACAACCAGTGGGATGATGCTGCCTCCTGGTCGTACTTACGGGGTGTTATCGAAATTAATAAGACCAGCAACGACATCTTGGTTGGTGGTAGCGGCGACGACATCCTTTATGGCAATGGCGGCGACGATGTCATGTACGGCGACGACAAGACTGATATTGCGAGCCACCTATATACCTATAACGGGCATACCTATTTGTTTAGTGAGGTTGGCACTTGGTATGAGGCACAGGCTGAAGCAGAACGCTTGGGTGGTGATTTATTGACGCTCAATAATGCGGCTGAAGAGACGTGGGTTCGCAGTACATTTAGCGCGTCTGAACGGCTATGGACTGGCATCAATGATATTGCTGTAGAAGGCAAGTTTGAGTGGGTGAGTGGTGAGACTGTAACCTACACTAACTGGGCACCGGGTGAACCCAATAATGCTGGTGGCAGCCAAGACTACGGCACCATTAACTTTAACCAACAGTGGGATGATAGCGAGAATCATGGTAGCTATGAATGGAATGGCCAAGAATGGGTATGGCTAGAGGGCCTGCGCGGTGTTATTGAAATCAAGGGCGTATTTGACGGTGGCAACGACACCATCTATGGCGGTGTTGGCAATGACACTATCTACGGCGGCGCTGGCAACGATGTTTTGGATGGGAGTGATGCGATCGCAGCTGGCTACTCAGAGCAAGATACCCTGATTGGTGGCGGCGGTGCTGACATCTTTATATTGGGTAGTGCTAGCCAGTCTTACTACTTGGGCGCAGGCAACCAGGACTATGCTGTAATCAAAGACTTCGATGCGTCTGAAGACAAGGTTGTACTTCACGGTGTGGCTGGTAGCTATACTCAGCAGAAACAAGGAAACGATATCCATCTTTCCTATCAGGGCAGCAGCTCAGATCTGGTTGCTATTTTTGAGAATGTCGAGAGCTTGAATCTAGGGACTGGCTTTGTCTTTGCCTAAAGAACAAGGATTAAATTGAGATCTGCTTTTGCGGATTGGTTGGTTTTGGCTAACACGCTGACGCTTTGCGCTCTGCTCGTATATGTCTTTCGCGTATGTCTACAGAGCTGTATTCTTTTCTGCATAGCAAAACTAGACTGTACGGTTTTAGTTGCACCTTAAAAAACAGCCTAGAGTGGCAATCAGCCATAACCACTAAAAAGCCCCCGCTATATTAAGTTAGCGGGGGCTTCTTGTTGAGCTGCTAGCTTCAGGAACTAGCTTTAGTAAGAGGAGCGGTAGCTCAGTTACTGTTCTGTTCCCTCTGGTAGAGGGGTCGCGCCATCGCCGATCCCTCCATCGGGTTCAACGGGTATCATCTCAGGCTCAGAGGTTTCAGGTTCAGAGATAACGTCGGGTTCGGGCGAGTCGAATGTAGCACCTGGGTCTGCCTCACCAGTGAAGTACTGTGCTTGCTCTCGCAGGGAAGCTGCGGGCCCGGTTTGACCCTGCTGGTCTAGCAGATCGGCGGCTTTTAGATAGTCGCTGACTACAGAATCGATGGTGTCTGCGGGCAGATCGGTCGGTCCGGTGATGTCAACTTCAGAGCTAATATATGCCTGATTTATGCGGGCTTCAGCGCGACCTAGGTAAGCACCTGGATCCGTATCATCGATTTCAATAGCGGCAGTGTAAGCTTCGATAGACTCGGTGTAGTTTTCAGAAATAGAAAAATCATACGCTCGGCTAAATACCTTTTCGTACTCGCTGGCAGGGCGCACTTCGATTTGGTAGCTGCCGCCTTGGCCAGAGAAGGAGCTAGCGACGGCACTGTAGGTCCCGGCTGCCGGTAGCTCGAAGACGATGGTGGAGTTGAGGGTGCCGCCGTAGTCGTCGTTAGAAGTAATGATTTCCCCATCTGGGCCTTTGAGCAGCAAGATGGTGTCAAAGTCTTCGCTTTCTAGCTCGATGGTCATCGTTTGACCGGCGTCGCCTTCAAAAGGATAGGCGTCTTCCATCGGGGCTAGCGTCCCTTCTTGCTGTAGTAGGGTCTGCGCTAGCGCTGCCTGCTGGGCAATTGCTGCTGCGCTAGTTAAAACAGCGGCTGCTACTAGCCCCTGAATGACTTTGTTAGGGAATTTCCCTGCGTTTAATTTCATAGCTCCGCTTTTGTTTAGTTAATGTCGATTTTGACTGGTGTCAATAGAGTCTTAGTCGAGCGATATCCACTGCCTTGCAAGCTTATTTTGCCAGTATGCCGTTTGGCTAGTAGCTGCGCTAGCGCTAGTTTTGGTATGGATATCCGTAGGCATAAATTTAAACTACTGCTGAATGTCTGCTAGTGGCTATGGGACACTATCCAAGTTGTCTTGATTGGGCCCGTCTTAATCTACCAGTCTTAACTTAGGATACTGCCAGCTATAGTGAGTGTAAGGTTTGAAGGGTGAGATTTTTGAGAGTATGGGTCGATATGGGTCGATATGGGTTTTGGGCTTTGGGTGCGATCGCAATTAGCTTTGTTTTGACAGCAATGCCTGCTGCCGCTGCCGTTCCGATAAGCACGACCGATGCGACGACTGATGCGACGAGCAACGAGGTGACTGGGGAAACGCTTGAGATGCCCTCTGCTGGCTCGGTAGTGGATATTTTAGAGGTGGATATTCTAGAGGTGGATATTCCAGAGGAAATCTTGCGTACAGAAATTATTACAGGGGCGCGATCGCCGGTGACAGGAGAAGTTCTGAGCGCGGCCGAATACGCTGAACTACAAGCAGAGCTAGAAGATTCGGCGGGCACTGCATTAGTCAGTGAAGATATTCGATATCTGATTTTCCTTTTACAGCTCAGGCGAGCAGTGAGGCCGATTATTCCTTTCCTTTGAGAGACTTAACGACAAAGCTTAGGCTGATATGATTTTCTCATTGGCGGCAACCGCTCTATGCTGTGTTTAAGTCGCTGTACTCAAGGTGCTGTGTTTAAGGCGCTGCATAGAGCGGTTGCTGGTGAGTGACTGGCTTACTTATGATTACTGAGACATTAGTAGCCATGTGGCTGAGCGCGCCAGGTAAAGTGAGCTAGGTAGTTCACGGCTTCCGAGCGTTTGCTTTTGCCTAAAAGTCGCTGAAATCTACTAAGCTTTGTTAAGCTTAGAGCTATATCAAAAAAATATGATAGCCACGCGCAGACTCGGTAATGTCTAGCTAGAAATTTGTGGGCAATTTTTAGACGGCTCTGCGCGATCGCTTCCAACGCTCACACGAAACTTACTTACGATCAGGTCATTTATATGTCGTCAACGATTGCGCTTGAACAAATCGAACGGATTGTTCGGAACCAACATCACAATCCGTTTGAGGTTTTGGGCCCCCATGCAATTGAGCAAGACGGCAAGCAAGTTTGGGTCGTGCGTTCATACTTGCCCACGGCCGATATGGCCTGGGTGATTTTGCCATCAGCTCGAAAAGAATACTCAATGCAGAATGAGCAGCACTCTGAGTTTTTTGAAGCTGTGCTGGAAGAAGAAGAGCTAGCTGACTATCAGATTCGCTACAAGTCAGGCCCTAACGAACACGTTATTTACGATCCATACGCGTTTAAGTCTCCTGTTATTACTGAGCTTGACGAGTATTTGTTTGCTGAGGGAAACCACCACCGCATCTACGAGAAGATGGGGGCACATCCAATGACGCAAGGTGGCGTTGCGGGTGTCTACTTTGCCATCTGGGCACCCAATGCTCGCAATGTGTCGGTGATGGGTGACTTTAATAGCTGGGATGGCCGACAGCATCAAATGCGCAAAGGCAATACTGGCATTTGGGATCTATTTATTCCTCAGCTGAAAGTGGGTACCTCGTATAAGTACGAAGTTAAAAACTTTGACGGCCACATTTACGAGAAGTCTGATCCTTACGGCTTTTATCGGGAAATTAGACCTGATACCGCGTCTATTGTGACTGATTTGGATCAGTATCAGTGGCAAGACGACGCTTGGATGGAGCATCGCCGCCAAACCGATCAGATGACACAGCCAGTTGCCGTCTATGAGGTGCACTTGGGCTCTTGGCTACACGGGTCTTCTGCTACGCCTGCTAAAAAAGCTGACGGCAGCGATGCGCCAGTCGTTAAGGTGGCTGACCTAAAGCCGGGTGCGCGCTTTTTGACCTACCGAGAGCTGGCCGATAAGCTAATTCCCTATGTTAAGGAAATGGGCTTTACCCATATCGAAGTGCTGCCAATAGCCGAGCATCCGTTTGACGGCTCTTGGGGCTATCAGGTAACCGGGTACTTTTCTCCCACGTCGCGCTACGGTAGTCCAGAAGACTTTATGTACTTTGTAGACCAGTGCCATCACCACGGTATTGGGGTGATTGTGGACTGGGTGCCGGGTCACTTTCCAAAAGATGCCCATGGTCTAGCATTTTTCGATGGGACACATCTGTACGAACATGCCGATCCGCGTAAAGGTGAGCACAAAGAGTGGGGCACGCTTGTTTTTAACTACGGACGCAATGAGGTGCGCAACTTCTTGATTGCGAACGTTCTATTTTGGTTCGACAAATACCATATTGACGGCATTCGAGTTGATGCAGTTGCTTCGATGCTGTATTTGGACTACAACCGTAAGCCCGGTGAGTGGGTCGCCAATGAGTATGGCGGGCGCGAGAATATTGAGGCGGCTGAGTGCCTAAAGCAGGTGAATCACGTCCTCTTTAGCCACTATCCGGGGGCGCTGTCGATTGCTGAAGAGTCTACCTCTTGGCCGATGGTGTCTTGGCCGACCTACGTAGGTGGCTTGGGCTTTAATTTGAAGTGGAACATGGGCTGGATGAACGACATGCTCGACTACTTCGAGATGGACCCGTGGTTCCGTCAATTTCATCAGAACAATGTGACGTTTAGCATTTGGTATGCCTTTAGTGAGAACTTCATGCTGGCGCTTTCTCACGATGAGGTGGTGCATGGTAAGTCTCATATTATTGGCAAGATGCCGGGTGATGACTGGCAAAAAATGGCGAACATTCGAGCGCTGTATACCTTTATGTATGCGCACCCCGGTAAAAAGACGCTGTTTATGGGGATGGAGTTTGGCCAGTGGAGTGAGTGGAATGTGTGGGGCGATTTGGAGTGGCACTTGCTCCAGTTTGACTCGCATAATAGCTTGAAGCACTGCCTAGAGCGGCTGAATACGCTATATCGCCGCGAGCCTGCCTTGCATACGCAAGACTTTTCGCAAGAAGGGTTTGAGTGGGTTGACTGTAGTGACAATCGCCACAGCGTGGTGTCTTTCATTCGCTACGACAAGCACAGCGATGACTTTATTTTGACGGTGTGTAACTTTACGCCGCAGCCGCATAGCCACTACCGGGTAGGCGTGCCGACTAAGGGTTACTACCGCGAGATTTTCAATAGTGATGCCCGTGAGTTTGGTGGCGCTAATATTGGAAACCTGGGCGGAAAATGGTCGGATGACTGGGCTTTTCATAGCCGTCCCTATTCTTTGGACCTAACGCTACCGCCGCTGAGTGTGATTATGCTGAAGCTGGATGTGCAGAAGACTGAGGCTGCGCTAGCGGGTGAGACGCCTGATTAGAAAGGTTTAACTAAACAAGCTTTAACAAGAAATTGGCTGTATGACACTAAGCGGATAGGAGAGGCTGCTAGATAGCGCTTTGTTTGGATCAGAGGGTTGTCGCGCGGGCTGGCTGAGGTTATCTGTAGGCGATCGCACCATTATTACTACTGGGGCCTAGCAGCGGTTGCTGGGCTGAGCTTTGGCCTGCGGTTTTGGGGGCTGGGCCGGTTCGACGAATGGGTGTTTGATGAGGTGTATTATGTGCAGTTTGCCCGCGCCTATCTAGCGGGTGAGACGGTTTTTGATGCACATCCGCCTTTGGGGAAGTATGCGATCGCGCTAGGTATCTGGCTCAGCTCGCATCTCCCCTGGGTAGGAGGGGCTGAACCTGAGCTAACGGCTGCAAGCTATCGGTGGATGAATGCGCTTGTGGGCTCGCTGATTCCACTGCTGGTGGTTGGGATTTGCCAGACATTGACTTGCCAGACGCTAAATCGTCAGATACTGAATCGCCAGACGCTGAATCACCAGACGCTGGCGCGTCCTTGCTTCGCGCTGTTAGCAGGTGGCTTTGTCGCTATCGATGGATTATTTGTCACAGAGTCTCGCTATGCGCTGATAAACATCTATGTGGTTTTTTTTGGACTACTGGGACACTGGCTGTGGCTACGTGCGAGTTTGGCTGAGCGCAAAAGAAGATGTTTCTATCAACTATTGAGCGGTGTGGCAGTGGGGGCGGCAGCAGCTACTAAGTGGAACGGGTTGGGATATGTATTGAGTTTGATCGTCTGGGAGGGCTGGCAATTTGCCGACTGGGACGCGGCTAGGCCAACTCTTGAACCGGTGCATAAGCCAGCGCATAAGCTACGGCAAATGAGCGTTTCGGCGAAATCTATTCTTTACCGCGTTCTTTGCTTGGGACTGGTGCCGCTGCTGACTTATTGCTTAGTTTGGTGGCCGCATTTGCGCCTCAATGAAACCGGTTTTTGGGCGCTGCATCGCGGTTTATTTTTGTTTCATCAGGGGTTAGATACGGTGCAGACGGCATGCTCTGACTGGTTTACCTGGCCATTGTTGCTAAAACCTATTCCGTACTGGTATGAGGCGGCTGGTGAGCGCGTATATGTGGTGAATAACTTGGGAAATCCGGCGCTGTGGTGGCTATCGGGCGCGGCAGTCTTACTAGTCAGCGCAGATAAACTTTTGAGATGCCGACAGCGTAGGCCAGTGCGTGAAGGGGTAACGACTTATTTACTGATTGGATATTTGGCGAACTGGCTGCCGTGGGTGGTGGTGGAACGCTGCACTTATATCTATTTGTTTATGCCTGCTGCGGTGTTTGGGTTTGCGCTGTTGGCCTGGCTGCTAAGCGGGTGGCTGGTGGCCGAGAAGCCCAGAAAAACTCGGCTGCTGGGCGGGTTGCTGCTGGGTGCGATCGCCCTTTCTTTTTTCTTTTGGCTGCCACTGAGCCTGGGGTTACCGTTGACACCTGAACAACTGCAGCTACGGTGGTGGCTACCCTCTTGGACGTGATATGTATGCAACTCCATACTTTGCCACTTGGGAGAACTACAGAGATGAACATAGCTGAACCAATCTCTGAACTAGCGCATTTTTATGTCACAAGTAAAGGCAATCCGGTAGCTGAAGGGGTGATTTTGCCGTCGGGAGCGTTTGCGATTAGCTGGTCTGGTAAAGAACACAGCCACGGCACGTACCCTAGCCTGGCGGTGTTCCAGCGAATTCAGGCTCAGATGTCTGGCCGTAAGATTGTGCCGGGTGGTGACTTTGCGGTGGGTGAAAGGGCTAATAGCGCGGCGGCACGGACGTTCTATTTGCAACGAAATGAGGACTGGAATGGAATTAGCGGAACGGGGCGAGTAGCGGTTGGCTTTGAGTTTGATCAGGTGGCGGTGCTTCAGTGGTTAGGAAAAGACGGATCTACGTTTTGGTATGAGAGCGTAGAAATGGTGGAGCGGGTGCACGGACACGGTGGGCGGACCGTCATTGTTCGGCTGGCGGATTTGGGCGCGACGATTTGACGAGACGGATTGAGTAGGGGCGGCTTGGTGAGTGAGTGCGCTAAGTGCGACGGGATAGGCCCGGTGGGCTAGATGCGATTGGGACGGTGTGATTGGGGCATTGCGATTGGGGCGGTGCGATCGCTTTTTTAATATTGACCAGTACATATTAACCATAGTTCTTGTGTACTGGTACAATGGCAATTATTCAAACTTGTAGAGAGCCCTATCGAGGGCAAATTGCTTTGCCTGACTTCTGATAACTGACTTCTGATAAAAGCGTTCGCTACTATTCATTTTGGAGCTATACCTATGACTTTTAGCCTCATCGATCAAGCTTTAAATGTCGTGATGACAGGTTTAGTGTACGGGTCAGAGATGTGGATTGCCTGTGCTTTTGGTCTTTTTGTAGCAACGCGGGAGCCAGAGAGAAAAAGGGATATAGCTTTGCAGCAGTCTGTTCATCTCACTGTTGATCAAGGCGAGATTGAGATTATTATTGTTGAGCAGCGCTCCAATCAGATTTTGAGCCGTGCGATCGCGCCTGAACAGAAAGCTACAAAAAAGCTTCAGCGAAAAACCAGTCAAAAAACCAGCCAAAAAATCAGTCAGAAAGCTACAGAGAAGGCAAAATCTTGTAAAGCTAAGCCTGCTGCCGAAGCGGCTTTAAAGCCTATGTGCCTGAGCCAAAAAATACAGGAGGTCGCTGCGAGTGCGCCCATTCTGTGTGAGCCCGTGAACTGGAAGCTATGGAAGGTTGCCGACCTGCGCAAGGCAAGTATGGCTAAGGTCTGTGGTGTACGAATTCGCCCAATTGGGTCGCGGCGTAATTTGTCTAAGGCGGATTTGATTGCGCAGTACGAACAGCAGATGAGGCGGCTGACAAAATCGCCGACGAAGAGAACTCGAAAAGAAGAGGTTGCCTAGGGCACGGGTAGAGAAGCTATGTCTTGTGTCCTATGGCCGGATGCTGCCGGTTTGATTGCCTTCTTGGATAGTTTCACTGCTGGTTTTGAGATGCCATAGAGTTTCGTAGAGTGCGTCTGTATGGGGCCAGCCGACGAATCCGGCAAATAGGCAGTCGTTGGCTCGGTTTGCTAAGAAGACGTGATGAATGCCCAGCCGGTTTTGCCAGGTGCGAAGGCTGAGATCTTCTGCGAGGGAGGCCCAAAGCTGTGAGCCAACAAAGCCGCGATAGTGGGCATCGGTAATGCCGGGAATGGCTTGGAGCTGGCGAATGACGTGATCGCAATAGGTCTCGATTGGCTGCGGCACGCAGAGATGATCGGCGCTTTGCCAAAACTGCTGAATGATGCTGGCGACGGCTGGATGGTGTTTCATCCGGTCGTGGTCGATATTGTTGACGGTGACGTAGCTGGCCCGGTGAAATTTGGTGCATTCGACGGGCACGACGCCATCGCTGCCGCCATCGTAGTCGCCCGCAATAATCAGCGTCGGAATTTTGGCGGCGATTTGTTCGGCAAGGGCGCGGCGGTTGGTGCCAAGGTCTTTGGCGATGCCGATGCCCCATTCAAACGGATCGACTAGGCGGCCTAGATCTGCGCCCCCAACGGGAGAGGCAACAAGGACAAAAGATTCAACCTGCGGCCACCATTCTGGGTGACGAGCGAGGACTTCTAGCCAGATGAGGCCACCCATAGAGTGGCCAACAATGCGGATGGGCGTTTCGGGATGTTCGGTTTGGGTTTTGTGTGCGATCGCCTCGACGCGGTCTACTAACGGCGCAATGCGAATCCAGGTATTGACAAACCCAAGATTAGGAACGATGACTTTGGCTTGGGGGCAGGCGATTTTGCAGGCGAGTTTCCCGATGCCCGAATTGATATCAGCCCAGCCGTGCTGAGCGTAAAGGATGTAACTGGGGTCTGGCATGGAAAGACTCTCAGGCAAAGGTCATCAACTGCTTTTGATGAATGTAAACTAACTCAACTGCTTTTGTCCGGTGCGGATGCCCGTTGTTGATTTGTCTATGAATTCTTTTCATTTATTCCCTAGACATTTCCCTAGACATTTTCCTTGGCAAATTCCCTCGTAAATCCATTAGCAAATGCTCTTACAGAGGCATGGGTTCTAAGATTTCGGGTGGTTTGGCAGTGATAGAAATAGGCTGCTGGGTGTGTGGATGGATGAACCGAAGTTGATGGGCGTGAAGATGATAGCCCGTGTCGCCGGGGCGGGCAATACAGTCTGGGGCGGGCACACCGCCAACAGGGTAGAGGGGGTCGCCGAGGAGCGGATGGCCAGCGGCGGCAAGGTGAATGCGAATTTGGTGAGGTCTGCCCGTAGAGATGGAGACATCAACCAGGGTGGTGGCGGCGGTGCGTTGGATGATGGCGCAGTCGCTGCGAGAGGCTAGACCGGCTGGAAGATAGCCATAAATGTGGCCAATTTCGCTGTGAGGAAGTTTGCCGATGGGGTAGGTGCAGGTGAAGCGATCGCTAAGTTCGCAGGGCGTAGTAGGGCCGATGAGCGCGCGGTAGACTTTTGTAAGCGTTTGAGTGTTGCCGGGTGTTTTGACCGCAGAAACCTGGGCAGCGGTGCGGGTGCGGAACTGCTGAGCGAGTTGAATACGGGCAGTTTGAGTTTTGGCGATGAGGATAGCGCCAGACGTGCCTCTGCCCAAGCGATGGATAGGGACGGGGGTGCAGGTCGGATAGTGCGATCGCATTTGATGAAGCAAGGTGTGCTCTAAAAAGCCGCCGCCGGGAAGGACGGGAAGCCCAGCAGGTTTGTCGATCACCCAGAGATGATCGTCTTCGTAGAGGACTTTGAAATCGAGAGGGGCCGAGGGCTCTTGCCACGGTGGGCGGTGATAGGTGAGCTGCCAGTTGGGGCTCAGAACGGTGTGCGGCTGTATGGGCTGGCCGTTGAGGCGGATCTGGCCCTGCTGAAGGCGGGTTTGCCAGACGGTGACGCTAGAGTGGCGATAGCGCTGAGCATAGTAGGTGAGGGCAGTTTGTCCGGCGGCAGCGGTAGGAATGCGATCGCGATAAATCCAGCCTTTATTCATATCTGTTGACGGCATACGGGCCTTTAATAATCTATCTTGTGCATGTGCTTTGATTGTTGATAGCTAAGATTTGATGGGAATGTTGCGAGTGGTTTTTAGGATTTGTGGTGATAGTGGATTAGGCAGCCGGGGGCTAGGCAATTGGGGGCGGGCCCTAAGAAAAATGCTGGTGAATGGTGTGCTAGCGATCGCGCTACTAGGCGGCGTTTTGACTAGCTGCGCTCTGCCACAGGTGAGCGCGGAAGAGCGGTTGTTTTTAGATTTATCGGTGGATTTAGTGGGTAGCTACGTGCTGCCAAAGCAAAGCTTTGAGGGTGAGCCAGTCGGGGGGATTTCGGCGATCGCGTACGATGTGCCGCGCGATCGGCTGTATGGGCTTTCCGATAATCGCGATCGCCCACGCTTCTATACTTTTACACTGGCTGATACACTGTCCGGGCTGCAAACTGAATCGGCTCAAAATTCGCCTATCTTAAGCATCGAGTCTGTCACCTACCTCAAAGACGCTGACGGGAATCCTTACGCCTCTGGTCAGTTGGACCCTGAAGGGATGGCGATTACGCCCAGCAATACGCTGCTAATTTCATCTGAAGGCTCACCTCGAAAGCAGATTCCGCCTGCTGTGAGTGAGTACGACATTGCCACTGGTCAGCTCAAGCAGTCGATTTTGGTGCCATCGCGTTATTTGCCCGGTAGCGACCTGCCTGACAGCGATCTGCCTGATAGCAATCTGATTAATCGCGATCTGTCTGATAATGCCTTGCCCAACAGCGTCGCCGAGGCTGAGCCTACTCAAACACTAGGCGTGCAGGAAAATCTTGGATTTGAAGCGATCGCGGTTAATGTTTCCTCAGGCACCGGCGGTATCTACGAGCCCTACCGCATGTTTATAGCGACAGAGGGACCGCTGCTGCAAGATCTCGACTTCGCCCCTGATATTCCCTACAAAAATCGCGTGCTGCACTACACGCTCGATCAGTACCAAACCACGTTGATTTCTGAACATCTATACGAAATGGATCTGTCTCCGACGGGCGCGGTGCTGCACGGTGTCTCTGAAATTGCTGTGCTAGACAAAGGAGGACACTTTTTGGCGATAGAGCGCTCTTACGGCTTTCAAGGCTTTTCGATCAAGCTGTATCAGCTAGCATCGGGCGGCGCGACAGATATCAGCACGGTGGACTCAATGCAAGGTGACATCAGTAGGATTAATCCCATTCAAAAAGAACTGCTGCTGGACCTGAGCAGTCTGGATATACCGCTACAAAACTATGAGGCAATGACGTTTGGCCCGACGCTGGGCAATCGTCAGCGCAGTTTGTTTTTGATGAGCGATGACAATTTTTCGAGCGATCAGGAAACTAGTCTGCTAATCTTTCGATTGAGCAATAGCTAAGTAGCCATTAATTGGCAATTGAGCTGGTCGCGAGCCGGATCACAGGCCGTTTTTTAGAATCCGACTTAGTCTCCATCATGTCTCCATCATTTGGGCTTAATCTCATTTGGGCTTAATCTCATTTGACCTAATCTCATTTGATGGCAGTGCTCAAATCTATCGTGAGACAGAGGAGCTTTGGGGCCGACATCGGGTAACACAGTTGAAATTTAAGCTGGTCTTAAAGAGCGCTTATTCTAGCTCAGACCATTTTTATTTCGATTGAAAATTAAATTGCCTTTGCCGTCAGATGCGCTCCAAGAAATCTGAAGTACTTCTGGAGAACGGCTTTTGCCTATTTTCTGACTGCTGCTCAACCGCGTTTTTTCTTGGGGATGGTCTCTTTTCTAACGACTCCCTTCCCAAGAAACTACTCATGCGCGCCCCCAAACCTGATAAATTGGGCATCAGCAAAGAACATTATTAAAGGTTTCATAAAGAAGCAACATGCGAGTCTTAGTAATCGGCGGCGATGGATACTGTGGCTGGGCAACCGCGCTGTATCTATCCAACAAAGGTCATGATGTAGCCATTCTAGATAACCTTGTGCGGCGACTCTGGGATATGGAGCTTCAGTCGGAGACCCTCACCCCTATCGCCCCTATTCAGCATCGGCTTCAGCGCTGGAAGGATTTGACGGGTAAGGAGATAGAGCTGTTTATTGGCGATGTCAATAACTATCCTTTCCTAGAGCAGTCGATGCTTCAGTTCAAGCCGGATGCGGTGGTGCATTTTGGCGAGCAGCGTTCTGCACCGTTTTCGATGATTGACCGCGAACATGCGGTCATGACCCAGTCAAACAATGTGCTGGGCAACCTTAATTTGCTGTACGTACTGCGTGACCATTTCCCCGAGTGCCATCTGATTAAGCTAGGGACAATGGGCGAGTACGGTACGCCGAACATCGACATTGAAGAAGGCTACATTACGATTAAGCACAATGGTCGTGAAGATACGCTGCCGTTTCCCAAGAGTCCTGGCTCTTTCTACCACCTGAGTAAAGTGCACGATACGCACAATATTCACTTTGCCTGCAAGATTTGGGGGCTGCGTGCGACAGATCTTAACCAGGGCATTGTTTACGGTGTGCTGACTGAAGAAACAGGCATGGACGAGCTGTTGATTAACCGCCTAGACTACGACGGTGTCTTTGGCACGGCGCTAAACCGATTCTGCATTCAGGCGGCGGTGGGTCATCCGCTGACGGTGTATGGCAAAGGAAGTCAGACGCGGGCGCTGTTGGATATTCGTGATACGGTTCGCTGTATTGAAATCGCCTGTGAAAATCCGGCGGATGCAGGCGAGTTTAGAGTATTTAATCAGTTCACTGAAATGTTTAGCATTAATGAGCTAGCGATGTCGGTGAAGAAGGCAGGGAATACGCTGGGCCTGGATGTTGAGATTGAGAACGTGGAGAATCCACGCGTAGAAGCGGAAGAGCACTATTTCAATGCGAAGAATACTAAGCTAATTGATTTAGGCTTAGAGCCTCACTTGCTTTCAGACTCTTTGCTAGATTCTGTTCTTAATACGGCGATTAAGTATAAGCATCGCGTAGATAAGAAACAGATTATGCCGAAGGTGAGCTGGCGGCGATAGAGGTCGGGCTATAGGCTTTGCTAGAAGAGGTCGGTTTGTATTCATTGCAAGCTGACCTTTCTGTTAGCTAGATGTTGGCTATCTGCTTTTGGTTTGTTGTTTTAGGATTCTCTCTTCTTTGTTTTCTTATGCGTATTGCCATTTTTACCGAGACTTTTTTGCCGAAGGTGGATGGTATTGTCACCCGGCTCAAGCACACGGTTGAGTATTTGCAGAGCTTTGGTAATGAGGTTTGCGTGTTTTGCCCAGAAGGGGGCCTGACGGAGTATAAGGGGGCGCAGGTAAAGGGGGTTTCTGGCTTTCCGCTGCCGCTGTATCCGGAGCTGAAGCTGGCGCTGCCACGGCCTTCGATGCGCGATGAGATTGAGGCGTTTGGGCCGGATTTGATTCACGTGGTGAATCCGGCGGTGCTGGGGCTAGGTGGCATTTACTATAGTAAATCGTTGAATATTCCGCTGGTGGCGTCTTATCATACGCACTTGCCGAAGTACTTGGAGCATTACAATCTGGGGCTGCTAGAAGGGGTGCTGTGGGAGCTGCTGAAGGCAATGCACAACAACGCGGCAATTAATTTGTGCACTTCGACGGCAATGCAGCAGGAGCTGACAGCGCATGAGATTGAGCGGGTGGAGGTGTGGCAGCGCGGGGTAGATACGGCGCTGTTTCGGCCCGATTTGCGTAGTGATGAGATGCGATCGCGCCTGACTCAAGGCCACCCGGATGCGCCAATTTTGATCTATATTGGTCGGCTTTCGGCTGAAAAAGAGATTGATCGCATTAAGCCGGTGCTGGAATCGATTCCGGGGGCGCGGCTGGCGCTAGTGGGCGATGGCCCCTACAGAGAGGAGTTGAAAAAGCACTTTGAAGGGACGCCGACTCACTTTGTGGGCTATTTGGCTGGTGAAGAATTGGGCGCGGCGTATGCGTCGGCAGATGCGTTTGTTTTTCCGTCGCGAACGGAGACGCTAGGGCTGGTGCTGCTAGAGGCGATGGCGGCGGGCTGTCCGGTAGTGGCGGCAAATGCGGGGGGCATCCCGGACATTGTGACGAATGGTGTGAATGGCTTTATGTTTGACCCGGCGAATGAGCAGGGGGCAATTTTGGCGACCCAGAAGCTGCTAGGGATGAAGGCAGAGCGGGAGCTGCTGCGGCAAAATGCGCGCATAGAGGCTGAGCGCTGGGGCTGGGAGGCTTCGACGCGGCAGCTAGAGCGGTTTTATTTGGATGTGTTGACAAGTGGCATGGGGGCGATCGCAGCCTAGCTATTTAGCCTAACTATCTAGCCTATCTGTTCTTAAACAGCGGTTGCGCTCAATAAGCTGGCTGATTGGCTCGGTGACTGCTCAGATGACTGACTTATTGACTGGCCTATTGACTGATTTTGAGTTTGAGGCGCTATCCCAGCCATTTCTAAGATTTGAGGAATCAGATCTTCTCGGCGAACGGCCATCATGTGAACGCCCTGACAGAGCTGCTGGGCGGCTTGGACCTGTTCGGCGGCAATTTTCATGCCTTCTTTGAGCGGGTCAGGGGCAGCGGCGAGACGGTCGATGAGGTGCTGGGGGATGTTGACACCAGGGACGCAGCGGTTGATGAAGGCAGCGTTTTTGGCAGACTTTAGCAGAAAGATACCGGCAAGGATGGGGCGATCGCAGCCGAAGGCGACCTGATCCATAAATTTCTGAAGCTTGTCAAAATCGGAAATGAGCTGACTTTGAAAAAACTGCGCGCCAGATTCTAGCTTTTTGTTAAACCGGCTCTGCATCCCGGACCAGCTAGTAGACTGCGGGTCAACAGCGGCACCTGGAAAAATGTCGAGCGCACCGTCGCTCATGGCTTTGTCGTTATAGTCAACGCCGCTATTAAGCTGGCGAATGACGCGCAGCAGACGAGTGGAGTCTAGCTCGTGGACGGGTTTAGATTTGGGATAGTCGCCCGCTTTGATAGGGTCGCCGGTGAGCGTGAGAATGTTGCGAACACCGAGCGCATGGGCACCCATTAAGTCGGACTGGAGGGCGATCGCGTTGCGATCGCGTCCGGTCATCTGACAAATCGGCTCAATGCCTGCCTGCTTTAGCAAGACGGCGCAGGCGAGCGAAGACATCCGCAGAACGGCGCGAGAGCCATCGGTGATGTTGACTGCGTGGACCCAATCTTTGAGGTAGGCGGCCATTTCTAGCATGTGGCTGGGATCGCCGCCCTTGGGGGGCATCACCTCGGCTGTGACGATGAACTCACCTGCACGAATAGCTGAGCGTAGGCGATTTTGAGAAGCTTCTAGGCTAGAATTTTTTGAGCTAGGGGTTCCTGAGCTAGAAGTTCCTAATCTAGAAGATGGCCGCTTAGCCTGTCCGTTGGATACTGCGTTCATATTATATTTGAGTACTCAAATTGGATACCTGCGGTGCGTGGCATAGCCGATGAGCAGGTCTTTGGTGTAGAAATAACAGCCGTATAGGCCCTGATATGCTTATGGGCTATCTTATCTAGTTTCTCTATCAAAAGGGGTCATGACTAATAATTGAAGTTAGTCATGCTCATTTGGGCCAGATATTTGGGCCAGATGTTTGGGCCAGATGTTTGGGCTATGAAATGAAGCCCATGGCCGTTTTGACTTTCTTGAGCGTAGGCGTAGCCACGGCCTGGGCTTTTTCTTTGCCTTCCGCTAATACCTGGTGTAGATAGGTGCGATCGCTCATCAGCTCTGTATATTTTTCTTGAATTGGCCTAAGCGCCTCTACCGTCGTCTCAGCGAGCAGCGGCTTGAACTGTCCCCAGCCCATCTCTTTACACTCAGCGGCCACTGCTTCTTTCGTCTGATTGGAGAGCAGTTGATAGATGCCGAGCAAGTTATTGCACTCGGGCCGATCTGGATCGTCAAACGCGAGCCCTCTGGCCGGATCGGTTTTGGCTCGCTTGATTTTTTTGGTGATTGCCTGGGGCGAGTCAGTGAGGTCAATTCGGCTTTGGTCAGATGGATCGGACTTTGACATTTTTTTTGTTCCGTCTGTCAGGCTCATAATGCGAGCGCCATCTGGTCGAATCAGCGGCTCTGGTACTTTTAAGATCGGTTTTTTCTCACTGCCAAACTGATGATTTAGCCGCCCGGCAATATCACGCGTCAGCTCTAGGTGCTGCTTTTGATCTTCCCCCACAGGGACAAGATCCGGCTCATAGAGCAAAATATCCGCCGCCTGCAAAACAGGGTAGTCCATTAGGCCAATGCTGACGTTTTCGCCTTGCTTTTTGGCTTTTTCTTTGAACTGAATCATCCGCTCTAGCCAGTTCAGCGGCGTAATGCAGTTAAATAGCCAGGCTAGCTCGCTGTGCTCTGGTAGCTGCGATTGGACAAAAATCGTGGACTGCTGCGGATCTATGCCACAGGCGATGTAGGTAGCCGCAACTTTTAGCGTATTTTCGGCCAGCGCCTTAGGATCGTGCGGGACGGTTACCGCGTGTAGATCCGCCATGAAGAGAAAACAGCTGTAGTCTGCCTGTAGCCCCGCCCAGTTGCGAATAGCACCCAGATAGTTTCCTAGGTGAAGGTTACCCGTGGTTTGAATACCTGAGAGAATGCGGGGCTTGGACATGAGAGCGAGCTTAGAAAGGGTCGGAATGATTGTACTTTATTAGCCGAAGTCACGGGCTGAAGTCACGGGCTGAGGTCACGGGCCGAAGTCATTAGCTGAAATCATTAGCCGAACTCACTGTACTTGCGCTTGAATCACAGATTCGTCTTGCGGCCCTAGCGTCAGCAGCAGCGGTCGTTCTTTTTCAAAGGCTTTGACAGCCTGCCGATAGACATCGTAGTCAGTCGGTAAGGTTTTTTCCTCGCCTGCCTGGTCGAAGGTGATGGTGTAGCTAACAGATTTGATGACTTCGGGCGGGCGAGCGGTTTCGCTTTGGCGGCGACGGTCTTCAAGATCGTTGACGGTAGGCTCGGGCGGCAGAACGGGCCACCACAAGCCCTTGCTGTCGGGCCCAGATCCTTCGGCTTCGGGGCGGATGCCGTTGATGCTGGTGACGGTGGTGGACTCGAACTGCTCCAGGCGACGGTCGTTGGGCCGGTCTTGGCCGACGGATCTAGGGATGTATTCGACTTGCCAGGTGTAGGTAGTGGTGGCAGCGGCCTGAAAGTTGGTGGTGGCTGAGTTGGCTGGCTCAGTCGTGCTGACTTGGGTGCAGCCAAAGGTGCTAGCGCAGATTACGGCGGCAACGGCAACGGGCACCGTAGGGATACTCCAAGGATGACCCGACGAGAATCTGTACATTTTGATACACTCTCAAATTCAGCGCTATTAGCTTAGCGCTGAATGCGTCACCTGTGCGTGTTTTTACGAGGAGTGTAAGGGGCTTTGAAAGTACTGGAGGACTTCTCTGACTAGGCCGCTTTTGCCGTGGCAGCTCACCCGGATGCATTCGCCTGCGAGCACCTGTGCGTCTTGCAGATTTTTGACGCATCTAGAAACTGAGTGATCGACGTAGCTGGTAATGGTGATGACCAGATCGCAGTTGCTGATTTTGTCTTTGATTTGGCTGCGATCGCTGCTAGCAACGCTGTGGGGCGGGACGTGTACACAGCGCTTTAGGCCATACTGCTGGAGTTCTTTGGTCACTTCGCGATAGGTTGTTTCGTGGCCTCCAATCAGGGCTAATGAAATATTAGAAAGATCAACATAATCTGGAGCCTCAGCGTCTGTATCAGATTCGAGAGATGGGTGCTGATTGTTAACGACAGGCGCTGGATCGCTGTTGGTGTCAGCCGAGCCTTGATAGCTGCCCTGATAGCTGCTCTGGTAGCTGAGTAGCGTTAAATCGTTTTCGAGCACGGCAACTCTGCCGACAAGCAGGCTGTTTTTGCCCTGAAGCGCGTCTTTTTCATCTTCGCTTTGCCTCAGACGCTGCTGCAAGTCTTCTATTTCTAGCGAGAGGTCTTTGGCGTCCATATCAGCGACGTCGATAAACTCATCAAGGTCTAATTGATGGCGATGCAGGCGCTGCTTGAGATCGGTTTGGCTATGCTGCAGGCGCTCGTACTTCTGATGAAGGCGCGTATGCTTTTGTTGAAGCCCCTCATGCTGCTGTTGGAGGGCGTCGTGCTGCTGTTGAAGCTGACTGTAGGCAACCTGGAGGGTGAGCAAGTGTTCTGAGAGGTGCGCTTTAGCCTGACGGTCTTTGCCCGTCGCACCTTTGAGAAACAGTTGAACAGCCTGAAGCACGGGCTTAAACATGGTGAACCTCAAATGGAGTAGGTCAGTGGCCGCAAGTCACCTATGACTTAGTCAGGGGCTTAGCCAAGAGGCATTAGCCAAGGCTAGCCAAGCTAAGTAGATAGGGTTGCTTAGGCGATGAGCTGTTGTATGCATCAAATTGTGTTTGCGCTATTCCAGATACGTCATTCCAGATACACAGCTTTTGCAGAGAGATTTTCAGTTCCTTATACTCCACAATAGCGGCTGAATGAAAAAACAAGCCTACTTAGAGCGGACACCCGGAAATTTTGTCTAATATTTCAACAAAGATTGATTAAAAAGGCTTGCGCAATGCCGCACTAACGTTACGCAGCCGTCATGCAACTCAATTATGGCCGTAAATATGTGCCTGATGTGTTGCTTTTTACGGCTGATACGTAGGCGATGTGAGCCTGGATGATGTCTTGAAAGCTGCGATCACGCTCAAATCCCAGCTCAACCGCACGGCTAACTTCAAACCGACTGGGCCAGCTCGCCACAATCCGAGAAATTGCCTCGTCGCTTTGCAGCTGAACTCGCTCTCTAACTTCGAGGCCAGCGACTTCGCTAAGGGCGTCAAGCATCGCTTTAACCGTGACGGTAATGCCCGGCAGGTTTAGCGTGCGAGTTGTTGTAAATTTGCTAGCTGGAATCGTTAGGCTGTGGGCTAAGTTGGCCGTGACCGTATCTGGACTAGAGAGCCACAGCGCTAGATTTAGATCGACCGGGCAAAGGGCGCTTTGGCCGCTAATGGGCTCGCGAATAATGCTGCTGGCAAAAGAGGATGCAGCGGCGTTGGGTTTGCCCGGACGCACGCAAACGGTAGGCAGTCGTAAGATCCGCCCGTCAATGAAGCCTTTGCGCGTGTAGTCGTTGATCCAAAGTTCGCAGATTGCTTTTTGGGTGCCGTAGGAAGACTGGGGTCTAACGGGTGTGTCATTGGTAATGGTATCTGGGAGCTGGCCGCCAAAGACCGCTAGAGAGCTGGCAAAGATGAAGCGTGCGCCGGGGGCTTGATGGCGAACGGCTTCGAGCAGGTTGCGGGTGCCATCGCAGTTGACGGCGATGCCCAGATCAAAGTTGGCTTCGGCCTGGCCGCTAACTACAGCGGCTAGATGATAGACCGCGGTGATATTTGAACTGACGAGGGACCGGGTTGCTGAGATATCGGTAAGGTCTAGCTGTTTGCTGATGACTCTAGAATCTTGGTTAGGAACCGGTGGTAGAAGAATGTCGGTGAGGGTTAGCTGCTGCAAGTTTGGGTTTTGAAGCAGGCGCTGGGCGAGGCGCTGACCGAGAAATCCGGCTGCACCCGTAATCAGGATATGCATAAAAAAGGCGTGGATAATGTCGCTAGAAAAGGCGGCTTATGCTCAGCTTACAGAACATTTCGCCGAACGCTGCGATAGTGGTCGGTGCGAATTCTGGCCATGGTGGACTCTAGGCTATCGTCAATGGCTCCGAGGGTGGCAAGCAGGTGCGTGCCAAGGGCGAGGGCGGCTTCAAATTCGGGCTGGACGACTTCTTGCGCGCCTAGCTGACTGAGCTGATCCAGCTCTTGGGTGGTGTGGGCACGGGCGATGATGTCTAGATGAGGTGCGATCGCTTTTGCCCGTTTTAACAGCAGCCGCGTACTCATCGGGTCAGGCAGGGCAATCACCAGCGCTTTAGCCTCTTTCAAATCGGCTTTGGCCAAAATCAGCTCTGAGTCAGCATCGCCCATGACGTAAGGAATGCGGTCATGTCGCAGCGATTGAACCGCGGCTTCGCTATTTTCTAGCACCAGTACCGGAAAGCCAGTTTGACGCATCAAATTGACAAGGACTCGCCCAACCCGGCCATAGCCTGCGACAACCACATGATCGCTCAGCCCAGCATGGTCAATACCGGGCTGAGTGGCTTCTAGCCGAGCGAGCAAAGACTGAAGCTGCGGGCGCTGATAGAGCCAGCTGTAAAAAGACGGAGCCAGGTTGAAGAGTAGAGGCGTGAGCACTAGCGTAATTGCAGTCGTGCCGAGCAGAAGCAGGTAGGCCTCTTGTGAAATCAGGTTGCTTTCTAGGCCAACCACTGCCAGTACAAAAGAGAACTCACCGATTTGATTGATGCCAAAGCCAGTGAGGACAGCCGTTTTGAGCGAGTAGCCAAAGCCTAGAATAATTGGAATAATAATCAGGGCTTTGCCCAACATCACCAGGGTCACTAACCCTAAAATGCCGCCGAAATTGTCAATGAGTACGCGCGGATCGATCAGCATACCAATAGACACAAAGAACAGACTGGCAAACGTATCGCGCAGTGGCAGCACTTTGGCGAGGGCCTGATCGGCGTAGTCAATTTCGGCAATCATTAGCCCGGCGACAAATGCGCCAATCTCAATAGAGAGGCCCAGCCGCGCGGTGATGATAGCGACGCCCAGACACAGGGCAATCAGCGTGAGCAAAAAAAGCTCGCTGCTTTCGGTGAGCGCGACTTGCCGGATGATGACAGGGATAACCCAGCGACCGACACAGATAGCGGCGACCAGAAAGCCCAGCACTTTGAGCAGAACAAGGGCGAGTATTTGCCAGAGGGGTCGGGTCGGGGACTCGGAAGGCGTGATGGCCGGGACGATGGCCAGCATTAGGCCGAGGGCCAGGTCTTGGGCGATCAGGATGGCCAGCATGATTTGGCCGTGGCGGGTGTTGATTTCGCCGCGCTCTGTGAGGGTCTTGAGCACGACGGCGGTAGAAGAAAGAGAGAGGAGTGCGCCCCAGAAAAGTCCTTGGGGCAGGGTGTCTACCCAGCCGAAGGTGAGTGCGATCGCCGCGACTAGCCCAGCTGTGAACCCAATTTGCAACAGACTGCCCTGAAAGGCAATATTGCGCACTCGGTTCAGCTCTTCTAATGAAAACTGTACGCCGAGGGCAAATAGCAAAAAAGCCACGCCGATTTCTGCTAGTTCTTGGATGTTGCCCGTGTCGCTGATTAGCTGTAGGCCCAATGGGCCAATAACTAGTCCGCTGGCTAAATAGCCTAGCAGTACCGGCTGACGCAGCCGATTGACGGTATAGCCACCAACAGCAGCGGCCCCTAGCACTAGCATTAGGTCGACGGTGAATCCCAGTTCTGCGGACATATTGCCTCTAATAATTACAGATGCGTTGTAGCTGCTTTATATAGGATGAGTAGTATGACCTAGCTTAGGGTATAGAAATGCAGATAACGTACGTTAACCGCAAACAACAGACCTATTATCTGTATCAAGGCAAGACCAAAACGGGAAAGCCCAGATACTTTTTTTCGCAAAAGTCAGAAAGCACGCTGCCAGAAAGTGCATTATCAGAAAGGGCAATAGTAGAGGAGATTCCTAATGGGTACGAAATCTACGAGAATCCAAATTCCCAGGTTTTCCTCAGAAAAATTCTAGTCAAAATTATTACTGACAGCGAAATATCGTGCGTTGAAAAAGGCCTGAAGCAGTTTTCTAGCCTTAAAGACTTTCTAATTGATGTTAAGAAGCAAACGATTAGCGTTTTTACGCCCAATCAAAATCTTGAGGCGCTTGAAGCATTGATGTCGTCTAGCAAGCATTTGAGAAGCCCAGAAGAAACTCAAGCAGTGCTAGCAAAATCAATCACCTATTCTGCCGATCTACGGTTCGTTCTATTGAATAAAGCAACAAGAGTCTTTCAAACCGAGCGCTTCTGCTATTTGGGCAAGATTGATGATTGGATTGAAATTGGGGCCGCAGGAAAGCTAGAAACCTTGGTTAAAGCCTATGCACCGCATGTAGGTCAAGAATCGCTTTATGAGCTGTATTGAAAGTTTGGAAAACCTCGAAAGCTGCCGTGCCAAGTAAAATTACCTCTTTCGATACAATCAGCTTTTTGAGGGATGCCTTTATTATCAAACCTTTGTGATCAAAACCTTTGTGATCAACTGTTGTGATCAACTGTGATCATGTGATCACCCTTACCGCTCGTCTGCTTTTAAGCGATCTGCAAGTAGACGAGCACGGGGAAAAGCAGGTATGAGCAGGGCAAGCGTAAGAAATTATGGAAAACACCGACTTTTGGAATCTTTATAGCGAGGCTGCGCTGACTTCGCTGAGCTATTTTTGGAAAGCACTGTGGGCTTTTGTGCTGGGCTATGTTGTCAGCAGCATGATTCAGGTGTTTGTCACGCGTGAATCAATGCAGAAGTCTATGGGAGAAGCAGGCAGAGGCAGCATTGCCTTAGGAACGTTTTTTGGCTTTATTTCTAGCTCTTGTAGCTTTGCGGCCCTATCGACGACTAAGTCGCTATTCAAAAAAGGGGCAGGCTTTGTTCCTGCGCTAGCCTTCCTGTTGGCTTCGACCAACTTGGTAATTGAGCTAGGCATTATTATTGCGGTATTTCTTGGCTGGCAGTTTGTGGTGGGTGAATACGTTGGCGGTTTGCTGCTGATTTTATTTTCCTGGCTAATATTTAGAATTACCCATCCTAGCGATATGATTCGTAGCGCCAGAAGACGGCTGCGCAATGAAGAGGGCGAGGAAGAAAGCCATGGGAAAGAGAAAGGTTGGCAAGAGAAAATTAAAACGATTGAGGGCTGGCGGCAGGTTGCCCAAAAATACTTTATGGAATGGGGCATGGTCTGGAAGGATGTGACCGTTGGCTTTACCATTGCGGGTATTATTTCTGTTTTTGTTCCGTCTGCCTTTTTCCAAACGCTGTTTATTGGTGCGGGGCAACAGAGCGGTGATCTCAGCTTCTTGGCGGTTTTAGAAAATATTGTAGTCGGGCCTTTAGCCGCTTTCTTTACCTTTATTGGCTCTATGGGCAATATTCCGCTGGCGGCTATTTTGTACAACAATGGTGTCAGCTTTGGTGGCGTTATGGCCTTTATTTTTAGCGATCTGGTCGTGTTCCCGGTGATTCGGGTCAATGCCAAATACTATGGCTGGAAGATGGCCTTGTATATTGTAGGATTGCTATTCGCTTCGCTTATAGCGACCTCTTTGGTGCTTCACTACGGCTTTAGCTGGCTTGGGGTTTTACCTCAGATGCCATCTCAGGGCGCAGCGAGCGGTGCGCAGGAAAGCCGTTTTGCGATTGACTATACTTTCTTTTTAAATCTGCTGTTTTTAGCCATTACGGGTGTCTTGGCCTGGTTGCAGTTTGGTGGTCAAGCTGATAGCCAAAAAAGCGAGAGTGAAGAGGAAAAGAACGAAAGCCATCATGAACATCATCACCATAAGCATCATCATGATGGGGGGAAGCAGATTGTTGAACAAGTGCTGTTTTGGCTCGCGATCGCAGCTTACCTATGGCTAGCTGGTGGGCTGATTGCGACGGCTGCTAACTTGTGATCCGCGACTGCGCCTTTTTTAATCTGATACATAGCGGCAGTGTAATTCGGCAAAGCACACCGCCGCTATGTGTCTTTAACGAAGGGATACTGTTGGCAAACTCCGTCTTTGATTTTGCCGCTCGCTCAAACCCCTGTCACTAAGCGGTTTCTAACGCTTTGAATCGAGAGACTCGTGTCTTCGCTGTAGGTGTGCCGTTTAACCAGTTGACCAGCCGGTCAGTATTCATCGCTGCGCTGATTGCCATGTTCTGTAGGTGCGTCTTTGCTAACCCACGGTAGCGAGAGCGCCGCAGCCCAAAGCCACGGACACCCTGAGAGAGCGTACCTTCAATCCCCGCTCTGCGCTTGTAGCGGTCCTTTCCCTCCGGGCTACTATGAACCTTTCGGGCGGTTGCTAGTGCTTCGTACTGCGCTTGAGGGAGGAAGGCAACGATCCGATGAGTACCCCGTGTACACAGCTCTATTGCCGGGCAATTTAGACAGTCCTGCTTGTTGAACCTTGCCTGGACATAGGTTCTGTCGCCATCCTTCACAAACGTCTTCCAAGTTTTAGACTGCTTCCCTTCAGGGCAAGTTACCGTCTCCGCTGACCAGTCAATATCAAACTGTGTCTCGTCGTAGGCTCCCTCTGTTTTGGATTGCCAACTAGCGTTGTAGCTGTCTATTTTTCCTAAGGCAGGAGGCAAGTAGGGAAAAATATGATAGATTTTCGAGCATTCATGTAGTCGCTCGGTGTATATCAAAATAGATGGCCTCAGAAGAGCTGATAACGCTGGTAGTGGAACTTAGTAAGCGCCTAGAAGAACAGGCTCAGCAGCTTCAGCAGCAAGCTCAACGGATAGCCGAATTAGAAGCTGAGAACCAGGGATTAAAGGAATTGCTGTCGTTGGAGGCAGCGAAGAAAGGGTCGAAACCGCCGAAGTTTACAGAGAATTACAGCGTCGAGAAACACAAAGGGCAAGGAAAAAGCAAACGGGGCAAAGACGCGACCGGTCGCCGCCCGCAATCAGCCAAGCTAGCGCAGGTAGATCGGACGGAGGACGTGTACGAAGCGGGCGTGCCGAAAGCGGAGTGCGTGGCGCGAGGGTGTCAGTACGTATGGCGCATCGAAGCGGGCCGAGCGCAATACATCTGCTACCGATTCTTCACGCATCCCGAGACAGAGAGGGTGCCGCCATTGGCAGGCGTGCGCAACCGATTGAGTGAATACGGCCTAGAAGTGATATTAATCGTGGCCTACTTGCCCTATTGGGTGGGGATATCGCTAGACCATACCTGCGGGGTGGTGGAGTTCTTCACGGGGTTAGCGTTGAGCAAGTCGCAAGCTAATTCACTGTTGAGTCAGCTGAGCAATGACTGGCAGGAAGCCTATGACAGCATCGCTGAACTGTTGTCTTATCAGCTTGTGATATACATTGATGAAACCGGCTGGCGGGTGGGCAAAGATAGCTGTTACACCTGGGCATTCTCGACGGCGATGCATGTGTTGTTTCGCTGTGGGGTTGGCCGTGGCAAAGCCGAAGCGCAAGTGATTGTGGGTGAGAAGTTTGCGGGCATTGGAGTGACGGATGATTACGGCGCTTACCAATCGCTATTCACTGAACATCAACTCTGTTGGGCACATCTGTTGCGTAAAGCCATCAAATTAATGCTTCAGCAGCCAACAACCAGCGAGTACAAGACTTTTCTAGATGAGCTGTATCGGATCTATCAGCAGGCCATCTGCTGGCAAAAGGATCAACGCTTGAGCAGCGGGCGAACGGCCAAAGTCGAACGCTTGCAAGCGCGCATTCGCAAGCTGTGTAGTCGGGCAGACACTGTGATAGACAAGGAAGCGATGCCGGTGCATGAACAAACCTTTATCCGCCTACAAAATGAGTTAGTCAATGGCTTAGATGCCTTGTTCGTATTTGTCGTTCACCCACAAGTCGAACCGACCAACAATCGTAGTGAGCGCAATGTCCGGCGCGAAGCGGAGGTCAGGAAAGGCGGGCGTACTAGTAAAACTCAGCAAGGGGCCAAACGGCGCGGTGTCATTATGAGTGTATTGGCATCCCTCAATACTCGCCTTCACGCGTTTACCCTACAGGCGCTACTCGACGAGATTGCCCGATGGATCGAGGATGGCATCAGTCTATTTCAGGCTGAACTCGACGACATTAAGCTTGCTCATCCACCTCCCGCTGCTTAGAAGTTGTGAACGCTATAGGTCTTCATGGCTTCTGTCCTGAAGTCACAATTCTGACTGGAAATAGACAGCTACCTTATGCCCTGTGTCATTCACCCCGATGATGACTAGAATGCACTGACGCTCACCGCCGCGAATATTGAAGTAAATGCCATCGGCCCACACATATACATAGCGTTTGTGGCGCAGCGAACGTCCTTGCCAGTCCTTGTGCTCCTGCTGCCACTTCGTCTTGAGCCGACTAATCGTTGCCGCTGATAAGCCCTTTGCCTCTGGCCCCAACAGAGCCGATAGCG
>Ga0209194_1000151_pt1 | contig 62419 bp, 96 predicted proteins | sample COGITO_mtgs_1004_FD_184787 | JGI IMG/M metagenome (GOLD analysis project Ga0209194, IMG submission 184787) | Pelagic marine microbial communities from North Sea - COGITO_mtgs_100413 (SPAdes) (version 2) | ecosystem: Environmental > Aquatic > Marine > Epipelagic ... | reverse complement strand
GCATACGGTGCACTTACATAATGGTAATGAATCCTAGACAGTTCGAATCTCAACAAATGAGTATGGATTTAGCTAATCAATTAGTAGCTCGTAATGTACCTATAGAAAACATAATTCAACAAACAGGTCTACCTAGAGAAACTGTCAATAATTTAGTGAACGCACAATTAAACATACCAAGACCAAGTATGCCTATGTCTAGCCCACAAGGTATAAACTCCCTTCAAGGTAATTTACAACCTGACGTAGCTGATGTAGTGCCAAACGTTGGTACAGATATAGCAGACTATTTAACAGAAGAACTAGGTTTTGATCCCGCCACAGGAGGCACGGTCGACAAACCAAGTATTATACAACAACTTAACCAAGCTAACGCAAGTATAGCACTAGAATCAGAAGAGCCTGTTGAAGAAATGCAAGGACTTTTGAGTGCTCAAGGAGCTCTATCGGAGTTGCCAGAAAAAAAAGTATTAGATATATACCGTTCAGCTTTAGTAGATTACTATAAAGATGCTGGTCAAAACTATAAAGATTTAATTAAAACTCCAGATGAAGGTCTACCGTTTTTAGTCGCAGGTCTTAGTTTAATAGAATCAGGAGAAGCAGGCGACAACTGGCGCACAGCTTTAAGTAAATCAGTTGGTAAATACGCTGTCGCTAAAAAACAAGGGCAATCTAAATACGACGCTCAAATACAAGACATAGATATTAAAAATATGATGTCAGTTGACGCCACTATCGCAGATATAATAAAGAAAAATATTGACTATCAATTAAAAACTGGTTACGAAAGTAGGGCTGGGACACGTAAAGATTATGTTACTAAAATACCTGGACAAGCTAATTCTAACTTAGAATCTATGACTAGTCTAGAAGTTGCAAATTTTAAAGATCGTTACGGTGTAAATTCCATAATGGAATACGATGCAAATAACAGTGCTGCTTCAGGGAGCAATTTTACAATTACATATAACAACGGAGATAATTTCACAACTTGGATGAGTAATAGCGAAGCAGCAAAATACAGAGAATTAGTAAAAAATGGAGCAATAACTAATTTTGCAAAAGCTGGGGTTGAGACTAAATCTGACAGTATAGTAATAGGCTTTAAAGATAAAGGTTCCAAAGCTGGTTATACATATGTGCGTGGTAATCAAGACGACTATGTTAGATATGCAAATGATGAAAATTTAGATGTCGCTTCTTTTAAACCTGACGAGACTATTGAAGTTATTGATAGAACAAATGACATGTTAAAACCAATATCTATGAGAGAATATCTTAATAACATGGATAAATATACAGTATCAGGTGGTCTATCCGCCAATATATCTAATGGGGACTCAACTATTAGTATAGGTAAAAATACACTTCCTTTTAATGCTGGTCAAACTGCTGATGATGTTAATAAATTAATAAGAGAAACAAAAACAAATTTCGCTAATAGAAAATTTATGACTACTCGTATTTTTCAAACAGCAGACAATATTCTAGAAATTATGGACGGAATGGGACCAGACGTTGATCTGGCTTTTGACAACCCTGCAGGTAGACTTATTACTCCAGCTACAAAACTCGCTACTTCTTTAGCTTCTGTTGGTAGATTGTTTGAAAGTTCTACAGGCATGTTCGAAGGTACACCAATAAACAAATTTGAGTACCAAATAGTGGGCGAAGATGGTGTTGCAAGAAACGCTACTTATAACGAACTATTTAGACATGTACAACAAATGCCTGAGTTTGAAAAATTACTGAGCTCAACTACAGCTAATTGGATGAGTTCAACCAACGTTGAAAGAGAAAGAATTCAAGCAGGTCTGTTTGGACTAGCTATTCTTTCTGCTGGTTCTATGGGTGGAGAAGCTTCTACAGATATGCGTGCTATTAGTGATAAAGATTTAATAACACAATTTGAAAGAGTAGGTAGATTAGCAGCAAATGCAGATTCGGCAAGAGCTTTGATTACAGATTTAAAAAGAGACGTATTGTTACAAGAAAAATCCTACCTAGAAGCAGCATCAGAGAACGCTGCATCTGATTTTTATTCTTATCAAAAACGAGGAAAAAACGAGGAAACTGGATTTATGGAATGGCAAGGTGTAAATGCTTGGGATGCCACAAAAAGTAATGAACAAACTTTAGCTAGAATAAGAGAAATTGATGAGTTACTTGATGGTCTCGGTCCTGTTAGTCGAGCTTCTACTAGTCAAGTAGATTCTGATGGAATAAGAAGAACCCCTATCACTATTGAACCTACTCTGGTGAATGGAGTAAGTTATAACCCTGATGATATGTCTGGGTATAACTTAGGTTCAGGAGAAGTTACTTTTGCTCAATTGGTTGCTCATGCTAGAAACCTTCCAAAAGAAGAGAAAGCAACTTTAAACGTTGCTTTGAGAAATTATTTTAATAATGCAGGTACACCAGAATTGTATCGAGCATTTATAAATATGTATAACGGTAAATAAGATGGCACAAAATGATGTAGTAGATCTTGATCCTTTTATTCAAGAGCTGGAAAATAGTCAAATGATTGATACTCCTGAGCCTGTGGCAGATTTACCTTATCCGCAAGGAAGCCCTCGTGCAGATGTAAAAAACTTTTTAGTAGAAAAAATGGGCGTTAGTCCATCTTTATTAGACTTAATGGTTGGTCGACCTGGAGGTTTTAGAGACAGAGCAACAACTTTGGAAAGTGGTCCAATGCAAATAGGTAATATTCCGTTGCCAGGTGGAGTAAAACTAAGAGGCTTTGAAGAAGTATTTAATCCTACTGATGCTGGCACTTTAGCTGCAGAAAGAGCAGGTGTAAGTAGAGAAAATCCTGCTACTGAAATTGCAGAGTATGCGTCTTATTTACCTGAAGATGTATATGAGTCTGGAGTTCAAAAATTAGTAAGACAGTATTATGCTAATAATTACGACACACCTTTAAATTTTGATTACCAGTTTCAAAGAGAACCTTACAATAAAGAAATTATTTATAAAGACCCAACAACAAATGAATTTACATATATTAATCCACCTGGATTAGATATGGGTAATATAAAAGCTGTGGGCAGCCAACTTGTTCCTGAAATTGTGGGAGCTGTTGCAGGGTTAGCGAGTACTATGAACCCTGCTAGCAAAGTCACTGGTCCAATAGCTGGAGGAGTTGGAGGTTATACAATAGCTACTGGTGTAGCAGACACGTTAGATGCTGGACCTATAGGTAAAGGTATAATTCAAGGAACAGGAACTGCTGTAGGTGCTGTGACAGGTGCAGGTAAAGCAGCAGTAACACCCATAATAGCAGGAGAAACTGTAGCTGGTTTTATAGCTAGGTTTAACATCCTTAAAGATTTAGAAAAAAGAGGTTTATTAGACGAGACATACACAGCAGATAAAATTTATAAAACTGCTTTAAAAGATGCTGGTGTTACTTTATTGTTTGCATTGGGAGCTAACGCTATCGGCTCAGTTATTATGAAACAAGCAGGTAAAGGCGGATACTCTATTGATGGGTTTGATTACGATGAATTTGAGTCTGCTTTTAAGGATTTGAAATTAGCAGCAGAAGGTGACGAAGCAGCACAAAAAGTTTTAACTACCGCAACTGTACCAGAAATTATGGAAGCTGGTAATGTTGGTTCTATTATTACTAGAGAAGGCTATCAAGGTGAAATTTTAGATGCAGCGTCTCAAGGTGGGAAACAAGCTCAATTAGTAAAAGGTAGATTAGATGAAGCCAGACGTGCAAGAGAAGAAGGTTTAGACGTTCAACTAGAAAGTGCAGGTGAAAGTATACCTACTAAAACAGGCACAGTACAAGAAAATTTAAAAGAATTAGAAGGCAGTGATATTGTTCTCCGAAGAGAACAAATGGGAAAAGAGATGAAGGGCGAGTTTGACAGCTCTGTTGACCCTAGAGTTTTAGAAATTGAAAAACAAATAGAGAACACAAGAGGAAACTTTAGCGATCAATTAAACTTACTTAGCGACCCAGAAATAGAACCAGAGTATGCTCTTAAATACATACGAGATACTTTAGAAGAAGTTCGTAAAGCAGCAGGAAAGTCAAAAGGCGATAAAACAATTGACCCTTATGGTAGTTTTAAAGTCAAATTGAACAAGATGCTTGCGGATAACAAAAACAATGAAAAAGTTTTAGACAACATTCTAGATTTATCTAACACAGGTAATAGAAAATTCTTTCAAGAATTATTAGACGACGGTCAGTTTCCTGAAGCTCGAAATTATTTAAAAAATGCTTTACTTAATAAATATAAAAACACCATGGGTAGAGATGAGGCAGGAAACTTAATGCCTTTAAGTGTTAAAAAACATGATGATTTTATTAATGCAAATAAAAATTCAATAGACGATTTACTTACTAAAGAGGAAATAACCTCCCTTACCGATGCTCGTCGTTGGGGCGAACAACTTGCAAGACAAGAAAAAAACTACAATAAAATTATCGATGATTTAAGAAAAGAACCATGGGGAGCAAGGGCTGACAAAGACCCAGAGTTTATTTTCAATGAAACTTGGACAAAACAAAAAAGTGGTATCACTAGAACTAGAAAAGTTAAAGAAATTATAGGAGACAATCAACAATTATCAGATGAGTATAGATTACAAATCTTAAAAGATATGAAAGATCAAACTACAAATTTTGATGGTGCTAAACTTGTTAAATACGCTGATGAATACGGAGCTATGTTAGATGAATGGTTTCCTAAAAATTTTTCTAAAAACTTAAGAACGTATGGTAAATTAATCGATAGACTAGAAGTAGGACGAGGAATGAAAGATGCTCCTCCTTTTATGGTAGAGATTATGAAAAAACTAGCAAGGGTGTACATTGGGTTTTTTACTGCTCCTGGTAGGGCATTGAGTGCTGCTCAACAAGGTTTAGGAGTATACTCAAATAGAAAATTAGTGGAAGTATTAATGGATCCACAAAAACTATTAGATGAAAAAGCAGCACGTAACTTTTTACAATCTCCTGGAGCACGAGCTTTTCTCCGTGGTGTAGGTAGAGAATATGGTAGAAGCACAGAAAGTGTTTCTGGGTATACAGATAAAGACACAGGAAAAATACCAACTGCAGACGCCTTTACATTTGAAGACTACAACTCTCTGTTTAATATGGAAGATCTTGAACTTAATAGAGGCGGAGAATCGTTAATGGAGTTAAAATACTAACATGAGCGTATATGACAGAATCAGTAATTTAAACAGATTTGATGAAACCGAGTTTGTTGATCCTAGAAATCAAACAGCAACTCCACCTGTTATGCCACAACAACAAATTAATTTAGGTGGTGGTTTAGGTGGTTTTAGTATTCCTCAAATAACTTTAGATAATATATTAGCCAATATGCCACAAGGTATATTTGGTTATCAACCACCAGTTATAGAGCCAGAAGTAGAAACTGTTGAAACTGTTGAAACTGGTTTAGAAGATACAGGCGTTTCTCAGGAAGTAGTAGAAGATGTTGAAGATACTACATCTGATTATGATTTATCTGATTATATGTTGGTAGTAGGAGATCCTACTAATCCTGGACCAGGAGTAGTAGTAAGAGATCCCGAAACAGGTGAATTTCCTCCAGGATATGAGCAAGGTAATGTTGAGGGTCCAGCAGGAACTATTCCACCAACAACTTATACACCCTCACCTACACCTCCTCCGCCTTCAGTTTTTTCCGAACCTAGCCCAACAATCGTGGACAGTGGTATAACTACTGCTACACCTGTAGTTGACGATAGAAATTTAATTACTCCTAATGTAGAAGTACCTGAAGGCAGTATGACTGGTTTAGGTAGCTACTTTACAGCTCCACAAATTGACCAAATAGTTGACCCTGGATATAGCAGACCAGCTACTACAGACATGGATAAACTATTAGAAATGCAAAGGCAAACCTACGGTAATTTTTTATATGCACCGACACCTGCTCCTGCTCCTGCTCCTAGCCCAGACACAGGCACAGCTCCATCAGAAGGGGACGGTGGTTCAGGGTACGCAGGAGATGTTTATAATCCAGGTATAACTAATCCTGTTAGCAACCCTATCACAGATATTTATACTAACCCAACAGGAATACAGTTTAATGATATTCAAAATCAAATGAGTATGAATCCTTATAGTTTTGACAACATAGGTAATTACTACACTGCTTATAACCCAGCACAAGAAATGCAACAAGGAATATTAAATAGTATTTATAATAGAGGTTATGGTTCTATGGACTTTCCTGTATTTAGTGGTATTACTAGTTTAGTGCCTAGTGATACTAGGAATACTATCGGTCGTTAAATTATTTCAACCAATCAGTAAACGTTTCTTCGCCTAATACTAGGTTAGCTATAGACTGTTTTCTACGTAACGCCTTCACTATCTTTTCGTCTACTGTCCGTTCACAAACTATATCTATGTAAGTAACTTTATTAACTTGACCAATACGATGAGCACGGTCTTCTGATTGTAAACGTTTTTCTAAGTCATAGTTGTTACTATAATAGATAACAGTACTGGCAGCAGTGAGTGTTATTCCATACCCACCTGTTTGAGTATTACCCACAAAAAATCTTAGAGGACTATTTGGGTCTTGAAACTCATCAATTACCCTTTCACGTTCAGTTTGTTCAACGCCACCGTAATAAGTTCCTACTGAATTTCTACCATAAATATCAATTAAGGTCTTTTCTATTTTTTGTATGTCATATCTATAATTAGCCCAAATAATGACTTTTCCGTCAGTTTCTTCTAATATAGAGAGCAATTCTGGGAGTCTTTGAGAAGTTATTTCGGTAGTAACTCCGTCATCAGTCACTGTGAATCCGCATGAAATTTGGTGTAAACGTATGATTTGCGTTATAACGTTTTTAATAGTAACGGTCTTAGAATTCTTTAATAAAGTAACAGCAAAACGTTGTAATTCTTTATACGCTTTCTGTTGTTCTTTTGTCATTTCTATAGTTCGTTTAATATAAACTTTTTCAGGTAAGTCTAAACAATCTTTTTTCAAAACTCTGTGGCTAAACTTAGTAAGTAACTCATTTAATTCATCCATGTTTTTATAACCTGTGACAAATTTAAAAGTTCTACCTTGACCACTCTTTTCTACCATGTCTGCGTAACGTGCACGGAAACTATAGTAACTACTAAAGCCCAATAATGCAGGGTTTAAAAACATACACTGACTATATAAATCTAGAGGGCTTTTAGTAACAGGTGAGCCAGTAAGTATTCTTCTATAATAAGCGTACTTACCTAATCGTACACAGTTCGCTGTCCGTTTAGCGTCTTGATTTTTTATAGTGGTACTTTCATCAATAATAAAAATTGACTTACTTAGTTGTAAAAACTTATTAGCAAACTGAACACCTTTTTTAGTGCTAAATGCTTCTATGTTCATAACTAGTATTTTTAAATTAAAGTCTGAAGAATAAATTACTTTTAATTCTTTTTGAAAAGACTTAGTGTGATTACTTTGCCACTTCACTATGTCATAAGGTACGTGGTCAGGTAAGTGTGTTGGTATTTCTTTACTTACCCAATTATCATACACACCTTTAGGTGCAACTATAAGTGCGTTATATATCTTGCCTTGGCTATATAAGTAAGCAATATTATCTAGTATAACTTTAGACTTACCACAACCCATCTCCATAAATAAAGCATACTCATCTTTATCGTGTGATACTTCTAATGCTTCTAACTGGTGGTCGTATGGTTTAGTCTTAAATTTAAAATCTTTCACTATCTTAGTCTCTTTACAAATAAGGGTAGTCCTTACTTATACGTAATAATAAGGTACTTCAGTACGAAATAAAAGGCTATTGTATGTTTTATGCTAATAGCGACGTAATACGTTCAGCCAATACGCTACTAGCCTTTATATAGTAAGCGTTTAAAAAAATTCTATTACAGCTATTAGCTAAACACAAATGTTTTTGGATTTTTAAAACATAAATTATTTTTACTTATATAGCACATAGGGTTTTATTTTTTAGTAGATTAGGTTTATAATTTTTTATAGGGTAGCTTAACTTAGTGTTAAGGTTATTCATATGTAATCTCCTTTCATGGCTATCTACTTACCCTTAATTTGTAGGTAGCCGTGATTTTAAGATAAAAAGAGACAAGATGGCAGTATACGTAGTACAAAAACCAGATAGTAAAAAGAACATACTTTCCGCTTCACAGTTTGGTGACTTTGAATTTATATTGGATAGAACTCCAGATATGATATTCAGCCCTGTTCCGACTGTAGCTAAAATACGTAAGAAACTAATTGACTTCAATGATGACGACTACCTTTTATTAATTGGCGATCCCGCAGTTATAGGTGTATGTGTACATTACGCTTTACAAAATAATAGAGGTAGGGCTAACTTACTTAAATGGGATAACCGTGAATACAAATACTTTAACATTGAGGTAAATACAAATGTTTGAACCAGAAGATAAACCAATGGGCGACGCTTCCCTTAAAGCGTTATCTGATAAATGTAAAATTTTAGAAAATTTAATGGACAGTATATCAGACGTTGAAGAAAACTTAGGTAAATTAAAGGCTAAGTATAGAGAAATAAGCGAGGTAGACATACCGAGTATGCTTAGTGAGTTAGGGCTTAGTGAAATTACACTAGCTAATGGTAATAAAATAAGTACCACTAGCTACTATTCAGCACGTATAAGTGAAGACAAACGTGATGAAGCTTTTCAATGGCTTAATGATAATGGCTTTGCTGATATTATTAAAAATACTGTTTCTGTAAGTTTTGGTAGAGAAGAAGACGACTCTGCTAAAAAGCTCGTAGATAGCTTAGAGGATAATGGGTACGCTACCGCTCAAAAAAAGTGGGTAGAACCTATGACACTCAAGGCTTTTGTACGGGAACAAGTGGAAAAGGGTTCCGACCTGCCCTTAGAAACTTTTAATGTTTATATAGGTCAAAAAACAAGGATAATTAAAAAATGACACAAGAAAAAAGTGAAATAAGTGAAAAGAAAAAAACTGAACTAGCTGTGCCGTCCGCCTTTATGGAAGACGCTAACAGTGGTTTAGAAAATATAACCTCTGATGACCTTACCATACCTCGTTTAAAAATACTTCAAGCGTTAAGCCCAGAAGTAAACAAGCGTGACGGTAAGTATGTTGAAGGTGCCGATGCTGGTGACGCAATTAATACTGTTACTAGTAAGCTCTATAACGATGAAAACCCTCTGGTAGTTTTACCTGTGAGTTATAAACGTTTGTTTTTAGAGTGGCAACCTAGAGACTCTGGTGGTGGTTTAGTTACGTCGCATGATGACCAATCTATCCTTAGTAAAACTACTAAGAACGATAGGGGTCAGGATGTACTTGAAAACGGTAACTATATACAAACCTCAGCTAACCATTTTGTTATTGTATTAAATAGCGACGGTAGCTTTGACCAAGCAGTTATTCCTATGGCTGGTACACAGCTTAAAAAGTCACGTACTTGGAACTCTGTTATGGCTAGTTTAAAACTACGATCAGGTGATAAGGTGTTTACCCCACCTAGCTTTAGTCACAGGTATAGTATGAAAACGGTACAAGAGTCCAATGACCGTGGCACTTGGTTCGGTTGGAATATTACTAACCTTGGACCAATTAGTGAAGAAGATATGTTTTTCTACGAAGCAGCAAAAGATTTTGCTTCATCTGTAGGAGAAGTTAGTATGTCAAGTAACAGTGGTGAAGCCTCAACTGAGGATGCACCGTTTTAACTCTTGGGGGCTTTATGCCCCCTTCTTTTACAGGAGATTGTATTGGAACTTGCCCAACAGTTTAGTCAAATTTTTGAAGGCTCTAAACGTGCACATGGCATATTTGATATCAATGATTATAATAATGGTCAAAAGCAACAAGGTGTTGCTCGCACTATAAAGACCGTAGGTGCCACCCTACAAAACTGGACAGATCATTTAGAAGGTAAAACTGGCATAGGTATCATACCTATTAATGAAAATAATTTAGTTAAATGGGGAGTTATTGATATTGATACATACTCTCTTGACTTACCTAAACTAGTACAAAAAATAGAAGATTTTAAATTACCACTTATAGTATGTAGAAGTAAAAGTGGTGGAGCCCACGTATTTTGCTTTACCGATGATTGGGTACAAGCTGGGGATATGCAGGATAAACTAAGAGAGTTGGCTGCAGGTTTAGGTTACGGTGGTGTAGAAATATTTCCTAAACAACGTGAGGTACTTGTAGACCGTGGAGATATAGGTAGTTGGTTAAATATGCCTTACTTTGAAGGTAGTACTTCAGTAAGATATGCGTTAAGTGTAAAAGGTGAAGCACTTACCCCAGAAGAGTTTATAGCTTTTGTACAAAAACGTAGAGTAAGTCTTGACGTATTAAATGCTTTATCTGTACCAGAAATAGAGGAATTAAAAGGTGGTCCTCCGTGTTTAAAAACACTACTCAAACAAGGTTTCCCTGAAGGTACTCGTAATAATGGTTTATTTAATGTAGGTGTATATTTAAAACAAGCTACACCTGATAAATGGGAAACTGAAATAGAGGACTATAATAGAAAATTTGTTACTCCTCCTCTCCCTGCTCAAGAAGTACTTACTTTAATAAGTACGTTAAAGAAAAAAGATTATAACTATAAGTGTAGTGATGAGCCTATACGGTCTTACTGTGATGTACAAAAGTGTCGTACTTGTAAGTTTGGCGTAGGAAAAGGTAATACTGCTCCTACATTTTCTAGTCTTGCTAAACTAGATACTAAACCACCTTTATGGTTTTTATCTATTGATGATAAACGTTTAGAACTTACTACTGAACAACTACAAAATCAAACTAAGTTTCAACGTGCCTGTATGGATGTTATAAATCTTATGCCACCTAAAACTAATGAACGTGCTTGGCAGGCACAAATACAAAGTTTAATGGATAGTGGTATGGAAATTATAGAGGTAAGTAATGACGTGTCATTAGACGGTCAGTTTAAAGATTTACTAGAATCGTTTTGTACCGACCTAGCCCAAGCTAGTACACGTGAAGAAGTTTTACTAGGTAAACCCTATACAGAAAATGGTAACACCCACTTTAGAATTAAAGATTTACGTGAGTACCTAGTTAAACATAGATTCACTGAGCTAGACACTAATAAAATAGCCAGTAAATTACGAGACCTAAAGGCTAAACATACGTTCTGGAACCTAAAAGGTAGGGGAACTAATGTTTGGTACATACCTGAGATTGACTATAAAGATGAAACACTTGACGGTCATGACTTCACAGGGGATATGATGTGACTTGGAACGTTGTCCTTGGACCACCTGGAACTGGTAAAACTACCTTCTTACTAAAAACTGTAGAAGAGTTGTTCAAAAAAGGTATAAAACCTTATGAGTTAGCATATCTTGCTTTTACTAAAAAGGCAGCAACGGAAGCTCTACAAAGAGCTGTAGAAAAGTTTGAATATGAACCTGATCAATTAGTTTATTTTAGAACGATACATTCACTTTGTTATTTCTGGCAAGGGTTAAGTAAATCTGATGTGTTAGATAGAAAAGATTTAAGAGCGTTTAGTCAAACTGTAGGGGAAAAAATAAGTTCAGCATGGGATGGTGAAAACTTAATGGCGTTAAATTCTAAGGGTGATCAAATGTTATTCTTAGAAAATATGGCACGTAACAAAGGTGAACCTTATCAGCTAACTTGGAATAAAGCCAACACCGATATATCTTGGATACATTTTGATTGGTTTTGTAAAAACTATAACCAGTATAAAGCGTTAAATTACTTAATGGATTTTACAGATATGTTAACAGGCTTCTTAGAGTTTGAAACTAGACCACCTTTAAAAGCACTTATTGTTGATGAAGCTCAAGATTTATCGGCACTACAATGGAAGTGTGTACATAAATTAGCTCAAGATGTTGACCATGTTTATATAGCTGGGGACGATGACCAAGCTATCTATAAGTGGGCAGGTGCTGACCCTGATCATTTTATAAACTTAACTGGTAAAGAAATATATTTAGAGCAAAGTTATCGTGTGCCTAGAAAGGTTCACGACGTAGCATTAAACATAGTAAAAAGAATACGCAATCGTAGACATAAAACTTGGATACCTAGAGAGGAAGAAGGAAGCGTTACCTATCATACTAACTTTGAACATATAAATATTTCTGACGGTGATTGGTTATTCTTAGCTAGAAATAATTACTTATTGAATAACGTAGAAAAACATTTACGTACTAATGGGTACTTTTTTACCAAAAATAATAGAGCATCTGTAAGTGAAAACTTATTGACCGCCATTAAGGATTGGGAACTTTTACGTAAAGGTGAAAGCATAGAAGCGAATAGAATCAAAAAAATATATGGTCACATGAAAGCAGGTAAAGGAGTTCGTACTGGCTATAAAACCATGAAACAAGCCTCTCCTGATCTAACGCTTAATATTAATCAGCTTAAAAAAGATTATGGTTTAATGGTAGATGGTATATGGCATCAAGCTTTTGATTTAATAGGTGATGCTCAACGTGAGTATATTATTTCTGGTTTACGTAAGGGTGAGAAAGTAAATTCTTCAAGAATTAAATTGAACACTATACACGCTACTAAAGGTGGTGAGTGTCAAAATGTAGTGTTATTGACTGACGTAGCCAATAAAACTTATGAGGAATTATATAGAAGCCCAGATAATGAGTGTCGTGCTTTTTATGTGGGTGTAACTAGGACTAAAGAAAATTTACATATAGTGCAAGGTAAAACTAGAAAAGAGTTTAAAGTTATGATATAACTTTACTTCTACTTTACAAGTAAAGTAAAATAAACTATTACGGAGATAAATACTATGAATATATTTTATACATACAACGACCCAGTACTTGCTGCTCAGTCTTTACCTGATAAACTTGTAGTCAAAATGCCTTTAGAATCAGCTCAAATGCTTTGCACTACTCAACGCTACTATTTTCACAGTAGCTATTGTGACCAGTTAGAAATTTATAAAACAGCCTACTTAAACCACCCTTGTACTATATGGGCTAGGGAAAGTTTAGAAAACTATGAATGGCTTTATAAACATTTTGTAGCTTTATGTGACGAGTACACGTATCGCTACGGTAAAGTGCACGCTAGTGATACTAAACTAAGGCGTACCTTATCGTACATACCTGCCTCTATGCCTAGCTTAGGACTTACCCCTATAGCTCAAGCTATGCCTGATCAGTACAAAAACGCTGACCCTGTCGTGGCGTATCGTAACTACTTAATTAATGAAAAGCACTATGCTGCTTGGAATAAAACTAGACCTAAACCTAACTGGTGGAACACTAGTTGGCAAGTTGAGGAGTGTGCATGAGTATTAATTTTAATTACACAGAAACTAGTTTAGAAAGATTTTTTGGCTATCTTAATGAGCGTCATATTATGTACCTTAGAAGGAAAAACGGTGTAGCTTATCCGTGGACAGAAGACCCTATACTTACAGAGTATAGTTTTTGTAACGTCTACCGTGAGTTAGATAGAGTCACTGAGTGGATAAGAGTTAACTGGCGTGAACCTTATGCTGACCATAAAAACTTACCTTTTGCTATGGCTGTAGCTAGGCAAATAAATTGGCCAGATACTCTAGAGGAAATAGGGTTTCCTGAAACTTGGGAACCTGAAAAGGTAAAAGCCATTATGCAAGCTAGAAAAGATAGAGGCGATAAGGTATATACTGGTGCATATATGTTGACTGGTACTTTAGGTGGTACAAAAATAGAGCAAACTGTTGATAAAATACTCACCCCTTTAAAAAAGTTTCACCCACCTATGATAACTTGGTCTCTAGAAGATACTTGGAAAGGTTATTTACAAAAAGCAGGGTTTAGTGGTTTTATGGCTTATGAAGTAGTTACTGATCTACGCCACACTAAATATTTAAATAAAGCTGAAGACATTATGACGTGGGCTAATCCTGGTCCTGGGGCACAGCGTGGGCTTAACCGAATAAAAAATAGAGAGTTGAATCAGACTGTAAAAAACCAGATACTTAATTTTGAGATGCAACAATTACTAGACCTTTCACCTAACTATTTACAAGGACATATGGAACCTTTAGAAATGAGAGACATAGAACATTGTCTTTGTGAGTTTGATAAATACGAAAGGGTACGTTTAGGTCAAGGTCGACCACGTGCTAAATATAAACCAAAACCTGAGGAGGTTAACCTATGAAAATATTTATTCCAACCAGAGGCAGGGCTGACGATCAAGTGACCTTGTCCCATTTTCCTGAGGACTTACGTAAACAAGTTACGTTAGTTGTCAATGAATATGAAAAAGATTTATACGATAAATATGATTGTCAAATTATGGCTTGTCCTGAGTCCGTTGTCCACGATATAGCTAGTAAACGTAAGTATATTTGTGAAAACGCAGGTGGTGGTAAGATAGTTATGTTAGACGATGACTTACGTTTTTATATTCGTAAGTCTACTAACGACTGGCACCTTAGATATATAGAGCCTGATGAGTTTCACGCTTTATTTGGTTTATTAGATAAATGGCTTGACGACTATGCCCACTGTGGTGTAAGTGCTAGGGAAGGTAACAATCGCGTTGAACATTTATCTGCTGAAACTACTAGGTATATGCGTGTACTAGCATACAATCTTGATATGTTTAAAGGTAAAGGCATTGAGTTATTCAGAACTAAAGTTATGAGTGACTTTGATATGAACTTACAATTATTAAGCAAAGGATTACCTAATAAAGTCAGCTACTATTATGCTCAAGGTCATGGCAGTAGTAATGCTCCTGGTGGCTGTAGTGAATGGCGTAACGTTCAAATGCAGTCAGAGGGTGCAGAAATTTTAAAATCCCATCACCCTGATGTGGTTAGGGTAGTAGAAAGGGAAACTAAGACAGCTTGGGGTGCAGGAAAAGAAGGCACGGTTATACGTAAAGACGTCAACATACAATGGAAAAAAGCATTAAAACTAGGAGCACAAAATGGCGAATTATTCTGATATCCTAAATGGATATAAGTCGGAACTTAAAGGTAAACGGGATTCTGTAACAGTTAATCTAAGTGTACTACTTGATAACCCTACCAGTATACCAGAACACGTAGATATTGTAGTAGAGGTAGATAAGCTAATAGAAAAGTTAGCTACCATACAAGAAAAAATAGAAATGGTAGATTTTGTTTTAAAATTCAAGGATAGTCAATGATAGTATTAAATTGTAGAAACGTTAACGATGGCTTTGTTAAAGCTATGGATCTTATTGGTCAAAATAAACAATACACTTTTCCTAGTAGGGCTGGCGAAGTTATAGAAGTACCTGAGCCTGTAGCGACAGTGTATCGTAATTCAAAAGAAAGAGTTTTATTTGAAGACGCACGTAATGCTAATCCCTTCTTCCACTTAATAGAAAGTTTATGGATGTTAGGTGGCTGTAATGACCTAGAGTATATAGAGTATTACAATAAACGCATGAGTCAGTTTAGTGATGACGGTGAAACACTACAAGGTTCTTATGGCTTTAGGTGGCGTGAGCATTTTGGTGGTGATCAGTTAGGCGTAATTATAGAAAGGTTACGTAATGACCCTACTGATAGAAGATGTGTACTTCAAATGTGGGATCCGTATGTTGATTTTAACACTGAAAGTGTAGACGTTCCTTGTAACACAGCTATTTATTTTAAAGTGCGTGACGGTAAGTTAGACATGACCGTTAGTAATAGGTCTAATGATGTTATATGGGGAGCATTTGGTGCTAACGTTGTACATATGTCTATACTTCAAGAATATATGGCATACGGTATAGGTGTAGAGATAGGCACATACACCCAAGTTAGTGATAGCCTACACGCTTACACAGATTTATTTTATGATATGTATAATCAAATGGAGGCAGAAGATGCTTTTGACTTTTATAGTCAAATGAGCTTAAGAAACCCCTACGATAATAAAGCTATTAATTCGTTCCCACTTATTAGCACAGATATCATGACTTGGGAACAAGACTTAACATGGTTTTTATGCCGTGCACCTATGTCGTCTGTAGATTTTGCTGACCCTTTCTTTAGTGAGGTGGCAGTTCCATTACAAGATGCTTGGTATTTATACAAGAGCGAAGAATATGATGAAGCGTTAATTGAAGTACAGTCTTGCCTAGCTAGTGACTGGGGTACTGCTGCTTATAATTGGCTAAATAAATCTATAAGTAACAAAGGAAAGTAAATGAGTAATATTACACAGTGGTCGTATAGCCGACTGAAAATGTATGAGGCGTGCCCTAAGAAAGCAGAATATGCTTTTATACAACGTATAAAAGAACCTGGCAATAAAGCTATGGATCGTGGTAAAGATATCCATAAAATGTGTGAGGAATATATACGTGGGCGTTATGATGAAACCCCTTCACAACTTAGTGAATTTAAAGAAGCTTTTGATTTATTAAAAGACTTACACCTTAAAGGTCATGTACTTTGTGAAGGTGACTGGGCTTTTGATAAAGAGTGGCAGTCTACTGGTTGGTTTGATGAAGACACTTGGGGTAGGGCTAAAGTAGATGCATTTGTTCATATTGAAGGTGATAAAAACGCTAGAGTAATAGATTTTAAAACAGGTAGGTATGAGGGTAATCAAGAAGGTCACAGAGAACAATGTGAGCTTTATGCCAGCATAGTATTTGAAAGGTTACCAGAGTTAGAAACTATAACTACTGAGTTGTGGTATCTTGACCATGGTAAGCTAGACCGTTATGAGTACGACAAACCTACTGTGGACGGTAAGCGTGAACGTTTAAATGATAGGGCTGTAGACATGACCACTGCTACTGAGTTCCCTGCTAAACCTTCACAATTTAAATGTAAGTGGTGTTATTATGGTAAACAAAATATTTGCCCTAATAGAATTTAATAGGAGATTATATGCCTGCAGATTTTGATAAGATAGAAAAGTTAGCTCAACGTGATATAGCACAGCTAAAACACGCTGAAAAAAGTTATGGTGATAGTTGGCGTAAGCGTGGTGGCGTTGGTGCGTTTATGATGTTAGCACGTAAGTTTGACCGTATAGAAAACCAATCAATGAAAAACCATTGGGACGTATTTGGTGCCATACTAGATGACCCTAGTAATGCTGGCATACTAGATGATATACGTGATTTACGTTGTTACCTTTATTTAGTAGAGGCTTATGCTTCTAGCTTAGAAATACACCCACCCAGTGCAGAGTAGTTTATTTATGCCTGAGACGGACTGGGTTCCCCCTAGTAGTTTACCAGACCTATCTAATTATAGTGAGGTAGCTATTGACTTAGAGACTTATGATCCGTTACTCATGTCTCACGGACCGTCTTGGGCGTTTGAAAATAAAGGTCATGTAACTGGTATAGCTGTAGCTACTAAAGACTTTCAAATTTATCTACCTATACAACACGTTGGTGGTGGTAATTTAGATAAGCGTGTGGTTATAAACTGGATGAATAAACAGTTTAGCTATAACAATGACAAAGTTTTTCATAACTCTTTATACGACTTAGGTTGGTTAAGGCGTTTAGGTGTCAAGGTAAATGGAACTATACACGATACTATGTTTGCTGCACCGTTAATTAATGAAAATCAATATGGGTATTCTTTAAATAAGTTAGGTGAAAGATACGTGGGTGAACTTAAAGATGAAAGTCTGTTAGAAGATGCAGCAAAAGCCTACGGTCTTAATCCTAAAAGCGAAATGTATAAACTACCAGCTAAGTATGTTGGACCATATGCCGAACAAGACGCAGGGCTAACTCTAAAACTTTGGGGTATATTAAAAGACCTTTTAGTTAAAGAAAACGTTATGAAAATATATGAGTTAGAAACTGCTTTAATTCCTTTATTGCTAGATATGCGTTGGAAAGGTGTACGTGTAGATTTAGAAAAAGCTGAAAAAATTAATAAGAAATTAACTAACGAAGAAAACAAAATACTAGAAGGTATTTATAAAGAATATGGTGTAGCTCCAGACTTATGGGCAGCAGCATCAGTGGCTACTGTATTTGATAGAGCTGGGCTTAGTTATCCTAGAACAGAAAAAACTAACGCTCCTAGTTTTACCTCAGCTTGGCTTGAAGGACATGAGCACAAACTAGCTAAAGATATAGCCAGAGCTAGACAATTAAATAAAGCTAGAACCACCTTTATAGATAACATGATATTAGACCATAATGTTAAAGGTAGAATACATGGGGAATTACATCCTTTACGTAGTGACCGTGGTGGTACAGTAACTGGTAGGTTCAGTAGTAGTAAGCCAAACCTGCAACAAGTGCCAGCTAGGCACGATGAAATAGGACCTCTTATCAGGAGTATATTTATTCCCGAGGAAGGTATGCACTGGGGAGCTTTTGACTACTCTCAACAGGAACCTAGACTTACCGTACACTATGCCCATAAAACTCAACAAGAAGGTTCAGACGACGCAGTAGATGCCTACCGTAATAAAGACGCAGACTTTCATCAAGTAGTAGCAGATATGGCTAACATAAGTCGTAAAGAAGCTAAGATTATTAATCTAGGTTTAAGTTATGGCATGGGTAAAGATAAACTTATTCGTCAGTTAGATATTTCACCGCAGGAAGCTGAAATATTATTCGATACTTTTCATAGCCGTGTACCTTTTATTAAAGGGTTGCGTGATCAATGTGCTAGGTTGGGTAGTAACCGTGGATTTATAACTACTGTGCTAGGGCGTAAGTGTAGGTTTAATTTATACGAACCTAGATACGAGTTTGGAAGTACACCTTTACCGTTCTCAGATGCATTAGATAAATATGGTCAGGACATTAAGCGTTCCTTTACCTATAAAGCTATGAATAGGCTTATACAAGGCTCTGCTGCTGACATGACTAAAAAGGCTATGGTAGAGTTATATAAGGAAGGCATACTAGCCCACACACAAGTACACGACGAGTTAGATATATCTGTCGACTCTAAAGAAACTTGTGAAAAAATTATGCAAATTATGGCTGATTGTGTACCCCTAGTTGTACCTAATAAAGTTGATGCTGAAATAGGTCAAAGCTGGGGTGAAGCAACTATTAACTTCAAGGAGTATTTTAATGTCACGTAGAGATAAACAAAGAGCTAAGTATTTTGAAATTTTTATGATAACGCTCAATACTAATATGACACTTGAAGAAATAGGTGTCAGGTTTAAAATCACCAAACAAAGAGTATGGCAAATCGTTAGGTTTAATCACATAGGGGCAGGAGATTATTATCGAGGATACGATGCATATACTGACTTTAGTAATGCTTTACTAAATGATACGAGCCTTAGTAAACTAGAACGTAAGAACATGATGAGAAACTGGCTAAGAGAACATGACGTTAGACTCATCAGGAGTAGAAATGACACAAAAATTATTGCATGAAACTAGCAGTCTTCATGATTCCCCTTGTATTGGCATGTGTACTGTTACTCAGTGGGGTACACGTACCTGTAAAGGATGTGGTAGGACTGCCACAGAAATTAGGGACTGGAACACTTTTACGGAAGTCGAAAAGAAACTGATCGTTGTCCGTTGTTGGGAAGACTACTTACCTCGGCAAAAAAGAGAGTGTGTAAAAAAGTATAAGAATATTTAGATGTTCCTTTTATCGGTAGCTAATCTAAGTTAAGTTATACGTACCTATTAAATAACTTAATAGGCATTTAAGATAGGAGAAACTTATGGCTCATAATATTGAGACTATGGCTTACGCTGGGGAAGTACCTTGGCATGGGCTTGGTGTACAAGTTGACGGCAACTTAACACCTAACGAGATGCTTCAACAAGCTGGACTTGACTGGACAGTGAGTAAGCGTAATATATTCACATATAATAACGCAGTTAGCGATAAAGCTGACGACCTTATTATGTCTGATGATTACTACATGCTTGTGCGTGATAGTGATAACAACATACTTGGACCGTGTGGACCAAGGTTTATACCAACGCAAAACCAGGAGGCTTTTACTTTCTTTAAAAAGTTTACAGACGCTGGTAATATGAATATGCATACTGCAGGTTCATTACGCAATGGTAAACAAATATGGGGGTTAGCTGAAATTAATGACGGCTTTACCCTGCCAGGCGATGATAGGATAGAGGGCTACTTATTAGTGTCCGTGTCCCATGAGTGGGGTAAGTCTAATGAAATTAGGTTTACACCAGTACGTGTAGTTTGTAATAATACTTTATCAATGGCTCTAGCTGATAAGTCACAACCTGCGTTTAAAATGCCTCACACTAAAGTATTTGACAGTCAGTTAATAACTACTGCAGAAGAAGCGTTAGGGTTAGCGAGTGTTAGACTTGACGAGTATCAAAAAAGTGCTGAGTTTTTAAGCAGTAAAAAGTATAACGAAAATAAAGTTGTTAGTTATATAGCTGACTTATTACAGCCTAAACTAGCTTTACAAGAAAAAATAATTGTAGAGAATAGTAAAAATATTGATACTGCTTTAGCTGAGTCTAAACTTAGAACGCTTGAAGAGTTTCAACGTACTCCTCATAAAGTTTATGAGGCTCTTGAGCAGCAACCTGGAGCTGACCTTAAAAGCTCTAAGGGTACGTGGTGGGGTGCTGTTAACGCAGTAACTTACGTGGTTGACCATAAGTGGGGTCACGACCGTGACGCATCAATGCATAACGCTTGGTTCGGTGCTCGTGCTTCACTTAAAAACCGTGCTATGACTAAAGCTATAGAGTATGCCGAAGCAGCATAACTCTATAGAGTTTTTATGTTTCACCACCCCTGATTATTCAAGGGTGGTGAAAGTTGATATGGCAGAACTACATACTATTGTACAGGGTTACCAACGTATTGGTGACCCTGCTTTTATGTCACATCAAAATACAATTATACCAGAATCAAAAGCTCTTGAGATTTATAATAAATTTGCTAAACGTAAACTCAAGAATTTTAAAAATAAAAAAGATTGTCAAATTAAACTTTGGAATCTTTTTAATAAAATGGCTGTTAAGCCAGAGGAGAGTGACATGAGTAGAAGCAAGGTTTTTAAAGTTGACCGTAGCAAACCTAAACCAGACCCACTGTGTAAAGTTATAAGTGCTCGTGACCCTTACGACACAAGTCAAAAACTTACTCGTACCAATAAGATGCCTATGGCTTCTAAAAATATAGAACGCATGAAACAATATGAAAACATTAAAACTATTCAAGACGTACTTGATAAAGGTGTTCTTGATATACGTGCTATCAAATATGATATTAAGTTAGGTTATGTCACGAAAGGCTAGTCGTTACGAATTGCTTTGGGAAATGGTTTACCATAACCCTAAAGAAGTTGAAGGTACACCTGCTAGAATTTTAGTAGAAGTTGACACTAATAACACTATTTCAAAATCTCCCGATTTTGATCAATGGGTAGAAGACAACCGAGATAAAATAGCTTTGGCTATCATCAAAACTATAAGGAATAAAACAGTTTCACGGTATAAATGTTTGCGTATTAAAGGCGTACCTTTTTATAAATCACTTTAATTTAGGGCTTACTGTGACGCGTTTTAAGGCGTTGCTTTTAAAAGGGTAGGGTAAGTATAGCGTAGGTAAATCAAACGCTCTAAAAGGCTCTAAATATATTGGGATTATACTATAACTTCTAAGTGAATACTTATATACTAAACTATAAATTTATTGGAGATATTTATGCAAGAAAATATTAACGAATTACCTGTTATAGAAACAGGTATTGAACTACCTAAACCAAACTATAAAGAAAAATGGAATTTTCATAGGTTAGAGGTTGGGCAAAGTTTTGCCATACCGTTTACGGATGAAAAAGAAGTAACAAGGTTGCGAACTTCGGCTTCGGCTCATGGTCAAAGGCACAGGGCTAAACTAACCACTCGTACAGTTTATGAAGAAGGCGTTAAGAAACTTAGAGTATGGAGAATTAAATGAGTAAAAAAGTAGAAGAAGACATAGGGGGATTTTTTTACAAAGACCCTCGTGTTATGAAATACTCAGACTTAGCAGAGGCTAACGAACACGCAACAAAAAACGATTATAACAGAGCGTTAAACATGGATAAGTTTTTTATGACTATCAAAAGGTTTGGGTATGACCCTAAAAAATTACTATATCCTGTGCTTCCTTTATGTGTACACGAACACGCTCAAGGCAACAAAGTTGATCCTCACATGAGAGTAAAAATTGTAGGACCGTTTGATGAAGAAACTGGTTTAGTGGTTCAAGGAATTTTAGATTGTTGTTTTGATGTTTTTGCTAGGCTACCTGTTTACGACCTAGAAAATCGTAAACTTATGAAAATGAATTAGGTTATAATAAATTATGTCTATAAAAATATTAGAAGAATACTGGAGGGATCAAGAGTACGCTACTCCCTTTGAAGTTTTAATGTTGGCTAAAGTCGATGAATCTTCAGAGAGCTACCTCAAACGTAGAGACGGACACATTATTTTAATGATAGCTTTTAAACATCTTAATGAAGAAAAAGAAATTAACACCTAAGCAAGAAAAGTTTGCACAGAACGTGGCTAAAGGTATGACTCAAAAAGATGCTGCCATTAAAGCAGGATACAGTGAAAAGAAAGCTATTAAAACAGGTTACGAATTAGCCAGTAAAAATAACCCTCACGTACAGGAAAAAATACAAGCACTTCAAGAAAAAGCCAGTAACAAAGTGGCTCTTGATTTAGCTACACATCTTACCGACCTAAAAGATATACGAGAGGGAGCTTTGCGTAACGGAGCATGGTCAGCAGCAGTCACTGCAGAAGTGGCTAGGGGTAAGGCAGCAGGACTGTACGTAAACCGTAGTGAACTGACCGTCAACCGTGTGGACGTTATGTCAAAAGAAGAAGTTTTAGAACGTATGAAACAACTCTATCATGATACAGGTGGCATACTGCCTACTGGTAAGGTGATAGAATTAGAGAAAGAAGAAACAGAAAATGTCGAATATTCATTACCTAAAGGGAGCACTTAAACACTTTAACCCTCAGTTTGACCACTGGGATGAACCTGTGGTTCGTAAAACTAATAACGGTATGGTCTATGGTAGACCTAGTCGTGGTTTTGGTGACGCACCATTTGAGTATGCTGGTAAGCATATGAATCCTGAACCGTGGACTCCTGAACTAGAGGCTATAAAAGATCAAGCTGAAAACTTAGCTAGTGCTATTTATTTAGATTCAATTAAATTTACCTTTTGTCTTTGTGGTTTGTATCCTGGAGAAGAAGGTATACCTCACCACAGTGATACTGTACCTACTCTTGATGATGTAGTTGTGTCTGTAAGTTTTGGTGCACCTAGAGTTTTTGCTTGGCGTACTTACCAAAACGCTATTAAACATCACACTAATACCAGCGATATTTTTTTCGAGGAAAATTTCTTAAACAAAGAAACGTTTTATATTTTAGAACACGGAGACGTACTTATATTCGACGGTCACAGTCAAATGAAAAGTACTCACGCTGTGCCTGATTTACCTTTAGCTGAAGAAAGAATTAATTTAACCTTTAGGTCAGGTCTATGAAAAAAACTGCGTATAAAAAATTTGATGAACTTATGAAGTCTGGTAGGCTACAAAAAGTTATCAAACTTGCGATAGGCAAAAATAAAAATGCCAAAAAACAAAAAAGAAGCTAAGCACGTTCAAGTTATGAAACTTTGCATCATGACTGATGAAGATGTATTTAATGACAAAACATCTATTGATGAAATGATGGAGATAGTAGCTGAGCACATTGAAAACAAAAAATTTTATTTTGAATTAATAAACCCAGCGAGGAAAAAAGATGCCTGAGTACAGTAAGTTAGCACCATACAGATTAAAGAATACTATGCTAGGTATTAATAGTAGTTGGTGTATAGACAAAACAACTATCGAATTAATCCAGGAAAGTGAGCCTACCATACAAGAATATGAAGACAAGTGGGCACAGGTTGATATCAAAAATATTGTACAAGAGTACGTAAAAGAAGAAGTAAAAGACGTTTACTCTATACCATTATTTACTGAAGAATTTTGTGCCATGATGCTTGATGAAATAAAAAATATGGAAGAAGTTTTTGGTTTTGATGTAAACCCAACTGAAGATAAACTGCGTCAAATACCAGAAATCACGCTTCATGATCGTTGTCCTGAGTTGTTTAATAATATGTGGAGCGTGATACTTAATTATATGAACCCTGTCTTTATGAGTATTTGGCAAAGGTACGTGGACCGTCCTGGCTCAATACAGTTAGCGAACTACAACTTAGCTGATAAGAATCAAGGTGCCTGGCATCATGATACGTCTGCAGATATTAGCGTTGTAGTTCCCTTAAATACTGGTGAATATGACGGTGGTGGTACAGAGTTTCATGGTAGGGGAATAGTAGATCCGCTTCCGTCTGGTCACGCTTTATTCTTTCCTAGTTTCAGTCACTTGCACCGTGGGCTACCAGTTAAAAGTGGTGATAGATACTTGCTCGTGTTCTGGTTATTAGGAGCATTTGAATAGTATAATGATGCTAACAAAAACCTTTTATCTTTTTTACATCTAAGGTTTAATAAAATTAGGTTAAGCGTAAGCCGAAAGTCGCCAAGAAGGAAAACGCTACTTTGTAAGAGGTGAAGAACCCATAAATGGCTAAGTGTGAAACTCAAGTCGCCAAAAAACGCAGTTTAACTTAGTGGTGCAGTATGGTAACGTCGACACGATTGCTTAATGAGGACCAAATAACTGCCACCAAATCCTCGCCACGCCTTTTATTTTTACAAAGGGCTTTATTATCTTTGCGATGTAAGGCTAAATAACCCTATAGGTAATTTTTAAAAACAAGGAATAATTATGAAACCAACACGTTTAAAACTAGTTAGCAATAACCCCAACCTGACTACATACTATGTACCCTTTACCTCTATACAGGTTGACTATTATCCAATAAAAGCTATCAGCCCTGAGCAAGCCATTATGAAGGCTAACGCAGGTGAATTTGAACGTTTAGAAAAACGTGTGTCGCTTATTGAAACTGCTAGTAATGTGGTTTATGACCACTTGAATATTGACCCTAGTGAGTCTTTTGCTAGAGATATAGATATATACGATATAAAAGAACAAAGCTATGACCAAGTACTTAACAGTTAATAATGAGTAAACTCTGTACTTGGTGCGGAGAGCCTATTAAACAACCTGAAGGTGCTGGTCGCCGTAGAAAATTTTGCTCAGATGAATGTTTAAAACAAAAGACTTATGCTGGCAATAGATCTGTTTTAGTAGAAAGTGGTATGGGAGGGTGTGGTCCTATAGGTCTTATAGAGGGGGAACATGTTAATACCTCTTGGGCAGGTTCTTACGAAGAATATTACGTTGACCCTGCTATACTCGCACAAGCTGAACTAAATGAAAGCAACTTCGCTTATGCTAATGAAATTCAGCGTTCTAAAAATAAAGGTATTCAGCTCCGTAGAGGTGGGAAAGGCTGGTCAAAACCTGTGTCGCCAAGAAACCTCAATCGTTTCGTGTAAAAAAACTTTCTGATCCAACTTTACTAAAACTCCGATCGTTTATACTATATATACTGGTATATTTATATACCCATTTATAGGAGAATGTATGGCTAATAAAACAGCTACCAAAAAGTCAATGCTAAGCAGTGCTAAGACTCAAACTGAAACTGCTAAAACAGAACCGAAAGTTAAATTCGGTAAATATAGCCCAGACGCTAAATTAAAAGCGACTGGGAAACGAGTAACAGCCGAGCACAATAATGAGCGTGTAAAAGCTGTCAGTGGTAAAACAATCAAAGAAGCTATAGCTACTGGGTTGTATACCATGAGTGGTATCAGATATGACATTGAAAAAGTCAAAACTCTTGAGATCGCTTAGTTTTGCTCAATGTAAAGTGGGGTTAAGTTTTACCCCACTTTACTTTACTTTCTTTTTGATCAGTTTTAAATTTAATTACTTAAATAAATACCTTAGGAGGTAGTATGAAAGAAGAAAATAATGGCTTACGAGCTATACTGATTGACCCTTTTAAAGAAAAGGTTCGTGTTGCGTACCCTGTCAGAGACGATTATATGGCGGAGTTAAAAAAGTGGATGGAAATATCAGCTATTGATATAGTCACCCTTGATAAAAATAATATGCTAGTCGTTGATGATGACGGTTTATGTAGAAACCCTAACCGATATTTTCATTGGGCTCCGACTAACTATAATTTTGCTGGTAAGGCAGTAATATTAGGTTATGACGAAGAAGGTGAAACAGTTGACTGTACTTATGTTGCTAGTGTAGTGGAAGACCAGCTAGTTAAGTGGATTCCAGAAGGCTATAGAGAAGAACCCTTCATGCAGTTTATACCTATATCATGACACAGTATAAAGATATAGTCAAAAAACGTAACGAAGAGTTAGTACAGGAACGTGATATGAGTTCCGTTACAGCTATGACTCGTGTAATTAATAAAGCGAAAAACATTGATTACACTACGACCTACTATAAGAGTGGCAAACAAGTGCGTTCTTATAAGGATAAACGAAAAAAAGATGAGGTTATACAGGAGGCTTTTATAAGTTGACGTGTCTTTTACCTCCTTTATTAATGAGCGTCAACGTGGTGAGATTTTTTAGTTTGCAAGAGTTTTGTCACTCACCTAAATCAACAAAGACTCTTCTAATTGAGCAAGGGTGTTGTATTATTGTCCCTTCATAGCAAGTTTGGCTCACTTGTGCTCAGAAACGAGCCTTATATTTTAACAACATAGGAGTATATAATGGCTAGAGATTTAAATTCACTAGAAGAATTAATAGTAATATGGGCTAGGCAACGTGGACTTTTGACCGCTGACGTTCAGCCTGAAAAACAAATGCTTAAACTAGTTGAGGAAGTAGGCGAACTTGCTAAAGGTGTTGCTTACCGAGACAAGTGGTCTACCTCTGACGGTATAGGTGATGTATTTGTGTGTTTAGTGGTATTAGCTGAGCAGTTAGATTTAAAAGTAACAGAGTGTATTGACCAAGCCTACGATGAAATCAAAAACCGCAAGGGAGTACTTGAAGATGGGCTGTTTAAAAAGAATAGTGATGTACCTGAACTACCTTAACCATCGTATTGATCGCGTTTACTATATATGTAGTTAAATAAATATTTGGAGAATATTATGAGCGATAACCCTATTATAAACATGTTACCTAAACACAGGTTTACCGATTATTGTGACGGCTGTCAACAATTAGGTGAAAAACAAGTAAGCGGTGTTAAACGACACCGTTCTATGCCACTTGATACGTGGCTCGTGGAACTTAGCTGTAGTGAGTTTGAAGATACACGTGAAACCGTGCTGTGTTCTAACTGTATTGACTCAGCTAGTAAAGAAGACTTTATGAATCTTAAAACTAATGAGGATTATAAACCTTTTTATGTTGATAAAGTTGTTGATGAAATTGTTGATAAACTTATTGATAGAGTTAATAAAAGTTGAGGAGAAATTATGTACAATAGACTAAGCCCTAAACAAGAAGCAGAAAATGCTTATAAACGTGGCGTTGAAGATGCCACTAACGGTAGGGAGCGTAGGAATGCTTCCGATGTTTTTGGACCGTATAACAATGAATACCTAAACGGTTATCAATCAGTTTTAAATAAAAGAAAAGAAAACGATGAGTAAAGAATATAATGTATATTTTACTGGTCAGGAGTATGTAGTCATTACAACAAAAGCCACTTCAACAAGTGAAGCACTAGCTAATGCCAAAAAAGTTATAGATAATGCACCTGTTGCATTCCCTAGTAAACCTTATACTCTAGATAAAATTAGGATTAAAACATGAGTAGACTTAAAGATTTAATGTTAGACGTTCAGTGTGATTTAGAACTTATCATTTCTAATAAACCTCACTTAACTAAAAATCAAGCTATCGCTACTGTTGCTGTCGCACGTGAGCTATCTAAACGTGAGTTTGTAGATACCGAGTTTATTGAACAAGTGTATAACCTTACGATGCAAGGTGGTCATGCAGATCTTTACTAAAATCTTTTTACTGAACTTACTTAACCATCATATACATCAAAGCTATATTAAAAGCTACTTAACTAAACAATTAATTATAGGAGGATGTTATGGTAAGTAGTGTAACTAAACAAATCGAGGATAATTTATTTATGACTCGTAAGGAAGACGGTATGTATTTTCATACTGCTCAGGCACTTAAATATAGTAGAAATGGTGCTCATTTTTACGACGGTGCTTATGTCACTAGGCTTAATTCTAAGCACGTAATAAACGAACGGGATTATACTCCAGAGTTACTGGAAGAATTTGAGAATGCCCCTACGTTATTTCAATATAAAATGGGTCGCTAGTGGTTGAGTGTAAAAACTGTGGTGAACTTAATATTAGTCGGGAGCGTTATGCTCTCGGCTATTTTACTTGTTTAACCTGTGGTGAGAAAGAGGCTCAAACACTCGCTAATACTCGTAAACAGCAAGTGGCTCCTGTGTACAATAAAGGAGCTTATCAATACATTACGGAAAATGATCTTGAAACTATCGGTAGGTAATTTTACTAGGGCTAGGGCTATGATGCCTAAAATAGGACGCTATAGGACGCGTTTTAAGGCTATGATTTACTTAGGGCTACCTACCCCTTACCCTTATACATCAAACGGTCTAACGGCTTTAAAATAATTTATGATATTACTTAACCATCACATAGATCGTAGCTATTATAAACTTATAGTAAATAAGGAGTAAAACTATGAATAGAAAAAGTCTAAGAAAAGGTGTTACTTATATTTCCTATGATACGTGTGAAGACTTCGTTAAAGGTATGAGTATTGATACCGATATTGAAGTTACCGTTGATAACTGGCGTGAAGACCTAAAAGCTCATCAAGTCAATACTGACGCGGAAGTAGAGTTACGCACAGGTGGGTTAGTTATATATAGCTGTTACCACGGTGAGTTTAACTACGTCATACACCACTACTTAACTTATGTAGACGGTAAACATGGCGACTTATTTGACGTATTTACGGAATATGATAACTCAAGTTTATGGGTCGACAATGTCGTTGACGGTATGCTTGAATTAGTAGTCAAATGACTAGTCTCTCTGTCCTCCATACTAACGAGGCTAGTTATGAAAGTAGATAACAAACCAATTTGATGGTAGCAACTACTTTCTTAAGAGCAAGAGGTTTATTTAGTCCTCTATATTAGCAAGCGTGGTTCACTTGTGCTCGCAAACGAACCACTTAAATTTTAGGAGAAAAAAATGTATACTGAAGAAGGAAAAAATAAATTTATAAATATCACACCAGATATGCATAAAGAATTAAAAGAGTTTTGTGATGAGCACGGGCTTACTATGGCAGGTGTCGCTGGGAAAGCGATCACAAAATATATGGCGGAATTAAAAACATTATTTGAACTAATGGATAGGAAATGAGTTATAACGTCGGCGTATTAGGTTTTGGTTTTGTGGGGCAGGCAGTGGCAAATGCTTTTCATCCTTATAATAATAGAGTTTGGACCGTGGACCCCATACTAGGCAACGACATTAGCCTACTCTACGATAAAAACCGTACACCTGACAAACTTATTGATTTCGTATTCGTATGTGTGCCCACTCCTTCGCTTGACTCTGGTGAAATAGACGCACGTATCGTACAAAGATGTACAGACGATATACTGCGTAATACGGATGCCATAGTTATTATAAAGTCAACCGTGACTCCTGGTCTAATACCTATTAGTTCTAGAGTGGTTTATAACCCTGAGTTCTTAACGGAAGCTAACGCTGAGGAAGATTTTATTAACGCTGAATATCATATACTGGGTGGAGAACCTGCAGCGTGTAATCTAGTAATGAAGCTCTACCGTGAGCAGTCAAACTTACGACATAAAGACTTTGTCGTTATGACTAAACAAGAAGCGAGCCTAGTTAAATACGCAACAAATGCTTTTCTAGCGACCAAAGTTACCTTCTTTAATCAACTGTATGACTTAGCTAACCAGTGCGGAGCCGACTATCAAATCATAGTAGATACCGTCACTAACGATAAGCGTATAGGTGAGGGTCATACTAAGGTAGGTGACCGTGGGCGTAAAAGAGGGTACGGTGGTGCGTGTCTTCCTAAGGACGTGAATGCTTTGTTTCACTTTAGTAAGAAAAAGTTCAGTTTACTAAGGTTCGTGGACCGTATCAATAATAAGTACCGACGCTTATACGCTCCTGACGAAAGAGAGCGTCGTAATAATATTAACTATCATACCTGAACTAGCTTAACCATCATAGGGATCAGGGCTATTATATATTTAATAGTTAAATATAAACAAGGAGGAACTAACTATGAAAGTAATTAATAACTTTGACGACTGGGCTACTCACTACCCTGCTGAGGAATCTGAAATACCAGAAGGTGTTACTCTACAAATAATGCTTGACCACCCTAGTGAACTTAAAACTAGTGAAGGTCTTTATACTACTTTTATGTACGACGAAGAGAATACTTATTTTGAAACTTCTGGTGCTGCTTTTAATGCGGGAGGGTTTAAAATTCCTCAACGCTTTACTGATTTAGAACTGTATGAGTTAGTGTACCATATGTTTAAATTAATGCTAGAGGAGAAAATGTGAGTAATCTAAAAGATATTATGATTGACGCACAGGCTACAGCCCAGTGCCTAATACATGGGGAAGGTTATACCTACAAGATGTTTATTAGTACTATGAAGGAAGACCACCCTGCGTGTCCCAGTGACTACTTTGATACACTCTGGAACGAGGAAATGAAAGAACGCTGGGAAAAAACTCTAAGCCTCAAAGGTTTAATGAGGTCAAAATTAAAATGATTACTGAACCAGATATTAAAGAAACAGAAGATAATGAAGAGTACACCGTAGGCGAAACATATGGTGTTTTTGAACCTGCGGTTTACTACGATGAACACGGAATGTGAGTGATATTGTACCTCTGCCTATTAAGGGATCGATGGAGACATGGATTGTTTTCTATCTTGTAGAGAAAACAGCCAATAAGCCAATAGTGCATGGTCCGTGGTCCCTTGACACTACGATGTTTATTAGGGTTATTGCCTAACCTATTACCGACCTATTGGCTCTTAACAGCCAATAATAACGTGCAATGCTTCTTTTTGATATCATTAGAAATCCACTGTTCCCCTATATAGCACCAACTATGATCCCCTCGGGAGACGGAGGGGGGACAAAAAGCTACAGTCCACGGTCCTAGATCCAGGAACCCTGCCAAACCACGCTCCACGATCGTAATGACACGCACAACGGTCCGTGGTCCAGGGTTCAGATCACGGGTATAAAGGGGGTAGGATCATGATCCCAGGATCCCAAATTAATTTAATCTTTTTTATACGAGCTATTTACTTTATATACGATCAAGCTTATACTATAGTCAGTTAGTTAAAAAGGAGGTTTATATGACTAATACTAAAAAGGCTACTAAATCCGTAGCTCCTAAAGTCAACGCTCAAACGTTGACCTTCGTCCCTAATAAAGCTCGCGCCGAGCACAACGTCAAACGAGCTAAAGCCGTTCAAGGTATGACCTACGAACAGGCTATAGAGCACTATAAGACGCTCGGCTTAAAGGAGCGAGCTTTAAAATACGACTTGAATAAAATCAAGTCCTTAAAGCTAGGCTGACGGTCAGGGGAGCTTCGGCTCCCCTCTTTTTATCCCTGACCATTAGATCGCGATCGGGATCGTCGCCTTCGGCGACGACAACAGAAGACAGGAACCAGATCCCAGGAACCAGGAGCGTCGCCTGACGGCGACGCACCAAGATCCAGGATCCGTCGCCTTCGGCGACGGACACACCTCACAGATCCCAGGAAGCCCAGATTCCAGGAAGCAGGTCAGTCGCCCCAGGATCACGATCCCTGTATACATGATTAAAATCTTTAAATTTATTTTAGGCGTAAAAAAAGGGCTAGTTAAACTAGCCCTTTAGGTTAGGTTATTAGCCTAGCGTATAGCCTTTAGGTACGCTTAAACTTTTAACTTTAAATATATCTAAAGCCCTTAACGGTTTTAACTTAGGGTTATTAGGGTTTAACGCTTTAGCGTTAGTATAAATAGCTAACGCGTCTTTAAACGTTTTACCGTTTACGCTACTAGCCCTTTGACTATTAGCGGTAGCTAAACGCCCTTTATTATTAAAAGTTAATATAGGGTTAATAGTACCTATATTATCTTTAGTAATAACCGTATTACTAGTAACGTTAGTAGTAACGCTAGTAGTAGCTTTTTTAGTATTAGTTTTAGTCATATTATTTACCTTTTAGGGCTAGTTAAAAAAGTAGTTAAAAAACGCCCTTTATTTAATAACTAAGGTAATTATACTAAATATATAGGCTTATAACCGTTATATACTAAAATAAACGTACTTATTTTAACGCCTTTTAAACCCGAGCGGTTACGACTTTTATACGTAAGTAAGTACTTACTTTAGGTTAGTAAGTACTTACTACGCCCGTAACCCGAGCGGTTGATCGCGTCGCGTCCGCGACAGATCGTCCCGCTTCGCGGGACACAGATCCCGCTATCGCGGGAGATGCAAACGCAGACAAGACAGACGGCACAGCTATAACAGACGTAACAGCTGTCACAGATCAACAGTCCTCTAGTAGTCCGCTGTGCCACCCCCCCACCCCCCTTTATAGCAACTATGCATAGCGTAACGCCTGCGTCAATAATCAGAAGAGCCATTTACTATAAACTTTACTTTTAGGTCATTCACTATAAAATACTGAGTATGACGCGGAAAGGGACTCCTACTAAAAATTTTTACTGCAAAATTTTTTAGCTATGAGAGACTATTTGAAATCAATAACTGAGGTTTGCCCTTTTAGTCTAAAGCACTTTGACAACGGAGAAATACCCATACTACATTATTCAGAGCCTTTAGTCCGTGAGCTATATACCGAACTAGACAAGTATCCTGCTATTTTATTCAAAGTTCATAGCACGGTGTGTCGCAAAGTCCTAGAGTCCACGGCACACGAACTAGCAGATGAGTACCCTGAAGCAGAGTGGTTTTGGTCACATCCCGATGAAGGTGGAAACTCGACCGTGGTCCCTGTGCTAATTATGCAAAATAGAGAACACTTGGCTAATGCTCGTAAAGAGTTTAAACTAAACCGTAATGCCTAAACAGTGGTCAAAAGAAAGAATAGAGCATGTCAAAAAGAAGACGTCTATAGGTAACTCACGCATGAGCCACGGAGCAGGCACGAATAAAAATCAACGACGTAAAAAGTATCGAGGGCAAGGTAAATGATTAAACAAATAGCAAAAGACTTTTTTATCAAATGGCAACAGGCTTGTTACGTTTGTTTTCCTTTGATGGTACAGGGTAATTTAACTGCTTTAACTTTTAGTCATTGGATTAAAGCTAATCAAACAGGAATTATTGCTGGTGCAGGAGCGGTCCTTATTGGCTATACTGTGCTAAAACGTTATAAAGATGCTTTATGGTTTCATGGTGTTTCTATAGGAGTGGCAACTTTTGTAGGCGATTTATTAATTCATCCTAGCCACTTTGGCGGTGTTATAGGTGAAGCCCTAGCCACTGCCATAGGCAGCGGACTATTAGCCACGGTTTGCTTAAGAGCTTCTAAGCATTTTGAAAACTAGTTCAGCTAAAGCTAAAGGTCGTCGCTTACAACAGTGGGTAAGGGACAAGCTCATAGAACTATTGTCCGTGGACCCAGAAGATATTGAATCACGACCCATGGGCAGTAGTGGTGAAGACCTCATTATGGGCGTACAAACTAAAAAACTATTTCCTTATAGTGTGGAGTGTAAAAATCAAGAAGCCGTCAATGTGTGGAAAGCCTACGAGCAATGTTCAAGTAATACTAGCCCAAACGTAGAAAGTCTAGTTATAATAAAAAGAAACAAAAGTAAACCGTTAGCTTTAGTTGACGCAGAATACTTTATAAACTTACACAAAGAACATGGCTGATTTAAAAACATACACAATTACTTTGCCTGATGGCACTAAAACACAAAGAGCCCTGTCTAATAAAGATATGGCACAGTTTTTACAAAACAACTCTGGGGACTCTTTGTATGATCAAGCTATTACACTAGCAAAACCAGATTCAATGGATTTAAGAGCAATATCCGATATGGATTTAAATCGATATAAAGAATTATCTTCGCCTGAAACATCTGTAGAACAAAGAGCAATGTCAGACGCAGATAAACAAGCTATTCTTGATACGATGACCGCTTCTCCTGTCAGTCCATTAGAACTAAGCCCTTTGTATAATTTTGAAAAAAACTTACGTGGTGCAGCAATGAACTTTATGGGACCGTCAAAGTTTAAAGGTATTTTCAACTTACTACCTAAAAATATAACGAGTCGTGCTATATTAGAGGATTATAGAAATGTAGCTCAAGCTATACAAAAACTATCTTCTAAAGAACGTGACGAAGCTATTGACAGTATACTTCCTAGTGTAAAAGAAAATATTGAACTATTATCAAAAACTTATTCAGCAGATGTTTTAAGTAATCCTAATGCTAGCAAACAAGCAGGCACTCTATTAAATAAAAACCTTGAATATGCTCAAGGATTAGTTGAACACTTACAAAAATTAAAAGGCATGAAGACAGGCGGTTTAGCCACCCTACTTTAATATTGAAAAAAGAATTATTAGATCAACTTCCTGAGGATGTCCTCAAAGAACATTTAGAACTAACTGAAAGGTTAGCAGAAATAGAACGTGTTGAAACTTGTCAAAATGAATTTATAACTTTTGTTAAAAGTCAGTGGCCACAGTTTATAGCTGGTGCACACCATGCTAAAATGGCAGATGCTTTTGACCGTATAGCAAGAGGTAAAATTAAAAGGCTTATTATTAATATGCCACCACGGCACACGAAGAGTGAATTTGCTTCACATTATTTTCCTGCTTATTTAGTAGGGCGTAACCCAAGTTTAAAAATACTACAAGCCACTCACACCGCAGACCTAGCAGTTAAGTTTGGTAGAAAAATTAGGGACTTAATGTTAACGGAAGACTTTCAAAAAATATTCCCTGACGTACTCATTAACCCAGATTCAAAAGCAGCAGGTAAATGGGAAACTCAAGATAAACGTGACCCAAAACGAAAGGGCGAGTACTATGCTGCTGGTGTAGGTGGTGCGTTAGCGGGACGTGGTGCGGACTTATTTATTATTGATGACCCTCACTCAGAACAAGACGCATTAAACCCTAAGTCTATGGAAGATACGTATGAGTGGTATACTTCTGGTCCAAGGCAAAGGTTACAGCCAGGAGGTGCCATTGTTATAGTTATGACACGTTGGAACGTTAACGATTTAACAGGTAGACTTTTAAAAGATATGGCTCGTGATCCTAAAGCAGATCAATGGGAACTTATTGAGCTTCCTGCTATATTGCCTAGTGGTGACCCACTATGGCCAGAGTATTGGTCAAAAGAAGAACTAGAAAGTGTACAAGCTACGTTAAGGGGTGGTCCTAAATGGCACGCTCAATACATGCAGAACCCTAGTTCAGAAGAAGGTGCCTTAATAAAACGTGAGTGGTGGCAAGAGTGGACTAATGAAAAACCACCACGTTGCGAATATTTAATACAAAGTTACGATACTGCATTTTTAAAACGTGAAATGGCAGACTATTCAGCTATTACTACTTGGGGAGTATTTTACCCAGAAGGTAGTCTAGGTGAAAATTACTATGACGGTACAGCTCCACACATTATTTTATTAGACGCTATAAAAGGTAGGTACAGTTTTCCTGAACTAAAAGCTATAGCCTTAGAACAATATCACGAATGGCAACCTGACGTAACTATTATAGAAGGTAAAGCAAGTGGTATGCCCCTAACACAAGAATTACGAAATATAGGTATACCTGTACAAAACTTTACTCCAAGCAAAGGCAATGATAAAGTAGCTAGAGTAAACGCAAGTGCACCTTTATTTGAGTCAGGTATGGTTTGGGCACCTGATACTAAATGGGCACACGACGTTATAGAAGAATGTGCGATGTTTCCTGCTGGTGATCATGATGACTTAGTAGACTCAACCACTCAAGCACTATTACGTTTTAGGCAAGGTGGATTTGTAAAACTACCCAGTGACTATGAAGACGAAGAGCTATATCCTAAACGAAAAATAAGTTATTATTAACCCATGGCAATAGAAAGACAAAATCTCCAAGAAGGTGGCTTACCTGAAGAACTATTAAGTCCAGTACAAGAAACGCTAGAAATTGAGCTTCCTGAAGAAATGAATATTCAGGGTGAAATGACTAACGCTTTTGAAGTAGGTCAGGACGGTAATTTAATTCCTCTTTTTGAAGAGGAAGAAATAATAGCTACCGAACACCAAGTGAATCTAGCAGAAGTTTTAGATTCATCTTCTTTACAAACGTTAGCTAGTGAACTAGTTGATGCTTTTGAACAAGATAAAGAATCACGTAAAGATTGGCTTGATGTATTTACTAAAGGTTTAGAATTACTAGGTATACAAACTGAAGAAAGAGAAGAACCTTTTCCTGGAGCTACAGGTGTACATCACCCTTTACTCAGTGAAGCAGTAACACAATTTCAAGCTCAAGCCTATAAAGAATTATTACCAAGTGGTGGTCCAGTAAAAACACGTGTCATGGGCAACGAAAGTCCAGAGGCAATGAGTCAAAGTCAACGTGTAAAAGAATTTATGAATTATCAAATTACTGAAGTCATGCAAGAGTATGACCCAGAAATGGATAGTTTATTGTTTTATTTACCATTGGCTGGTAGTGCATTCAAAAAAGTTTATTACGATAACCTATTAGGTAGGGCTACCAGTAGATTAGTTAAAGCTGAAGACTTAGTAGTAGCCTACGAAACTACAGATTTAGAAACCAGCCCACGTTTTACTCATGTTATCAGTATGACAGGTAACGATTTAAAAAAATTACAAATGAATGGTACGTACCGAGACGTACAAATAGGTGAAGCAGGGGTAGATTTAGAATATAACGAAGCAAAAGAAAAGATTGATGAGCTTCAAGGCATAGAGCCACCTCTAACTGACTATAATGAGTACTCAGTTTTAGAGTTACACGTCAATTTAGAGCTTCCAGACATAGATAATTACGGTTTTGCCGTACCTTATATCGTTACTATTTTAGAAGATAGCGATGAAATACTCTCAATCCGACGTAATTGGGAGCAAGAAGACGAATTATTCCGTAAAAAAGAGTACTTTGTACACTATAAGTTCCTTCCAGGGCTTGGATTTTACGGTTTTGGGCTAATTCACATGATTGGTGGGCTTACTAAGTCAGCTACATCAATTTTACGTCAGTTAATTGACGCTGGAACGCTAAGTAACCTACCTGCTGGCTTTAAAGCACGTGGTATGAGGGTACAAGGTGAAGACGAACCGTTACGTCCTGGTGAATTTAGGGATGTAGACGTTCCAGGAGGCACAATCCGTGATGCACTGATGCCTTTACCCTATAAAGAGCCTAGTAGCGTATTAACTCAGCTATTAGGAGTCATAATTGACTCAGGTAGACGTTTTGCTAGCATAGCAGACATGCAAGTGGGCGATATAGGTAGTCAACAACTACCTGTAGGCACTACTGTAGCTATGTTAGAACGTGGTACTAAGGTTATGTCGGCTATTCATAAGCGTTTACACTTTGCTCAAAAGAAAGAGTTTAGGCTATTAGCTGGTATTTTTTCTCGTAGCCTACCCCCTGTTTATCCTTATGATGTTCCAGGAGCTAGTAGAGAAATTAAAGCTCAAGACTTTGATGCTAAAGTTGATATTATACCAGTAAGCGATCCTAACATATTTAGTATGGCTCAAAGGGTAATGTTAGCTCAACAAGAATTACAAATGGCACAGGCAGCACCGCAAATACATGATTTACGAGAAGCCTATAAACGTATGTACGAGGCACTAGAGGTAAAAGATATAGACGGTATACTACCGCCTGTTCAAGAAATACCGCCTCGTGACCCGATAAGTGAACAACAAGCATCCATGACAGGACAACCTATTAAAGCGTTTGAGTTCCAGAACCATGATGCCTATATTGCTGCGCATAGTTCTTTCTTACAGAATCCTATGGTAGCTCAAAATCAAACAGCACAGATGGCTATTAGTGCAAACATACAAGAGCACCAAGCCATGTTATATAAACAACAAATAGAACAAGTATTAGGGCAACAGCTACCAGAACTTGGCAATGAAATACCGCCAGAAGTGATGAATGAATTAGCTCTACTTGCAGCTCAAGCTACCCAAGTGGTAACTGGTCAAGCTCAGGCTATGGCTCAAGCACAAGAAAACGCACAAATGAATCCTATAGTGGAATTAAAACGTGAGGAAATTGCGCAAAAAGCACAGTCTGATGCCTTAAAATCTCAAGTAGATTTAGCTAAAATAGAATCAACGGAAGCTATAGCAGAAATGAAAATAGCTCAAGACAGGGAGGAAGCTCTTATGAAAGAAAAAGAGAGCATCCGTAAATCATACTCTGAGATACTTAAAGATGTAAGAAACTCAGATAACCAAAATAGAGGAAGATAAAATGCCAAGAGCAAAAAATAGAGGTAAAGCTAGTTCATCATTTGTAGCTGGTAATGCCAACCGTAGACGTATTGACGCTGAGTCAGTTAAGGGCAGAGCTAAAAAACGTGGCGGTGGTGCAATGGGAAAAGTCAAGTTAGAAAAAGGCGGAAAAGCTAAAAAGAGGAAGTAACCATGAAAAAAGTAAATGTAAAAGGTCCTAATAAAATTGACTTATCAAAACCAGTACGAGTAAAAGATGTTTTATTCAAAAAAGTATTTGGTCAGGGTAAAGTTAAAACTCAAGGAACAGGTAAAGCTACACAAGGCACAAAGCACAACGCAAGTTGGAGCGGTAAACTGTAATGGGTGTAAAAACGCATAAGACTAAAGACGGCAGAACTGCTAAAAGAGGTTTATATTATAACATAAACCAAAAACGTAAAGAAGGCAGAAAAATGCGTAAGCCAGGAGCTAAAGGTGCACCTTCAGCATCAGATTTTAAGGCAGCAGCAAGAACTGCTAAAGCACACGGTGGTGAACTACACGGTGGTCAAACTAAACTAGATAAAAACAAAGACGGTAAATTATCTGGCGTAGATTTTAAAATGATGAAAAAAGGTGGTGGCTCTAATACTGTTATGTGTAAAGGTAATGGTGTGGCTAACAAAACTAAGGTTACTAAATTAGCATAATTAGGTATACTGATCACAATGGCAACACCAAGAAGAGGCAAGGCTAAAGTAAAAGTAACTAAGTCTGGTAAAAAGGTTAGTTATGGTCAAGCAGGTAAAGCCAAAGACGGTAAAAGAAGAGTCAGACCAGGAACATCTAAAGGCGACTCGTATTGTGCAAGAAGTTTAGGTATAAAAAAGAGGTTATCTAAGAAAAAACAAAATGATCCTAACACTCCTAATAACTTATCAAGAAAAAGATGGAAGTGTTCTGGTGCTAAATCTAGAAGAAAATCTAAGAAGAAGAAATAGTATAGATGTTCGATAAGTTAAAGAAGTTAATTGCAGAAAGAAAAGAGCAGTTAACAGAAACACTCGCTAATGGTGGAGTGCAAGATTTTGAAAGTTATCAAAAAATCGTAGGCGAAATATCAGGTCTGTCGTTTACGGAACTCTTAATTAGAGACCTGCATAAGGATATAGAAGATGACTAAAGAAGTTGCCGCATTCGGCAAAGGTGGCGAACCGATACCAAATTCGGTTGACCGTTTTAAAGAAGAAGAAGTTGAACCTAAGGAAGATTTAAAATTTACTCCTGATAATGTTGAAAAAGATTCTAATTTAAAAGAAGAACTCCCTACCCCCACAGGCTACAGACTAATGGTTTTACCTTTCAGCAGAAAGCAAAAAACTAAAGGTGGTCTATACTTAGCTAATGAAACATTAGAAAAAGAACGTATAGCCACTAATGTAGGATACGTAGTATCGCTTGGTCCAGACGCATACGCTGATAAGGATAGATATCCTGGAGGTGCATGGTGTCAAGAAGGTGACTGGGTGATATTCGGCAGGTACGCAGGAGCACGAATCAAAATTGAGGGTGGCGACTTGCGATTATTAAACGATGATGATGTATTAGCAGTTATAAACGATCCTGAGGATATAGTTTCAGGCTAATATGAATCACGCAACAACAGGAGCAAAACATGGCAGATGAAGCCTTGCAACAAGAAGCTGAACAGGAAGAGTTAACGGAAGTTGAACTCCCTGAGTCAGAAGATGATGAGGATGAGGAACTTCAAGAAGAGGAACCTCAACAAGAAGCTAAAAAAGAATCTGATGAAATAGAAGATTACAGCGAAGGCGTTAAAAAACGTATCGCTAAACTGACTTATAAGATTCGAGAAGCTGAAAGACGTGAACAGGCAGCAATAGATTATGCTAAGTCTGTTCAGGGTGAACTTAATCAGACAAAAAATAAACTTTCAAAAACTGATCAGAACTTATATGATGAGTATAAAGGTAGAGTTGGGTCTGAACTTCAGTCTGCTCAAGACCGATATAAAAAGGCATACGAGATGGGCGATACAGACGCAATGCTCGAAGCTCAAAAAGATGTTGCTAAATTAGCAGTAGAAGAGGAAAGCCTTAATCGAGTCAAAGCAAAAAATACTGAAGAGGTACAAGAACCTGTTGTTGATGTTGAAAAAGAAATACAATCTAGAAGTCAACCTCAACAACAAGCTCAAGTAGAAGCAGATCCTAAAGCTCAGGAATGGGCTAAACAGAACGAATGGTTCGGCTCTGACGTAGCTATGACTACTAGTGCTTTTGCTTTTCATAGGCAACTAGTAGAACAAGAGGGTTACGATCCAACTTCTGATAGCTATTACGCAGAAGTGGATAAAAGAATGGCTGAGGCTTTTCCTCATAAATTAGGAAAAACTCAACAGAACACTGTGAACGAGGTAGTAGCTGGTTCAAGTAGAGGGTCTACAACAGCAAGAACACGTTCACGTAGAAAAGTACAACTCACACCGAGTCAAGTAGCAATAGCAAAAAGATTAGGTGTGCCACTAGAAGAATATGCTAAGCATGTTAAGGAGTAGAAAATGGTAGATAAAAATAACGAAACTACTAACACAGATCGAACCTCCAGATCTGCAGAAAGTCGAGAAAAAACTTCACGACGAAAACCATGGAGTCCACCGTCTTTATTAGACGCACCCAATCCACCAGAGGGCTATGTATACAGATGGATACGTGAGTCAATGGTTGGGCAACAAGATCAAGCGAATATGTCTAAACGTATTCGTGAAGGTTGGGAGCCAGTAATGGCTAAAGACCATCCTGATTTTGAAGCACCATCCCTTGATGAAGGTAAACACGCTGGAGTCATAGGAGTTGGTGGCTTAATCCTCGCTAAGATGCCAATCGAGACGATCGAAGAAAGAAGGCGATATTACGCCAGACTTGCTAACGATCAGATGGATGCAGTGGACAATAATCTTATGCGAGAGAGTAATCCTATTATGCCTATAGACAATCCGTCTAGGTCATCTAAGATTACTTTTGGAAGCGGAGGTTCTAAAGGCTAGTACTTTAGAACTATATTTTGAACTTATATTAACAATAAAGGTGATATAAATGGCTAATGTAAATGATCCTAACGGATTTACACCAGCATACCATATGAGTGGTGGCACTATTAGACCTTCAGAGTTCGCAATCGCAAGTGGGGCATCAGGTGATATTTTTTCAGGTGATGTCGTGAAATTGACAAGTGGTTACGTTCTTCAAGGTGGTGCAACCGACGCTCCTCTAGGTGTGTTTTACGGTGTACAATACACAGCAACAGATGGTACTCCAGTTTGGTCCAGAAAATGGCCAGATGGTACCGCAACACTAGGTTCTGCAGATGCTAAAGCATATGTATATGCTGATCCCGATATAGTCTATGAGGCACAGTACACAGGTACTCCTACTCAAGCAGACGTCGGTAAAGTACATACTATCTCTACAACTGCAGGTGATACTAACAACAACCGTTCTAAAGAAGGTGTGACTACTACTACTGCTAGTGGTATTGCTAAACAGGTTGGCTTCGTCGATAGACCAGACAACTCAATTGGGCAATATGCTAGAGGTTTATTCATATTCCCAGCTTCTGTATTCGGCAACGACTAAAAGGTGATATAAATGGCAATTAATAGAGCTCAACTAGTAAAAGAACTCGAACCAGGATTGAACGCACTTTTTGGTTTAGAGTACGATCGTTATGAGAACGAACATGCGGAAATTTTTGATACTGAGAATTCTGACAGAGCTTTCGAAGAGGAAGTAATGTTAGCTGGCTTTGCACAAGCTCCTGTAAAAGGGGAAGGTGCTTCAGTTAGTTATGATACAGCTCAAGAAACTTTCACATCTCGTTACACCCATGAAACTGTCGCTTTAGCCTTCTCATTGACAGAAGAAGCAATCGAAGATAACCTCTACGATAGCCTATCTTCTAGATATACAAGGGCTTTAGCACGTTCAATGGCTAACACCAAGCAGGTAAAAGCTGCGAATGTTCTTAACAATGGTTTCTCAACTTCCTTCCCAGGAGGCGACGGCAAACCTTTAATGACTACAGATCACCCAACTTTAACAGCTGGCGATCAGTCAAATGAACCTTCAACTGCTGCAGACTTGAATGAAACTTCATTGGAGAATGCTTTGATCGATATTTCTCAGTTTAAAGACGAGAGAGGAATTAAAATTAATGTTCAAGCAAGAAAATTAATCGTTCCTCCTCAACTGCAATTTGTAGCTGAGAGAATCCTTCAAACTCCAGGAAGAGTATCAACTTCTGATAATGACATCAACGCAATGAAAAACATGGGAATGTTCCCAGAAGGTTACGTTGTTAACCATTATCTAACAGATACTGATGCTTTCTTCATCAAGACTGATGCTCCTAATGGTATGAAGCACTTCGTAAGATCACCTATGTCAACTGGCATGGAAGGTGACTTCGAAACAGGAAACGTAAGATACAAAGCAAGAGAAAGATATTCTTTCGGCTTTAGTGACTGGCGTGGAATGTACGGTTCACCAGGAGCTTAATCCTTTCGGGGTAGACGTTTTTACGTCATTTAAGGGAGCTTCGGCTCCCTTTCTTTTTTCTAGGATACGTTATATCATTCAATTCTAGGACTTTTTAACTTGTTTTACCAACTGACCTAGCAGACAAGCCAAGATGGTGAAACTTATTTCCGTAGGAGGAAATTATGGCAAATTCAACTTTTAGCGGACCAGTCCGCTCCAAAAACGGTTTTCAAACTATCTCAGAAAACTCAACCACTGGTACAGTTACTGTTACTAGTGGCGATAAAATAGCAAATGAAGCTGTTGCAAGTGCTGGTATTGAAGGCACAGCAGCAGTTTACATCACTCAGGTAGACAGACTACACAGTGATGTTGACACTAACGTTAACATAGTAAAATCTACTATCATGATTGACTTAACTGGGTTAAAAGACGGTGGAACTGCAGGCGATATTATCGGTAAAGATGGCTCAGGTGTTGCTTATATAGCACAGGTTACAACAGCCAACCAAGGTGTTGTTTTTGGTGTAACTATGACATGTGTAGAAACTCCTGCTGGCGGAAGCACAGACATTGATCTGTACTCAGCTACTGAAGGCACAGGTGTAAACGATACAGCTATCGGTGATTTAACTGAAACTCAAATCATTAACGCTGGTGCTGCATCTGCAGGCACTATGGTTGCTGGTGGAGACATTACTGCTGATCAATACTTATATTTAGTAAGTCAAGGTACAGGCGATGCTGCTTATACTGCTGGTCGTTTTATGATTGAGATAATCGGCTACGACGTAGCTTCTTAAGGAGTAATATATGGCAGACGCAGTAACTTCAACAACTCTGTCAGATAGTGATAGGTCAGCTGTTATTCAGCTGACCAACACATCCGATGGTACAGGCGAGGCAGCAGTAAATAAGGTTGATGTAAGTGGTTTAGCAACTAGAACTAGTGATGGTAAAGCATGTACTGGTGTAAGGTTAGCTAAAATTGTTTATTCAACTTTTGGTATGAGTGTCAAACTTTTGTGGGATGCTACTACTAATACTATCTGTTGGGATTTAAACTCAGACTATACAACTGACGAAGATTTTACAGAGTTCGGTGGTATCAGGAACACTTCAGGCAGTGGTAAAACAGGAGATATACTACTAACAACGACAGGTGCTGGAAGCGGTGACTCGTACGTTATAGTAATTACTCTATTTAAAGAGTTTTAAATAAATGGCTTTTTCAGGCACTAAAACTTTTGCCTTAGATATAGCTGAAACTATAGAAGAGGCTTACGAACTAGCAGGACTAGAACAACGTACAGGGTACGATGCTAGAACTGCTAGACGTTCTATGAATATAATGTTTGCAGATTGGGCTAATAGAGGCGTTAATCTGTGGACTATAGAGCAAGAAACTCTAGATTTAACTAAAGGCACAGCCAGTTATAATTTAAACGGATACGATATTGATATATTGTCAGCTGTTATCAGAGACACTAGCAAAAGCCCAGTTCTAGATATAGAAATAGATAGAATAGGTAGGCAAGAATTTTTAAATATTCCTACTAAAACTACTCAAGCAAGACCTACACAGTATTTTGTTGATAGACAAATTACTCCTGTAGTAAACCTCTGGCCAACACCAGACACTAATAACTATCAATTAATTTCTTACAGAATACAAAGGATTGACGATGTAAGTACATCAGCAGAAAATCCTGAAGTACCTTCAAGGTTTATGCCTTGTATGGTTAGTGGGTTAGCCTACTATATAGCTTTAAAAAAGAATCCTCAAAAAGCAGGGCTACTAAAACAACAATACGAACAAGATTTTAAACTAGCAGCAGACGAGGATAGAAATAGAGCATCATTAATGTTGACTCCAGCTAGGAGATTTTATTAATGGCTTATGCTCAAGGTAAGTACGCACGAGCGATATGCGACCGATGTGGTTTTGATATACCTTATCTTGATTTAAGAAAAGAGTGGACTGGCTTTAAAGTTTGTGGCGAATGTTATGAGCCTAAATCCCCTCAATTAGATCCGCCACACAATATCGCAGACCCAGAAGCTTTATATCAACCAAGACCTACTATATCCGCCCCAACAGCAGGGCAAGGTTATGTTATAGTTTCTAATCCTAAGGACAGTAATGGTGTAAGTTCTCCTATCATGTGGGCACAAAATAGTGATACAATAGGTTCTATGTATAATATGTCTGCACTAACAGGTAGTGTGGGTGAATTAACGGTATCAGTATGAGTTTTACGTACACAACTTTAAAAACAGCTATACAAGACTACCTGGAAAGCACAGAGTCTAGTTTTGTTACTAACCTACCCACGTTTATCTCAACAACAGAAGAACGTATATTTAAAAATGTACAATTAGACGATTTTAGAAAAAATCAAGTTGGTGACTTAACAGCTTCAGGACCATACTTAGAATGCCCTACTGACTATTTAGCACCTTTTAGTTTAGCTGTAATAGACAGTAGCAGTAATTATAGTTACTTACTATTAAAACAAGTTTCTTTCATTAGGGATTTTACTCCTAATGCGTCCACAACAGGACTACCAAAATATTATGCAGAATTTGACGACAATACTTTTATAGTCGCACCCACCCCAGATTCAGCCTACGAGGTTGAACTGCACTACTATTATAGACCAGCATCACTTACTACCACTTCAGGTAGTGAAACAACATGGCTGTCTAAAAATGCTCCTAATGCCATGTTATATGGTAGTTTAGTTGAAGCATGCACGTATCTCAAAAATTATGAAGCAATACCAGCATACGAATCTAAGTTTCAGGAGGCTTTATTAGGATTAAAAAATCTTGGTGAAGCTAAATCAACTAGAGACCAATACAGGTACGACGAGATACGGAGACAACCACAAGCATGAGAATAAAAGAACTCGAAGGCAAGAATATTGCCATAGTTGCTATGGGCGAGAGTCAATTAGACTTTCACCTTAGTTTAGTACATTCAAAAACCTATGACGAAGTTTGGGGAATAAATTGTATGGGGGCTATTACTAAATGCGATAGAGTATTTATGCTTGATCCAGTTAGTAGGTTTATGGATACTGATGACGCAGGAAGTCAGACAGATGTTATGAGACGTTGGTTGCCTGTAGCTGATATACCTATATACACTTGTGAACTAGATGAGAGGTGCCCTTCTGCAGTCCTTTATCCTTTAGAGGAAGTTACACAGGATGCAGATTGTGCTTACTTAAATAATACTGTGCCTTTTGCTTTTGCTTTTGCTCTTTACAATAAAGTTGGTAGTATAAATTTATTTGGTATAGATTTTAGTTATAGAGGTAATCTACATTTTGCAGAAGCAGGTAAAGCATGTTGTGAGTTCTGGTTATCTAAATGTATAGAACGAGGCATGATTGTAAACGTTGCAGCTAGGTCAGGGTTACTTGACACAGATTGTCCTATAGAAAAAAGAGTCTATGGCTACCATAGACTTGATGATCCAGATATACTAGTAGTTGATGATGAAAAAAATTATAGACAAATTAAACTTTCTGTCTACAATAAACTTTTACACGAAGAACAATTAAAAAATATCACAGAAGTAAGAACTGTGATGGATAGTCCACCAGAGGCTAAAAGGTACTAAAATGATAGATAACACAACGTTAGGAGATATTGGTTCTATTATAGTAGAAACACAGCAAAATAGAGGTCATCCGCCTGAGTTTTGGGCTGAAAAACTGACTGATAGAATATGTGGTATTAGTGATACTGCTGCACCTCATATAAGACAACAAGCTGAAGCGTATAAACTAGCTATTTACAACGTAATCGTTTATTATATAAAGCAGGCGATCAATAGTGAACGATGCACGATGCGTAATCTATTGAAAGAACAAGGTCACGAAGACCTAGCTAAAATATTAAAGGAACTTTAACATGGCAATTACATCAACACTTACGACTAGTTTTAAGAAAGAGCTATTAGAAGCTAAACATAACTTTTTAGCGTCTGGCGGTAATTCTTTTAAATTAGCTTTGTATACTTCATCAGCTACTATGGGAGCTACCACAACTGCTTTTACTACAACTAATCAAGCTAGTGGTACTAACTATACTTCAGGTGGGTCAGCTTTAACCAATATTAATCCAACAAGTTCAGGAACCACAGGTTTCACCGACTTTGCTGATTTAACATTTGGTACAGCTACTATTACTGCTAGAGGATGTATGATCTACAACGATACTAACGCTGATAGATCTGTAGCTACTATTGACTTTGGTGGTGATAAAACATCCACTACTGGAGACTTCACTATAGTATTTCCAGCAGCAGCATCTGGAACAGCGATTATAAGAATCGCCTAGCCTTAAATGGCTTTTCTTAACGGTTGGGGTCGAGGCACTTGGGGTCAACTCGAGTGGGGTCAAGGATCCGTACCAGTCACTCTTACTGGATTAGCTGCAACTGGAGCAGTAAGTGGTGTAGGAGTAAACGCTCAAGCAATAGCAACTGTTGCTGGTGTAACAGCTTCACTTGGATCGGTTTCAGTATCAATCAACGCTGACGCAAATGCTACCCCATCAGGACTAGCAAGCACTTCAGCATTAGGAACTTTAGCTAGTGTAACTGGTAAAGCCAACATAACCCCAGCCAGTCAAGTTGGAACTTCTGCTTTAGGTACAGTTACTCCAGAAGGAGATGCAAAAGTTTCTTTAAGCGGAATCACTGCTACTTTAGGAAATGTTTCAGTATTAATTGATGCAGAAGCTACTGTTATTATTACATCAGGTTTAGCGGCAACAAGTGCCGTAGGAGCAGTTACAACACGATCATCTAATAAAATTATCGTGTTTGCACCAGCCGCAATAGGATCAGTTGGATCTGTATCAATAGACGCAGAAGCAACAGTTTCAATCACAGGAGTGTCAGCAACAGGTGCTGTTAGCACACTTAATGTGTGGTCACCAGTTATAGACAGTCAAACACCTAATTGGAGAGATATTGCAGCATAGGGTATAAACTTTATTCTTTTTGATTTATTATATACAATATAGGAACAAATTATGGCAACTTACGTTAACGATTTAAGATTAAAAGAAATCGCCACAGGGGACGAGAGTGGAACTTGGGGAACAAGTACCAACACCAATTTAGAACTTATTGGCGATGCTTTTGGCTATGGAACAGAAGCCATAACAACCAACGCAGACACTCATACAACAACAATAGCAGACGGCTCAGCAGATGCTGGTCGAGCTTTATTTTTAAAATATACTGGAACCCTAGATTCAACTTGTACAATTACGATTGGACCTAATACGGTTTCAAAAGTATGGATTATAGAAAATGCTACTAGCGGTTCTCAAAGCATAATTATTAAACAAGGTTCAGGAGCTACAGTTACCATTCCAACTGGAATGACATCTGTAATTTACTCTGACGGAGCAGGTTCAGGTGGTGCTATGGTAGACGCCTTAACAGATTTAAATGTTGCATCTTCACTTAGTATAGGTGGTTCAGGTGTAGCAACAACAGGAAAAGCTATAGCAATGGCTTTGGTTTTCGGATAAAATTAGGACAACATTATGGCAAATCCAAATTTAGTAAATGTAACTTCGATATACGCTAACAGTATAAACGGAGCTTTAACAACTACAGTAACAACCGACTTATTAACTTGTGCAAGTAACAAACTAATAAAAATTAATAGTATTATTGTTGCAAATATTGACGGTACAAATGCCGCAGGTGTAACAATGGGAATTATTAAAAGTGGTGGTTCAGTAGTTTTATTCGCTTCAACTATTTCTGTTCCTGCGGATGCTACCTTAGTATTGATAGATAAAAATTCAGGTATCTATCTTGAAGAAGGAGACATCTTAGAGGGTGGTGCAAGTGCTAACTCAGACTTAACTTACACCATTAACTACGAAGAACTAGATGACGCATAAGGAGTACAAATATGGCTCATTTTGCAGAACTTAATAACAGCAACGAAGTATTACAAGTAATAGTAATATCTAATGAAGATGTAAACGCCAATGGCGGAGATCAATCTGCTCAAGCAGAAAACTTTGTAGCTTCGATAGTACCACATCAAAACGGTGGTAACGAATGGAAACAAACTTCATACAACAACAATTTTAGAAAACAATATGCAGGCATAGGCATGACCTATGATGCTACTAAAGATAAATTTTTACATCCTCAACCTTTTCCGTCTTGGGCATTAGATGACAATGACGACTGGCAAGCACCAGTTCCATTTCCAACAGTTACAGAAATAGACTCTAATGGAGTTCTTATACTTTGGGATGAAGATAATCAAAAATGGCTAGGAGAAACTTATACTGGTGATCCAATCGTTAAAACCAATTACGAATGGGATGCTTCTAGTAGAGCTTGGAATGAGGTCTAACCATGGCTAGTTCTAATGGCGGAGTAATAGGTGTAGATAACCCCCCAACCGATCAACCTGAAGTTATTACAACTTTTAATGCTAGTGGTAATTTAACTACAGCACCTTATACAACATCAGTTCAATATGTGATTGTTGCAGGAGGTGGTGGTGGAGATCGTGCAGGAGCAGGATCAGGTGGCGGAGGTGCAGGTGGATATCGTTCATCAGTCCCTGGTGAAGCATCAGGTGGCGGAGCCTCTGCTGAATCTTTAAGTCCAGTTTCAGCAGCTACTGTTTATCCAGTTGTAATTGGTGCAGGTGGATTAGGTGCACAACTTTCAGGAGCAACTCCTGCTTTACAAGGATCAAACTCAAGTTTTAATGGTATAGTTTCTACTGGTGGTGGGGGTGCAGCTTTTGTACCTAATCCACAAAACTCAAGAAATGGTGGTTCAGGCGGTGGTTCTTCTTATTCAAACGGAGGTGGCTCAGGAACATCAGGTCAAGGCTATCCAGGTGGTAATGCCACGCTAAATGGCGGAGGCGGTGGCGGAGGTGGAGCAGCTCAAGCAGGTTTTGGACCACCTACACCTGCACCTCAACAAAGAGGTTGGGATGGCGGAGATGGAGTAGCTTCTTCAATTACTGGCTCACCTGTTTACCGAGCAGGAGGGGGCGGTGGCTGTGGAAGATTTACAAACAATGGTATTCAAGGTATTGGCGGTCTAGGTGGCGGAGCTAATGGCTCTAACCCTGTAGACTCACCAAATCCAGGCGGAACTGCAAACACAGGCGGTGGTGGTGGTGGAACTGATATTGGTAATCCACCCTTTAGTCCTGTACCAGCAGGTCCAGGAGGATCAGGTGTAGTCATAATTAAAGAACCCAACGCAGGATTTAAATGTTCAGGAGTATGGGATATGAACGCTCTTTACGATAATGTAAAAGCAGGAACTTGGACAACTTAACATGCCAAGATTAATCGGAGCAGTCTTAAATCCTAAACTACAATCTGAACAAATAACCACTTTTAATTCAAGTGGAACGCTCACCACTCAACCTTTAACAACTTCTGTTGAACATTTAGTTGTAGCAGGTGGCGGAGGTGGTGGTTCTTATTATTATGGAGCAGGCGGAGGTGCAGGCGGGTTACTGACAGCTTCAGGCAATCCAGTTTCAGGTGGCTCTCCATATCCTGTAACAGTTGGTGCAGGGGGTGCAGGAGGTTCTGCTCCTGGTGGTCCAACTGTCCCTGGTGTTGGTAGTAAAGGCTCAAACTCAGTTTTAGGTACGCCATCTTCCATTACTTCAGAAGGTGGTGGTTTTGGTAATACAGGCGGTTCGCCTGGCAACTATGGACAAGATGGTGGACCAGGAGGATCAGGCGGTGGAGCAGGTGTTGCTGTCCCTGGTTATGGACCACCTGTATTTCCATCTTCAGGAGGAAGTGCTGCTTCAGGTCAAGGAAATGCTGGAGGTTCATCCAACAGTCCTTTTCCAGGTTATGCTGGACAAGCCACATCAGGCGGAGGCGGAGGAGCAGGTGCTGTTGGTACTAGTGCTACTTGGTACCCAGGTCCAACACCAGTCCCTGATGTAAATCCAGGCGGAGCAGCGGCAGGTGGAGCAGGAGCGGCAAATTCAATTACTGGATCACCAGTCACTTACGCAGGTGGTGGTGGAGCAGGGGGTTACTACCTTGGAGCAGGAGGAGCAGGAGGCTCAGGCGGAGGCGGAGCTGGAGGCGGTCCGTCATCAGGAGGCGGAAACGGAACTGCTAATTTAGGCGGTGGTGGAGGCGGTGGACAACATCCTGGCACTGGTACTCCTAGCGGAGCAGGTGGTACAGGTGGTTCAGGTGTAGTTATTGTTAAAGAAGCACAAATTGCTACAGACACATCAAATTGTTGGGATTTAAGAACAGTTTTTACAGAAATTAAAGCTGGTAACTGGAACGGATAACAATAACCTATCTTTTAAAACACATCTAACTTATACTATCTTCCAAGAGAGAGAAGATGAAAAATATTTACTTTTTATGCGGTTTGCCTAGATGTGGAAATACTTTGCTTGCATCCATATTAAACCAAAACCCAAACATAAGTGTTACTGCTAATTCTATTACAGCAGACATTTTATATAATCTTGAACAACTTAAAGAAACAACAAATTTTAAAAACTTTCCTGACTATCAATCATTAAATAATTTAATAGAAGGTAGTTTAGAACTATATTTTAAAGATTATAAAAGTGATCATATTATTGATAGAAGTCCTTGGGGGACACCTAAGAATATAGAACTTATAAAAAAATATATTACTCCAAATCCAAAATTTATTATTTTAGAAAGACCTTTTATAGAAATATTAGGCTCTCTTGCTAGAGTAAAAAATTGGAATAAAAAAGATTTAGAAGATTCTTGTTTTTATGAAATGACTGAAGGCATGACTGCTGTTAATTCTTATGCTATACATAACATTATTAAAAATGATAACGATCATATAAAAATTAATTATGAAGACTTAACAATAAATCCTAAAAAATATATAAAACGCATTTACAAATTTTTAAATATTCCAACCTACAAACATAGGTATGTTGATTTAGAACAATTTTCTATAAACAATATTAAATATGATGATAGTGTTTTAGATGGAATGTATCATGATGTTAAAGAAGATAAAGTAGAAAAAAATAACTATGATTTAAATATGTATTTAAGCGAATCAATTATAACTAAGTATAAAAACATGTCTTTAGAAAAATGGGTAAATGAATTTTTAATACAGAGAGGTTATTTTGAATCTTAAATGGTATTACTGGTACTTTCAATCAGTTATTCCTGAAAGAATATGTGACGATATTGTTCGTTATGGTAAAGAACAAAATAAAGAAATGGCTCTTACAGGTAACGCTGGCAAAGACAACAAAAACCTTACCAAACTAGAACTTAAAAACATTCAAAAGAAACGCAAGTCTGACATTGTTTGGATGAACGATAGATGGATATACAACGAAATACAACCTTATGTGCATGCAGCAAACGCAAGTGCTGAGTGGAATTTTGAATGGGATTTTTCAGAGTCATGTCAATTCACCGAATATAAAAAAGGTCAGTTTTATGACTGGCATTGTGATTCATATACAGAACCATATGACCAACCCGAAAATAGAAATGTGCATGGTAAACTAAGAAAACTTAGCATGACTGTATCGCTTACAAACCCTGATGAGTATGAAGGTGGTGATTTAGAATTTGATTTTAGAAATCAAGATGAAGCATCACAACCTAGAATTTGTGAAGAAATTAGACCAAAAGGAAGTGTGATTGTTTTTCCTTCTTTTGTTTGGCATAGAGTTAAACCTGTAACCAAAGGAATACGACACTCCTTAGTGTGTTGGAATTTAGGATATCCATTTAAATGAGCTTTAAGAAAAATAAATACCTAGTAATTAAAAACGCTATATCAACAGAACTAGCAGATTTTTGTTATCAATACTTTTTAAACAAAAGAGCAGTAGCAAGACATTTGTTTGATGATAGATATATTTCACAGTTTGCTGATTATTTTGGTGTTTGGAATGATGTTCAAATACCTGAAACTTATTCACATTATGGCGATATAGTTATGGACACTTTATTGCAAAAAGTTAAACCTGTAATGGAAAAAGAAACAGATATGAAGCTTACTGAAACTTATTCATATGCAAGAATCTATAAAAAAGGAGATGAGTTAAAAAGACATAAAGATAGATACTCATGCGAAATATCCACTACTATGTTATTAGGTGGAGATGAGTGGTCTATATTTTTAGAACCATCAGGCGAAGAAGGTAAAAAAGGCGTAGAGGTTAACTTAGGAAAAGGCGATATGCTTATGTATCGTGGTTGTGATTTAGAACATTGGAGAGAACCTTTTGAGGGCGAAAACTGTGCGCAAGTATTTTTACACTATAATGATGCTAGTGGTAAAGACGCTAAGTTTAATAAATTTGACGGTAGACCTATGATAGGATTGCCTGGACATTATTCATTACAAAAATAATGGTTGAAGTCTTTGACTGTCCTTACATATCCAAAGTCAACAATAAACAGTTTCAACAAGACTTAATTAACTACACTAAAGAAACAAAATGTTGCGATATGGAGGTGTGCGTACATCCAAAAATACAAAGCGACTTAAAAATAGATCAAGCTTTTACAGTTATTGATAACTCTATTAACAACCTTTTTAAAACTTACTTAGGTACTGATAAGTTTGAGTTTACCAAAAAGAATGTATGGGGTTATTACGCATCTAAAGGCTCGCAATTACAAAGTGTGGTACATAACCATGCTTTTAAAAAAGAAAAAGGTTTGCAACTTTCTGCCTTAATGTATATCACACCAACGAAACTAGGCACTAGCTTTGCAGATTTTAAAATAGAACCTGAGATAAATAGATGGTATCTTTGGCACTCAGGTTTATATCATCACCCTGAAGACGGTATAACACCTAAAGATAGAATTGTTTTAGCTTTATCTAGCGTAATAAATAGATGCACATAAAAATTCCAAACTTCTTATCAATAGAAGAATGTAAGTTAGTCGAAAAAGTTTTATTAGAAAAAGAACAAGAAATACTTGCCTTGCCACTTACTACAGATATGTATACAGGAACAACCGCAAGGTATTCCTACTATAATTTTTTAAACTACATACCTGAAATTGATATAACAAAAAAATTTTTTGCTTTACCGATTATGCAAGACGAAGATGAGTTTTGGATTCAATGCTGGGTTAATATTCTTAATAAAGACGAAGGAATACCCATGCACAATCATGGCCATCCTGAAAATATTTTTTATGCTTGTAATATTTTTATATCAGGTCCCGATGATTGTTTTACTTTTTATGATGATAATGGCCATGTACCTAACAATATTGGCGAGCTACATTTAATTGATTGTCACCTTTGGCATGGTGTAAAAGAAAACACAAACGACCAACCAAGGCTGTCTATTGCTTGTGATATACATTTTAAAGACCCAAAACATTTTGAAAATTACGAGCAAAGAATCGTTCATGCTAAGAGAAACTAGTATATAATTTTAAAAAAACTGAGGTAATACAATATGGATATATTAATACCCTTAACAATAATAGTAGTAGTTTTAGTTTGGTCTGTAAAAAAATTCAAGCCTGAACTTTGGAATAAATTAATTTCATTTATATCTAAAAATTGAATGAAGTTATCCAAGCTATTGAAACTATAGGAATACCAGCAGCAGGAGCAGTTGGTTTAGGTTATTTAGTTTGGACGCTTTTTAAATCTCTTATAGCTGATATACACAAAAAACTCGATACACAACACAGTATGATTGTAGCTCTAATTGACCGTATACGGCAAATGGACAACGATATGATACGTATAGACACTATGGTAAGAGCAGCATTAAAACTACCACCTGACGTAAATCGTATAGCAAGAGCTGATGGTAAAAAAGATGTCCGTAAGGATTAACTTTTCTTAGATCTTATTATATGATTAGTTTATGGCTAGTAAACCAAGAAAAACAACTGTCGACGTAGCGAATGACCTAGCCAAACACGAGGTACAATGTGCAGAAAGATGGAAAACTGCTTTCAATCGTTTTGACACTTTAGAAGAAAGTGTCAACGAAATTACTACCACATTAAAAAATTTTATAGTTGGGCTTGTTGGTTTTTTAGCTACTGCTTTAATTACTTTAGCAGTAACTGTTATTTCTATAATTTAGTTATGCCTTATGATTCAGGTGAAAAACTTTCACCTCATTTTAAATTAAGAGAATTTGAGCGTTCGCAAATGGCAGAACGGCACAACATCGATAACACAGTTAAGGAAAAGAGTGTTTATAAAAATTTACAGTTACTTTGCGAACATGTCCTTGAGCCAGTACGTAATCACTATGGCATACCTTTTTCACCTAACTCTGGTTATCGTTGCCTTGACCTTAATAGGCGACTTAAATCGTCCGACACAAGTCAACATGTCAGTGGGCAGGCAGCAGATATTGAACTCCCAGGCATATCCAATTACGACCTTGGGATATGGATCAAAGATAACTGTGAGTACGACACCGTGCTCTTAGAATTTTATAAAGAAGGAATCCCGTCTAGTGGGTGGGTACATGTATCTTATGTTGAAGGCAATAATCGTAAACGTGCATTGATCTTTGATGGGAAACAATATAAAAGACTTGAATAATACTATAAAATATTAGTGTTATGGCACTAAACAAATTCATATTTAAACCTGGAATTTTTAGAGAAGGCACCGACTACGATAATGAGGGTGGTTGGTTCAATTCTAACTTGGTTAGATTTAAAGCTGGTAGACCACAAAAAATTGGTGGCTGGCGTAAAGATTCCCTTAATACATTTTTAGGAACCTGTCGTGCTCTACACGCATGGATTCTGTTAGCTGGTACTAAACTTTTAGGGTTAGGTACTAATTTAAAATACTATATTGAAGAAGGAGACTCTTTCAATGACATTACACCAATCCGTGCTACTACAAACGCTGGTGACGTTACTTTTTCCGCTTCTAACGGTGATGCGACTCTTACCGTAGCAGACACTGCCCACGGTGCAGTGCAGAATGATTTTGTTACTTTTAGCGGTGCTGTTAGTTTGGGCGGTAATATAACAGCGACAGTTTTAAACCAAGAGTACCAAATAGCTACCATAGTTAATGCTAATAGTTATACCTTGGAAGCTAAAGACACTAGTGGGTCGACAGTAACTGCTAACGCTTCTGACAGCGGTAACGGTGGCAGTAATACCGTAGGTGCATATCAAATTAACACAGGTCTTGATGAGTACGTTAGCTCTACTGGTTGGGGGGTAGGACTATGGTCTGCAGGTACATGGGGGTCCTCAACTGCAATATCTTCCGCTAATCAATTAAGGCTTTGGGCTCATGATAATTTTGGTGAAGATTTAGTTATTAACCCACGTGGCGGAGGTATTTATTATTGGGATGCCACTAATGGCGTAGGCACTAGGGCTACTGAACTAAGCGGAATAACTGGTGCTAATCTTGTACCCACAGTTGGGCTACAAAGTATAGTCAGCGAAACAGATAGACATTTAGTTATACTTGGTGCCGACCCTTTAAACACTGCTGGTACTGCTAGGACAGGGAGCATTGATCCTATGTTTATAGCTTTTAGTGACCAAGAAAATTCCTTAGAGTTTGAGCCCTTAAATACCAACACTGCTGGTAGTCTTAGACTTTCTGAAGGTAGTATTATAGTTGGTGCTGTAAAAGCACGTCAAGAAATATTGATATGGACAGATATAGCTTTATATAGTATGCAGTTTATTGGACCACCATATACTTTCGGGCTTAACTTAATAAATGACAGTACAGGGCTTATAAGTCCTAAAGGTGCTGTTGCTACTCCTGCTGGGGTGTATTGGATGGGTTATGATAGTTTTTACGTGTATAACGGATCAGTACAAAAAGTTCCTTGTTCTGTGTTAAGTTACGTTTTTGATAATTTAAATGCAGGTCAAGCGTTTAAGATATTTGCGTTTAGTAATAGTGAATTTAATGAAGTAGGTTGGTATTATCCTTCTGGCAGTAATTTAAACATAGACAAATATGTAGTCTACAACTACGCTGAAAATGTATGGTCAATAGGAGAACTTACAAGAACCGCATGGTTAGATAAAGGCATAGTTAATTATCCTAGAGCTACGGAAGGTCAATACCTGTACGAGCATGAGTTTGGTTATGATAACGACGGTAGCCCTATGACTAATGTGTTTATAGAAAGCAGTGACTTTGACATAGGCGACGGTGAAAGTTTTGGGTTTGTGCGTAGAATTATCCCTGATATTAAATTCTTAAGTAATAGTGACGCAGGAAAAGTAAACGTCGTTTTAAAAACACGTAATTATCCTGGCGATACTTTAACTACTGCTAGCACAAGTGCTATACAGAGTACAACCACTAAAGCAGATGTAAGAGCCAGAGCAAGACAAATAGCTTTACGTTTAGAGTCTGACGATGATGCTACTAATACTGGTAATAGTGATGTGGGTTGGCGTTTAGGAGCTACTAGGATTGATATACAGCCAGACGGAAGAAGATAGTGGCTAAACTACTACCTACTAGACTACCTATAAGCATGGAGCCACAGGTAACGTCAGACACTTTTAATAGATTAGTACGTGTTTTAGAAATAAACTTAGGTCAGTTTGATCCCTCAAACACTAGTCAAATAAACACTGCTGAACGTGGTATAGGTTTTTATAATCCAGGTTCAATAATTTTTAATACTAATACAGACACACTTCAATGTTGGGATGGTAACAGATGGAGAGATTTATTTAGTTCTCAGTTTTACGTTAATAACGATTTAGGTTTTGGCTTAACAGGAGCACTAGGTACAGTCAGTGTCACGACCCCGTAAATGTCATTACTGCGGGATTAGTAAGCCTGCTAATAACTTTGATCAAAGTAAAAATAGCAACCAGTGTAACGAGTGTAAATTAGAAAGACGATATGAAAAAATTAATAGTACTCCCTTAACCTATATACAACACTTATACGTCCAATTAAGATATGTGCGTAAAAAACAGGGCATTACTTGGGATGTATCGCCTCAAGAATTATTTATATTATACGCAAAACAAGAGGGTAAATGTGCTCTGACAGGAAAAGAACTTACGTTTAAAAGAGGTACAGATGAAGAATCAGATTTTAATATATCTATTGACCGTATTAACCCTGATGACGGCTATAGTATTGACAACATCCAGCTTGTTGGTAAAGTTATTAATTTTTTAAAACATGACCTACCACAAGAAAAATTTATCAAATTAATAAAATTAATATACAATAATTTAAACAATTAAATTTTTCTTTTATGACTATAGACGAGCAAATGAAAGAAGCTCAAAAAATAACGCTTAATGATGGTAAGACTTGGTATAATTTAGCAGAAGGATTTGATAAATGGAGAGTCTTTCCTAGGTTACTTATCACTTTATATGGGTATGCTTTTTATAGAACTATAGAATGGTTCATGACGCTACCTGATCCCACTAACGCACAAAGTGCATTTGTATCTGTTATAGTAGGTGCAGGTGCTGCATGGTTTGGTTTATATGTCGGTAGAAAATAAAGATCCAATGAGTGAAGTATACGATTACAAAGGATGGTTTTGGGATGACGTTAATAAAAGATTTTATCGCTGGCATGAATTAAAAATATTAATGCAAGAAAGAGACATAAAGAAAAAACAAAATGATACAAAATAAACTAATAGACGCAGTTAGTGGCGTAGTAGATAAATTTATAGTAGACAAAGATTTACAAGCTACGCTTAAACACGAAATGGAAATGTCTCTACATAATGCTAATTTAGCACAAATAGAGTTAAACAAAGCAGAAGCACAACATCCTAGCATATTTGTTGCTGGTTGGCGACCGATGGTAGGTTGGATATGTGCGGTTGCACTCGGTTATCACTTTATTTTCAGTCCTCTTTTGGCTACTATCCTCACACTTTCAGGGTATACTATTACTTTACCTGAGTTTGAATTTGCTCAACTCAGCACCATCCTAATGGGCATGCTCGGTTTAGGTGGCTTACGTACATTTGAGAAAATGAAAAAAGTAACGAAAGGTAACTGATGGGTATAAAAAAGTTTTTCAAAAAAAATCTTAGAGATATTGCTACAGTAGTGGGGTTCGCCGTTGGTGGTTGGGCTGGTGCAGCAGTTGGTCAAGGAATTGGTTCACTAGGAGAAGGCAGAAGTTTAAAAAAATCAGTTTTAAGTGCTGGTAAAGTATACACAGCTGGACAAGTAGCTGGGGGGTTTGGAGTAAAAGATACAGGTGGGTTTAGTTCTTTAAATCCTTTTGGTAAAGATTTTTTACTAAAATCAGGTAATTTAGCACCAGGAGCAGCTGGATATGGTAAAACTGCTGGAAGTTTTTTAGAAGGTATAGGTGGTGCTCTCAGAGGCACAAACACCGCAGCAATGGGCACAGCACTAAAAGGACTACCTTTAGGTCAAAAAGCACTGCTGGCTGGACAAGGTTTAAATGCACTAGGAGCTTTTGATCCTATGGAACAACCTAATAACACAATGCCAGCAGCAATGGGCGGTCAATATTTAACACAAGGTTTAAGACCAGCTACCGTTAGCGATGTATACGGAACAGGCAACATGAGAGGTTTACCTAGTGTGCCAGGAGTTCAAGGTTCTAGCGTAGCTATGGATCCTGTAAGTATGGCTTATATGGAACTATTAAGAAAACAACAAGAAGAAAGTTATGGTGATTTAGCTTTTCCTGAGTTTAGTCAATCGCCAATTATGACTGCCAAAACTGGCGGTATAGCAAGACTCGCCGACGGTGGGGAATTGCCTGAGGTAGATTTACGTTTTACAGGAGGTGGTACTAATGATCCTATGGGGTCAGGGGATGAAGATACTATACCAGCATTACTTGCCGACGGTGAGTTTGTGATGACTAAACAAGCTGTAAAAGGAATAGGAAATGGTGACCATGATCAAGGTATAGCGATGCTATACGCCATGATGGATAATAACGAAAACAAAGCACAACGAATGGGATTAGGTAGGGCATAATGGCAGAAACACAACAATTTGCAAGAGTAGAAAGTTTACCACCAGCATTTTTACAACAATTTTTTGCTGGTGTACCAGGAGCAAATATTCCTGGAATCATGCCTCTACTCAATCAAGAATTAGTAAATAGACTTACTGGTATGGGCGTTGAAGGTGCCACACCTTACACTTATCAAGGTGAGCGTATAGCTGGGTTTAGTCCTGCGGAACAACAAGCCTTTAGACTAGCAGGTGAAAGTGCTGGTAGTTATATGCCTTATATACAAAGAGGCGAACAACTCGCTGAACAAGGTTTATCAAACGTTTTAGGCTCTACAGGTTTAGCTACCGATTATTTACAACAAGCTGGTAGAGAAGGTGCTGGGGCTGTTAGAGAAGCAGCAGGAATACTAAGAGGGCTTCCTGGTCAGTTTACTACTGCACAAGGCATAGGTCTCGGTGGTCTAGGTCAATTTGATCCTAGTTCTACACAAGGCTACTATAATCCATTTGAAGAGCAAGTGGTCGCACAAACACTAGAAGACATTAATAGGCAATACGGTCAAGCTGATGTAGGTGAAAGAGCACGACAAGTGGCTAGTGGTGCATTTGGTGGCTCTCGTGGTAGGCTTAACCAAGAAGAAATAGCAAGACAATATGGGCGTGGTGCAACAGAGGCTGTTAGTGGAATAAGAAGAGCAGGGTTTAGCCAAGCTCAACAACAAGCACAACAAGCATTTGAAGAAGCACAACGTAGACAATTACAAACAGCACAACTTTACGGTAACTTAGCAGGTCAACAAGGCAACGTGGCTGGTGGTCTAGGTAGTTTAGGTACAGGGCTCAGTAATATATTGGGTGGCGTAGGTAGAGATATAGCAACCACAGGGTTACAAACTGGTCAATTTGGTTCTAACGTAGGTCAGCAAATAGCAGGTCTAGGTCAAGGTGTAAGTGGTTTAGTTGGTACTGATATTAATAGATTGATGGGTATAGGTGGTCAACAAAGAGGGCTACAACAAGCAGGTCTAGATTTAGATTATCAAAACTTTGTGGGTCAATATAACTTACCGATGCAAACCTTTGGTCAAGTAGGTCAATTAGCAGCAGGATTCGCTCCTGCTCTTGGTGGTCAAACCTTAACACAATCAAGCACTAGTGCACCTAGTAACAGCTTAATGCAAGGACTAGGTACTGCGATTGCTGCATACGGTGCACTTACATAATGGTCATGAATCCTAGACAGTTCGAATCTCAACAAATGAGTATGGATTTGGCTAATCAATTAGTAGCTCGTAACGTACCTATAGAAAACATAATTCAACAAACAGGTCTACCTAGAGAAACCGTCAATAATTTAGTAAACGCACAATTAAACATATCAAGACCAAGTATGCCTATTTCTAGCCCACAAGGTATAAACTCCCTTCAAGGTAGTTTACAGCCTGACGTAGCGGATGTAGTGCCAAACGTGGGTACGGATATAGCAGACTACTTAACAGAAGAACTAGGTTTTGACCCTGAAGCTATGGCTAATCCTAATATGGATATAACGACAGAAGATTTAACTACAAAACAAAATTTAAACATAGCTAACGCAGAAGTAATGCTTGAAGATCCTAGTCAAGTAGACATACTTCTAGCGAATCAAAAAGCATTATCTGGCGAGACAGATGAAAGCGTAGTAGATGTTTATAAAAGAGCGTTAGCTGAATATTCAGGTGTAGACTATAAAAGTTTAATACCGTTACCTGATAAAGATTTTGCTATTATGATGGCTGGTTTAAAACTAGCGGAAGCAGGATCAAAAGGTGAAAAGTGGGGCACAGCTTTAACTCAAGCTGTAACTACTGGGCTTACTCAATATGCTTCTGATAAACGTAGTTACGAAAAACAAATTTTAGGTATAGACCTACAAACTGCACTTCAAACCGATAAAGCTATGAAAGACTTTATAGGTAAACAAATAGATTACGCTCAAAAATTACAAAATGAAGAGCGTACAGGTGCACGTAAACAATATATGGTCACCGTGCCAGGAACAGAAGACGGTACTGTTCTGCAACTTAATTCTGTACAGGTAGGTAATTTACAAGGTGGTGGCTATAGTTTAATGGAGTATGATGCTTCTAAAATGGGAGCGTTAAAGAATTACACTGTTACTTACAACAACGGTGTAACTGAGACAGGTGCATTAACAGAAGCACAAGCGTTGAAGTACAATCAAGATAAAACTAATGGTGTTATAAAAAATATTGAAGTTGCTGGAGCTACAAGTTCCTCTGATGACTTTG
>Ga0209194_1000149_pt1 | contig 63509 bp, 58 predicted proteins | sample COGITO_mtgs_1004_FD_184787 | JGI IMG/M metagenome (GOLD analysis project Ga0209194, IMG submission 184787) | Pelagic marine microbial communities from North Sea - COGITO_mtgs_100413 (SPAdes) (version 2) | ecosystem: Environmental > Aquatic > Marine > Epipelagic ... | reverse complement strand
CTAAAATTAGATTTGAGCTAGCGCCGAAGCCATCCAAAGCAGAGAAAGCTGCCCAAGGGAAAACAGGGTTTGTTCCGATTGCCACTCGCTGGGTGATTGAACGTTCTAATGCTTGGATGGAACGCTGCAAGAGCCTCACGAAGAACTTTGAACGGACGCTCGTCAATGCCAAGGCTCAAATGGACTTTTGCTTCGCCAGGCTAATGATTAAGCGGCTTGCAAGCAATTCTTGAGATCTTAAATGGGCTCTATAGATTGAGCGCCTTCAGCTTTGGCATTAGCTGATCGAAGGCGATGCCTCTGTGGCTGTAGCGTTCTTTGTCGGCGGGGCTCATTTGGGCAAAGGTTTTGCCCTGAGTGGTGACGTAGAAAATGGGGTCGTAGCCAAAGCCGCCTGCACCCTGACCTGCGCGTAGAATGGAGCCGGGGCAGCGGCCTTCGGTTTCGAGTGCAATGCTGCCGTCCGGGCGGGCCAGGGCGATCGCACATACAAATTCTGCGCGCCGGTCGGTCTCATTTCCTAGCTCTCGCAGCACCCGATCAATCCGGTCTGCATCGCTGTCGCCGTAGCGAGCCGAATAGACTCCCGGCGCGCCGCCCAAAGCCATGACAGAAAGGCCCGAATCATCTGCGATCGCCCAGCTTTTAGTTGCGATCGCGACCTCCGACGCCTTCAGCCGCGCATTCTCCAAAAACGTCTTTCCCGTCTCTTCTACCTCTATGTCTGCGGGCTTCAGCGCCAGCGTCCAATCAAGCACCTGAAGATAGTATTTTAGCTCAGCCAGCTTGCCCGGATTGCCCGTAGCGACAATAACAGTAGTCATAAAAGCAGTAGTTGAAAAGAACCGAAAAATTGTTTCTCAATTGTAAAGGCGTATTGTATTGAAAAGATTCCTGACCGTTTTCACCGTTAGCCCTAGCGCTAGCCATTAGACAAAAGAAAAAATGGCAAAATTTAGCAGACGAAAATTTATAGGCTATGGCCTATCCACCACAGGCGGCGGTTTTTTGCTCAAAGCCTGTGCCCCCGACTTCTCAAGGTTGGATACCCCAGCCGAAGATAACAGCACGCCTACCCTCCCTGACCAGAGAGACGACTCAAGCCGCGAAGGCACCAGCGCGCCTGAAACCGCTGACGCCGCTGACACGACTGACACGACTGACACGACTGAAATCAAGGTAGGTTTACTACACTCCCTCAGCGGCACCTTAGCCATCAGCGAAGCCCCCTTAGTAGACGCAGAGCTACTTGCTATCGAAGAAATTAACGCAGCGGGCGGGCTTTTAGGCAAGCAGCTCGTCCCCATTACCGAAGACGGCGCTTCTGACTGGCCCACCTTTGCTGAAAAAGCCGAAAAGCTAATCTCGCAGCGTCAGGTTGATGTCATTTTTGGGGGCTTTGCCAGCGCCAGCCGCAAGGCAATTTTGCCTGTCGTCACAGCCCAAAATAAGTTGCTTTGGTATCCCGGTGCCTATGAAGGCCAAGAGTGCGCCGATGCCATTTTTTATGCAGGCCCCGTTGCCAATCAACAGATAGAACCTGCGCTCAACTGGATGCTCAGCAACCAAGGCAAGTCTTTTTTTCTCGTCAGTGCCAATGAGCGCATCACCCACGATATTGTCAAAGCTTTCCTCAAAAAGAAGGGGGGCAAGGTCGCCGGGGAAGCCTTCATCCCTATTGAAAACGGCAGCGTGCTCGAGATGACCTCGGTAATCAACGATATTCAACAGGCCTTACCCGAAGGCGGCGTTATTTTCAACAGCCTCGCTGGCGCTCAAAATCGTACCTTTTTTCAATCGCTCAGCGGGGCGGGGCTATCTGCCGACAAGTATCCGGTAATGTCTATGCGGGTCAGCGAAGCGGAGGTCTCTCAGATTGGAAAATCTTTTGTAGAGGGCCACTATGCGACCTGGCCTTATTTTCAAACAGTAGAAATTCCTCAAAATGAGCAGTGGATTGAGACCTTTCACAATCGCTATGGCGCTGATCGATTTGTAGGTGGGCCGATGGCAGCGGCCTATTCAATGGTGCAGCTTTGGGCGCAGGCCGTTCGTCAGGCCGAATCGACTCAGACTTCGGCAGTGCGCGCTGCGGCCTATGGCCAAACCTTTAACTCGCCAGAGGGGCCAATTACCGTTGAAGCCAACCATCACCTGTCGCAAAAAGCCTACGTTGGCCGGGTAAGAGCCGACGGACTGTTTGACATTGTCTGGGGAGCGGAGAAGGCGATCGCACCCAATCCTTGGAGCCAGCAGCTACCGGATAGCCAAGGATTCATCTGCGACTGGCGCGACCCGCAAAAAGGCGAAAAGTTCAAGCCTGAAGCGACTTAGTAAAGAAACTTAAAAATTTTCCTGCCGTTCCTAGAGTCCCATCACGTTTGTAACAAAAACACTTGGATGCCCGAATAAACACTGATATTGTAACGTCATCCAATCGAGCGCTTAAAGGACAGCTGAGAAAGGAAAACGAGCAGTTTTTTTGATACGTTTTTTTAATTTGCGGGTAATCTGCAGCTTTAAGCGACCTATCAATTTTCAAAGACCCTGAAAAAGCCCTGCGCGAAGGATATCTCCACTTTCTGTTTATAAGGTACTCATCATGGCTAACCGACAAACAAGAGATAGAGCCACTAGCTCTGTCAGCAGTTTTGCAAACGATTTCAAAGATTTTTTACTGCGCGGCAACGTCGTTGACCTAGCGGTTGCTGTCATCATCGGTGCGGCATTTGGTGCAATCGTCACCTCATTGATTGAAGATATCATCACACCCTTATTGTTGAATCCTGCCTTGAGCGCGGCAGGCGTTGACGATATTGCTCAGCTATCGGCAGGCGGCATCAAGTACGGCTCATTTCTCGCTGCGGTCATCAAATTCATCGTGATTGGCTTTGTGTTGTTTATAGTTATCCGCATCTTTGAGCGGATGAAGCGCACTGAAGAAGTTGTAGCAGAGCCCACACCGACTGAAAAGCTAGATGCCACTATGCAGAAACTAAATGAAACGCTAGAGCGCAAGCTGTAGTCTAAAAGATGCTCGTCAAAGGTCAATAGAGAAAGAACAACAGATCGAGATAATTGAGGATTTAAAGATCGGTCCGAAGCTCAAAATGAGAGACCTGTGAGCGATCGCCTCAGCGGCTATGCTTACAGGTCTTTTGGTTTGAGTCAGTTTTACAAGCAACAAAACCTAGCAAATCAGGTCAGGCTAATCTGGCAGGCGAAATACATCTGCAAAGATAGATCTTTTATCAGGGCGACGCTCATCACTCGGTGAATCGTAAACAATTAGCTTATACAACAGCTAGTTGCGACAGCCTAGGCTCTCTCGAGTAGAAACTCCCGTAGTCGGATTTACCCCATCTGCGCGTTTACACATTTGTTTGACCTGAATGCGATCCAAAATGGAGTAGGAAAAGTCTGCGCCAGTGATGATGGTGTCTTTAAAGGAACTGCTAGTTGCGATCGCCTCAACAAACACCGCGTTAGTCATATCAGCGCCATCAAAAAAGACGCGATCAGCAAACGTCTTCGTAAAATCCGCGCCCACCAAATTAGTCCGCAAAAACGTCGCCTTCGTCAAAATAGTACCGACCATATTGGCTCCCTCAAAATTTGCATCCCGCGCATCTGCCGCTGCAAACGAAGTCCCCGATAGATCTTTCCCCGAAAAATCGACCCCTGCCTGATTCGTCAGCGTGTAGTCCACCGCATTATCTTGCGCCCAGGCAACAGGTGTTGCTAGCCAAAAAATCATGGCCAAGACGCTTAGTCCCATCAGCAAGCCAGTCTTCCCGGCATTCAAGCGCCGCTTTAGCCATTGCAACCGTCCCATAGTTCACCTCAGCCACATGTCTACATTTCAGTCTACACTTCGATCATACGACCTCGTGCCCACCCCCGATCGGATCGAGAAACAGACAAAAAGCAGCAGACAAATAAACGACTACTCCTTTTGCAGCATTTCTGAAAAGTCCAAATTCTCTGCGGCCAAGACCAAGATGGTCGGCGGCAAGTCTGCAATTCGCTCTTGCAGGCTTTGGTAGTACACGGGCATATTTTCATCAGGTAGAGCCAAGCCCAAAAACACCAGATCCGCGCTCGCAGACGACTGCCTCAAAATCTCGTTAAAAGGACGACCTTCAGCCAGGATAATCTCAGACTGGGCCCCAATTCTGAGGCTATTTGTCAGATTTGTGAGGTTGGCTTCAGCCGCTTGGGCCGCTGCTTCATTAGAAACCACTAGCTTTAGTCGAATATCTGCCGCCCGCCACTGCCAGCTCGTACGTAGCAAATAGGCCAAAATCAACATCAAGCCGCCGTTAGATTGCAAACCGCCCCACCATACATCTATCTGCTTTTTTTGATCGCGCGTGAACATCGGCGGCGTTAGCATCTCCGGCGAACTATCCACGTTGTGCTCAGCCCGGTAGATAATCACATTGCGCTTAGCGTCGTGACACATGCGAATGGTTTGGCAATATCGCTCGATGCTGTCGAGTGAGGGCTCTTCGGTATCGCCGAGCAGTACAGTATTAGGGACTAGCGGACCCATGCCGTAGGTTTCCAATAGCTGCTTGGCCCCCACATAGGGATCGGCGGCAGTAATAATTTTGGCAAAGGCTTGAATACCTTTTCGATCTAAGAAGTCACGCAGCGTCACTTCGGCTTTTTCTTGCTGCGCAATGCTGCGAGATCCATCAGGCAGAATGCTGGCAACGGTAATCAAGCCTCGGTTGTGCGTAAACGACTGCGCCATCTCGATGAGATACCATCGCTTAGTTGGGGTGCCCGAAAGCACTAGCAGATGCGGACGCCAGTTTTTTGGATCGGTATCGTCGTTAATGTTGAGCAGGGCAGTACGAACGATGGTCATCCAAACGCCCTGGCGCACGTCTCCCCAGGTGCTTTCAATTTGTCGGCGCTCTAGCCAAACGTAAATGAGGGCAACAATCACCAGCGCCGCAAGGGTCGCGATGGGATTGATCAAGAACATGACGGCAATGCAGCCAATGGCCCCTAGTAAAGAGAGCGACCAGTGCACTTTAAAGGTGGGGCGAAATGAGGGACTTTGCAAAAAGCCTTCTAGCCCGGCGGCAATGTTGAGCACCATGTAGGTGGTGAGGAAAAACATGGAAAGCACAGGCGCGATCGCATCCAAGCTGCCCAGACTCACCACCGCTAGCACAATTCCTAGCGTAAACAGCGTACCCAACCGCGGATCGTCTGTTGGCCCATTGCCTTTGCCCAGCCAGCGCAAACTGCCGGGCAAAATGTTGTCGCGCGCCAGCGCCTGCAAAATGCGCGGTGCCCCCAAAATGCTGCCAATTGCACTAGATAGCGTTGCGCCCCACACGCCCAGCACAATCGAATCGATCATAAACTGCCCGCCAATCGCAATCCGCTTCATCACCATCACGTTTGGATTTAGCAGCGCCGCCGAGGCCGTCGGCGTGCGAATCGCCAAAATAAACGGGATAAACATATAGACGGCGTAGCCGACCAATACCGCAGCAAGCGTTCCGCGTGGAATCGAGCGAATCGGGTCTTTGAGATCGCCCGACATGTTGACCCCTGACATGATGCCAGTGACCGCCGGGAAGAAAACGGCAAAAACAGTCCAAAAGCCAACGCGCACAACCTGCGAGGAGGCCGCGTCAGAGGCAATGGGTTCAACATCGTGACCAAAAACAAGCGCAATCAAAGAGAGCGCGATCGCGGCCATAATTACATATTGAGCTTTAATCGCCACGTCGGCAGAGGTGAGTGCCAGCGCAGTCACTAGCACGGTCGTGACCAGCGCTACAATTACAATAGAGGCCGTCGGAAAAATATTGTTGACGCTCTCGGCAAAACCGATGGTGTAAAGTGCCACCGATAGAGCTTGAGCAAAATACAGTGGAATGCCCACCGCGCCGCCGGTTTCAATGCCGAGCGAGCGGCTGATCATATAGTACGCACCGCCTGCACGAACAACATTATCAGTTGCGATCGCACTGATCGAAAGCGCCGTCAAAAGTGTAATCGACGTCGCGATCGTGACAATCAGCAGCGTGGCGGGCAAGCCGACTTGACCTAGCACCCACCCAAAGCGCAAATACATAATGACGCCCAAAATCGTCAAAATAGAGGGCGTAAATACACCGCCAAACGTGCCTAAGCCAGTCGCTTTATCTTTGCTCGGCAGCGTTGCGACATCAGATGAATTTGAAGTCATTGTCGTTTTACAAGTTTAATTAGGAACTCTGCACCGTTCTACAGTCTAGAGGGCTTCGGCTCTCTCAGCCGCTATTAACAATACCGCTCTTCTTATTTCTATTATGGGTTCGTCTTCAGCAAATTCGACATCTAGTCAATGGCAGCGATTGCTCAAAAACACGGGCACCTGGCAGGGATCTTTCACCCAGGTTTCTGCTCAAGGGCAAATTTTATCCGACGTCCGCACAGAAGTAGAGCTAGCCCCTAGTGACAATGGCCTCACAATGCACCAAGAAGTCCGGCGCTACCCAACAGATGGCCCCGCTCAAATTCAAAAATTAGACTATCGCTCACTCAACCGGGCTACGCTGTTTTTTGAAAACGGCGCGTTTTCTCAGGGCTCTATGCAGTGGGGGCCGTTTTCTAGCTTCGGGGCAGAGCTTGGGCTAATTTCAGGCGATCGCAGGCTAAGGCTAGTTCAGCTATTTGAAAAAAATGAATTGAAATCAATATCCCTTATTCGCGAGCGGCTAGAGGGCACGCAATCAGAGGCGCGATCGCCCTTAAAGCTCAGCGATCTCTTAGGCACGTGGCAAGGCCAAACCGTCACCCAGTACGCAGATCTGCGACCCGAGCGCTACGGCACCTCGCAGCTCACCGTAGAGCAAATTGGTCCTCACCAAATTCGCCAGACCATTTGTCAGACCATCAGCCCAGGGTCAGATCGGCCACCGATTAGCTCAACAGGTGAATTAGAAGGCTCGCGATTGCTGTTTCGAGACGGGGCTCAGCCCGTACAGGTTTTACTCCTGCCCGATGGGGCGTCTTCGACCTGCCCAATTCAGATTATCCCTCGTCAGCCAATTTTCTTAGAGGCTGGCTGGCTATTAAATAGCCGCGCCCGACAGCGGCTAATTCGACAGTACGACAGCACCGGGGCATGGGTTAGCCTTACGCTAGTTACCGAGCAAAAAGTCTAGCGGTGCACAGGATGCTGGCCATAGAACGGCATCACCGTAGACCAGTCTGGGCGATCGCCTTTTTGATAGCGGGCGATCGCAATTTCCATCACCCCTTGCACCGACTCAGCTACGCCCTCACCCGCTGATATGGCCACCTCCACAAAGGGCTGATTCCACTGCGCTAACACAGCTGCCCACCGATCTATCGGCATCGCCTCATCTAACCGAACAGCCGTAAAGTCGCCGTCGTTAGCAGATCGATAGATCGCGCCAAACACCGCCTCTCGCTTAGCCGTCATCGCGATCGCAACGTCTTTACTCGTCGTGTGTTCAGTCGTGTGTTCAGTCGTGTGTTCAGTCGTGTGTTCAGTCGTGTGTTGAATAGAGTGCTGGGCCACATGCAGAGCTGCCCTGGTCTGAGCCCCCATCGCCGCCAAAGAAGACACCCCAAACAGCGGCACCTGTAGCTGCTGCGCCAGGGTTCGCGCCGTCACCACGCCCACTCGCGTCCCGGTAAACCCACCCGGCCCCTTCGCCACCGCCACAAAGCTCAAATTCTGCCAGCGAGTTTCCCCCATAAATTCCATCAGCTTTACGTGTAGATGGCTAGACACGTCGCGGCCTAGATCCCAGACCTGATAGCGGCTGATAGCCTTGCCCATCTCGTCGGTGCCTTGCAGCATTAGGCCAAGCTGAGGGCTGCTAGTGTGAATGGCAAGGCCAAGCATAGAAAAACTAAAATGAGAGAGTATCAACGCTTCTTATCATGCCACGCAAGATCATGCCACGCGAAGATAGCCCTAAACACCTACTCCTCAATTCCCAATGCCAACCTGTTTGCTATGCCACCGCGACTGTCCCAAACTGACCGAGCACCACCTCATTCCCCGTCAGCAAACCAAACGAAAAAACAAACGCCACCGCCAAGACCTTGGTCCCACCATCGACATCTGCCCCCCTTGCCACAAACAAATACACACCCTATTCAAGAACAAAGAGCTTGCGGCTAGCCTTCACTCCGCAGACTTGCTCCGATCTCATCCGGCGATGGCAAAGTTTCTTAAATGGATTGCCAAGCAAGACCCCTACAAGCGGGTTCGCACTCGCAAATAGTGATAGAAACAATGCCAGCATTCAGCGTTCAAAGCAAGAGAGTACAAGTAAAAAGGTAAAAGTGAAAGCAACAGAATCTAGATCCATTACGCCATCTGTACATCATCATCATTCTCAAGCTCGTACGTGTTTAGCATTGGCGTTTTGATGCAAGCTAGCGTAAAAGCTAAGGCCCGAGTATAGCCCATGCGTGGCCGACGTCCAAGCATTCACTCAAGCTGTTATTTCTAATCTGTCATCCGTATCGTAAACAACGCAATTACGGCCCGCCTTTTTGGCCTTATAGAGGCAGGCATCACCTCGAATCAACATTCTGTCTAGGTTAATCTCACTGTGCTCAAACGCATAGGCCACACCAATGCTAACCGTGATGGTAATGGCTTCATCGCGATAAAGCAGCGGCGTAGAGGCAACAACCTTACAAATTCTTTCAGCCAAAAAGCGTGATTCTTCAGCACTTACTTGAGGCAGAACAATCGCAAATTCTTCACCGCCTAGCCGAATCAGCTCATCCTCTTTCCGAATCAGCTGAGTGACAGTCTTTGCAAAGTGGATGAGTGCAAGATCGCCAACATCATGGCCATAAGTGTCATTAATGCGCTTAAAGTAATCAAGATCTAGCACCAGCAAGCTACCGATATTGCCGGACTCTTTGAATAGCTGCAATGTATTTTCAGAAAAAGCGCGGCGATTGCTACAGCCCGTTAGTGGGTCAGTGTGCGCCATGCGGTGAAGTTCAGTCGATTGCTTTTCCAGCTGCTGTTGATGCTCTTCTAGTTTTCGATTTATCAGGCTTACTTCTGTAATATCATGCATAACGCCAACTAAAAAAATTTGCCCATCGGGGCAGATCAATCGGCTTTTGCGGGTAATCATTTCTCTAGGCTCAGAGCTAGCACAAAAGACAGTTTCGTAAGCTTCATCGATCTGGCCCGATGCCAGCACCCGCAGGTCGCCACCGTTACACTGCACGGCTTGTCGTTCCCTAAAGATATCTTTATCGAGCTGACCGATTAACTTTTTTCGATCAACATTGAAGAGTTCTTCAAAGGCTGTGTTGACCAGTACATATCGCAGCTGGTCGTCCTTGACGAGAACTGGATTAGGCAAAATATCGAGAATAGCGAGCTGTAAAAAATGAATATCAATCATTTACGTTCATAGAATCAGACTAGTTGAGCTACGTCTAAAGCCAGCTTCAATTTACCCGAATTATCAACAGCTCATATCGCAACCTCTATTCTGTTCAATCGAGCGATATCTTTAACATTTCCTTGATCCTCACCAAAAACTTTAGGCTGGTGGAAGTGTTGGTTTAGCTTTCATCGCTGCAATAATTTGGCTGTTGGCTTTGGGAAAAGGATACTGGTCTATCTCATCAAGGGTGACCCATTTGACTTCGTCGCATTCAATTGGCTGAGGATCGCCGCTGAGGTGTTTGCAGGTGAACACGTTGAGGGTGACTTTAAAATGGGTATAGGCGTGCTCGATGGTGATTAGGCGATCGCCCACTTCAATTTCGATGCCTAGCTCTTCTTGAATTTCCCGCCGTACGCAGTCTTCTACCGCTTCACCCGGCTCAATCTTGCCACCCGGAAATTCCCACAGACCTCCTAACAACCCTTCTTGCTTACGACGATCGATTAAAATCAAGCCTTGCTCATTGAGGATGACGGCAACGCCGATATGTTTGTGGGGAAGCGGCTGACGAGATTCTGTCATGGGAAAACGGGAGACTGCATTTTGATTGTACGCTGCGCACTGACGCTGCCAAGGGCAAAGTAGGCAGGTAGGATTGTGGCGTGTGCAAAGGGTTGCCCCTAGATCCATCATCGCCTGATTAAAGTCTCTAGGGTGGTTAGCATCTAAAACTTGCTCAGAGATTTCCCAAAGTGGGCTGAGGGCTTTGCGCGGGATTACTGGAAGGGCAACTAGGCGAGCTAAAACGCGCTTGACATTGCCGTCGAGGATGGCAACCGGCAGGTTAAAAGCGGCGCTGAGGATACCGCCTGCGGTGGTGCGACCAATGCCTTTGAGCGCGATCGCACTATCCAAATCTTGTGGAAACTGCCCGTCGAAATCAGCCACCACCTGCTGGGCCGCCTGATGTAAATTTCGCGCCCTCGCGTAATATCCTAGCCCTTCCCACAGCTTCAGCACCGTTTGCTGATTGGCAGCCGCCAAATCCATCACCGTTGGCAGTGCCTGCAGCCACCGCTCGTAGTAAGGAATGACTGTTTTTACCTGGGTCTGTTGCAGCATAATTTCCGAAATCCAAATAGCGTACGGATCTCGGGTCTGTCGCCAGGGCAAATCTCTCCCTTGCGAGGCATACCAAGCTAGCAGCGATCGCCTCAACGCCTGCAATTCTTTTTCATCAAAAACAAAGCTCGGCAGAGATAGATCTGCCGAGCTTTCATTCTTTTGCTTTAGGCCTTGGTTAGTTTTCTGCTTGCGCCCCATAACCGCCTACCTGCGCACCATGATTTCGTTGACTGACTAGGGTCGGCCCATTAGAAAGCAGCTACCTAGCACAGCCAGCTATGTACACATAGTGTAACGACTAGTCGTTTTCGTCAGCGCTCTCTTCGTCAAAGAAATTGCTAGTGAAGCGCTCTTCAAAAGCTAAGCGCTGTTCAGCGCCTCGCAAAAAGTAACCGCTCATCATTGCAGAAGCCAAGAGGCGGCCTAAGTTTTCACGATTGGTTGTAACAGACACCTCGAACTGACCAGAGGGCAGACCGCCCAACAGACCAATCACATTATGCTCCATTACCTGCATTACATCAGAAGAGTCAGGTCGCGATAGCTGCGTGATGGTCTCTGGGTCCATCGCCTTTACGTACTTGAGGAGAGGGTTTTCTGTCATAGATTTTGAATCCGTAAACTCTGGAATGCGACCGGTTACTTCATCCATTTTTGAATACCTTTTACAAACAACTAGAATGCGATTCTAATGAGATGTTCGCTCTTTTAGTTTTCTTATTGATACTCTACCAAGTAAACCCAAGCGCCCATAAGGGGAGAAACCGAAAGGGAGAACCGAACAGACACAATTGGCTCTGCTTGTTTGCCTTGGCTTTATGCCGCTTTTTTTGTTTACTGGCTGCCAAAAGCCAGCAAATACGCTCATTGCCCAAGGCCTCACCAGGTTGGATCGCTCACCAAGTCGATCTCAAGGTAGTCTGTATCTTTAGGAACTGCGGTTAAGCAGGCCAGTACAGCTTCACCTGTACCCGCCATTTCAACTTCGCAGGCATGGCAAGAACCCATTAGGCAGCCCGTAGATATGTAGACGCCCGCACGAGCAGCAACGTCTAGCAAAGGTTCACCCACTTTGGCCTGAGTGATGACATTATCAGGTAAGAAGCGAACACTAACGGTCATAGAAGACACCGTTTTAAGGCAAATAAAGGCAAAGTTTGAGCATAATGGCCAAAAAGCAGACTGCCTTTGACAGCATTATGCTTTTAGCATAGCAACTAGGGTTGTGTGGGCATCCGCAGCATCTTTGAGTTCGTGATCGAAAGCGATCCGAACCGGTAGGGTTTCACCGTTGACTTCAGCCGATAGGTCCATGCCTTGATTATCAATGGCTTTTAGGGTGGCAGCGGTCGCTGCCGACTGGTGACCATAGCGCTGGGCATAAGTGAGTACGGCAGCCGCGTGATCCTTGTTCATGTGTTTACAGATGCGATCGCTCACCTGAGCATCAATCGTCTCCATTTTTTTTTCTGACATCTCTATTTCTCCGGTGTTCTGCCGCCGTATAGTTGGCCATAGCAGCTGTGTGCCTATCGGCTTTCTATATTCTGTCAATATACGCCTAAACGACACGCCCCGTTCTATGACTGCCAGCGCTCATTCTCTTCAGCAAGCTCCCCTTCGATCTGATCTCTTCTCTTCCCCACAATTGTTTGAACATCCCTGGCCGACTGGCTACGTTTTCGAGAGTCCGGGCGCACACCTCACCTATCAGGTAGTAGGTCCCTGTTGTCGTCTGTATGACCGCGAGCAGTTGCCCTGGCCCTGCTGTCGCATTCAGTGGCGTAGCAAAGAACCCAGTTGGCGTCGGGTCGGGCGACGATTCACGGTAGATCTGTCTACCCGCAAGCACCCTTCCTACTGCGTCAAGATCATCGGCCAAAGCTATCGGAGCCAGCCGATCATTATGACGCTCTATACTGTCCAGCTATCGGCTCAGCAGCAGGCATGGTGGCACACCAAATGGCTTCAGGGCAAGTAATTTCAGGGCAGCCTCCATTGACTTGGAAATTCAACCAGCTTGAAAATTCGTTCGGCTTAAAATTCGTCGTTGATTTGCTCAGGAACAGAAACATTGCAGCCCCGGCGATATTCAATGCCGGTCCAGGTAATGACGCCGCATAGGCTAGCTTGAGAAAAATCTGCGTCGAAAAAGAGCATATCTCGCAGGTCAGCACCGTTGAGAATGGTACTGAGCAACACTGGCGAATTAATGTAGGACTCGCGCAAGTCCGTTTCGATCATAGACGTGCCGCTCAAATCGGTGTGGTCGAAGATGGCGTAGCGCAAATCAGAACCGTCTAAAAAAGCATTTCTGATGCTGACGTAGCCAAAGTTTACATCAATTAAATTTGAGTTCTGAAGCTGGGCACCGTCCAGATTGGCATAGTAAAAGTTGGCTCCCTCCAAGTCAGCGCCCACCAGGTTGGCACCAGATAAGTTAAGCCGTCGTAGGTCTGCCTCGTGCAGGTCGCAGCCCGCACACTCATTAGTTTCTATTAATCTTTGAATAGCGGCTTCGTCGGCAGCTTGAGCCGCCTGTGGCAAAGCGATCGCACCGCTTAGAAGTGTGCCGACTGCGAAAGCGACCCTTCGCTGATCGCACCGACGAATCAAATCAATTATTCCTATATACATAAGACGACCAGGCGACCTTCACAACTTTCTCCTTATGGTGTCAGACACTGTAGGAAGGTGACAAGAAGAGCTTGTAAATTATTTATGAACTGCCCGAGAAATTGATGCAGTTTTACCCAACTATCGGCGATCTTCTCAGCGACACTCGCAACACATTCGATAAAGCGCTACTCACACAGTTGTTTTACGGATAGACCAGCTAACTTTCTTGAGTTGATTTGACTAAATTCCACGGGTAACCTGTGAATTAGTCGAGTCCAAACAAGGTCAGGTGCACAACGCAGACGCTGTCGCCAATCACGCGAAATCTACTATCAAGGACATGCAGAAAATGAAATCACTCCAACTTACTATTGCCGCTCTCGCTACCGCTGCGATCGCAGTTACAGCAGGCAACCTACCCGCAGCGTTTGCCCAAACAGATCCAATGCCTACAGCGGTTCCGGCCCAGTCTAACGCCGCTTCACCCTTTGGCATGAACGAAACCGACCAGACGCCCTACATTATGGTCGCTCAGCCGACTAGCCGTTTGGGCGGCACCCAGCGCTACGGCCTGATGATTATTGAGCAAAAGCGCGCCGAGCCCCTTTGCTACAGCACCACTGGATCGTCGCCTACGCAGGTCAACGTGCTGCTGCTCAACTTTGACTTCTCTGGCATCTGCGGTAAGAGCACCGACACCAACGGCTATATCATTCGAGCAGCTGGCGAAGATCTCACCAAATACAACCCCACCATTGAGAACGAGAATGGCGTACTGGTACTGTACGCAGAACCCACACCGTTTGCAGGCGCAGCGGCTAAGAGATTCGTCATCGGTCAAACAGACGGCATCGCGGCTAATGGCTTTACCAAAATCTTCATGAAGCCCGGTTGGAGACTAGCCCGCCAGACGTTTAACGGCAGTGCCACTGGCCGAACCTATCTCGCCAACGACCTGACTGTCGCTCAGCTAGGCGGGCAGGATGTCGCGATTACACCCGGCGGCGGTGACCAAACTGGTGGTGGCGTAGTTACCCCACCTGCTGGTGGTGGTGGCACGCCTGCGCCCGCTAGCTTCCCAGACGCGCAAGGCGACACTTACGCGGCTGAAATCAACCGTGCGGTTCAGCTAGGCTTTATCTCTGGCTTTGCAGAGGACAATACATTTCGCCCTCAGGCGACCCTCACACGCGAACAAGTCGTTTCGATGGTTGTGGAAGGTCTAGGCACTGCTCCTCAGGGTGCTGTTAGCAGCAATCCTTTCTCTGATGTACCTGCTAGCCGTTGGAGCGCCGCCAAGATTAAGCGGGCCCAAGAGCTAGGCATTGTCAGTGGCTATGGCAACGGGACTTTCCGCCCAACGCAGGCCGTTACTCGCGCTGAGCTAATCGCAATTATGCGTCGCGCGGCTGAGTACAAGAACGGGACTACTGCGCTTGCGGCAAACCAGCCGGTTAGGTCCTTCAGCGACACTAACGGGCACTGGGCAAAGGATGTCATCTCTAATCTGTCTGGATTCTGCGGAGTAGCAACCCCGCTGAACGAAGTCGGTACGGCCTTCTATCCAAACCAAGCGGCTAAGCGCAACTACGCGGCGGCGGCGATGGTTCGCCTGCTTGACTGCTCGCAGACAACTGCCCCACAGTAGTCATCTTTTCGGATAAAAAGATACGCCAGCGTATGGATATAGCTATCTATACGCTGGCATTTCTTTTGAGCTATTTTCTAAGCTATTTTCTGGGCTATTTTGTCCCTCGTAAGATGCCATAGCGGATCAGGCCACGATTAAATCCAGTGGTCATCAGTGCGATCGCAGCTGTCCCTCGAATGGTCTCCGAGCCCGCTTGCAAAATGCCTGCTAGCACATTCACATCCATTGCCGAGCGCAGCACATCTTGCCAAAAGAATTCCACCTGCTGCGACCAGTCTGCCATAGCCAGATCGCAAAACCCAACGGACTGAGCCAGATCGCCGTAGGCATCTAGCGAAATAACGTAGGGCAAATGATACAGCTCATACAGTGCATCCAAGTGCTGCTGCTCGCTGCTCGTCAAAGGGCCTGCTAGCGTATCGGTTGGCCGGTGACACCAGGTCGCCATCAAAAAAGTGCCGCCGGGCTTTAGCAGTCGATAGCACTCACGCAAAAATTCCTGTTTATCAGGCATGTGCTCACCGCTTTCCATTGACCAAATAAAATCAAACGTGCTGTCTGGAAACGGAGTCGATAGCGCATTTGTAACCTGAAACTGCACCGCCGGACCCGTTGATGGATCAAAGTTCTCCCAAGCTTGGAGGGCAACGCCCTGTTCAGCCGCCCGTTCCCCGGCTCGCCTTGCCTGCACGGGGCTCAGCGTAATGCCGACCGCTTTCGCATCAAACTTTTTAGCTAGGTACAGCGTGCTGCCCCCAATTCCGCAGCCCACATCCAAAATCATATGAGCCGAAGAGACATCTGCCCAGTTCAACAGCTCTTCCATCAGGTCAATTTGGGCCTGTCTGCGATCCTTGCGGTGCTTGCCACTGAGGCCATAGTAGCCGTGATGCATATGCTCACCCCAGGTCTTTTCCCATAGCGGAGAAGAGGTGTCATAAAACTGCTGAATTCTTTGAGCAAGGGGGGTAGTCGCAGTCATAGTAGGTTGCAAAAAAGGATTGAAGTGAGTTGAATCTAGAAAAAAGGTTGCGGGGCAACATAGGGACATATTCTAGCTATAAGTAGTTGGCACATCATCCGTCATGATGAAAGGATGCTGATCTCTTTGGTTACGTTGTCAGCGTCATTTCGCCATACCTCAATATGATGACCGTCCCTCGAACAATTTGTATCGGCTTTCTGGCACTGATTGCAGTCGGTACGATACTTTTAATGCTGCCTTTTTCGACTGCTAGTGGCAACTGGAACAATCCGCTTGTGGCGCTGTTTACCGCAACGTCTGCCGTCTGCGTGACGGGGTTGATTGTCGTAGATACCGGCAGCTATTTTTCGTCGTTTGGCCAAGGCATCGTGCTGCTGCTCATTCAGCTAGGTGGACTAGGCTACATGACGGCAACGACGCTGCTGCTCTTGCTCATTGGGCGCAGGCTATGCCTCAAAGATCGCTTGGCCATTCAGCAGGCAATGGATACCTCAGAGCTAGCCAATGTAAATGCGCTGGTCGTTTCGATTATTTCGATGACATTTATTTTTGAGTTAACGGGTGCATTTTGCTTGATGCCGACGTTTCTTCAAGATTTTGGGCTTGGGCAGGCGCTGTGGCTCTCTATTTTTCACAGCATTAGCGCTTTTAACAATGCCGGGTTCAGTTTGTTCTCAGATAGCCTTGTGCAGTATGCCGAAAATGCGTGGCCGATGGTCGTCATTTCGGCGCTAATCATTCTGGGAGGTATTGGCTATCAGGTGATTATGGAGGCGTTTATGTGGCTGCGGGCTCGTTTGCGTGGCGGCAAAGCACACAGCGTATTCTCACTTCACTTCAAAATTGTGACCAGCACAACTTTTATTTTGCTGCTGGTAGGCACGATTAGCTTTTTGTTTATTGAATACGACAATCCGGCTACCCTCGCAGAAAAAAGTTTTGGTGCCAAGGCGCTGATAGCGGGATTTCAGTCAGTTGTGATGCGCACAGCGGGGTTTAATTCTATTGATATTGGGGCGATGGAGACGAGCGCGCTGTTTGTAGCGATCGCACTCATGTTTGTCGGGGCTAGCCCCGGCAGCACCGGCGGCGGCATCAAAACAACAACCGCCCGCATTTTGCTGATGAGTACCAAAGCCGCACTGCAAGGCAAAGAAGAAGTCAACTGCTACCAGCGTCAGATTCCGATGGCCCGAATTCTCAAGGCACTCTCAGTAGTGGTTGCCTCTGCTATCAGCGTAGTCATCATCACCACCTGTATCTCTATTAGCGATCCAAATCTCTCTTTTATCAAAATTTTGTTTGAGGCCATATCAGCCTTTGCGACCGTCGGCCTTTCTACGGGCATCACCGCTGAGCTTTCTATCCCTGGGCAGCTATTTATCATTGCCACTATGTACATTGGCCGAGTCGGGATTTTGTTGCTGATGTCAGCCCTGCTTGGTGATCCAAGTCCTAGCGTTATTCGCTACCCCGAGGAAGATTTACTGACCGGTTGACGGTTGTGGGCATCCTAGAAGCATCTACAAAAGCATCCATCTAGGACAGCTCACATGCTTCGCAGCTTTCGTCGGCCCAGTCATAAGCGATCGCCCATCAAAGATCGCCCGCTCAGAAATCCTGGCCAGTCTTTAGACGAAGCAATCGGGCGACTTATAGACGAAGATTTCTCAGCGATCATCTCCGTCGCTGCATTGTGTATCGTACTGACAGCCTACGAATGGTGGCGCTGGTATGCCAACGTGCGCCCACATCCGGTCGTCGTATCTTTTTCCTGCGGTCTCTTCTTCACCTACTGCATCTTTCGCCTGATTAAACTAAAAACGCAACTCAAAACACTCAAAGTGGCCCGAGACGGCGAGAAAGCCGTTAGCCAATATCTAGAGCGCCTCAGAGCCGATGGCTATCAGGTCTTTCACGATGTTATCGGTCAAAACTTCAATATCGATCACGTTGTCATTGGCGAAAATGGCATCTTCACCATTGAGACAAAGACATACAGCAAGCCCATTCAAGGAAAAGCCCACATTCATTTCGATGGCGACTCTATCACCGCTAATGGTTACAAGATTGACCGCAATCCGGTCGTTCAGTCACGCGCACAGGCTGGCTGGCTTGGCACCCAGATTCAAGAGAGCACGGGCCGCCGGTATCAGGTGCAGCCAGTCGTGGTTTTTCCAGGATGGTTTATCACCTCGCGCACAGACGCCGCGCGGCGCAGCGGCGTGTGGGTACTCAATCCCAAAGGGCTCTCCAAGTTTATAGACAACGCACCGCAAAGACTCGCGCCTGAAGAAGTTCGGCTCGTGTCATACCACCTCTCTCGATACATTCGAACCCACGAAGCTTGAGCACACTTGTACTCAAAAGGGTTGAGAATTCAAAAGGGCTGAGAGAAAAGTAAACTACAGCGCCAGAACAGTTCCCGTAACGCAAGCACCAGTAAAGTCAGCACCGACAGTAATAGCGTCTTGCAAATCAGCACATAGCAAATTAGATCGAGCCAGAGAAGCCCCCGTAAAATCGGAGCCCTGTAAGTTTGCCTCTTCTAGGTTCGCTTCAGTCAGCGTTGCCCCGTGCAAATCTGAGCGTGACAAATCGGCTTCTCGCAAATTGCTGTCACTCAGATTGGCACCTCGCAAATCTGCGCCGCGAATGTCTGCGCCTTTCAGGTTACTGCCCATCAGGGTCGCGCCGCTTAGAAATGCACCGGTCAAGCTAGCACCGGTCAGATTGGCACCCATCAGATTTGCGCCGCGCAAGTTGGCACCGCGTAGGTCTGCGCCCGTAAGGTTGCACTGCATCAAGTTTGCGCCCCACAGATTTGCCCGCAGATCCGCGCCCGATAGATTAGCACCGACCAGATTGCAGCCTTCTAAGTTCGCTCGATTCAGGCTAGCCTTGCTTAGATCGCAGCCTGACAGTACACCGCCTGTAAGATGAACACCTGACAGGTTGCAGCCAGAGAGGTCGGTGTCGCTTATGTTCGTGCCTGCTAAATGCTTTAGTTCGCCAGCGCAAAGTGATTTCAGGTCTATGTCGTTGCTCATCTTTGGGTCTTTATTTTAATTAACTGATTAATTAACCGAGGTTTAAAGGGGCGAGGGTTAGACCTATGATGATCTCGCTATGTTCGATTGTCTTGCTATGTCTGAGAGGCTGACTCTGAGATTGAAAAATCTGGCCAAGATTCTGCAACGTCTGGGTTTATAAGACCTGTGCTCAATGTCATCTTCAAAGGAATAGACGGTAGGCTGAGGCCCTGCTGCAAGCCGGTAACTAAGAAGCTCAAAATTTCTAATAGTTTAGGATCCCATCGTTCGCCAGATTCAGCTTTGCAGCTAGCAAATGCGTCAGTCACATGCTTCCACTCGTTTTCCGCGTTCGGATCAGGAGAGGTCGGATTATCGGGGGTGGCGTTGGGGCCTTGAGACTCTTCGTGACGACGGCGAGCTACCTCATGCTGAAAAGCGGCTACTAGCCCCAAGATGCGAGACTCTACTGGAATTTGATCGCCTTTCAGGCCAGCAGGCTGTCCGCTGCCATTCCACCATTCATGCTGATGCGAAATAATTTGTGCGATCGCTCTCAACCTAGGCAAGATTCTCAGCGTCTGTGCCCCCTGATTGAGCGGGCAGCTTTCTCCCTCAGTTTCTAAAGGCTCTTTTGCTAGCTGAGCAGGCGCAATCCGGTGCAGCAAGCTCGCTAGCCGCAGTCGCTGCATCTGCCATACGGGCAAATCTAAAAACTGACCCATCATCTCTGAAAGCGAGGCCACTTCTGCGGCCCCCAGTGGATTGGTGGGGTCGGCCAAATCGGCTAGCTGAGCCATCCGCAGATACGCCTGTAGCTCATTCGAAACCAGGTTTTGACTGAGCGAATCAGCAAACTTAAACGTTTCCGTCTCTCCAACGTGGCGATCGCCCCCTTTCAAATAGTCCACCACCCGCATCACCACATTGCCGACTTCACCCGTCTTAGTCGAGGCTTCGTCGTCTACTTTTGCAAGGCGCGTTTCCAAATCTTGCTGCACAGCAGTGTCGTAGCGGCCAACATGCTCAGCAGTAATCGCAATAGTTTGGCTCACCAGCGCTGGATCAAATGTCCAAAAGCCATAGAACTTACGCTCTAGGTCATTATCGGGTCTGCCCTGCGGGCCGTATTCTTCTTCTGTTAGCTCTTGGCACAGCACCATTGCGCTATAGGTAGACCCCATAATCATTAGGTGCCACTCTTCAGCCACCGGATCGTCGGCGTCTAGATCAACTAGCGAGACATTGTCTCGGTGGCCTGTTGGGTGCTCACGAAAGCCCGCGCCCGAGGCCGCTAAAATCACAATCCTATCGGCAGTATCGGCAATATCAGCGTAGCGATCTGCCTCTTGTAAGTACCACTTTCCCTTTTGAAAAGCAGTCACCATCAGGGGTGACGTCTTCGTCGCCAAAACCGCGTCTTCCAAAGCGTGACACAGCGCCACCAGCGTATTTTTGTAATACACCCCAAAGTTTAGCGGTGTTCGCCCTGCGCTGTCTGCATCCTGATTAGTTGGAGAAGTGGCTTGACGGTCGCGCACTAGTTTGTGAAGAATGGAGCCCGGCAACATGCTGTTACTAAAACCTTACTAAGTAGAGAAAAATTAAAGAGAGTTGAAAAATAACCAAGGACTCAGACAGCTATACAAAAACAATGATGTCTAAAGAATAGTGTCTAAGATGATACCTCAGCCAAGACACGGCTTGGTGGTTTTACAGGTGCGCTCAGGGCTTCAGCCAAAGGCGCTCTGCCCAAGCGAGATTCTAGAATCGCCATCACCTCGCGGCCAAAGTCATTGGGATTAGTACGCATTGCCTCTAAGCAAACATCCCCAAAAAACGCCCCTAGCTCGCCAGGGTTCCACAGCAGCTTTAGCGCCACCCAAGGGAGGTAAATCGCCAGCGGATTATAGCCTCGCTTTAGAATGTCATGCTCAAACGCGTACTCTTCTAAATGGGTGTGCGGCTGCAAGCCAATAAAGAAGATCGCAGGCTCTACTTTATCTACCCCAAAAATGTCTTCTAGCTCTCGGTGATAGGCAACGGTTTGTCGAATAGTTTCGTCGCGCTCATCAATCACATTGAAAGAATAGTTTACCGAGACAAAGTCATCAAAGCCAGCAGCCTTTAAGTCGCGGCAATTTTGCAAGACGGTTTTTAGGTTATAGCCCATCCGCATTTTGCGCACTAACTCTTGTGAACCGCTAGTAATGCCAATTTCAAAGTAATTCATTCCGGTCGCCACCATCAGCTCGCACAGCCTAGGCGTCAGGTTATCAGCGCGAATGTACGCCGCCCAGTTGATATCTGTCATCCCAGAGGCTTGAATCTTTTCTAACAGCTCAACAGCATCGTCGATGTAGCGCTTGGCGGGGATAAACTGCGCATCGGTAAACCAAAACTTGCGAATGCCCCGGTCGTAGAGCTGCTGCATTTCCTTAACCACTTCGTCGGCAGGATTAATGCGCACCTGCTTACCTTCGACCACGGTGTAAATGCAATAGCAGCAGTTATGCGGACAGCCGCGTTTGGTTTGTACGCCAATATAAAAGTCTTGCGATTGCAAGTAGTACTCAAACTCAGGCCACATCGCCTGGATATAGTCGTAGTCACATGCAGTTTTTTCGATGGGGGTAGGCCATTCGTGAATCAGGCGATCGCGCGGCGTTTCTCCAACTACATAGCAGCGCTCACCGCTAAAGTCCTCACCACGCAGCAGCTTCTCCATCAGGGTTTCGCCCTCGCCTACCGAGACAATGGCCCCGACCGGCAGCATCTGCGGCATCTGCTCATAAAATACGCTCACCGCGCCCCCGCCGACCACAACTTTTGCATCCGGCTGATACTGCTTAGCCCGCTTCAGGCCGCGCTTTACTAGCTTTTCATTGCGACGTAGCTCAGCTAGGTAAGTGGCGGTCATCCGCGCACCCCCCAAAGCACCTCTTAGTCTCACCAAAGGATTAGGCGCATAGGCAAATTCAAAAGCATTTTGTAACGGGTTGCCGCCTCTGCCGCCTACCGGCGCATAAATCTGAATATCTCGCCACGAAAACACCAGTATTGTCGGCTGAAAGCTATCAATACATCGATCTAGTGCCGCCGTAAAATCTAATGGGGGGACCGTTCCCATATCAAAAATCTGCTGTTCTACATCGGGGAAGCACTTGTGTACATGGTCTGCTAGGTACACCACACCGATAGGAAAAATCGGATTGCAAGGAAGACGAACGTAAAGAACGCGATGGGTCATGGTGTGAGGAAGGAAGCAGGCTTGCTCTCTCAGGTTTTTCATATATCTTTACGATAGCATTGACGCCACAGACTCGCATTAATCCCGGCATTAATCTTGGCCAGCTCCGGGCGAGGCTACCGACAGTATCAGCACATCAGCGCAGTGTCTGTGAGTCATGAGGACGAAGTTTTATTACGCTTTATAGTTTTATATAGAGATGCTTTTCTGAAAATATGGATAAATAGTCACTATTGGAAGATGCTAGCCTCGCCAAACAAATGAGAAAATACACATCCTTCCTGTTTTGGATGTGATTGCTTCGGCATTGACTAACAGCTGCACTTACGATGGCTATTTTCAGTCGTCGTCTTTCAAAAAATGACTGACTCGGAGGAGTCAAACTTTTTTGTGTCTTCTTTGTGAATTTCCGTGAAAACACTTGATTTTACAACGATTTTCATAGACGGATAAGCTTGGTAGCCTTCTTTACAGTCGCTGATTTTTCCAAGTGTTAGCCTCACAGTGTTAGCTTTTTTAATGTGAAGTGTTGCAGAACTCTTTCTTACTTGCCCTAAACCATGGCTCAAATTTTAGATCCCGTTCCTTCTAAAGATGCTGCTGTCCTGCTCTGCTGCTATGTAAATGTTACGAGCAAGATTCAAATTGCTCGGATCACAAACGTTGATGACTGGTACTTTGAGCGCGTTGTCTTTCCAGGTCAGCGGCTACTGTTTGAATCGCCAGTCTCAGGAAATCTTGAGATTCACACGGGGATGATGGCTAGCGCTATCTTGTCGGATACGATTCCGTGTGAACGCCTTGCTATTGACAATGAAATGGATCAGACCTTGCCCCCTAGTGCCCATGCTCGTTCAGAGAGCACGCAGCAAGATGGCGGTGGCGCTGTTCCGGCGACAGTGGCCTCTGAATAGGCACCCCAGCACTCAAAAATGCTTTGGATATCAAGTATCTTTTTCTCAAGACAGCACTCTCAAATTAGTCCTGTCTTAAATTAGCTCAGCCGTGCAGGATTCGGCATGGAATTTGACACAGGATTTGGCGGTAGAGAGAAGAATTAGACAGCGCTATCTATTCAGGTCGTTACAAAACATAGTCGTTGGAGTGCTATGCCTTTAGAATAAAGAACTTGTTCTAGAGGTTAGTGCTGGTGGATCTTCCATCTTTTTTATGGCTCTGGAGAATAGCCGCTTGGTCTATGGGCCTTTCTCTGAGCATGTACAGTCTTCTAGCGATCAGTGGCGGCACACTTTACTACACACGCCACAGCGATCGCGATCGCCCTTTGTGGCTACGACCACTACACTTCACGCTAGGCGCAGTATTGGTCGCACTTGTTCTTTTGCTGCTGGGCATCGGTGTAGTTGGAACGCTAGGTGAATATGGTCATCTAGGTCACTCTATTCATTTGCCAGTCGGTATTGTGGTGGTATCTTTAACGCTAGCCTCAGCCTGGAGCGCGACCCGTATCAGTCCAGAGAGGCCTTGGGCTCGCACGCTGCACCTATCACTCAATGGCATACTGCTACTGGCTTTTGTGGGCGTTACCGCGACTGGCTGGAGTGTGGTGCAAAAGTATCTGTAACTTTACAGATGTAATGAGAGATATCTCCCGTCAGATATCTTTTGCCCAGAGATGCTCAGAGATATCTTTACCGTCAATTTTCTACGCTATGGCCGCTGACCCTCAACTCAATGCTTCAGTAGAAACCGAACTGGCAGGAACCGCACTGGCAGAGGATGAACTAGCAGAAACCGCACTGAAAGCAGAGCACTTCAAAATTTCTCCACTGATTCAGCTGACGCTGATGTCTTTTTACACGGCCTTGGTTGTTCCGTTGCCGTTCTTAGCAGCTGCAACGAATTCGCCGATTCCATCCACGCTTCTTTGGATAGGTGGGGCAATCGGTGCAGCCGCGCTATGGGGCGGGCTTAGTGAGCGAGTAGAGGTTGATGAAAATGGAATTGCGCTCACATACCCAGGCTGGGTGAGGGCGTTCGGCCGTAGGGGCTGGGCTTTGGCATGGACCGACATCACAGCGCTAAAACCTCGTTCTACAGGGCAAGGCGGCATCGTCTACTATTTTCTTAATAAGCAGCAAGACAGAGCCTACTTGCTGCCGGTGCGGGTAGTGGGCTTTGCCAAACTGGTAAGGTACGTAGAGGCTAAAACACAGATCGACACGCGCGATGTTAAGCCGCTGGCACAGCCTTGGATGTACCTTATTCTATTAGGTCTAACGGCGCTGCTGCTGCTCGTAGATATCTGGACGATTACGACGGCAAGCCATTTCGTTCCCGATTTTTAGCTGATACTTTTTACTTGATCCTTTTTACCTAGTACTTTCAACCGACCGTTTACTTTATCTCTTTAGAAGGCGTTGTCATCTCTGTGCCGCTGCTGACCTTTGATCAGGTAACGATGAGAGCTACGGCTGGCATTGTTGAAATAATTAAAGCGGTTACTTGCTCGGTTGAACAAGGAGACTTTGTGGCCCTCGTAGGTCCGTCTGGCGCGGGTAAGACGAGCTTGCTGCGGTTAATGAACCGGCTGACAGAGGCGGACAGCGGACGCATTGCTTTTAATGGGCAGGATATTCGCGAGCTGCCGGTGGTTTCGCTGCGACGCCAGGTAGTACTGGTCAATCAGGAGAGTCGTTTGCTGGGGATGAGTGTGCAAGAAGCCCTGGGCTATCCACTGCGGTTGCGTCGGGTAGCGCCTGCTGAAGTGACAGCAGCGGTGGCTGAGTGGGCCGAGCGACTAAAAATTCCGACCGATTGGATGGAGCGACAGGCAGTAGCGCTTTCGTTGGGCCAGCGACAGCGAGTTGCGATCGCCCGCGCGCTCATTGGCGAACCCAAGCTGCTGCTATTAGATGAGCCAACCTCTGCCCAAGATGTCGGCTACAGCGAGTTTTTGCTCGCTAGCTTGGCTAACTGGGCCAGTCAAAAAAAGTTTGCAGTTGTGATGTCGAATCATCAAATAGAATTGATGGCAACACACGCAACGCGGCTGTGGCAGATGAACTCAGGTCGTTTGGTAGCAGATCTATCGGCTAGCGCTGTAGATTGGGCACAGCTACGGCAAACGTTGGTGCTCGCAGAACAGCAGGCACAGACAGAATGGAACTAAGAATTCTAAAGGTCGGGTTTTAAAGGTTGGTTTCTAAAGGTCGGGTTCTAAAGGTCGTTAAAGAAAATCTCGAAGAGACTGAAAAATTAGGCGGGGCGGCTGTGGGCGATCGCAACAGCCTCTATCGGCGCTGCTTCCAACGTCCGTGAGCAAATACGGTATCCTACATTCCTTACCGTCTGAATCAAATCGGGATGACGCGGGTCAATCTCAATTTTTTTACGGAGTGACAGCACATGCGTATCCACCGTTCGGGGATTATCTATCGCATCTGGCCAAGCTCTTCGCAGTAAGTCTATCCGGCTAAGCGGCTGGCCTTCAGCCTGCGCCAAAATATACAGCAGGCTAAACTCCTGTGGCGTCAAGTCAACAAAATCTTCTCTATAGCGCACTCGCCGCTGCACCAAATCTATATGCAAATCACCATAGTCAATCGATAGCGGCGTAGAGCTGTGCCGACTGCGGCGAGTCAGCGATTCCACCCGCGCCAAAAATTCTTGAATCCCAAAAGGCTTTTTTAAATAATCGTCAGCGCCCGCTTGCAATCCCGCAACCACCTCTTTTTCACTGGTGCGGGCCGACAGCATTAATATAAGCGGATAGCCCTGATTGCGTAGCCAGTGGCATAGCTGAATACCTTGTCCACCCGCAAACTCAGCTTCTAAGACCACCAGCCCTGGCTGCTGAGACTGGAAGCTGTCTCTAGCTGAAAGCATATCTGCGCACTGGCTGACGCGATAGCCTGCCTGCTGCAAATTCCAACTCAGCAGAGAACGCAGATTGACATTGCTTTCAACGACCTGAATACTTTGCTTAACGCTAGTTTGCTTAACACTAGATCTGATAGTTGCGATCACAAGAAACTCGACACGCTAGGTGTGGTTGCTAAAAAGAATTTACTTATAGGTCCTCATGTCTTTGAGACTAGCAGAGCTGTTTTTCGAGTTCTGTAATCGAAGTTACGAGAACACGCCTCTTTGCAGCGCCGTCTGCTCCAGTAGATTTATCGACAGCAGCAGGGACTGTTCAGGCAGTTCACGGGCTTTAGCTATAGAACTGAATCAAACTGAATCTCCTACAGACTGAACCAAACTGATAAAATAGAAAGACAACTAAAGTTATATTGCTTTACGACTTCCTGAGTGTCATCTCTTTACAACTGCTACAAGCCAAACTGCTCAAACTAACGAACACTGCCGTAACCGGCCCCCTGACAGATACATGTACGACAGTTTGCCTGTTAAGTTAGTTGTAATTGTTCTTCGTAATTGTTTTCAATCAAACGTTTAAACGTTCGAAAACCTATTCGCAACTGACTGTTTTTCACTGAGTGAGGCCAACCAACCAATGCTTCAGGACGCCAGAGTAATTCGTTACTACCAGCGAATTACTGACACCTTCGTAGATTATTGGCACAAAGGCTATCGTACCGATGAGCTTAGACTCTATCTCGAAGGATATGTGACTTCTTTGCGCCACTCTGGCGCTATTGAGTCCTACCTTATTAACAAGCTAGAGCAAGAAGCCATCCGCTTTTTATACGACACTTCTAACTTTGTCGTAGCTCAGCCAGAAGTAGAAACTGACTATTACTAGCCGCGACTATTGACCACAAAATCTGGAAAAAACGAAATCTGGAAAAAACGCCATACAAAAAAAGCGCTTCGGCAAACCCTGAAGATCTGCCGAGGCGCTTTTTGTATAGAGTAAGTTAGGCGTAACTGAGTAAAAAACTCAGCCAATCGTAAGACAGAACTAGGAAGCTAAAGCCACTTCAACCGTCTCTTGTAAATTCCCGTCTTGATACATTTTGATCAAAATATCCGAGCCACCAATGAATTCGCCATTGATGTAGACCTGGGGAATTGTGGGCCAGTTAGAATATTCTTTGATGCCCTGGCGAATTTCAGGATCTGCCAGCACGTCTAGGGTCTCGTAAGGAGCGCCTAGCATGTTCAAAATTTGCACGACGTTGTTAGAAAATCCGCACTGCGGCATTAGCTTAGTGCCTTTCATAAACACCATTACTTTGTTTTCGGCAACGAGGGAATCGATTCTTGCTTTGGTTTCTGGAGACATTACTATCCTAAAAATAGACTTCGTACGTTAATAGTAGAGGGAATCTATTATAAACGGGTAGCAGTAGATGGGCGGCAGTGACCGAAGTTACTAAGACTGTGACTGCTAAGACTGTGGCTGCTGAGACTGTGACTGCTAGGACTGTGACCGTTAGACTGCCGTCACTAAACTATTCGATTGTGTTTGTGTCTACTTAGCTGGCAGCTGTCATCTCTTTCGGCGTGCTAGTTTCGAGCGAAAGCGCATGAATAGCTTCAGACGACATGGCCGAATCGACCGCTTTGTAGACGAGCTGATGGCGCTTCACTAAGCTCAGCCCTTCAAAGGCACTAGAAACGATGGCAACCTGATAGTGATCGCCGCCACCTGTCAGATCTTGGACGGCCACTTCTGCATCGGGTAAGCCCGCTTTTATCATCGCTTCTACCTGGCTAGGGCTAATCATCTATGCCTCCTTGTGCTTTGAATGGAACTAACCTCACTATTATGCCGCAATTTTCTGTAGCTTATTTTTACAGCTAGTTTTCCAATCACGGCCTGCGTTTGAAGAGTATTGACACGGCAGCAATTACTGACCAGGCGCATCGTAGGCAACGCCAACAAAGCCTAATTCGTAGAGCTGTTGATAAGCCTGCTGACCTAGAGGCCGAGTGGGCTGCTGAGAGCTGACAACTTCGACCAGTAGAGGAACTGCCAGATCAGGTCTGCTTTGGGCCCGGTAGACGACCGCGAGCTGGTAGCTGGCCTGGTCGCGAACCTGGGCAGATTCGAGTGCAAGGTCGCGCAGATCGGTGTTGACTCGGCTATCGATACCGACAAAGACACCGGATAAACTTTGGTAGTAGGTTGAAACCTGGTTGAGAGCGTCACGAGCGCTGACTAGCTTGGTGGCGGCTAAGGTGTAGTTTTGCTCAGAGATCGCACCTTCTGCTTCACTCATCAACGCCTGGCCTGCGGCAATGCCAATTGGGCTGTCAGCGCCTTCTATCGCACGGGTGGCCCCGGATGCTTCAGCAGGTGGCTGTGCATCAGCTGGCAGATCGGTCGTCTGGGCTTGGGCCGTCAGGGGTATGGACGCGGCGATCGCACCCGCCGCCACAATCGCTGCCGCCTTTGGGGATACGCCAGATAATAATGCTCTAACGATGGAAACCATAGGTAAAAAGAAGACTCGTTCTTTAGGTGATTCAACCTAGATTAGGGCATGAGGTCTGCGGTTGTCGCCCTTTTATGTGACTCTTGCCCAAGTGGACAGACTCTCAAGTGGACAGACATGACTTCTATCATGTACGCGGTGAAACGGTTTGCGATAACATCACCATGAGCAGGTGAGGCATCTATGAGTGAGTCCAAAAATTCTACAAACGATCAAGATCCGCTAGCGCCGATTGCTCCTAACCAGCCAAATACTGGCCAACCGAATACTGGCCAACCGAATACTGGCCAACCTAACAAAGGCGTGCTGCCAGGGTTAGAAGGGGTGATTTTGCAGCGCGGTGGCGAAGAACTGCGGCTAGAGAAGGTGAAAGATCGCCTGACGATTTGCCTGAAATCGGTGGATGCTTTGCCTGCGCTGGCCGATCAGTGGCAGCCCCAGCAGACTCAAACTATTACGCCTCAGCAGTCATACACATATAAGGCCATTGTGGAGTGGCAGATTCAGGCAGCGCGGCTAGATGATGCGCTCGCCGCGCTGCGATCTGCCGAGGGCGTTGTATACGCTAGCCATGTGTATCAATTAGAAGCCAGCCCAGGTACGTATGTTTATCTTGCCAATGAGCTAACGGTACAGTTTGTGCAGGGGGTGGCGATCGCGCAGATTGAATCTATCGCCGCTACCGTTGGCATCATCCGCACCCATGCGCTAGACCCGCTTAATCAAAACAGCAATACCTACTGCTTTAAAGTCGGCCCTGCCGCTCGCCAAAACCCTTTAAAGATTGCTAACGAGCTAGCCCGGCTGCCGCAAGTACTGCTAGCCGAACCCAACATTATTATGGCGATCGCACCTCTCTATCGCCCTACCGACACGCGCTACCCAGAGCAGTGGCACCTCTACCACCGAGGCGGACCTAACCTCGCCCCTAGCTCCCATGTCTCTGCCGAAAAAGCCTGGGACATTACCCGAGGCAGCCGGTCTATCACAATTGCGATCACTGACGACGGCTTCGATTTGGCCCACCTAGATCTGCAAGGGCCAGGCAAAATCGTCGCCCCCCGCGACCTCAAAAACAAAGACGATTTGCCCACGCCTAGCCAAAACGAAAACCACGGAACCGCAGTTGCAGGCGTTGCCTTGGCTGAAGAAACAGGGCAAGGCGTTGTTGGGATTGCCCCTGGCTGTAGCCTGATGCCGATTCAGACAACGGGCTATTTAGATGACCGCTCAATCGAGCAGCTGTTTGACTGGGCTATCGACCGAGGGGCTGATGTGATTTCTTGTAGCTGGTCGCCAGCTTCTATTTACTTTCCGCTTTCTCGGCGAATTAGCTCGGCAATTAACAAGGCGGCGACGAAAGGACGCGGTGGGAAAGGCTGCGTTGTGGTCTTTTCGGCTGGAAATGCCAATCGGCCCGTAGAAGGCAAGGTTGAAGAGTCGGGCTGGCCTCAAAATTTACTGCGCGGGATGACTAACTGGCTAAGTGGCTTTGCCATCCATCCTGATGTGATCACTGTATCGGCCTGCACTAGCTTGAATCGAAAGGCCGCTTATAGCAACTGGGGTCGCCATATTTCGGTAACCGCGCCTAGTAACAATGCGCCGCCGTCTATGGCCCTCTCTGCGGGCACGTTTGACACCGGGCCACCGATTCGGACGGCGCTGCCCGGTCGGGTGGTGCTGACAAGCGATCGCACCGGATCGGCAGGCTACACCGTTGATGACTACACCGGCTTTGGCGGCACGTCTAGCGCCTGTCCGTTGGTCGCAGGTGTAGTGGGGCTAATGCTCTCAGTAAATCCTGATTTGAGCGCTCGCGATATCAAGCAGATTTTACAAAGCACGACGGACAAAATTATTGATAAAACCCCTGACCCCCAGCTAGGCCAAAGCTACGGTAGCTACGATCGCAACGGGCATTCGTATTGGTTTGGCTATGGCAAGGTAAACGCACATCAAGCGGTAAAGGCAGCTAAAGAGTACTCAGAGCGCGATCGCGCCTTGCATCAAACCATCTCTGCTCGCAACCGTACCGCTTTTCCCATTCCAGATGACGACCCTCGGGGCGTTTTTAGCCCGGTCACGATTGATCAAAGCGGCACCTTACAAGACATCAAGGTGTACATTCAAGCCGAGCACGAGTTCTTGAGTGACGTTTCTTTTACGCTAATTGCGCCGCAGGGTCAGAAGGTTTTAGTCCAAGCTCGCACTTTGGGCCGTCAAACGCGGCTGCAAAGAACCTACTCTTTTGTCAGTACGCCTGCGCTGCGTCGGCTGCTAAAAGTAGAGGTCAAAGGCCGCTGGCAACTACAAGTCATCGATCATGTGCCCAGCAGCGTTGGACGGCTCAATCGATGGAAGCTAGTGATTGGAATTTAGTGATTAGAATTTAGGCTTCTAGCTGAGCGGCTGGGGATACCTGCGATAGCAGATGCAGCTGGGCTTGTAAATCAGCCGTCAGATGCTTTGACTGTACTTTGTTCATACCTGTTTTGTAGTTAGCGACTGACATTGGCTCACCGATGCGGGCAGTCACAGTGCCTCGCCATTTAGGGCAAAGCTCGCTGTATTCCAGGCTAATAGGGATGATTTTGACATCTAGGTTAGGATGCGATCGCTCAGCACGCAGGGCAATTCTTGCCAGCCCAGGCTTTAGAGGATGAATGCCATCTTGGTAAATATCTCCTTCTGGATAAATCACTAGCATTTCTTTCTCCTGCAAAAGCTGCACACCGTGACGCAGCGTCTTTACCGAGGGCTTGCGCACATGTACTGGAAATCCACCTAGCCGCCTGATAAACCAGCCTTGAATCCCCAGACACTCATCAGCAGTGACCATAAATCGCAGATAGCGACCCGCTCTTTTACCGATCAGCCCAACTAGCAGCGGATCCCAACGAGATTGGTGGGTGGGTGCTAGCACCACCGGGCCGCTTCGGGGAATGTTGGCTTCGCCGATAATCTCGATTTTGCTGAAGTAGGCGGGCAGCACTATCTTTTCACCGATACCGTACATCAGTGGCGCTAGCCAGGGTGAAAGCTTGGACGAAATTACAGGACAGCGGTGATCAACAGGAAACACCATATCAGCAGAAGAGTTTATCAGCATAAAAGGAGGAAGAGCACCCAGTAGACGTCTTGAAATCGATAGGTCAAGAAAACATGTGTCACAAAAAACATGTATCGAGAGAGAATCAAAAATCAGGCCAATCGCTGGCAGAAAAGAGCTTGTTTCTACAGATAAAACTGTAGGAAGAGCCCGGCGCTATTGAACCGTGCAAATCAAAAGTCAATCCTTTGATTTAGACGCTTGTATTCAACACTATGCGCGTTAGGCACCCTGTCGGCGTCACAAACTGACACTTTCGCGTTTGGTCTGCTGCGTTTGGTCTGCTGCATTTGGGCTGCCGCCGGCAAAAAAGGATGGACCTACCGCTAGTACAAATGAATAGGGTACAAAAGGATAGGTTCAGAGGGCTGATTACTTTTGCAGTCTTTTTTGTTGAAACCAGGCTTGCAGTTGCTGACGACACGGCGCTTCTAAAATGCCACCCATAACAGGCAGCTTATGGTTAGAGCATGGGCTATCGGGCAGGTTAAGTACAGATCGCACCGCGCCTGCTTTTCTATCGTCAGCGCCATACACTAGTAATCCCAGCCGAGACTGTACGATTGCACCAGCACACATCATGCAGGGTTCTAGTGTGACGTAGAGTATGCAATCGTTTAAGTGCCAATTACCCAACCTTTCGCCAGCCGCGCGCAGCGCCAGTACTTCTGCATGGGCGGTAGGGTCGTGATCGCGCTCTTTACGGTTTACCGCTTGAGCAATGAACTGGTTATCTGGGCCAACGACGATGGCCGCAATCGGCACTTCACCAGATTGACCGGCACGATGAGCTAAGAGAAGGGCCTGTATCATCCAGTAGCGGTGGCGGTGGTAGATAGAATTTGCGATCGCAGCCGGTGGAATCTCAAACGGTAAATCAGGCGGCAATACAGGCTCAGGTAATCTATCCGACAAACTGTCCGTCATCTTTATTTGCGCTGCTTGATTTGCGCTGCTTTCTTTCTTTGCTGTGCTTGCTTTGCTGACTGTGGCATGAGCGATCGCAACCCATCATCACAGAATTCTGAGTAATTACGGATTTCATCCAGTCGGGATTTCTATCCAGGTGCCATACTTACTATTATCTATAGCTACAGCCGTAGCCATCGTGCTAATACATACGTACGATAGGCGACAAGACTTGCCACATGCCAATAAGTATGGTCACCACCGTCGATTTCCTTAACCAACTCAACCCCTCTCAGCGCCAGTCTGTAGAGCATTTTACCGGGCCGCTGCTCGTCGTCGCCGGAGCCGGTTCAGGAAAGACCAGGGCCCTGACCTACCGTATTGCCAACCTTATTCTCAATCACAACGTCGATCCAGAAAATATTTTAGCGGTGACGTTTACCAACAAAGCCGCTCGCGAAATGAAAGAGCGCATTGAAAAGCTCTTTGCCGAACAAGAATCACTCGCTCGACACAGCAAGCCACTTCACATGCTGCCTCAGCGCGAGCAGGTACAGCTGCGCTCCTACGTCTACAAAACCTTTATCAAAGGGCTGTGGGTGGGCACCTTCCACGCCCTCTGCGCCCGTATTCTGCGCTACGACATCGAAAAATACAAAAGCCCCGACGGTCAAACTTGGACCAAAAGCTTTTCTATCTTTGATGAATCCGACGCCCAGAGCCTCGTCAAAGGCATCGTCGTCAGCCAGATGAATCTAGACGATCGCAAGTTCAACCCGCGCTCCGTTCGCTTTGCCATCAGCAACGCCAAAAACCAAGGGTTCACGCCCGACGAATACGAACAGGAAAATCCTCACTTCAAAGGCCGTACCATCGCCGAAGTGTACCGCTACTACCAAAAAGGGCTCTCCGCCAACAACGCCCTAGACTTTGACGATCTTATCCGTCTTCCCGTTCAGCTTTTCCGACAAAACGATCAGGTCCTCAACTACTGGCATCGTCGCTTTCGCCACATCCTCGTTGATGAATATCAAGATACCAACCGCACACAGTACGACCTTATTCAGCTTCTGTCTACGAATGGCAAAGGCCAAAACTTCGACGAGTGGGAGCAGCGATCTGTCTTCGTCGTTGGCGACGCAGACCAAAGCATTTACTCTTTTCGCGCCGCCGATTTCACGATCTTGATGGGCTTTCAAGCAGAATTTGGTGACGGCCTTTCTGATGAAGAAACCGAAACCCTAGTCAAACTAGAAGAGAACTATCGCTCTACTTCCAACATTCTCGATGTTGCCAATCATCTTATCGAAAATAACACCGAGCGCATCGATAAAGTGCTGCGGGCAACTAGAGGAGAAGGGGCCTCTATTTTGTGTCACCGGGCCGACAACGAGGTGATGGAAGCTGAATACGTAGTCAGCCAAATCCGTAGTTTAGAGAGCAAAAATCCTGAGCTTCGCTGGCAAGATTTTGCCATCCTCTATCGGACTAACGTCCAGTCTCGGGCTATGGAGGAAGTGCTTAACCGGTACGAGGTTCCGTACCGCCTAGTTGGCGGCCTGCGCTTTTACGATCGCCGTGAAATCAAAGACATTTTGGCGTACATGCGCCTTGCGGTAAATCCCGCTGATAGTATTAGCCTCAAACGCATTATCAACACCCCTCGCCGAGGCATTGGCAAAACCACCTTAGATAATCTAGAAAAAGCTGCCAACGAGCTAGGCGTGCCGCTCTGGGACATTATCAAAGACGAGACTTCTGTCAAAACACTGGCAGGCCGAGCCGGAAAGAAAGTCAGCAGCTTTGCGGAAATGGTGAGCAGCTGGCAGGAGAAAGTAGAAACCGTCTCTCCTACCGTCATTGTTCAAGACGTTTTAGAACAAACTGGCTATATTGAAAAGCTGAAGGTAAAGGGTACAGACGAAGACGAAAACCGAATAGAAAATATTCAAGAGCTGTATAACGCGGTCGTTCAGTTTGAAGAAGAAAACGACGACGCCACACTGCTCACATTTTTAGCGAATGCCTCGCTAAACGCCGACAACGATGACGACAACCAAGACAACAAAGTCACCCTAATGACGCTTCACGCTTCCAAGGGTCTGGAATTTCCAGTGGTATTCTTAGTTGGCCTAGAGCAAGGGCTATTCCCCAGCTTTCGCTCGTTAGAAGACGCTGCCGCCATCGAAGAAGAACGCCGCCTTTGCTATGTCGGCATTACCCGCGCCCAGGACCGGCTGTTTCTCTCTCACGCACGCGAGCGACGCACCTATGGCCAAATGAGAGAAGTCTCCACCCCGTCTATTTTCCTTGGCGAGCTGCCTCGCGACTACATCTTGGCGACTGTTCCTAGTGCCCTACCCGAGCGCTGGACAACCACCAACCGACAGGCAAAGCTCAAAAATCCCCAGCCCAACCTGAACAAACCCAACACACACGAAAATGACTGGGCAGTGGGCGATCCCGTCTCGCACAAAGCCTTTGGCAAAGGCAAAGTTACCCATATCTTTGGGGCGGGCAACAAAATCTGCCTTGCCATTCACTTCCCAGGCATCGGTAAAAAAATCATCGATCCAAGAACTACCGTTCTCACTCGCCCGTAGCACAGGAGAGGACAATTCAACAATAGATACATAGAAATGCTGGTTGCTCTCTGATGAAGTTTTCTATCTCAAGATTAATCCCCCTGCTCACGACAATTATAGTTGGGCTTTAGTGACATACTGTCTGGTAGCTTTGTATGATGGCAAAGTTTAGATTCTATTACTTGAGATTGTGTTAAATTCTTCACCCACTGTAGATTAGCTCCCTGCAAATTGGCCCCTCGCAGATCAGTGCCCCTTAAATTAGCTTGTGACAGGCAGGCATCTTGCAGATTAGCATCTCTCAGGTCAGCATCTTGCAGATTAGCCCATGTTAAGTTGGCTTCCTTCAAGCACGCTTCAGCTAGATAGCTATTAGAAAGAGACGCACCTTTCAAATTTGCTCCTTCGAGATGAGCACCTCTCAAATTGGCATCTTGAAGTTGAGCCATTTCTGCCTTAATTCCTTGTAAATTTGCCCCTCCTAAGTCGGTTCCTTGACACTCAGTGAAGAACAGTTTTGCGTCTCTCATGTCCGCCATTCGTAGAAAGGCACCTTTCAAATTTGCTCTCCCTAGATCGGATTGTTTCAAGTTAGCCTCTTGTAATTTAGCGTTTTCTAAATTGGCTTCGCTAAGTTGTGCATTCTCAAATACTGCTGCCATCAGCATTGCAGAATTGAAATTAATTTTGGAAAGATTAGCTCCGGATAAATCTATTCCTTCAAGAGAAGTTCCATACCTGTTTAACTCTTCGAGAGCTTGCATTCTTGATCTACTAACCGATTGGCCACTAGCTGAGTGAATAATCTGCCACAACTCATTAAAATCTTGCTGCCTACGTTCTCTGGTTTCAATCAAGAAGATAATTCCGGCTGATGCTAGAGATATTGATTCAAGGTCACTAAAAACACCTCGAATGATTTTAACAACTATATTATTCTTACCCGACTCTTGAAGGTCCGTGTTCGACTCTTGAAGCATGACGCTAACAAGAGCGATGATAAGGACAACTAACAACCTTCTACGATCCCTTGAACCTATCAATGCAGTTTTAACTGGCTTGATCAGTTTTTGGCGAAATTGTATTTGCTGCCTTATGGCCTGCTGTCGAATAATCTGACCCAGTTCACCACCTTGATCACAGTCAAAAATCCAATTCCAAAATCGTTTCATGCAAGTTTAACTAGAGTGGCTACAAATCGCGGAGCCGAGAAGTGCAAGGCTGAGAATACTAGCTAAAGCAGGTGACGTGCTCTCAAGTCAGGTTATTCAATCCTCGTTCCTGAGTTGCTGAAGGCGCAATCTCTTTCTCTTCAAAAAGATTGTCTGGCTCGTACAGATATTCAAACCAGTTACCAAACGGATCGCGCCCATAGAAGGAGGCGGTGCCGTCACGATGGTCATGAATTTTGCCGACTTTCACGCCATCTGCTTTGAGCTTTTCGTAGGCGGTGTCAATTTCTGTGCGATCGCTAAACACAAATCCAAAATGCGGCCCGGCCTGATCGTAGTCAGGGCTCATCAGCGCTAGTCCATCATTGCCCGCCTTCAGATAGGCCCAGTCACTATCCTGCCAAACCAGCTTCATCCCCAAGTTTTTGTAAAACTCAGCCGCTTTCGCCACATCTTCTACACACACGGCTACATGACCCAATCGCTTCATTTGCATCTGCTGCATTCCTTCAAAAGTTCTATTCTTATTTTAGGGCGTATCTTCAGGCTAGTGTACGGACGCCAGCCCATTGACGGTATTTACGAAACACACCCGTATTCCGACCTTTTCCGTCAGCGGCTAATATAAATATGTCGGACACGAAACTTCTACCAAGCTTAAATAAAGGTGATTTTGTCTGGCTTGGACCTAGCGCATTTTGAGGATTTTTTTAATGGAAACAACTTTTGATTCTGACAAGCGAAAACTTTTTTCAATCGCCTCGCACGGTTCTATTTTTCTCAGCCAGCTAGTCTTCTCAGCAGGGGTTCCCCTTGCCTTCTTGGTTCTATCTGACGACCCTGTCGTCAAAGAAAATGCCAAGGAAGCTTTGAACTTTCACTTCAATATGTGGCTCTATAGTGTGTTATTGATTATCCCAGCGGCTCTGATTATTGGGCTACCGCTAGTCGCCCTGTTAGGCTTGGTTCAGATTATTATGCCAGTACTGGCGATTCTCAGCAGCGTCAGCGATCCGGATCAGGCCTATCGCTATCCGTTTATCTTTCGCCCCCTCTAGTGGCTAGATTGGCGGCTAGATTATTTTGGTTCTGATCTTTTCAGCCCTGAATCGCGGCAGTTAGCACTATAAGCTACGCCAATAAGCTATGCCATCGGCGGAATCGTCAGACCCTTTAGCGGTCTGGCGATTTCTTTTTGGCTAAGTCCCTTAGATTGAATTAAAACGCCGAAGTTGCCTAATCCCATAGGGCTAATGAGTTGCTGCAAGGCATCTCGACGCATCATGATGCTTTGAATATTTTGAGCAGTTGCTTTTTCACTAGATTGAGCGCTAGGCGAGGCGATCGCACCTAGGCGATCGCCCAAACCCAACGCCATCAAAAACAGCCCCTGCTGAGTAAAGCCCAATGTCTGCAAACCTAGCTCATCGCCTTTTCTTTCTAAGGCTGTAAAGTTCACATGGGCAGTAATGTCTTGCTCACCAACGTAAATAAACGGATCGTTGTGATGAGCGTGACGATAGTAGCACTGCAAAGTACCTTCTCTGCGCGCTGGGCTGTAATAGCGTTCGGCAGTATAGCCGTAGTCAATCGTTAGCAGATAGCCACGATCTAACTTGTCAGTGATTTGTTGAATCCAGTCAAGTGCCGCTAGGTTGACTTCTGTTCGATAGCCATCTGAATACTGGCTAAAATCGATGTTGATCTGTTGAAAGTAGCTTTCTAGCTTTGGTGTGGAGAGTTCTCCTAGCTGGGAGGCAAAACCGTTCTCGTTGTAAACAACGTAGACTTCTTGTAGCTTCTGGCTTTGTCGCTTTTGACTTTTTAGCTCTGTGCCTTTTAGCTCTGTGCCTTGTAGTGTTTGAGGGTGCAGCTCTACCCAATGGACGGGAAAGGCATCTATGAGTTCGTTGGAGAAGGCGCAGCCGATGATAGTGTTGGGCGCGATCGCATCCAAACTCTGCCAGCTCACAGAAATGCCGCGATCGTTCCAATGACTCAACCGCTTTTGCTGCTCAGCTTTGAGCGCTGCTGATTTTTCAACGATGATGTAGTTGAGCGTGGCAAAGCAGTCAGGGTAATGAGATTGAATGTGGGCGATCGCATCTTCGGCAACCAGTCCTTGCCCTGCGCCCATCTCCACCAAATCAAACCGAGCAGGCCGACCGAGCGTCTCCCACATATCTACAAACTGCTCTGCCACCACCTCGCCAAAGTCATGACCCATATGCGGCGAGGTCACAAAATCACCCTGTGGGCCAATAATGCTGTCGCGGGTTGAATAATAGCCAAACTGCGGATGATACAGCGCTAGATCCATAAACTCAGCAAAGGTGATGCGCTGATCTTGGTTTTTTTGAATGTGTTGTGTGATCGCCTGCACTAAGCTTTCTGAACTATTCAACCGCCTACCCGTATCTAACGCCCTACTCTGAAGTCTATTTTAACTGTGCCGTCTGTTTTAACTATGGCCCTCAGACAGGCGGAATGTTGGTGAAGGACAAGATATCGATTGCAAGTGCAATAGCATCACCTTACAAACAAAAAAGCCGCAACGTATTTACAAAGTACGCAGCAGCTTTTTCGCTTTCTGTTTTCAGATCAATTTCTCTGAAGCTTACGCATTATCCAAAGCCGCAATGCCAGGGAGTGTCTTGCCTTCTAGAAGCTCTAGGCTAGCGCCGCCGCCAGTAGAAATATGGCTCATTTGGTTAGCTAGGCCCGCTTGCTCAACGGCAGCAACAGAGTCTCCACCACCAATAATAGTAATGCACCCCTTTTCAGTCAGACCAGCCAGCGTCGTTGCAATACCTGTAGTCCCTTTTGCAAACGCCTCCATTTCAAACACGCCCATCGGCCCGTTCCAAATCACACTCTTACAGTCAGCCAAAGCATCCTGAAAAGTCTTGATAGAATCGGGGCCGATATCCAAACCCATCCAGCCATCAGGGATGTCGTCAACGCTGACGATCTGCGTGTTTGCATCCGCTGCAAATTTATCGGCAACCACCACATCAGTCGGCAGCAAAAACTCAACGCCCTTTTCCTTGGCTTTCGCTTCAAGCTTCTTCGCCAAATCTAGCTTGTCTTCTTCTACCAAAGATCCACCAACGCTCATGCCCCGCGCTTTGTAAAAGGTGAAAATCATACCGCCGCCAATGAAGATCTTATCGACCTTATCGAGCAGGGTTTCAATTACGCCAATTTTAGAAGAGACCTTAGATCCACCAACAATCGCAGCCAACGGACGCTGAGGATTATTCACCGTCTCCTGCAAAAACTTCAGCTCTTTTTCAATCAAAGAACCGGCAACCGCTGGGCTGAGATACTCAGTCACACCTGCTGTAGAAGCATGAGCGCGGTGGGCTGTCCCAAAGGCATCATTGACGTACAAATCGGCATTAGCCGCTAGCTTTTTCGCAAATTCAGGGTCGTTGTCAGTTTCGCCATCGTAGAAACGAACGTTCTCTAGCAGAGCAACCTGGCCGTTTTTCATACCTGCAATCTTGGCAGCAACCTCATCACCAATGCAGTCATCGCATTTGATGACAGTTTGACCTAGCTTTTCAGAAAGACGCGCCGCTACTGGTGTCAAACGCATACTCTCAACTACCTTGCCCTTCGGACGCCCAAAGTGGCTAGCAAGGATAACTTTTGCATCCTTGGCAACCAGATCTTGGATGGTCGGCAGGGCCGCTCGGATGCGAGTATCGTCAGTAATATTGCCTGCATCGTCGAGCGGAACGTTGAAGTCAGCGCGTACTAGCACTCGCTTTCCAGAAATGTCAGACGCAGATAAATCAGCTAGCGCTTTTTTGGCCACGGAAAATACTCTCCTAAAAAAATTGTAACGTTTATATGCATCAGCGCTGAAAGCGGGGCAAAGCTTGTCTACTGTTGATACAGTTCGCTTTTGGCAGATGCGTAAGGCTGTAATAAGTACGTAAAAATTGCCTATGTGTCTACTAGTTTACAGAAGTCTGTGATCTCTTCTGAAACAAACCCAAAGAAAATCTAAAGGCACTCCGCAGGCGAGCCCGCCCGACAAGACACCAGAAAACGTCAGAAGACATCAAAGGAAAAACAGATTCAATTAAATATGTACAAGACGCTTCTTCTTTCAATTGACTCTAGCCCTAGCGCTAAAAAAGTGCTCCAGACTGCGCTTGATATGGCGCAACTCTGTGATTCCAAGGTCATTGTGCTCTCGGTCGTAGAATCTGCTGAACATAGCGACCCGGCCCATCCCGAACAGACCTCAACAGAAGCGGTAGCCGCGCTGCTTTCTCAGAGCAAAAAGGTGTTTGAGCAGCGTGGCTTTAGCGCTGAAACGGTTGAGCGTGAAGGCAACCCCGCCTTCATCATTTGTGACGTGGCCGACGAAGTCTCCGCCGACCTGATTGTAATGGGCTGTCGGGGAACCGGACTCATTGAAGATGGCTGCGAAGAAAGCGTCAGCAACCGGGTAATTAATTTAGCGCCTTGCCCAGTGTTGGTAGTGCCGTAAATTGATAGTGCCTAAGTTGATAGTGCCGTAAGCTGTTAGCTTGTGGCTAATGTATGGCTAATGTATGGCACTTCCTTCTATTCAATGGTATCCAGGCCATATCGCCAAGGCCGAAAAGGCGCTGCAAGAGCAGCTCAAGCGCGTCGATGTGGTGCTCGAAGTTCGTGACGCCAGGATTCCACTGTCAACGCTGCATCCAGACTTGGATCAGTGGCTAGGCGATAAAAAAAGAGTACTGGTGGTCAACCGAGTCGATATGATTTCGCCAGCGGTGCGTGACCAGTGGCAGCAGTGGTTTAAAAGCCAAGGAAAAATCGCTTACTATACCGATGCCAACCAGGGTACAGGTGTAGGGCAAGTAGCCAAGGCGGCTCAGGCGGCTGGATCGGCCATGAACCAAAGGCGAAAGGACAGAGGAATGCGGGCCCGTCCGGTTCGCGCCGTTGTCATTGGGTTTCCCAATGTTGGTAAGTCAGCGCTGATCAATCGGCTATTGCGCCGCCGCATTGTAGAAAGCGCTCGCAAAGCAGGCGTTACCCGTCAGCTCAGATGGGTGCGAATTTCAGATGAACTAGAACTGCTTGATGCACCTGGAATTATTCCTGCTCACCTGAGCGATCAGGCCGCTGCGCTGAAGCTAGCTATTTGTGATGATATTGGCCAGGCTGCCTACGATACGCAGCGAGTCGCCGCAGCCTTTGTCGATTTGCTCAAACAGCTAGACGAACAAGACACTCAGCCAAACCTTCGCACTCAGGCGCTGATTCAGCGCTATGAGCTAGACCCGGCAAACTGTACCGGAGAAACGTACTTATTTGAGCTAGCTGCCGCTAAGTTTCAAGATAATCAGGAGCAAGCTGCTCGAAAGCTGCTTATCGAATTTCGCAAAGGGGTGTTGGGCAACCTGAGCCTGGAGTTGCCACCTACCTAAGGGTTGTGCCAGTACGAATGATTCTAAAAGCTCTATATGAAGTTAACCCATCGGCATATCAGCTCTTTGATCGGGCCCGGCAAAAAGTGCGTCCTCGGTTTGAGTCAGCGGCGCAAAAGCATCAAAGAGAACGACGAAGCGCTGATTATCTGCTTTTGTCTTTGACGAACTGTGGCCGCACCTGGCTGAGGATTATTTTAGGGCGATCGCTACAGTTGCACTGTCTCGCAAGTATGGGGCAATCAGGCCAGGGGCACTCCTCTGTAGGCATGGCTGCAGCAAATCCTACAGACGTCAACCTGCACGATCTATTCAGGTTTTCAGAAGCCCATCCGTTTCTACCGGCGATTAAGCCGATGCACGAAAAGTATGGCCAGTTTGGCAATCGCTACGATGGCCAAAAAGTTATTTTACTGGTGCGAGATCCGCGAGATGCCCTGGTTTCTCGCTATCATCAGCACCAAAAGACGCTGCCTTTTGAGAGTCTTGAAAGCTATGTAACATCTGGGCCTGACCTGAGCGCCTATATTCAGTTCTATAACGACTGGCAAACGCATCGCGAAAGCGCAAAAGACTTTCTGCTGGTGCGCTACGAAGACATGAAAGCCGATGTACATAAAGAGGTTCGTCGAGTATTTAATTTTCTAGAGGTGTCTGTCACTGCGGATGAAGTTCAGCAAGCGATTGACTATGCTTCTTTTAAGAACATGCGAAAAATGGAGCTAGAAGGTAGCCAACAGGTTCGCACTGGCGTATTGTCGTCGCGGGATGTCAATCACCCTGACTCTTTTAAGGTTCGTAAAGGGGTGATTGGGGGCTATCGCGCCGAGCTTTCTGCTGAGGCGATCGCATTTGTAGATCAAGCGATCAAAACACAGCTGCATCCTATCTACGGCTACCAGTAGCTTGTTTGGTTCGACTGGGCTTTGGTTCAACTGGGTTTTTGGTTCAATTTTAAGGGAAGAAACGTGTCTCAAGTTTTGTCTTTAGCTGGTAGCGGCCCCAGCGTAGCGGTTGTCGCACCAGACCTAGCAGGCGGCGGCACAACACGCGTTTACCTAGTCGCAAATGCGCTGCAAAAAATTGGGTGCGATGTCACTGTGATCGGCGTTCAGTTCGCGCCACAGCTATATCCCGCGCCACCAGAGAATCTAAAGGTACGAGCGATTCCCTCGACGCGGTCTTTGAAATACGCAGTCACCCTCAAAACCCTTCTGTCCGACATTGATGCCGATATTATCTATGCCATTAAGCCTAAGCCCACCAGCTTTGGCACAGCTCTCCTCAAAAAAATCATAACCCGTCGCCCACTGCTGCTGGATATTGACGACTGGGAAATGAGCTGGCACCGACAGCACTATCGCCCTGATCCCAAGCAGCTTGCTCGCGATGTGTTCTTACGGGGCGGAGCGCTTCACAACCCAGAGCACCCTATCTATCTCGAATGGATGGAAACACTCACTGCTCGTGCAGACGCGGTGACTACCAGCACCCGGTTTCTTCAAACCAAGTTTGATGGGTACTATTTACCTAACAGCAAAGATACAGAACTATTTGACCCCCAAACCTTTGACCCAGCTCTTAGCCGTCAAAAATATGGCCTAGCCGACTATCGCGTGCTGATGTTTCCGGGTACGGCCCGCCCCCACAAAGGGTTAGAAGATGTCCTACTCGCGCTAGATCAGCTAAATCAGCCTGACTTTCGGCTGGTCATCGTCGGTGGCCGCAAGCCGGATAGCTATGAAGATGAGCTGCTAGAGCGCTGGGGCAAATGGCTAATCAAGCTGCCGCGATTTCCGATGGAAGCGATGGCTGAGGTGGTTTCAGCCGCTCATGTTGTTGTTGTGCCCCAGCGGGATTATGAAACCGCTAGAGCCCAATTTCCGCTAAAGCTAACGGATGGAATGGCAATGGCTAAGCCTATCCTTTCGACGACGGTAGGCGATATCCCCGAAATTTTGGCCGACTGTGCCTACCTGGTCGATCCAGAATCTCCAGATCAAATTGCCTCACAGCTATCAGCTATCTTTCAAGACTGGGAGAGGGCAACCCAGATGGGTCTAAAAGCTAGGGCGCGATGCATAGAGCACTACAGCTTGAATGCAATGGCTCAGCGGTTACAAACGCTGCTCAGTGAAAAGGGATATATGACAGAAAAGAAAAAATGACCCAGGATCTAGAGCGGCTCTAGGGCGGCTCTAGGGAAAAGAACCCACTAGGCACAGGTGATGCCATAGAACAAGTCCATATGATAAGTGTTGGGGAATTTACTAAAGCGCTTTGTATAAGTAAAGAGTTCTACCAAACATGATATCGGGGCAATCAGGAGCCGCTACTAGTGACATAAGCTGTGTATGACCAAACTGACGCTTATCGGGGCGGTTCATACTTTCACCAGCGTTTCGAGCAAGTCTTCTGTAAGGCGTCTAGGGCGTCTACAAAGCCAAGGGGCCATACTAAGCCGTCTGAGCGCAACGGGTTATAGCCATCCAGTGTTTTACTCCAACAAGGGTTATGCATTCTAGACAACTTCTTTCAAAATCGTTGCTTCGATATCCTGTGCTGGTTGTGCTAACCGTTGTGCTGGGATTCTCAGGCGCTTTGTTTAATGGTGTGAGTACTGTCCTATTGGTGCCCATTCTGTTAGAGCTATTGGGCCAATCTACCGAGTTTGCTGACCAGCTGCCTGCTGTTTTGCAGGGGATTTTAGGTCTATTTGACGGTGTGCCCGAACGCTATCGCTTGCTATCGCTGGCGTTTGCCGTGGTTGCCCTAATCATTTTGAAGAATGCTGCTACGTATGCGGGCTCACTGACTTCTAATAGTTTGAACCGTAAGCTAGCCGCAGAGCTGCGTTTAGACGGCCTGCGCATTTTGCTAGATGTTGATCTGACCTACTTTTCGAAGACCAAGGTTGGCGACCTGATCAATCACCTCAATATTGAGGTGAGCCGCACCACGATGGCGATTCGGGCGCTCTCGCGGCTGGCGATCGCAGCTATCACGATTTTGGTCTTTATCGGCTTCCTGCTATGGACCTCTTGGCAACTTACTATTATCGCCACACTGGCGCTAGGGGTAGTTGCGCTGATCAATCAGTCAGCGGTCAAGCAGTCTAAGGTCTTTGGCGCAGAGCTTTCACAGCTTTCGCGAGACTACTCTTCTCGAATTGTCGAAATTTTGTCAGGCATTCGCCTCGTAAAATCAACGGCCAATGAAGAAGTCGAATATAAAATAATTAGCAAGTTAATTTCTGATCGTGAAATTTCGGAGTATCGCTCTCAGCTCTTGTTCGCAGGAATTGCGCCGCTAAACGAAGTCTCTAGTATTATTGCGCTGATTAGCGTTGCCGCTATTGGCCGACTCGTAGTAGGCGAGCGGATGGAGACCTTTTCCTCTATTTTGCTGACCTACCTGCTCGTTCTATTTCGAATGCTGCCTTCTATCGGCCAGCTCAATTCTGCTCGCAGCCAGCTAGCAAATGTCATTCCCAGCGTTTCAATTGTCAGCGAGTTTTTGCGCCGTGATGACAAGCCGTTTATGCCGCATGGCCATCGCCAATATAGTCAGCTAAAGCACGGCATTTATTTCAATCACCTGACGTTCAGCTATCCTGGCGCAGATCATCCGGTTTTAGCCGATGTCAATTTGAAGCTAAAAAAAGGAACAACGCTGGCGCTGGTGGGCGCTTCTGGCGCGGGTAAATCGACCCTGGCTGATTTGCTGCCTCGGTTTTATGATCCCGACGGCGGATCGATTGAAATTGATGGTGTCAACCTGAAGGAAATAGAGCTATCTAGCTTTCGCAGGCGGCTAGGCATTGTCAGTCAAGACACGTTTTTATTCAATGCGTCAGTGCGTGAGAACCTCGTTTATGGTCGCCCAGAGGCGAGCGATGCGGAAATTGAAGATGCAATACGCCGAGCGAACGCTCATGAATTTGTAAAAGATTTGCCGCAGGGCCTAGAGACGCTAATTGGCGATCGCGGCGTTTTGCTATCGGGCGGTCAGCGGCAGCGGCTAGCGATCGCCCGCGCCCTTCTGCAAGACCCCGACATTTTGATTTTAGACGAGGCAACCAGCGCACTTGACACCATTTCAGAGCGCCTGGTACAAAAGGCAATCGATGAACTCAGCCGCGATCGCACAACGCTAGTCATCGCTCACCGCCTTTCTACCGTTCAAAACGCCGATCAGATTGCAGTGTTAGACCGAGGCCGAGTAGTTGAAACCGGTACGCATACAGAGCTTTTAAGTAAAGGCGGCTACTACGCTCAGCTTTGCTCTATCCAGTTTTCTGAAAGGGCCAAAGAGGAAACCTGTAGCGAAGAAATTAGCGAAAGAGACCAGGCGATCTCTAAAGCATCCTACGAACTCAGATCTCGGCTAAGCGGCATTCTCGGCAGTCTAAACTTGCTTAGCGATGCCACCACCATTCAGGACGAAAGCGAACGCGATGAGCTGACAGCCTCTGCCTACGAAACCACGCTAACCATGCTCAAGGTCGTCGAAGATCTAGAAAAATCTGGCCGGAGTACGTTTATCTAGCGTTGTTTAGAATCAAATATCTAGCAAGCCACATCCAGATCAAACACACGCTTAAAAACAATTTTAGAGAGGACAATTCAGGATGCGCGGCGTTTATATAGTGGCCAATGACAAGGTCGGTGAGAATGCGATCGCACTCCTCAGCAGTCTTCGGCTCCATGATCCTGACATCCCTGTCTTTCTAATTCCCTTCAACGACGACTATCAAGCCGTTGCCCAGCGTCTAGGTGAGCTATACAACGTCCAGATTTTTCCAGATCTAGACTTTTTAGAGACGCTCACCCAAAAAATTGGTGAGATATTTCCGAGGGATTTCCTCGCCCTGCCCAACAAAATGCGTAAGCTCGCAGCCTGGTTCGGCCCGCTCGACGAGTTTCTCTACATCGATACCGATATTCTATTTTTCACCCCGGTCACAGACACTCTCGACTACCTAAAGCAGGCCGATTTCATTTGGTGCGACTATCACTACAAACGGGGCTTAGAAGACGTATTTTCTGATGTCGTTTCTGAGCAAAACATATTCGAGGCAGACGCCTTGAAGGACGTTTTCAACAGCGGCCTGTGGGGATCGCGTAAGAGCGCCCTAACGCTAGAGCAGCTTTACAACGTGCTTCAAGACTGTGCGGCTCATCGTGAGTACTTCGATTTTTCAAGCGGCACCACCGATCAGCCGATCATGAACTATTTAGTGCTCAAAACCATGTCTCGCCGGTTGAATATTGTCAGGGCCAATCCTGGCGAACCTGGTAGTTGGGGTGGGTCACCTCATTTTAATCGCCGTGGCGAGGTTCTTTTCGATGGCGATCGCCCCCTACGCTATTTGCACTGGGCAGGCACACCCATGAGAGCAGGCGGCCCCTATCGCGATTTGTGGACACACTACCGATATTTAAACGATCCTGAAGGCAAAGCTAGGGCCGCCGCTAGTCAGTCACCACCAAAATCTAGCTTTCAACAGTTGAAAAGCACGCTGAAAAAACAGATCAAGACTGTATTAGGAAAGCAATAAAGGTAAGTACTAGACCTTCAAACCGCCAGCTGTCAAGTTGCCAGCAGCCGAACCGCCAGCAATGAGAGAACTTAGTGCTAATACAAAGCAGTAGTCAGGCGATTCAAAGACCGGCCCGACTTGGGTACTGATGTAGTAGCTGCAATAAATACTGGCTATCGAAAGAGCGAGGATCAGCGCGTGAGCCGGAGCGGTCAACTGCCTTGTGAGTGGTAATGCGCGCATCCGGCACGGTCGTTCGCGCCAGCAGCCAAGCCAAGGAGCGGTACTGAACGTCTGTATAGCCGCTGTGGTTGGCTCTATTGTTGTTTTGTCCGTCTGGCGGTGTTTCTAGAGAAACATGATAGGCGAAATTATTGACAGAGCTGGGGAAGGCCGCATTTGTCACCACCGACTCTTCACCTGCGGCCCCTTGAAAGGAAGAATCTCCAGCCCCAAAGGCCCTTTGCTCTGGGGGGACAACATAGTAAATGGTGCCATCTAGGCCGATTAAGGCGTGGTAGCTTACCTGGTCATCATCGTTTGAATGGTTGACCTGAAACAGGTTAAGGGCGCTAGAAGCGGAGCCGACTGTCTCATGTAGCACAACGATGTACGGGTTATTCAGCGGCCTGCCATTGACATCGACAGAAAAGCGCTCTCCGTAGTTGGAAGGGTGCGCCAGAGAGATACGTTCTTGGGGTTGGTAACTCGGTTCGGCGGTTGAGGATGCTGCCAGTGCCGGGCTATCTCCCAAACCACTGCCTAGGCCGCTGTTTTGAAAATCATTGTAGGCGGTGGGGCGATCGCTAAATTGACGGGTCGTCTGATTTTCCTGACCTGGTTCAGGTATAGAGCCAGAGATCAAGATAGTCGCGGCTGTAAGGAAAAAGGCAATTGTACTAGTAGCCCAGATTAGCCCAGCTTGGTGCATAGGATAGCTTGCAAGAATAGACTACCAAAAAATAAAAAACGCCTTAGATAGGCCAGCACCTGTGCCAGCTCAATAAGACAGCTTCAGCTATTAGCTTATATTACTTCTAGATTTAGTGCTTAGCCGGATAGTCACGGCTCGCAGGCCAGATATTTCCGCTTACTGGCCAAATTATCTGGCTAACTCATCTGGCCAAATTATCACCAAATTATCTAGAAGAGCGCAAAATCCCAGCATTGCGGTCAAGCCCCTCTCTGCCGCTTCAGATACTGCCGGTAGTACTGTCGATACAGCAGCTCTAATCTGCCACTGTAGGCCTCAATCGCAGATCTCTGCCGCCGATAGAGGCCCAGGAACAGATTAGAAAACAGCAGCGTAGCGATCGCAACCAACAGCCCCGCCGCCGTAGAAACCAGCGCCGTACCAATACCCGCTGTGACCTCACTGGCCGATTCGCCTGCCGCATCGCCAATTTGCAGCGATGAGAACGACGCCATCAACCCCAAAATTGTCCCTAGCAAACCCAGTAAAGGCGCAACGCCAATAATAGTTTCAAATACCGTATTAAATCGCTTTAGAAAAGGCATTTCACCTTGGGCCGCGCTTTCTAACGCGAGGCGAAAATCTTCTGGGGTGCCTTGATCTAGGGTAAGCGCGGCTAAAAAAATGCGAGCGAGCGGAAACTGTAGCTGCTGACGCAGATGAGCGATCGCATCTTGAGGCTTCGTAGCGTACAAATTTAGCACCTGTAAGATAAAGCGATCCTGCTTCTGATACAGCTGTAACCAAAACAGGAGCCGCTCAAATATCAACGTCGTCGCCAATATAGAGAAGCCCAGCAGTGGCCACATCACCACCCCGCCCGAGCGAAATAAATTTACTAGCCCCACCGAGTTTTCTCTTCGCTAAGCTTGCGTTTTAGAGACTATATACCGGAGACTACATGCCTGGAAAGTGCTCAATTTCGGCATAGCCGTTAAACAAAAGCTCTTTGCCCTTTACCTCTAGCTGATTAACCCGCAGCGAGACGCCATCAAGGTCGAACCGCTCTAAGTCCACCATTTGATTCAAAACCCCAACGAAGCCTGGAATCATCGCCTCAGAGAGCCACTGAATATCCTCTGGAATGCCTTCCGGCTCAAACTCTACATTGGTAAAGACCACTCGCCGCCGTCGTTCAACGCTCACTTCCGCCGATAGCTGAATTGGCAAATCGTCCTTATTCGGTAAATCCGTTAGGGCCGAAATTCTGACGCGCTGCTTGGGCAGCAGTTCCATCTTGACCGCACGAAACGAAACCGGATCGCCACCCGATAGACCAGTCGCCTCTTCACTGGTGACATTTCGCAGATGCTTTTCCACCAAATCTGCGGAGAATGCCTTATTGATCCCCGATTCAGTCATGGTAACCGTAGCGATCGCATGAGTTGCCTGCTTCAGACGAATCTTGCCGCCCATTAGACCTGACATATCCAAAGAAACAGCGTCCGTCTCGAACTCCATTTCCTCAGCTTCGAACATTTTTTTGATAAGGAGACCTTTCCCCTTCATTTGAAAACTATCGACCACACCCTGCAAAATCTTGCTAGCAGGAGAACATCGTACCGAAACGTCAACAGACTCGCTTCGAGTAAATAATTGCGCAATAGCTTGACGAGCAACGGAACTCAGCATATTTTCGCCAAAGTCCGTTGAAGTTGATTTAGAGCCTAGCAGACCGCCTAACATGCTTAAGGTAAGTACCTGCTTAGAAAGTTCACTTCTATTTGTAACAAAATATGAACGCGCCTGCCATGAAATGTTGAAGCACTCACGTATAGTCTGCGATCAATCATTACTCAAAATCGCAAGCGATGCCCACATAGTTTAGCAGGCCCATCCAAACACAAACCCCTAATTTTTCATATAGTGTCCGACATCATTCATTCGACACTCAGGACACTGACTGCTTGGCCTTTCTATATACCCTAAGCGACTTAGCCTACCTATCTGAGCCAGTTAGCGATGGCCTAGCGATGGCCTGAACGAATTAGCGATGGTAGTTGAGCTGTTTTACTATCACACCTAGAATCTATCTAAAGGAAGAAGGCCTAGAGCGATAAAGCCTAAAGCGATGAAAACATATGACCTCTAGAGAAAAGAGCCGTTGAGCGTAAAAAGACTGATTATAAGAAGTCCTAGCGATTATGCATACTATTCAAGCCTGCTCGCATGCGTCTGCGTCTCGAGGGAGCATATATCTCCATACACTTCTTCCATACACTTCTAAAGAGTCATACCATCAGAAAGCTCAGAACTCGTCCTAAAAAACGCTAAAGGAAAGGACCCGCACTAAGAACAGCTGTAAAACACCTCATTCCTTGAGAAGAGATTAAAATCCAGTCAGCTTCTGACGCAGACAAATGCTTTGACGATATGATTGTCAAGTAACCGATACTATGGGGCCGAGCTCTTTGGAAGCGAACTCTGCTTAATAATTCAGCTCAGCTGTCGGCTACAAATACAGTACAGATTCAGTGCAGATTCGGTGCAGATTTCATTAACAGTAACTGATTGGATTAAGGCACAAATTTGTTACATTGATTCGGCACCAAAGCGGTCTCATTTTCGCTCATTCTCAGCACTGACAACCGCTATTTTTTAACACTTGCCTTCGCTATCGGAGCGGCTGTAGGCGATGTTTCTAACGCTTGAAGCTTGGGAGAACTATCGTAGCTGCAGTTGTGGTATTCCGTTAAGAATAGTAAGTCATTTTTCCTAAAAATCGCACCTGCGATTGAACCTGTTAGCTTAAGTACATAAGAGTTGTACGTAGGGACACTGTAAGTAGGCAGTGGATCTACAAATAATCAGTGAGCAAGTCGTTTCTAAAGGGAAGCTTGAAAGAATAGCTGAATGGAATAGATACTCAATAAAACACGTACATGTGTTAGCTAGGATATACAACTTTGCCTTAGCTAATTAGCTTTTATCAAAATATCTTTTAAGAACAACCCTTAAAACCCTTACGTAAGGGCAATCGAATAAGGAGCAGTTAGAGCTTGCCTCCGCTTTTCCAAGAATCCATACGCATTCCAAAAATCCGTACTCACATAGCATCCCTGTAAATATCTGCTGTTAGGCAGATTGGGCAATTTGCCCTCTTCAAAAAACATAAGCACTTTTGATTTGGAAAATTATGTTAAATAATCATCAAATTTTGGGCCATGACTCCGTCTTTACGCCGGAGCAAGTTTTAGAAAATAGAGGCCGTGTTGCTATCTTTATTGATGGCTCTAATCTGTTTTACGCTGCGCTTCAACTTGGCATTGAAATTGACTACACCAAGCTGTTAGCTAGGCTAACGTCAGGCTCTCGGCTGTTTCGGTCGTTCTTTTATACAGGGGTTGATCGCGCCAATGAAAAGCAGCAAGGGTTTTTGCTATGGATGAGGCGCAATGGCTACCGAGTTATTGCTAAAGACCTTGTTCAGCTGCCTGATGGCTCTAAGAAGGCCAACTTGGATGTAGAGATCGCTGTCGATATGATGGCTTTGGTTGGCTGTTACGATACTGCCGTACTAGTGAGTGGCGATGGTGATTTAGCCTATGCGGTAGACGCTGCTAGCTATAAGGGCGTTCGGGTAGAGGTCGTGAGCCTAAGAGCAATGACTAGCGATAGCCTGATCAATGTGTCTGATCGCTACGTCGATTTAGACAGCATCAAGGATGATATCCGCAAAACCTCTCGGGGTGGTAGCAGCGCTGCTAGCAACAACTATACATATCGTCCGCTGTCTAGTCTTTCTGTGCTAGATGAAGCTGAGGCTACTCGTCCATAAGGCTAGCTCGCTCATACTGTTTAATGGGCTGTTTAATAGGGCCAATTGAACGGGGCCAATTTGTGCGGAGCTTTGCGTAGATAGTGAAAGATCGGTGGTATCGATGGACGTTTATTGTCGCGGCAGTCGTCGTGCTTGTTTTTGCGCTGCGTGCCTGTTTTTCTGGCAATGATTTGGCGATTGACGGCCCTCAAGAGGCCGTTGAAGCTGAGCTAACCCTAAGCACTGTGACGCTAGAGCAGCCTGACGAAGACGGAAAGTTGCTATGGCGACTCAAAGCAAAATCTGTCACCTACGCGCCTGACACCCAGCGCGCAGACTTAGTGGAGCTAGAGGGCGAGTTTTTTCAAGATGGAGCCACTGTTTATACGGTGGAAGCTGATAAAGGTGAGGTTTTACAAAATGGTAATACCTTGTTTTTACGAGGGAACTTGGTCGCGATCGCACAGGAAAACGATCTGACGCTAGAAGGCGAAAAGATGAAGTGGATGCCCAAGCAGGATCTGCTGGTGATGGGTGAGTTTGAAGATGCGGATGTCTTTGATTCTGCTGCTGCTGACGAGAGCAGTGATGGGGCCAGCGGAGAGGCAGATACCGAGACGACAGATACCGAGACGACAGATACGAATACTGCTCTTGATCGCTCAGAAGCTGAGGCGCGCGAGCTTGCAGATTCTGCTCCGCCAGCAGCTGGTTTGGCACCTAGTTTAGATCAAGCACCGGTTACGGGGTTTAACCCCCGAATTAAGGCAGTTGCCCGGTTGATGAAGGTGAGTAATGCAGAAAACAGAGTAGAACTCACAGGGGGCGTTCTTGCCCAAAGTAAGGCATCGCCTTGGCTGATGCTTCAATCTGAGTCGCTAATGTGGTTTACGCAGCAAGAGCGGATTGAGGCGAGTCAGCCGCTGAAGGTAGAGCAGTTTGAGAGTAAGTCGTATGAGGCAGTGAGCGATCGCCTCGTTGGCGCATCTGGGCAGGTAGAACTGGCTGAAAATAGGGCAACGCTAAGAGGCGGTGTGCAGCTAGATGCACTCACGCAGCCGCTGACAATACGCAGTGAGCAAGCGGTCTGGGAAGTAGACGACCAGATGGTGGAGATGAATACCCCGGTTGATATTAAGCAGCCAGCGCGACAGATTACAGCGGTGGCCAATCAGGCCAAGATGGATTTAGCGGCGCAGGTTATTTACTTAACCGGCGATGTGCAAGCAGTCGGCGAAAAGAACGATTCGAGGCTAGCTGCTGACAGTGTGACTTGGCAAACCGATACGCAGCAAATTGAGGCCGATGGCAACGTGCGCTACCAGCAAGCTGCTGATCCTGACATAGCCATATCAGGGCCTAGGGCCGTCGGCAATATTGAAGCGGGTACTTTGGTGATTGAGGGCGGCGAGTCGGGTGAAGTGGTAACTGAGATTGTACCGGGTGATTTCTAGGGCTAGTGTCTGCTTAAATGTCGAGGGTTAAACGTCGAGGGTTGAATGTCGATTTTCAAGTGGTAATGTCTGGCTCTACGGTTTGGCTCTACGGTTTAACCCTACTGGTTTAGCATCGAAAAGTTGCGCTCAGGATTGCCAAACTGATAGGGCGTCTGGCCAATGACGACCGTTGTTTTTAGCTCGAGGGGAATGCCAGAAGCTTTTCCCCACTGCTGTTCTAGGGCAGATATGATTTGATCTTGACGCGATCGCAAGGCATCTAACCCGGCTCCGTAGTTCATCAGTGAAAACCAAACCAACCCTCTTTCTTCCGTGGGCACCACGCCCGCCAGCGCACTAACAACAGCAAGACTGCCGGTCTTAACCACCGAATTGGCAGGCAGCCCGCGATTGCGTACGGTGCCCCCATCTGCGCCCGTCACCGGGAAAATATCAGAAATGGTGTAGCTGTGCGATCGCAAAATTCGCTGTATGGCTTGCAGCTCCATCACCACTGCCCTAGGAGACATCTGGTTCGCCTCTCCCAAGCCAGAACCATTGATCAGCTTAAGTTCTCCTGGCGCAACATCCGCAGCGGCCTCAACCTTACTAACAACAGCCGACGGCCCACCGACAGCATTTGCAATTTGCTCAGCCATCGGATTATTGCTGTAAATATTCATCGCCTTTAAAACAGCCACTAGCGGCAAAGAATCATGCCGTACTAGCCAACCGCTGACGCTGGCTTTGCGGCTGCCTGCCTCTGTCTGAATGCCGCCATCAATTTGAATCTGTGGAGTGGGCGTGCCGGGGGGCAAATTTTGATGAGCAGCCGTGAGCGCATACTCCCAGTTGCTGGCATTTAGCGCCTGTTTTAGATCGACGCCAGCCTGACTAGAACTGGTGTCAAAGTTCATATTAAAACCGTTGGCAATGACTAAATTGCCCGTAACCCGGCGAACGCCCACCTGCTGCAAAGCGTTGCCAAGCGCGATCGCCTCTTCCCACACAAACAGCGGATCGTTACCGCCCTCAATAACTAAATCACCGGTAATAACACCGCTATTCGCATCAAACTGCCCTTGCCAACCAGCTAGCGTTTCAAATCGATGATTTGGCTCCCAGGTAGACAGCGCGGCTAGCGTAGTCGCTATTTTAGTCAGTGACGCTGCTGGCGTTGGCACCGTGCCCTGGTTATCGGCTACCGGATACTGACCTACAGATATCCACACCCCCTGGCGACTGGGTTCGTATCCAGATGTCGCTAGCCCTGAGAGATAATCCGATACAATCGCTTTTGCCGCTGGGTCGTTGGCGATCGTCTCTTTTACCCAAGCAGATTCCCACTGCGGCCTCAAATCAACATCGCCCAGGTTCAAAGCGTTAGCCTGCGACCAGCGCCCCGCCCCAGAACAAGCGCTGAGCAAACCGCCTAGGATACCAACTAGCTTGGTCAGTCGCCCTAACCTAACGGCTACAAACCTTCTTTTCAGCAAGTCCTATCCATCCAAATCGATTCCTGCCAAAGATACACTATACGTACTACCGCTGTGTGGTGTTTCTTGTTCTTTATTATTTCGCCTTTTATTGCTGATTGAGCCCTATGGCCAGACCCGACCAAAGTCAGATACTTCGCCGCTTACCCATTGTGGTCGGTGCCCTTGGTGGCACCCTGCTCTTCGTTAACCGAATCACCACACCTAGCTTGAGCGCCTCTCAATCTCGATCAGACGCACTTGGCGTGATTCTAAGCGCCTTGCTAATTTTAGCAGGGCTGTTGTGGCAGCAGATTCAGCCCAAGCCGCCAGAAGCGGTAGCCTTAGTTGGCGAAGAAGGCTTCGAACTAGCCGAAGACCTCACTGAGAATATAAAAACAGAGCTTGCTTGGGCCTCGCATCTGCTGCTCACCAATACGGCAACTCGGAGCGTGCTCGTATATTACGACGATCAGATACTACTAAGACGAGGAGTACTAGGCAGCAAAAAAACGTTGAGCCTAGAGACTCCCTCAGAAGCTAGCTTAGGAAAGGCCAGTCCCACAAAGACGATTGTGCAGCGCGTTTTGGAAAAGAAAAAGCCAGTTTATTTGGTGAATCTGGCACTTTATCCGGGCCGAGTTGAGTTTGACTATCTGCCTGAAAATACTCAAGGGCTGATTTGTCAGCCATTAGGCAGCAGGGGTGTCTTGATCTTGGGGGCGAACGCACCGCGCAGCTACACTCAACAAGACGAGGTATGGATAGCAGGCATCGCCGATAAACTCGCCGACAGCTTAGCTCGCTAAGGTAAAGGCCCTAGCAGCCAGTCAAATAGCCATCTCACCAATTCCGGCAATTCTTCTTCTGGCAATTCTTCTTCTGGCAATTCTTCTTCTGGCAATTCTTCTTCTGGCAATTCTACAGAGGCGTAAACCTAGATATGTAAACCAACTGCGCGCCATCAGAGCAAACTATCTAGAGCAAACTATCTAGAGCAAACTATTCAGCGGCTTCATCTAATATCCGAACCGCGACAGTCGAGACTCTAAAGTTGTACTGCGGCCCATCAATTTCAATAGGCGTCCCTACTTTTACCGGGACGCCAAGCACAGGCACACCCTCAACAACTTGCGCTCTGCCGCCTAGCGTGATGAGCATATCAACCGTATAGTCCAGCTCAGGTCTAGGATCTGGGTAAGACTTAACCGTCCCATCAGGCTGAGGAACCGCAACACTCCGAGGCAGTGGCACTACGCCCTTAACGCCAATTTCGCCGTAGGGCTGGTTACGCACAATGATGTCTGTTTTATCAGTCTCCGCTAGTTCCGCTAAGAAATCATCCGGGTTCAGAACCGTTAGCCCTCTAGCAATCACGTCAACCTCTACCTCTTTTCCTCCACCGGTTTGGGCTACTGAACCGCCCGCCCCTGGATAAAAAAAGATGCCAACAATAACCATCAAAATCGCTAGTGCGGCCCCTAGGTCTAGCAAGCTAAGTTTGCCAAAGAGTCGGCCTTTAGAGTCTAGAACTGCCATCAATTTCCTTTGTTAAATGCCTTATTAACCACAGTATTTAACCATACTTTTCTGCCCCACTCCGACGAAGGATACAGATTGTACAGGCAGAAGAAATAGGTGGCCTGAGCGCCAGTCAAAATGTTTCGGCCCACCTTTAGGAATCACTACCTCGATAGATGTGTCTACAGGCACACTTGAGATACTTTTCACATGTCGTTTGCTGACTTTTCGAAACGCAGCCTTTTATAGCTGCGGTTTTGCAAGTGTCACAATTTAACGCGTAGCAGCTTCGCAAAATCGCTAACATTCAAAAAGAAAGTGCCTCTTTGTGTAGCGTTGGCCTGCTTCTGCTGCAATCATCACCTGTGGCTCAATATTCCCAATCAACATTCATGAGAAGTACACACCTCAAGCCATGACTAACTTGCTAAAAATTAAGATGAAAAAAGTCTACCGTCAGGTGGCTTATGTTCTAGCCGCCTTTGTGCTGGCGGTAGGTATCAACACGGCCACTGCTCAGCCGTCTCAAGCAGGATGGCTGGACTTACTTATTCAGGGTGTGCGGGTATATCAGCTCTCTAGCATGACGAATGCTCAAGAGGTGGACTTGGGTAGCGGAATCAATCGTCAGCTGGTACAAAGCGGCCAAGTCGATCTGTATGAAAATACAGCGCTAAACGCCTATGTCGATGAGATTGGGCAGAGACTGGCAGCGGTAAGCGATCGCCCCGATATTCCTTACACCTTTCAAATCGTTGAAGACGATGCGGTGAATGCATTTGCAACAATGGGTGGCTATGTCTATGTCACGACCGGACTGATGGAGGAAGCAGACAACGAAGCTGAGCTGGCCGGGGTAATCGGTCATGAGATTGGCCATATTGCCGGTCGCCACGCGGTACAGCAGATGCGTCAAGCCGCGATTACTCAAGGCATTACGGGCGCACTGGGCGTAAACCGCGATCGCCTAGTCAACATCGGCACTCAAATTGCCCTTCAGCTGCCTGCTAGCCGCAGTGATGAGTACGAAGCGGATCGTCACGGCTTTTACAGCATGGGCCGTGCGGGCTATGACCAGTCAAGTATGGCAACCTTTATGCAGAAGCTAGTGCGTCAAGGCTCTCCCCCAGAATTTCTGAGCACCCATCCCGATGCGAGCAACCGCGTTAGCTCTTTGCAGTCGCTAGACAACCAGAACGCACTGCCAGAGGCAACTTCTGGCACCAGCGAAAGCGCCTACAATGCTGAGATCAGCGCGCTGAGATAGCATTCTCTCGGTAAAAATTCTCTCGATAAGCACTCATGCCATAAAACATGAGATTTTGCTCAACCTGAACCCTAGTGCTAAGCGCTGGGGTTCTTTGCTGTAAGTATTGCTGTAGAAGCGGGGCATCGCCACCCGTAAGCCAAGCTTTTCCGGTTGGAAACTGCTGCCACCAGGCACAGAGATAGTCAATTACTGTGGCGGTAATGCCATAGATAAGGCCGCTGGCGATCGCACTTTCTGTACTGAGCGCCCATCGACTCGGCAGCGCAATCTCCGATGGCTGGTTATCGAAGGCGGACATGTAGTTACCCAGTACCGCCGTTTTTTGGGCAAGTGCCTCACTTTGCAAACGCATTCCCGGCAAAATAGCGCCGCCATACACAGACCGGTCTATCCCTGCTGTTAGCGTAATCGCTGTCCCAGCATCTATTACCAAGGCAGGCCAGCCGTTTAATTTGCCCGCGCCAAGTAAATTGATGGCACGGTCTATCCCTAGCGTTGAGTAAAGGTTAGAAAGGGGAATGTGCGATCGCTCTACGATTTTTGCGGGTTCTTCGCAGTCCAACCAAATCGCGCTCTGCGTAGGGACAACAGAGGCTATCCAGATATTTTTAAGGGATAAGGCTGCGGTAGGCAAGGCAAATCGCGCTAACGGCGTCAATTTCCCCATCCAGTCAATCTCCGATTGCCAGCCTTTGGCCTGAAACCCAGCGTGCTGTAGCCGAAGGGCAATATCTGGGGTGAGATGAGGGGTATGCCAATCGCCCAAAAAGCTACCCTGATGAAAATATCCCCAGTGGAGACGGGTATTTCCAATCACCAGGGCCAGCCATGATTCAGCGGCATAATCCGCTATTTGGGCATTATGCAAAAAATCGGTTGAAGGGTCGGGGTTCGTCACGGCTAATGCTGTCTTTATGCAGGCCACTATTCTGACAGCCTCGTTCAGTCACAGCTTTCTTAATGGGGCCGCGTCTAACAGGACCTTTAAAAGAGCAAGAGCCGACCAAAGGTGGTCAGCTCTAAATAGTTTTCAGAAGTTTTCAGATTGAAGGAACAGGCTTGAATAGGGCCTCCAAACGGGGTAAAAGGTAGTGAAAACTGCCTGGTCAAAGGCTATTAAAGGGTTTACAACGCTTGCTGTGTACCTATACGTAATATCTCGATAGATTTAGCTGGGTCTAGAAAGATCAGACCTGAAGCCCAAGTTAGAGATAGGAATAGCAGAGCTTTTAAGCTGGTTGGATGCCGCCTGGGTTCTGTGTGAAAGAAGCCCGAATGCGAGTTATTTAGTTGTATTTCTTACTTATTAAGTTAGCACGAACGCATAGGAGTGCTAGTGACGGTGATCGTAAGTTAATACAGTGCTACAGAAGTTTGTATTTGATTTACTATTCTTTATCACGAGTCTTGAGATAGCTGCTGCTGAATTTGCTTGAGTGACTTGGCCATGTTGGGCAGTCGTCGAATGATGGCTGCGGACTTTAGAAATATTTTGTGCGGAATAGCGGGTGAGCCCGAGACGATTTCGCCAGCGGCAACGTTGGTGGTGATGCCAGCTTGCGCTGAGGCGATCGCACCGTCTCCAATTTTGGCTCGATTAGCAATACCGACCTGCCCCGCCAAAATAACGCGGTTGCCAATAATCGTGCCGCCCGCCATGCCGACCTGTCCTGCCATCGCCACGGCCTCGCCAACCTGGCAGCCGTGTGCAATATGTACCAGGTTGTCGATTTTGGTGTTCTTACCAATCCGCGTCTCGCCAACCGCAGGGCGATCGACCGTAGAATTGGTTCCAATCTCAACGCCATCTTCTAAAACCGCAATACCGGCCTGGTGCATTTTCTCCCAGCCAGCGGCAGTTGGCACAAATCCAAACCCTTCAGAGCCAATCGCCGCGCCGCTATGGATGACGCAGTTTGCACCAATTTGCGATCGCTCATGAATGACGCTATTAGCGTGCAGCACCGTGTTTGCGCCAATGGCTACACCTGGGTAGATGACCACGTTGGCATGGATGCAGACGCGATCGCCAATCGTAGCCCCCGCATGAATCACCGCGTTCGGCCCAATCGCCACCGCTTCGCCGATAGTCACAGAGTCATCCACAGTAGCGTTAGGGTGAATACCTGGCGGGCGGCGGTAAGGCTGATAGAACTGTGTAATTACCCGAGCAAAAACCAACCGAGGATTTTTGACACTCACCCAGGCAATATTACGATCGGTCGCTTCGGCCTGTAGCGCTTCATCACTGGGCAATATCAGTGCGCCCGCCCCAGTTGTCGCCACGTAGGAGGCAAACCTTGGCCCTTCTACATAGCTCAGTTCGTGGCGGCTGGCATCGTCAATAGCGGCTAGGCCGGTCACCTCAATATCAGCAACATCGGCAGCATCGGCGTCTAAACTGGCTTCATCCGCGTCAGCAGCTAAGCTAGATGCCGTCACTTCATCGCCCAAAGCATCAACAATCTGGCTGAATTTCATGGATGGAAGCCCTCTTCGCTAGTCAATACCAGCACATCTCTACTGGCAGTTAAGCTACCAGAAAGACGGCACATTCGACATGTGATGTTTGAGGAAAAAAGTCGGCAGGCTGCACCCGGCTAATCCGGTAGCCACCCTCTTCACAAAGCGTGCGCAGATCTCTCGCTAGGGTGGCAGGGTTGCAGCTCACATATACAATTCGCTCGGGCTTTATGGCTATCAAGGCGGCTAGCACCTCAGGCTCACAGCCCTTGCGAGGCGGATCGAGCAGGACAATATCAGGCGTCACGTCTAGCTCCGGCAGCAGCGCAGCAACATCGCCAATCCGAAAGCCAACATTCTCAATATCGTTAAGCGCAGCGTTTGCTTGAGCTTGCACCACCGACTCGGTGAAAGCTTCTAACCCAATGCAGTGCTTTACTTGCTTTGCCAGCGGCAGCGTAAAGGTGCCAACACCGCAGTAGGCATCGACCAAAATTTCGTCGCCAGTGAGCGCTAGCTCAGTTTGAATTTCGGCCAGCAGGCGTTCTGCCTGAACAGTATTGACCTGAAAAAAGGTAGCAGGCTGAATATGAAAAGTCAGGCCAGCAAAAGTTTCTTCGAGATAGGATTGACCCGCGATAGAAAAGGTTGCTGGGCCAAAAATAGCGTTAGTTTTCTTCCAGTTGAGGTTGATGAGGACACCGACCACATCGGGGTAGCGCTCCATCCACTGCTGCGCCTGCTCATGAATACCTTTGAGCTTAACTGAGCGGCTCACCAGCGCTATTAATATTTGCCCCGTGCGTTGACCAATACGAAGCGAGAGATGCCTGATGTGACCTTTGTGAGCGCGCTCGTCATAAATTTTCCATTCACGCGCTTGAATGTCTTGCTTAATTTCAGCAAGCAGCGGATCTAGTCGGTCGTCTTGAACCGGGCACTGATTGAGGTTGACTAGACGGTGAGAGCCCTGGCGGTAGTAACCGGCTTTGACCGCGTTGGTTTGCGATCGCCCCACCGGATAGGTCGCCTTATTTCGGTATCCAAGCGATTCTGCCGCCGCCAGTACCGGATCTACCCGAATATTCTCCAGCTTGCCAACCCGAGATAACGTATCCACTACTAGGTGATGCTTAGCCGCTATCTGCGCCTCGTAACTGACCTGTTGCCACTGACAGCCGCCACACTTATCGGCCACAATGCAAGCCGGGCGAACGCGCTGTGCAGAAGGTTTAACAATCCCGGCGGGCTTACCAAAACCATGTGTGGCCTTTACCTTAGTCAGCTTTACCCGCATCTCGTCACCGGGCACCGTGTTTGGCACAAACACCACCCGATCACCCCAGCGACCAACCCCGTCGCCGCCATTACTCAAATCTGTAATCTCAACTTTGATAATGTCGCCTTCTTGCCATTTTGCTTCTGCCTTTGCCTCATGCCACGGCGTAGAAGCAGTTGGCGGTAACCCAGCGCTGCCCTCAGCATCGGACTTTTGTTCAGACGAAGAGACAGAAGGCAACATAGCAACAATCATCAATAAGCAGTGAGCTTATCAGTATGAATCATTTCTTCCGACCTGTTAGTCAACCGCAATGACTTTTTGCGAGGACAGCCGCGATATTGCGGTTCTTTACGCAGCGCGCAACATTTCTTAAATATTTTCTCAGACACGATTCACACAGTGTTTCGGTTTCTTTTCCCCTGGCAAAATAGTTAAGTAATAGACAGATTTACTTTCCTTGTTACCCCTAGGGTCGCTAAACTGTCACTATAAATAGAGTTACCGCAATCTAAAACTATGTCTGTTGTCAGCCAAGTAATCCTTAATGCAGATGATGAGTTGCGCTATCCCACTAGCGGCGAACTCAAGGGTATTGAAAACTTTTTAAAGACCGGCAATCAGCGGATGCGGATTGCGCAAACCCTTGCAGACAATGAAAAAAAGGTCGTAGAGCAAGCCAGCAGTGCGCTATGGAAGATTCGTCCGGACTTCATTGCGAAGGGTGGCAACGCCTACGGGCAAAAGCAGCGCGCCCTTTGCCTGCGCGACTATGGCTGGTATCTGCGTTTAGTCACATACAGCATTCTAGCTGGCGACAAGGGGCCTATTGAAAGCATTGGTCTTATTGGCGTTCGTGAAATGTACAATGCTCTTGATGTGCCTGTTCCTGGCATGGTAGAAGCGATTCGCTGTCTGAAAACAGCGTCTTTAGCGCTGATGAGAGAAGATGACGCAGAAGAAGCTGCGCCGTACTTCGACTACATCATTCAAGCGATGTCTTAATAGACAATCAGCATAGACAATCAGCTAATTTGGCCAGTCAGGTTGACCGGTCAGTTTGGCTCATGGCGAATGCTTCGAAATTAATGAAGAAATGGAGACGGGTTAATCGCTGTCTCCATTTTTTTGTTCGTGCTTTTTATCTATGAGTTTCTCTACCGAGATTAATACATTCGTACGATATCTACGATATTCTTAGGCCATTATCTGACAAATATCGTTCATAAGTTTTTTTGTGAGTGCCGATGGTTTCTTCTGCTTCTCAAGCCAAATCAGTGAGCTATCAGCTTGGCAAAGTGGTGAAATCCAATTCTCACTGTGACTATGTGGTACAGCTCGATACGCCAAGCGATGTTGAAAACGCTCCTAAGAGCGAGGACTACGGCTTTGGCCAGTTTGTGAAGGTCGAAAGCTCTCGGCACTGGGCAGTCGGGCTTGTCTATGACTCTCAGCTCTTCAATGCTTCTTTTCTAAACAGTGGCCCTCGGCTCACCAGTTCGCCTGATCCAGTTTTTACGCCTGATTTGGTTCAGGACACCTGCATTTTGCTGAGTGTGGCTTTAGTTGGAAGCTTGCAGTGGGAGGGCGATCGCGTATACGGACGCCAAGGCATCCCGAGAGTCGTCATCCCTGCCAATACGCCAGTCACTCAAATGAGCGTTGATGAAGTCCATAGCTTTCATTGCTCAGTTGATGGTAAACCTCAGTTCACCTACTATGGTCATTTGCTACGCTCCGGTGGAGCCTTTGCGCCCCAGCTCACCCAGCAAGTCCTCAGCGAACTGATTGCAACAGAGCTGTTTTCTGGCGCTGAGCAAAGGGCACTGCAAGTACTGCACAAAGAGATGTCTTGGAAAAGCACCATGGGCGCTATGCGCTAAGCATGTGAGCGCTATGCCTTTAGGAATAAATGCTGTTCAAACAAGCTTAACGCCTTGAAACATTCTGTTACATTTGCTATGCTGTTCGTATTGGTTGAGACACACGTTTTCTTTTTTGAAGCGCTCAGCCTATTTGTACCTAACTACTCGGAATAATACATGACTACTACTCTACAGCAGCGCGAAAGCGCGTCACTGTGGGAGCAGTTTTGTCAGTGGGTAACAAGCACCGACAACCGCCTCTATGT
>Ga0209194_1000148_pt1 | contig 63605 bp, 68 predicted proteins | sample COGITO_mtgs_1004_FD_184787 | JGI IMG/M metagenome (GOLD analysis project Ga0209194, IMG submission 184787) | Pelagic marine microbial communities from North Sea - COGITO_mtgs_100413 (SPAdes) (version 2) | ecosystem: Environmental > Aquatic > Marine > Epipelagic ... | reverse complement strand
AGCGCCGAGATGCCTGAAATGAACAGTGACTCTGCGATGAGTGCTGAGGACATGCCTGGGATGAGTGCTGACCCTGCAATGAGTGCTGATGTGCCTGGGATGAGCGGCGGCTCAATGAGCGCCGATATGTCCGGGATGAGTGGCGATTCAGTGAGTCCAAATATGCCTGGGATGAGTGGTGATTCAACGAGCGCCGAGATGCCTGAAATGAACGGTGACTCTGCGATGAGTGCTGAGGACATGCCTGGGATGAGTGCTGACCCTGCAATGAGTGCTGATGTGCCTGGGATGAGCGGCGGCTCAATGAGCGCCGATATGTCCGGGATGAGTGGTGATTCAGTGAGTCCAAATATGCCTGGGATGAGTGGTGATTCAACGAGCGCCGATACGCCTGAAATGAACAGTGACTCTGCGATGAGTGCTGAGGACATGCCTGGGATGAGTGCTGACCCTGCAATGAGCGCCGATATGCCTGGGATGAATGCCGCTGCCCCTGGGATGAGTGCTGAGGACATGCCTGGGATGAGTGCTGACATGCCTGGAATGAATGGTGGCTCAATGAGTCCAAACATGCCGGGTATGAATAGCGACCCAGAGATGATTCCGAGCGGATCTGCCATCAACAGCAATGAAGAAGACTGGCCTTCACCTGTGGATGATAATCAAATTTATAGATACTTGTTGCTTGACCAGTTGGAATATCGAGCCAACAGCGGTGGGGAGGATATGCTCAACTATGAGTTCACTGGTTGGGTTGGCGGGAGACTATCAGCGCCTTGGATTAAGTCTGAGGGAGATATTGGTTTAACAACGGGAGACAGTGAGGCGGAACTTCAGCTTCTGTACGGTAAACTGATTGCTCCTTTCTTTGACTTGCAGGCAGGTATCCGATACGACCAGACATTTAGTTCTCAGGGTGGCCCTGGACGGGCTTTCGGTGTGCTGGGTGTTCAAGGGCTAGCGCCCTACCTTTTTGACGTAGATGCTGCTTTATTTGTGAGTCAAGATGCTGATATCTCAGCACGAGCATCGGCTGAGTACCAGCTACGTTTAAATCAGCGTTTGATTTTACAGCCCAATGCGACCGTCAATGTTGCGCTCCAAAGGGTAGAAGCCTTTGATGTAGGTTCGGGACTGAATGACCTTGAGCTAGGCTTAAGACTGCGCTACGAGATAAATCGTGAGTTTGCGCCTTATGTTGGTGCTTCTTGGACAAGAAAGTTTGGAGATACGGCAGATCTTGCGAGGCAAAGCGGTAGCAGCGTTGAAGACTTTGCGCTGATCGGCGGCGTACGGTTGTTGTTCTGATACGTTCTTATGTCTTTGGGTAGAACGGCCTGATCTAAAGATGCTGGCTTATGGGTGTAGGCGTAATTTGGTTGTAATTTGAGATCAATATTTTCTAGTCAAACTGTAGACTCGCGATAGGTACTGGAATTGCTGCGTCGAAATTCCCCATTAGCAGGTGTACCGTAGGACAGCCTGTTCGGAGAGTAAAAAAGTACTCAGTATAGTACCGCTAAGCGAGTCAGTTTTGCAGAGGCCGTAGCTTTGTAACTTATCTATTGATTTCATCCTGATTTCATAACGTACCCGTACTTTGAAGGTAGCTAGGCAAAAGGTATCGCGCAATATCTTCTTGCTTAGCCGGATAAAATTGAAAAGAAGTGCTGCTTTATGGACACCGATATTCTGATTGTTTCTAGTAGCGAGCAGACATGTCAGCTTATACAAATGGAGCTTGGTATTGAAGGCTATAGCGTTCTAGTAGAAACAGACAGTACATTGGGTTTTATGACTGCTCGTAAAACTCAGCCGCGAATGCTCATTTTAGAGCTAGGGACACCGGGCCTACCTGCTATAGAAGTCTGTAATCGGTTGCGGGCGACTGCACCTGATCTCAAAATCATTCTTTTGACTGATAGCGACAAAGAACTCTCTGTAAGCTTTCCTGTAGATGATTTTATCTTTATGCCGTTAAGCCTGACAGAGCTGCTGCTGAGAGTGGGGAAAAACTTGAGTCAGCAATCTTCTCTAAGTGCGAGCGTTTTATGCTTCGAAGACCTCTCTCTCAATCTCGATAGCCACGAAGTTTATCGAGGTCAACGGTTGGTTGGCCTCACTCCAAAAGAATTTGCCTTACTGGCACACTTACTACAGAACCCGCAGCAAGTTATCTCCCGAGACAGACTGCTCGAAAAAGTGTGGGACTACGATTTTAATACGAATCACAATATTCTGCATGTTTGCATTCGCAGCTTACGGAGCAAGCTAGAATCGGCTGGAGAGCGGCGGCTAATCCAAACTGTACGGGGGGTTGGCTATGTCCTCAGACCTTTTAATCAGGCCCTTCAGAGCGTTCAAACTAGGGCACTGGCTCAGTTTTCTTGAAGGGCTTTAGCTTTGTTGATATGTGCGATTTTCTATCAAAGCATTTCCGCCAAAGCATGTAGAGTGGAGGCACTTTTGAGTGAGAGTGCCAGGGCGATCGCAACTTTAGTTGCTGCTGTAAGGCATCTGCTCAATAAGAAAATGATGCGGCAGTCCCTAGCGCTTCTAACAGCGAAACACCCACCGGGAAATACCACATCATTACATTCATTGTATAAGGTGTGAAAAGCTATGTTAGCTACCTTTAAAGATACAAGCTAACCTTGAAACAAAACTGTCAGATATCTGAATTTCTACTGATCACAATATGAAAAGTATCTGAGCTTTGCTGACCGTTTCTGAAATCTAGCTGCATCGCTATTTTCATAATTTATCTTTATCACAGCATTGATCGTTAAACAATTCTGCGAGTACCTTTCAGCGCATTGTGAAATCCCGTTTGTTGAAATCTCCTACTCGAAATCGCATAGCAAACGGAATTTAGCTGGAATCTAACTGAGGAGAAAGCAGTTTGCTATGCGAGGTTATTTCTTATTTCTGTAGTCTAGGGAGTGAAGGCGCAGCTCTTGTATACTGATGACGCCATCGCCATTAAGATCGGTTGCTGTGCGGCGGCTTTGACTATTGGCCATGGCAGATGGGGCGATCGCCGCAGCCGCCATTATCAGAAAAAGATTCAAGAGAAAAAAGCGTTTCATGAATTTGATCCTTATTTTATCGAGTGAACTGTGTGATTGTTTCCTATGATACAGACCTATTCTGAAAGTGTGCTATAGGAATGCTGAAGTTTGTCTGACGAAAACATGAGAAATTCCTGAGGACTCTCTAGAAACTATCGGTTCACTTTATGCGGTTAAGACAAAAAAGAGCCTCACCATCGGTAAGACTCTTTTTTTAGTGACTCCGCCAAAAGATTTAGGCCGTTACCTAAAAATTAGCTTTGTTGTTATGCTTTGCTGCTCTAGTCGCTAAGGCCCACTTTAGAAACTGAAGCTAGTTCGAAGAACGCCGTACAGGTTCTCCTGATTGCCAACGCCAGAATCGTTGTCGGCGTAGATAACCGCAGGAGTCAGGCTAAAGAACTCATTTACATTGATTTTGTAATAGGCTTCAACCAGCAGAGGATCGCGGTTTAGCGCGGGCGAAATGCCGCCATACACCCCCAGCTCATTGCCCACTCCAAAGAGGTCAGAGATTGCGACTCCCCCCATATAGGAGTCGAGGTCTCCACCGCCGTTAGCACTTGTGGATGCATAGTGACCTGCCACCGTAAACCTGCCCAGGTTAAGGCTTAACAGACCCGCAATTGTATTGTCAGCGGTGCCATCCTCGTCTTGGCTACCGTCCATGTATGTGATGGCAGCATCTAGGATGCCATCCGTTAAAAAGTTGAGCTGGGCCATGTAGTAGTTGTCATTAAACAGACCCCCATCAGGCGTGTTGACATTACTCGAAGTGGAAGCGTAGCCTACGTCAAGTACAAGATTTCTCGTAAAGGCAAGATTGACAGCCGCCCCAAAGTTTCCAGTTGGGTAAAGGATGTAGAATTCAGGGCTACCTGCAAAACCAACAGCATTATCAGCGAACGGTACAATTGTGCTGGTAACCAGTTCGTAAGCATCCACAGAGTTGGCTCCCACGGTAGCGCTGATACGATTTCCTACAGGGAAAATATAGTAAACGTTATCCAACCCAACGTTGTCTTCAAGATCGCTACGGCGACCGTATTGGTAGTTGAGGCCGCTTTCAGTATTCGCCAAGGTATTTGGACTATCGGAAGCCAGTAACCTGACGTTTAGTCTATCTTTACCTGTAAAGCTAGTGTCGAAGTTTAAGAGTGCAGCATACTCGAAAGTCGCGTCGGCTTCTGGCCCGCCACCGGTTTGGTTGCCAGCAGGCGCTGGTAAAGAAGAACCCTCCGCTTGAACGTCATCAATAAAACCATCTGCATCGTCAAAAGGAACGATCAAGTGCGCGTAAAAATTACCATTCAGCTTAGTCGTCGTTGAAAACTGGTTGGCTTCTAGCTCAGCCACATCGGTTTGCAACGCGTCCACATCACCTCGAACAGTCGCCAGTTCAGCGGCAAACTCTTCTTGCAACCGGCGAATCTCGTCTAGCTGGCTACCCGAACCAATCAACTGCACCACAACATCCAGACAAGCATTAAGACCTGCGGCAAACTCATAGCGAGTCAGCGCTCGATTGCCCCGATAAGTGCGGTCGGGATATCCTTCCAAGCAGCCATATTCCTCCACCAAACGCTGAAGCGCAGTATAGGCCCAGTCTCCGGGCTGCACGTCGGAGAGTTCAGAGACGCTAGTTACCTGAGCTATTTGCACAGGTGCGGCTCCGGAGAGAGGCAAGGCGGTTTGCGGTTCACTATAAAGCTCGGAAGAAATAGTCTCCGCTGCTAATACATTTCCTGGTAAAGCCCACGCCATCACTAATGCAGTGGGAGTAGCGGCTAGGAGTGATTTCCAAATAACCTGTTTCATTGACTTAATTCCTCACATTGGAAAGATGGTTTGTCGGTAGCTATGGCGATTGCACCCTTCTGTGCGTATAAAAGGACGTACAGAAGGGCGCAATTAGAACGAACTATGCGTTTAGAACCTAAACGTGGCTCGAAGTGCACCATAGAAGTTGCTATCGTCGCCTACTCCTGAGTCGTTATCGGCGTAGATAACAGCAGGTGTGAAAGTAAAGAACTCGTTGACGCTCATTTTGTAGTAAGCCTCTACCAACAGCGGGTCTCGATTAATAGCAGGAGAAATACTACCGTAGACGCCTAGCTCGTTGCCATTACCGAGAAAGTCAGGCAGGGCAACACCACCCATATAAGAGTCTAAATCTCCACCGCCAATAGCCGGAGTGTAAGCATACTGACCTCCCACAATGAAACGGCCTAAGTCGAGACTCAATAAACCCGCGATGGTGTATTCAGGATCTCCAGGAGCATCTTGATCGCCATCGAGATAGGCTACTGCGGCATTAAAAACGCCGTCAGTTAGTAAATTGAGCTGGGCGATATAGCTGTAGTTGTTGAAGATCCCACCGTCAGGGGTATTGGTATTGTTGGTTGTTGTTGAATAGCCAGCATCGAGCACTAGGTTCCTAGAAAAAGCAATACTTGTGCCTACGCCCAAATCGCCGCCGCGATAAAGGTCGTAAAACTGGGGGCCAACTGAGTCAACGACACTGTTCCTGTCGAAAGGAAGAATGGTGCTGGTTACAAAATCGTCATTGAGGACGCTGTTAGCGGCGATGATAGCGCTGATGCGGTTGCCGATCGGAAAACTATAGTAAATATCGTCTAGACCTACGTTGTCTTCAAAACCGTTACGGCGGCTACTTTGGTCGTATAGTCCGGCCTCGGTGTTGGCCAAAGAACCCGCATCGTCGGATGCCTGCAATCGAATTCGCAGCCTGTCTTTACCCGTAAAGCTGGTGTCAAAGTTTAGACGTGCGCGATACTCAAAAGTAGCGTCTGCCTCAGGGCCACCTACAGTCGTATCTTCAGCCGTATTTGCAACTGAAGGCCCCTGGAGAGGAACACCGTCATTGACAGCGGTAGTATCACCGAAAGGGACTACTAAGTGAGCATCTAGCTGTCCACGAAGTTTTGTTGTGGTTGAAAACTGGTTAGCTTCTAGCTCAGCTACATCGGTTTGCAAGGCATCCACATCCCCTCGAACAGTCGCCAGTTCAGCGGCAAATTCTTCTTGCAACCGGCGAATCTCGTCTAGCTGGCTACCCGAACCAATCAGTTGAACCACCACATCCAGACAAGCATTGAGACCTGCGGCAAACTCATAGCGAGTCAGCGCTCGGTTGCCCCGATAAGTGCGGTCGGGATAGCCTTCCAAGCAGCCATATTCTTCTACCAAACGCTGAAGCGCAGTATAAGCCCAGTCTCCAGGCTGTACGTCGGAGAGTTCAGAGACGTTGGTTACTTGAGCGAGCCGAATCGGTTCGATGACAGCATCGTTAAATTGTGCAGATTCTTCGGCGGGAGCCTCCGTAGGAATCGCTTCTATCGCCCATGCATTACTAGACAAAGCTAGCGCTGTTCCTACCGCTGCTGGGGCAGCGATCGACAGCTTCCAAATTGTATTGCTCACTTAACTCTTCCTCACACGTTGTGGTCACAAAATAAAACCAATAGGACGATATCAGCCGAACCTGATGTGACCCTAATGGAATTCTGAAGTTTGCCTGAGGAAATGCTGAAGGTTACCTGATGAGAGCCTGAAAATTCATTCTGTTCCGGTCTGTTTTGGCCTCACGACCATCCATAACGCTTTCTCCATTTTTTGATCCGTTTTACTGTACTGTTCGGAACGTAGTCTGCACAGCCCACGGCTTGTTCAGTCATAACGGTGTCTGGATGGAGAGAACACCTAAGATAGGGATTGCCGTTAAAGTAATGACAACGAGGACATAGAACTTTGTGATGCGGTTGTAATCTAGATGAATGTTGTTTTCGTACCTCAATACAGGCGTAGATTGAAGCAATGACCGCTAAGAAGATGAGCTGAAAGTAAATTAGGGAAGTATGTAGAACCGGGATATTATCGGTTCCGCGCTGGCTCGGAGGAAGTCGGCTAGAGGGCTGTGTTGTGCTCGATTGTACTTCCATTTCTATCTCCTCCTGAACAAGATTGTTCTAAATAATCCGACATCGAGGCCACTGCGCTTTACCTGTGCTTTATTGGGATACAGTGAAACGTGATAACGCTTATCCAATGAGTTGAGCGACTTTTAGCGCAGATGTAATGGCCCCTTCGTGCAAACCATCGCCTAGATAGGCTCCGGCATGGTATGTGTTGTTCTCTCCATTTGTGGCTGCTATTTCATCTCTATATCGGAAAGATTCAGTCGTATATAACGGAGTATGGTGCTCTTGAGTGTGGACAATGCGATCCTTTGCAATGATTTCTTCTAGCTGAAAAGATAAAAAATAGTGCTGTGGCGAGGAGATACCGCAAAGCTGATTTAAGCATCCGTTGTATCCCCATTGGTGGTCTGCTTCGAAGAAGTCAAATTCTGTAGGCTGGCGAATGCCGTGATTGTCATACATAGATGTATCTGTATGAACTGTCGTGGTTATATGATTAGCTTTCCAATCTGAAAACCGTTTTATCTCTGCGTCGGTTGGGTCTGCTAGCAGGGCTATTACTTGGTCGGGGGGTGCGGCAAAGACAACTTTATCAAATTCTTGAACTTCACCTTGCGATCGCTCAATCTTGATAGTATTTTGACTTCTAGAGATACTGGCGATTTCTACGCCTAGCACAATTTCACCTTTAAACCGTTCCAGAATTTTTTCAATGTAAGTATAGACACCGCCTTCAACTCTAACCCACTCGACTGCTAGATAGTCTTTGAGCATCGGAATGGCTAGCTCTGCTGGAAAATCGTCAATCAGTTCAAACGGGATGGAGTAGCTGTACATTGTCAGCAACTTTAGCCAGAGGCTGCTTGTGGTATCGTCTTCTAAATAACGAGATATTGGCTGATTGTAAAAGTCCTCCATGTCAGAAAATCGCGTTTTTAGCCATAAGCCAGCGGAGCGGGCATGGATAGCGTTGAATCGCATATGTTCGATCAGGCGTTTGAAGCCTGTAAAATTTTTATCGGCTGCAACTTCCGACAAGAAGGGTGCGCCTTCTTTCAGAAATAAGGCTGAGCCGATATTAATCGGGACAAGTTCAACCTCTAGCTCCTTCATCAGCGCAGTAAAATTGTGAAATGCGGTGGGAAACTCAAGCGGCCCACTTTCCAAAATCTCATGACACATGACTTCATTACACTCAAATTGACTCGGTTTCACATTTTTGTTCAATGTCCGAATGTGTCCGCCTAGCATCGGTTGCCGCTCAAACACGGTGACATGATGTTCTTGCTTGTCGAGCCTATAAGCGGTAGCCATGCCAGCCGCTCCGCCCCCAATCACTGCAATTTTCATAGCCTAACTCCTAAGTTGTTGATATTATTTAGAGATTTTTAGAGATGCTTTAGAGGTTATTTAACGACGCCTAAAATTACGTCGCCAGACAGCCGTTGATACAGCAATGCTCCTGTCCAAATGGTGGGTGCGAAGCCTGGATAGCCAGATGAGGCATTGCAGAAGTAAAAGTGGTCGAGCGAGGTCTCATGGTTTAACCGGCCTAGTCCCATGTTTTTTGGCGTTAGGTTGGAGCCGTAGGAATTGCCTCTAGGACACCAGCAGTAGCGTTCATTGGTCGTAGGACTGCCTGTGACATGGAAGACCATGTGCTCTCGAAAATTGGGCACATAGTGTTTTTCTACAACGTCTAAAATAGAGTCGAAAATTTCTTTTTTTTCTGATAGTAGGCTTTGCGATCACGCGATCGCAATTTCTGAAAGTAGTCGTAATTAGCGACGGTAAGAAACTCAACAATTTGGCAGTCTTCGGGGCAATCTCCGCTAGCTTCTGTCAACAAAGTAGGCGTCGTCATTGCAAAGCTAGGGTTAGAAAAGTCGTTGTGCTCATACATTTGAGCAAACGCTTCATTCAGGCTTTGATGCCCTGTATGAGAGAGGTTCCACTTGCCAAATCCATAGTCTCGTAGGTCAAGGTCTTTGACGACACAGTAAGCCATGAAATTTGAGGGTGAATATTCATAGTTGAGCTTTCGGCGTACTTTTTTAGAGAATTTTTCTGGGCCAATCATCTTGGCAGCTTTTTGGGGGTCGATGTTGCAAATAACGCGATCGCCTATAAATTCGTGGGTTTGGTGAGTGGTTAAGTCCATCGCCTCCACGCCTGTGACCGTTTGATCGATGACTTTAAACTGGGTGACTTCATGGTTCAGCAGTATTTGCCCGCCATTAGACTCAATGACCTTTACGAGCGAGTTGATGACATGCTCAAAATGCTGGGTAGGGTAAAACGCACCTGCTTGATAACCTCTGAGCAAGGCTACCCAGGCGTAAAACGAAAGCTGATCGGGTGGGAGTAGAAAATCCAGCCACTGTAGCGCTAGCAGGGTCTGAGCAGCTTGAGGTAGCTTGAACTTATCGAACACATCTTGCAATGTGCTGTTGAGGTATTGGGCGGTGCCAAGGACTTCTTTAGCGTGGGTGAGCAGCTCCAGCGGCTTAACGGGAGGTGCTAATTTTTTAAGACCTGTTCCCGTGTTCTCAACCGTTTCGACGAATTGGCGAATGCGATGATGAAGACTCTCCTTTGAAGCATCGTCATCATCGGGAAATAGCTTAGAGAGTCGCCGAATAAGTTCTTCTGGACCTGAGGGGATGTCCAACTTATATCCGGGCATTCGCATGTGGTCGAAGCCGTTGGGGTCGTAACGCTCGAAGGTAACTTCCTGATCCAGTCCTAGCTTTTTAAGCACTCGATTGACCGTTTGCCCTTCGCCGCAGTCCCAAACATAGTGAAATTGGGCATTGAAGGTATATTTTTCAGCCAGCGTAAACGAATGGCCAAAGCCACCCGGATGCTCGTGAGCTTCGAGAACCTGTACCTTCTTTCCGCTGTTGGCCATCAGCGCCCCAAAAACTAAGGCTGACAAACCACTGCCAATGATCAAATAATCTGGTTTCATAAGATGGCTTCCTGAAGGATTTTATTAAAGAACTGATGTCTTTTCAGAGGTGATTTAATCTCTGAGAAGGCCAGAGCTTAGAGTGTTTTAACTACGTTGTTTAGTCGAGGTGTGAAACATACCCGTTTTATCAATTTTCGTGAGCTGTCATTAATCGAATATCAAATCATGAGTGGATGTTTGCTTAAAGTTTCGGGCTGTTCTCACTGTGCCTGCCTTTGCTCCTTGTATTTGGGAAAAAAGCAGGTGTTTTTGCTGCATACCGGGCGTATACTTCTCCAAAGTCTGCTAATGCTTCTCGCTCCTCCTGGCGGGCTAATCGAACATACATCCACACCAAGAAGGGAAACATCAAGAGCGTTAGAATAGTTGGCCATTGCAGTAAGAAGCCAACCATAATCAGCATAAAGCCGTCGTACTGTGGATGGCGCACTCGTGAATAGACTCCGGTGCTCGCTAGTTTGTTCTGCCGTTGAGCCTTGTAGAGCACTCTCCATGCGGCAGAAAGTAAAATAAAGCCGCCGAATATAAAGGCGCTGCTAAGTAAGTGAATAGGGTTGAAGTGAGGGTTTCCACCTAGTCCAAAAATTGTCCACCAGAGATGTCCGGCATCATGAGAAAGCGGATCTAAATTAGGATAGCGACTTTGCAACCATCCTGAAAGTAAATAAATCGTTAGAGGAACCCCATACATTTCAGTAAAGAGGGCTACAATGAAAGCCGAAAAAGCGGTAAACGATCGCCAATCTCGGGGATTGCTGGGCTTTGTAAAGCTAAAGGCGAAAATAATAAAAACTAGCGAGTTAATAACGACTAAGCCCCAAAGCCCGTAGGCAGAAACGCCGTTCATTTTTGTTCTCCTTTGGTGTGATTCTCATGCCCTTTATGGCCTTCGTGACCTCCATTGTTTCCATGACTCCCATGACCTCCATGCATAAACATATGTATAAAAGGACAGGCCAATAGCAGTAACCACGGCAAAACAGGAATGATATGAGCCGTATGTTCGGTAAACAGAAAGAACGCGGCAATTGCTAGGAACACGAATAGTGCGATTCCAGAGGGCGATCGCCACCCCCAGATTGTCTCAGAACTTCGAGCCATAGATTTCTCCTATATAAACAGAAATGCTGGGAACAACTATTTTCACTCTGGCTACTAAACTTCAATTTACTTCAGTTTAGAAGAAATATCTTAAAGACTCATACCAGTTTCGAGACTAATTGATACCTAAGCGGTATTAATTATCCAACTATCTCTTTTATGCAAGAACAGCTACCCAAAAACAGCGCCGATTGCACCTTCTCTTTGCGTGAAAAATGCAAAAAAGTATTAGTACTTAATCGCGTTCTTCACGTCGCCTCATTTATTCTGTTTACAGTTGAATGGTCGCGAACCATTGTGAAATTAGGATGAAATATTGGGGATCGGCTAATATTTCTTAACGACTTTGGGTGTTGTCCTAGTAAGCGTTAGCCCTATGCTCTGAGCATTTCACGATCTACTGCTAGACGCATAGCTGAGTTGCGTTAAGTTTTCTAGTTGAACATTAATAGGACACCATAGCAGCCTTTATGCTCAGAATACGTATGTAGATGGATTGACTTCAAGCGAGCTTGCCTCTTAGCAGTAATCGTCTTCAAAAAACTGGATAGCCTCTGCCGTGGCAAGCTGCTATCTGAGTCAGTATCAGCACTGTAGAGGAAACATGACGGTTGAACTCCGACAGCTTGAATACTTTATTGCCGTTGCAGAAGAGCTACATTTTCGACGTGCTGCGGAACATCTGCACATGGCCCAGCCTCATCTTAGCCGTCAGATTAGCCAGCTAGAGAAGACATTAGGGGTTGAATTATTGCATCGGACGACTCGGCGGATAGAACTTACCACCGCAGGGCAGGCATATTTATCAGAAGCAAAACGGATACTAGATCAAGTCCGGCAAGCAACCGCTATTGCAACTTTGGCGGCGCAAGGCAAGTTTGGTCACGTCAGAATTGGATTTGAGAGTTCTTCGGCTTACGATATTGTGCCCATGTCGATCAAGGCTATTAGAGAGAAAAAAACTGAGATAAGTGTGTCTGTTCACGAGATGGCTACCAGCGATCAGGTGATGGCAATCCAAGAGGGGCGGATTGAATTTGGATTTGGGGGATCACTGCGACTCCATGGACATGGCCTGACAGTGAAGACTGTTTTGGAAGAGTCTTTAGTGGCTGTTTTCCCCCAGGAGCATCCGTTGGCAAGCCAAGCTCAAATTGATTTGAGTACGCTGCGAGATGAGACTTTTGTTCTTTGTCCACGCCGATATCGGTGCGGGTTGTATGACCATATTATTGCGGTTTGTCATCAGGCTGGGTTTGCGCCCCGGCTAATGCAAGAAACTCAAGAAGTTCAGAGCATTTTAGGGTTTGTAGCAGCGGGCTTAGGGATCGCACTTTTACCATCTTCTGTACAGCATTTACGTCGTTCACATATTATTTACCGTACTTTTGATCCCCCTTTAGCAAAGCTAACCTTGTCTATGGCATGGCGTTCTAAAAATGCTCCGCCCATACAACCTGCCTTTCTAAGCGTAGTGCAGCAGGCTGCCTGCCAGATTTCAAAAGAGAAAACAGACCTACTAAATTGCTTAGTGCTACCTGAGAAGCTGGCTGCTAGTTAAAGATACAGATCTCAGCTCTCAGTAAGATTCATCACTTCTTATGAAACATGCTCTCTTGCGACCTTGCACTCTTAAGCTCAGTTCACATCACCTTTTTTGAGGGACTAGAAAGTTTGTTACAGCAAGCGGCACTTGTTTTAAAGCTTTGCCTTGAGGCGATCGCTATTCTGATCATTGCGATCGCCGCGTTTCAGAAGGTGATTGAACTCTTTAAAAAAATGGAGCTGGTTAAGCATCGCCAGAATTGGGAACATACCCGTCTAGATTTAGGTCTTTCCCTAGCGCTTTCCTTAGAGTTTTTGCTAGCGTCTGATATCGTGGGCACTGCAATATCCCCTAGCTGGGATGCCATTCTACAGCTAGTCGTGATCACAGGTATTAGAACTTTTCTAAACTTCTTTTTACAGCAAGAGCTAGCTCAACTAAAAAAGAGAGATGAGTAGCTGCTGATCGGCTCATAACGCTGACAGCCAAATTGTGTGGCACAAGCTCGAATAGCTTGTATATCTTTTTATTAAGAAAATTCGACGATTTCATCTGAGTTTCATAATTGCTGGTCAGAGTTGTAGTAAATGGAATGGAGATACCTAGATCCTATCGAGAAAGTTCTTGAAAGGGTCTCTGCATGAGCATTTTAGTGAGCTAGTATTTGTCGATATTATGCGCTGCTGGATAATCAACAATCACTGGACTACTTATTCATACCATTTAGGTATCAATCAATCGCGACATCGGTACGAGTCCTTTAACCAAGCCCTTTTAGGATATTAAAAGCGGCAGTGATTCAGGCTAATCAAGGGAGGAAGCTCAATGCTTAATGTTTACTCCAGAGCGATGCAAAAAAGTATCTAAATCACGACGTTCCTAGTAAAGAATTCGGATGCAATGCCGTTACGTCAACCACACTTCTCAATTCCAGATTATCCGGATTGAAAAGACTACAAGCCCCTTGCTTGAAAGAACTGTGTTCCCATATGCAAAAGTCCTCTTTGAGGCTGAGCTAGGTGACTATTTAGAAGTTCACACGGGTAATCCGGTTAGTTCAATTTTATCAGATAACATTCCATGCCATCGATTGGCTGATGGAGCCGATCATTCGTTTTTCTAACGCCTCAATTAAAAACAACATTACTGAGTTTTGGTTATGCAGCATCAACATAGTCAGGGAAAAGCCTCTCACCATCGTCATTCTCAATCAGAACACAGCGAACACGGCGGACATAGCGGCGGCGGGCATGATAAACATGCGGGACATAGCCCCGCAATGTTCAAAAATCGATTCTTCGTTTGCTTAGTTCTGTCAATTCCCATCCTTTATTTTTCTCTTCCGTTTCAGACGTGGTTTAGCTATCAGGCGATTCAATTTCCCGGCTCAACCTGGGTAAATCCGATCCTGTCTATCGTGGTTTACTTTTATGGCGGTTGGGTCTTTATTCAAGGTGCTTGGCGGGAAATGAAAGGGAAAGTGGGCATGATGACCCTCATTTCTTTAGCCATTACCGTTGCTTTTGTTTATAGTTTGGCAGTCACGCTGGGCTTAGAAGGCGAACCCTTCTTTTGGGAATTGGTTACCTTAATTGATGTAATGCTACTGGGCCATTGGATTGAAATGGCATCCGTTCAGGGCGCTAGCCGCGCTTTAGAACAACTGGCTAAGCTGATGCCCTCTACGGCGCATCGGCTGGTCAACGAGCAAATTGAAGATGTTTCTTTAAATGAGCTTCGAGAAGGCGATTTGATTTTAATTCGCCCTGGGGAACAGGTTCCTATTGACGGAATGATTGTCGAAGGTAAGTCAACTGCCAACGAAGCTTTCCTCACAGGAGAATCTCGCCCGGTTTCTAAACACGAAGGAGACGAAGTTGTTACCGGTGCTGTCAACGGTGAGGGCGCTCTAAAAGCCCGTGTGACTCGAACGGGAGATCAGACTACGCTCAGTCAAATCATGCGTTTGGTTGAAGACGCACAGAATTCTAGGAGTAAGTATCAGGTTTTAGCTGACAAGGCTGCTTATTGGTTGACTTTAACTGCTATCGGCGTTGGGACGTTGACCTTTATCGTTTGGATTTCACTGAGCGATTTGGTGTTTGCAATCAATCGTACGGTTACCGTGTTGGTGATTGCCTGCCCTCATGCGCTTGGACTAGCGATTCCCTTGGTGATTGTAAATGGTACTGCGATCGCGGCTAAAAATGGCATTCTCGTCCGCAATCGAGAAGCCTTTGAAAGAGCTAAAACAATTAAATATGCTGCTTTTGACAAAACAGGTACATTGACGGAGGGCCGGTTTGGGGTGCAGCGAATTTATACAGAAGGCTTAAGCGACCAACATGCCTTGGCAATCGCCACCGCTTTAGAATCTCTTTCCGAGCATCCCCTGGCGAAAGCCATCGTAGAAACTGCCCAACAGCAGCGGGTACAGCCTGCTACTGCCAAAGACTTCAAGGCAGTTCCCGGTAGGGGCGTAGAAGGAATTATCAATGGTAAAACCTACCGAGTAGGCCGACCAGAGTGGCCAAAAGAGTTGGGACTTGACTTTTCGCCAGAGCTTGAACAAGGTCTAGCAACCGCAGAGTCGAGAGGCGAAAGCGTCATTGCCTTGATGGATGAAGAAAAAACCCTGGCCTTGTTTGCCTTAGCAGATCAGGTTCGTGAGAGTGCTAGACAAGTGGTTCGCAGCCTGGAGGAGATTGGCGTTCAGGTGGTGATGATTACAGGCGATGCTAAGGCGGTCGCCGAAGCTGTAGCTAGTGACTTGGGCATTACTCGCTATTATGCTCGGGTGTTGCCCCAGGACAAAGTGCGAATTGTAAAAGAACTCAAGGCTGAAGGCGGCACAGCCTTTACCGGCGATGGCATCAATGATGCGCCTGCGCTATTAGAAGCTGACTTGGGACTTGCCATTGGTGCGGGCACAAATGTAGCCATCGAATCTGCGGATTTAGTGTTGGTTAAAAACGATCCGCTTGATGTCGGTCGTGCCATAAAGCTGGGTAAGGCAACCAACAATAAAATGATGCAGAATTTGTTTTGGGCAACCGGATACAACGTGATCGCTGTCCCCTTGGCTGCTGGTATTGCTTATCCGCTGGGTTTTGTACTGTCTCCTGCGGTAGGCGCGATATTTATGATCCTTTCTACCGTGATTGTTTCTTTTAATGCCGTTACTCTGCGTCGAGTGAAGCTGGATTAAATGGCAAAGGACAAGGCTGTTGTCACCTGCCGAGGTGCATGAATGTAGCAAAACTTGTGGAACAAAAAAATAGTGATGGAACAAAAAAATAGTGAGTACGAGTCGGGCAGCTTATCTTTTTTAGGTGCGATCGCGATGGGCACAGGCGTCATGATTGGCGCAGGCATCTTTGCGCTGACCGGGCAAGTGGCAGAACTCGCCGGGGCGCTGTTTCCTTTAGCTTTTCTGGTCGCCGCCGTTATTAGTGGGTTTAGCGCTTACTCTTACATCAAAATGTCCAACGCCTATCCATCAGCGGGCGGCATTGCCATGTATTTGAATAAGGCTTACGGGCGCACGTCCATGACAGGGGCTTGCGCCCTACTTATGGCGCTCTCAATGATTATCAGTGAGAGCTTAGTCGCACGGACTTTCGGCACGTATACGCTTCAGCTTTTCAATGTAGGTGAAAATAGCGTTTGGGTGCCCGTGCTGGCCGTCGGATTAGTCGCAGTTGCTTTTCTAGTCAATATTTCAGGAAATAAAGTAATCGGGCCGCTCTCTCAGGTGACTGCGTTTCTAAAAATTGGCGGCATTATCGTTTTTTCAGTGATCGCCCTTTGGGCGGCGAGCTTCTCTTTTGAACCTAGTCTTAGTGCGAGTGCTAATGCGAGTAGTTTACCAGGAAGCGGATTTTTGGCAGGTGTGGCGATCGCAATCCTAGCCTATAAGGGGTTCACCACCATTACCAACAGTGGTGGCGAGGTCAAAAATCCGAATAAAAATGTTGGTCGAGCTATTATTGTATCTTTGTTGATTTGCGCCGTAGTGTACTTACTGGTTGCTTTTGCCGTCGCAGCCAACCTGCCGCTAGATCGAATTATCGAAGCAAAAGACTTTGCTTTGGCTGAGGCGGCTCGGCCTGCAATGGGTCAATATGGCGTTTGGTTTACGGTGGCGATCGCCATTATTGCCACGGCCTCTGGCATCATCGCCAGTGTCTTCGCAGTATCGAGAATGCTTGCCACGTTGACTGATATGGAACTCATTCCGCACCGACACTTCGGTTTGCCAAGAGGTGTTCAGACGCATACATTGGTCTATGCCGTCGTTTTGGCTGCAACCTTAGCCGCCTTTTTCGATCTCAGTCGAATTGCCTCGCTCGGCGCTATTTTCTACCTAATTGTGGACATTGCTATTCACTGGGGCATTTTTCGCAATCTTCGAGAAGACATTAATGCGAACGGTGCAATCCTGTTGACGGCTGCTGCCTTAGATATTATTGTTTTGGGCGCTTTCCTGATATTGAAAGGAACTTCTGACCCTACCATTTTGGTAATTGCAGGTTTGGGTTTGATGTTTACTTTTCTAGGCGAGCGGTTCTTCCTCAAGAAGGTATAGAAAGGCAAAGCGCAGAATTTGTTTTGGGCAACAGGAACATGCTGGCATTGCCTATCCGTTTAAATTAATCTGTAGATAAAATATGGCGATGATTCAGCTTTACGAACATCTAGCACCTAAAAAAAGGAACATACAATGAAACATGACCCCTCAGAGAAAGATAATTCCTTTATGGTTTCTCCTGGCAAAAAAACTGTCCTAAAACAGTATGACCCAACCTACAAATACCCTTTTACCCACAAGGCTGAAGCTCGACATGAGTTGAAAACACACATCAATAACCTAGCAAAGCACCAAGCGGTTCTGTATGCTCAAAATACCTTTTCCGTGCTCATTATTTTTCAGGCGATGGATGCTGCGGGCAAAGACAGTACGATTAAATACGTGATGTCGGGGGTCAATCCACAGGGCTGTCAGGTATTTAGCTTCGGAGTCCCCTCTGCTGAAGAGCTGGATCATGACTATCTTTGGCGATATGAAAAGGCATTGCCAGAGCGAGGGAGGATTGGCATTTTCAACCGCTCATATTATGAAGAGCTGCTGGTCGTTCGCGTCCATCCAGAATTATTAGATAGGCAACAGCTACCTCGGTCGGCTAAGTCCAAAACGATCTGGAAAGACCGCTTCGAAGAGATTAATAATTTTGAACAGTATCTTTCTCGAAATGGCGTTGTTGTTTTAAAGTTTTTCCTAAATGTCTCTAAAGCAGAGCAAAAGAAACGATTTCTAGATCGTATTAATAGACCTGAAAAAAATTGGAAATTCTCTGCTAACGATCTCAATGAGCGAGACTATTGGGACAAATATATGGAAGCCTACGAGGATGTCTTTAATCATACCAGCACTGAGTCGGCACCTTGGTATATCGTCCCAGCCGACCACAAATGGTACACGCGCCTTGTGATTGCTGACATAATTTGCGAAAAACTAAGCTCGCTCAAGCTCGCTTATCCAAAGGTTAGCAAGGAACATAAAGCTCATCTTTCTCAGGCAAAAGAAAAACTTGAAAGCGATACCTAGATTTTTGAAATAGGAGGAAAAAAAGATATGTTGAAGATACTTCTTAACCCGTGCCGAGTAGATAAGAATTTACCTGCACCTTCACCCAGAACCCTTAAAAAATGACGCTTAATCCTAAAATTATGCGAGCCGTAGAAAACCTGAACTATCGGGTTACCGTTGGCGATGTCGCTGCTTATGCTGGTTTGGAAGTTAATTTGGCACAGCGGGGCTTACTCGCCCTTGCGTCCGAAGCGAACGGTCATTTGCAAGTGTCTGAAGCGGGTGAAATTGCCTATCTTCTCCCGCCAAATTTCCGAAATATTTTACGCAACAACTCTCTCCGGCTGCGTTTGAAAGAATTAGGCGCTAAGGTCTGGCAGGTTTTGTTTTACGTAATCCGAATTTCTTTTGGTATTTTTTTAATCCTGTCTATTGTTCTCATTTTTGTTGCGATCGCTATAATTTTGATTGCTATGAGTAAAAACCGTGGGAGCAATTCAAATAATCGCAGGCACGGAGGTAGCCTCCCCCTGTTCTTTCCTCATTTCGGATTTGGCCCCAACCTATTTTGGTTTTTTAGCTTGAATCACCATAGACAGGCGCGACAACGTTCGGTTCGGTATCGTCAGCAGCAGGATGACGGGCAACTTAACTTTTTTGAGGCGGTTTTCTCATTTTTGTTTGGAGAGGGTAATCCCAATGCCAGCCTGGAGGAACGGCGTTGGCAAACCATTGGTAGCCTGATTTATAACCAAGGCGGCGCAGTCATTACAGAACAAATTGCGCCCTATCTTGATATCTCTAAAACTCAAGAAATTGATGAAGATAATATGCTACCTATCCTTCTCCGTTTTGATGGCTATCCGGAGGTCAGTTCTATAGGAGATATTGTCTATCGTTTCCCTACTTTGCAAAAGACAGCAACCACCCAGTGGCAAAAAGCTGTGCCTGATTACTTACAAGAATTTTTCTGGCGCTTTAGTCGAGTTAAGCCAGAACAGCTCTTACTGGTCGCCGGTCTTGGTTTTCTTAATCTTATTGGGGCTGTAGTTCTCAGAGTACTTTTGAGCGATGGCACCATTGCGCTTCAACTGGGTGGATGGGTGGCCTTTGCGCAATCGATCTTTTGGCTCCTCTTAGGATATGGCATTGCTTTTCTGGGTGTTCCTTCGGTTCGATATTTCTGGATTCAAGGCCGTAACCGTCAAATTAAACGACGAAATCAAAAGCGCAAAGAATATGCGATCGCGCTAACTCAAGCCGATGCTGAGTTACGCAATAAAATAAAGTTTGCTCAGACATTCGCGAGTCAATCTATTCTTAGTCCAGAAGACTTAGCCTATACGACTGAAAAAGAAATATTAGAACAAGAAATTGAGCATCTAGATAGACCTGAGCGTAACGATCAGCCTTTTCTCTCCTAATCACAATCGTTGATCATAAAACTACCTACAACAGACAATCCAAAATGCCTTTTTCCAAGCGACAGCCCCAATTAAAACCAGAAAAAGCAGGAATTCAAATGATTGCAGCTATCTCTCAAAATCAGCAAGGCCCTCTCGCCGACACAGCCTTGCATCGGATAAACGCCTATTGGCGAGCGGCTAATTACCTATCAGTGGGGCAAATTTATTTGCATGATAATCCCCTATTGAAAGAACCCCTAAAACTAGAGCATGTCAAGCCTCGGCTGCTTGGTCACTGGGGAACTACGCCAGGGCTTAATTTTGTATACGTTCATCTCAATCGTGTGATTAAAGCCCATGACTTAAATGCAATCTATATCGCAGGCCCAGGTCATGGTGGCCCTGGCTTAGTCGCCAACACCTATTTAGAAGGAACCTACAGCGAATACTATCCCAATATCTCTCAAGATGAAGAGGGGCTGAAAAAGCTGTTTCAGCAGTTCTCTTTCCCAGGGGGAATTCCCAGCCATGTCGCCCCTGAAACGCCGGGTTCTATTCACGAAGGGGGTGAGCTTGGATATTCACTCTCTCATGCTTATGGGGCTGCTTTTGACAACCCCGATTTGATAGTTACCTGTGTCGTTGGTGATGGAGAAGCCGAGACAGGGCCATTGGCTACAGCTTGGCACTCCAACAAGTTTCTCAATCCTGCTACAGATGGTGCGGTGTTACCTATTCTCCACTTAAATGGCTATAAAATTGCTAATCCTACAGTGTTAGCTCGAATTGGGAATAAGGAATTGGAAAGCTTGTTTATCGGTTATGGATATAAGCCCTATTTTGTGGAGGGTTCTGATCCTGACGTGATGCATCAGAAAATGGCGACAACCCTGGATACAATCATTGCTGAAATTAAGCAAATTCAACACCAAGCTCGCAGCACCGGTATTTCTCCACGTCCTCAGTGGCCGATGATTATTCTGAAAACACCGAAGGGCTGGACGGGGCCGAAGGAAGTTGATGGCAAGAAAACTGAGGGTTCTTGGCGATCGCACCAAGTTCCTCTGTCTGAAATGGCTGCTAAACCAGAGCATGTCAAGCTACTGGAAGATTGGATGAAAAGCTATCGACCAGAAGAGCTTTTTGATAAAAACGGCACCTTGATGCCCGAACTAATAGAACTGGCTCCTCAGGGCGAACGGCGGATGGGAGCGAACCCTCATACCAATGGTGGTATCTTGCTCAAAGACTTAAAAATGCCTGACTTTCGTGATTTTGCCGTTGAGGTTCCCAGTCCTGGAACAGTTACCGCAGAAGCTACTCGGGTGATGGGTTTGCTGCTACGAGATGTTATGAAGGCAAACTTAGAGCGCAAAAACTTTAGAGTCTTTGGCCCAGATGAAACTGCCTCAAACCGCTTGAGTGCTTTATTTGAAGTAACAGAGCGGGCCTGGAAAGCCGAGACAACCCCTGAAGATGACCATTTAGCGGCGGACGGGCGGGTGATGGAAATTCTTAGCGAGCATACCTGTCAGGGATGGCTAGAAGGCTATCTCCTGACGGGTCGTCATGGGTTTTTCTCTTGTTACGAAGCCTTTATCCATATTGTTGACTCAATGGTGAACCAGCACGCTAAGTGGCTTAAAACGACGAGCAAAGAAATTATCTGGCGGCGGCCTATTGCTTCCTTGAACTATCTGCTAACGTCCCACGTTTGGCGACAAGACCACAATGGATTTTCTCACCAAGATCCTGGTTTCATCGATCATGTTGTCAATAAAAAGGCAGATGTTATTCGGGTGTACCTGCCCCCTGATGCCAATACCTTGCTATCGGTCACTGACCATTGTTTGCGCAGCCGAAACTATGTCAATGTCATTGTGGCTGGAAAGCAGCCTGAATTACAGTATCTAGATATGGATGCGGCTATCAAACACTGTACCGCTGGTATTGGAATTTGGAAATGGGCTAGCAATGACCTCGACTGCGAGCCTGATGTGGTCATGGCCTGTGCGGGAGATGTCCCGACGCTAGAAACGTTGGCGGCTGTAGCAATGCTTCGCGAATACTTTCCCGATCTAAAAATTCGTGTTGTCAACATTGTTGACTTAATGAAACTTCAGCCAGCGGAAGAACATCCCCACGGGTTATCTAACAAAGACTTTGATACGATCTTTACTACTGACAAACCCATTATCTTTGCCTACCACGGTTATCCCTGGCTGATTCACCGTTTTACCTACCGCCGAACGAACCATCAAAATCTTCATGTCCGAGGATACAAAGAAGAAGGTACAACGACCACACCGTTCGATATGGTTGTGCGCAATGATTTAGACCGCTTTCACCTAGTTGGGGATGTTATTGATCGAGTACCCCAACTGGGTTCTAGAGGGGCTTACGCCAAACAAATTGTCCGTGACAAGCTTATTGAACATAAGCTATACATCACCAAATACGGTCAGGATATGCCCGAAATCTCTCAGTGGATATGGCCGCTATAATTCTTTTCCTCCCGCACGCCATCTTATTTTAGGGTGGTGTGCGGGTGGGATTACGTTGCGTAACCGAGTAGGACTCTAAGACATGGCCAACATTCTCGTTTTTAATGCCGGTTCTAGCAGCCAAAAGAGCTGTTTGTATATCCTAGATGCAGAAGCGCAAGGCACGGCACAGCAACCTTCTTTCCAGCCTCCCGATCCGGTTTGGGAAGCCCAAATTGACTGGATATCTCCATCGGATAAAGCAGGCAACAAGCAAGAGAACGCAGCCCGACTGAGCATTCATACCCACACGGGCGAGTCTCTTGTCAAAACTATCGCCTCTCCTTCGCGTTTAGAAACGCTCTCGTACTTACTGAGTTGTTTGTATGAGGGGCCAACTCAAGCGATCGCAAGTCTTAAAGAGATCGACATCGTGGGACATCGGGTAGTACATGGCGGCCAAGACTATCAGCAAAGTGTGTTCATTACCCCAGCGGTGAAGGCCACTATCGACCGGCTGAGTCCCCTTGCCCCCAAACACAATCCCGCCAACCTTGAGGGTATTGAGCTGATGGAGTCGTTATTGAACAATGTGCCGCAAGTTGCCGTGTTCGATACTGCATTTCACGCTCAGATGCCAGACGTTGCCGCTACTTATCCTGGGCCTTACGACTGGAAAGCTCAAGGTATTCGCCGCTACGGATTTCACGGTATTAGCCACCGCTACTGCACTCAGCGAGCGGCGCAAATTCTGGGGCGCTCCGTTGATGATCTGAAACTCATTGTTTGTCATCTGGGCAACGGTGGCTCGCTGGCGGCGGTCAAGAATGGCAAGAGCATTGATACTACAATGGGTTTTACGCCACTAGAAGGGTTGATGATGGGCACTCGCTGCGGCTCTGTCGATCCAGGTATTTTGATTCATCTGATGCGTCAGGGCAAGTCAGCAGATGAGATCGATCAGATACTGAATAGGGCGTCGGGATTAAAAGGAATTTCGGGGATTTCTCACGACATGAGAGAGATTGAATCAGCGATTTCTCAGGGAAACGAACGGGCCGAGCTAGCACAAGCGCTGTACATTCACCGCTTAAAAGCCTGCATTGGAGCGATGCTCATGAGTTTAGGCGGTGTGGATGCGATTGTATTTACCGCTGGGATTGGAGAACATTCGTCTCGCATTCGATCTGCGGCCTGTGAGGGCATGGCGTTCTTAGGTGTAGCGATAGACTCGAACGCAAATGAAGGCAATCCGGTTGATACAGATATTGCTACAGATGCGTCGGCTGTGCGGGTGCTAGTGATCAGAACTCAGGAGGATTGGGCGATCGCTCAGTCCTGCGGGCAGCTATTGGATGAAGAATAACCAACGCTGATTTAGTCGAAACAAGCTTCACAGGCTTAAGAGATAGAAGAAATAAGCCTTCAGAAAGACAGCTATTTCATCTTAGTTTCACCTTTAATTTGTATAAAAAGATTATGTTCTTGGCGGAACTGGAGCGAGTTTGAATTTTATTTCTTACGCTTGGCGCTTTATCCAAGAGACTTTAGAACCCACAAAAGGCGATCGCTAGTTTGAATTTTATTTCTTACGCTTGGCGCTTTATCCAAGAGACTTTAGAACCCACAAAAGGCGATCGCTATGAATTTTGACTATGACCTGTTCGTAATCGGGGCAGGGCCAGGGGGAACAGCCGCCGCCGAACGAGCGGCAACGCAAGGGGCACGAGTAGCGATCGCAGAACGTGATCGCGTCGGTGGAAACTGCGTGATTCATGGCTGTGTGCCTGAAAAAATGATGACTTACGCAGCTAGGTTCTCTGACCTACTGAAAAATGCTGACGAGTATGGATGGAACAAGGTTTCACAGCAGTTTGACTGGTCGGAGTTTATGCGATCGCGCGACAAGAATATAGACCATTTAAGTCAAGTGCATAAAGATCATCTTAAAGAAGCAGGCGTCGAATTAATTAAGGGGGAGGCCGCTTTTTTAGATCCGCATACGATTCAAGTTGGCGATCGCAAAGTCTCAGCAGATAAGATTCTAATTGCCGTCGGTGCTAGCAGCGTAGTTCCAGAAATAACAGGGATTGAATATGCGATTACGATGCGAGATTTGTTAGATCTTGAGCAGCCGCCAAAACATCTCGCAATTATAGGCAGTAACCACATTGCGACTAAGTTTGCAGGTATTCTCAACGAACTAACTTGTAAGGTGACGCAGGTTGCGCAGGAAGAATATGTCTTACCTGATTGCGACCAGGATCTTCGCATAGCCGTACAGTCTGGAATGACTCAACAGGGGATTAGAGTTCTTTGCAACACCCAAGTCGAAAGTATCGAAAAGGTGCAAAATGGCTTAAACCTCACGTTAGTTAGAGATACAAAAGACACAATATCAGTAGATACTGTTGCATACGTGACCGAACGTACTGCCAACGTCGATACTTTGAACTTAAAAGCAGCCGGGGTGGAAGTGCAACAAGGCATGATCGCGGTCGATGACAATAACCGCACGTCTCAGCCGCATATTTTTGCCATTGGTGACTGTACGCACCACTTGCAATGGACGCCAGTTGCGATCGCCCAGGGCCGCGCTTTTGCAGACACCGAATTCGGCGGTAACCCTACAACCGTCAGCTACGGAGGAATTCCCTACGCAGTTTCTACTAAACCGGAAGCGGCAACCATCGGCCTGACAGAGGCACAGGCTAGAGAGCAACTAGGCGATTCAGTGCTCACCTATCGAAAATCGTTTCAGCCGCTTTTTAACCTAATTGGAGAGTCAGAAGAAGAAGCCATGCTTAAGCTGGTGGTAGATAAAAATACCAACCGCGTTCTGGGTGCTCATATGGTCGGTGAGAGCGCGGCTGAAGTCATTCAGATGCTTGCTCCTGCGTTGAAAGCGGGCGTTATGAAGCAGCACTTTGATAATTCACTAGGAATTCATCCCTCTGTTAGCGAAGAGTTTTTTACCCTCCGGTAGCGGCAGCTCTATTTTTTATTGTTTTTGTTGTTCAAATCTCTCGCTCAGCGGGAGCAATATCGTGCCATTTGTGTTCCATATATTCCGAAAAAGATAGCACAATTGCATTCCATTGCTCTCGCCTGACGACATATTCATCTGCACCCGCTTCAACATCAACGACGGTCTTTAGGTCATTCTCCTCAAACATCTCAATGGCCTTAAAATATCGGCGTCGCCATGCCTGTTTCTCCGAGAGCTGAGAAGCCGGTACTTTGCCTAAAAATGATTCAGATAGCTGAGTCAACATATCCAACCCACCACTTTCTAGTTCAGCGACTGCCGCTGATTCGATTAGCGCCTTATACGCCTCTTGATGCAGGGCGCTCTTTATCAAGGTCGCTAAATCCAGAGAAATTAATGACATCCGAGCGAGCGCATAGCGCGGATCTCCGAAATGGAAATAGTGGAGAACAGGGTAAGCGTGATGAGTTTCCAACAAAAACAGCAGTTCTCTCGCGATATCAGAAATTTCTTGCGTAGCAGGCTCAAACTGGCCATAGCCCTTGAGTCGAACTAACAAGCTCGCTGCATCTACCTCTCCTGCCGACCGATGATATAGGCTAAGTGCAAATGTATTTCGCCGGGTTAGAGAACTATAAACGGATAGCAAGTAGCTCAGTGACGCCGTAATAATGGAAAATCCAACAGCCGCTTCTAAAACAGTGACTAACCGCCAAAAGCCTGTTTTAGCAACCAAGTCGCCGACACCCAACGTCGTTAATGTAAATCCGCTGTAGTAAAAGGCTGTGGCGAAATCAGTGGGCGTTTTGCCCTGGCTAGCTTGAATGCCCTGACCCAATGCAGGCCAAAATAAAAGAGCAAAGCCCAGGGCGAAGGTGCAAACCCAAATAACCGCAATTAGAACTACGAGTATAGGCCCGCAGTAAGACAAAATATTTTTACTGTTCGTTGGCAACCATCGAGATATCTGACGAAACAGTTCCCAGGTTACCTTGCTAAGCTGTAAGCTGATAACGCTTTTGCCCGTACGGGGATAGAAAACTGTTAAAAAAACATCCACCGAGGCGAGCAAGATGAGGCCAATACCTACAGCTTGCGAAAAAAGCGGCCAGAAAGCTTGAGATTGCACAGAAGAACACTACATGGGTTGAACAGTTTCAAAGCCAGCTTTATTCCAGGCGGCCATACCACCTAATACATTAAAAACATTCTCTCGCCCCTGACGTTTGAGCAAGCTCGCGGCCACCGATGCCCGATATCCGCTGCCGCACATGATGGCGATAGGGCGATTCTTAGGCACTTCATCTATCCGCTTTGGTAGCGTAGCGCCTGTAATGTGCGTTGCCGATTCGATATGCCCTGAGTTCCATTCACCCACTTGACGAACATCTAGCACGAACAAATTACTGTTGCGCTGAAGCTGTTCTTTAAGAATGTAAATATCCCATAGGGGCATCAGCGTAATCTCTTCAGCCGCTGTACGCCATGCTTTCATGCCGCCTGCCAGCCAACCCTTCGGCAACTCGTAGCCGATGCGCAGTAATTGCCAGCACACTTCCCATAGATCTTGAGATCGCTCTAGCACCAAAATCAATGGCGCATCTGGCGGTAGAACAGATCCGGCCCAAGTTGCAAAGGATGAGCCTAAGCCCACATTAATCGCGCCCGGAATATGACTGGAAAATGCTTCTGGCGACCGGCAGTCTAAGACAATTGCACCCTCTTTACGCAACTGTTTAAACCGACTCACTTGCAGCGGCGGCGGGTCAGAGAGTACTCCTAATAGCGGTGGCCCCTGACGGTTAGCCTGACGCATTCGAGGCCAATATGAAGGCACAGCAGGTAGCTCAGAAAGATCGAGGCACTGCTTGGAGAACTCGTCTTGCGAGGTTAAGTTAGCCAGCATTTTGTTCATGCGGCGCTCGTAGCCAATGGTGGTTGACAGACGGCTGCCAATGTTCCCGCCACAGAGCGAACCGGCTACGTGAGTAGGATAAACCTGAACGTGGTCAGGCAACGTGAGAATCCTCTCTTGAAGCGTGTGGCAAAGCTCTTTGGCATGTTGTTGAACGTCTTCTTCAGACCCGAGCAAGTCGGGGCGACCGACATCATCAACGAGTAAGGCACCCCCCGATAAGAACAAAGCCGGTTCTTCCCCTCTGGCCCTGTCGGTGACTAGAAAACTCATGTGCTCGGGGGTGTGTCCGGGCGTCTGCATCGCCTCGAAGACGATTTCGCCCATTTCAAGGCGATCGCCATTTGCCATTGCTCTCACCGAGTAGTCCAAATTGGCGCGAGCACTTCCCAAAAGCTGTATGTTTCCCCGCTCGGGTAGCTCACAAATCCCCGTCATATAGTCGTTGTGCTGATGGGTATCGGCAGCGTACTTGATCTGCATTCCCTGACTCAGCGCCGTCTCGAAATACTGATCGACATCTCGCCGAACGTCTAAAACTAGCGCCTCGCCAGTCTCTTCAGAGCCGACAAAGTACGAAGCGTGGCCTAAACTTTCTAGATAGAACTGTTTAAAGAACATAATGACTTAGGTAGAGTAGCAGCACTGGCATTTAAATGACTAAGCGTAATGGAGCCAGTGTTTAAGCGTCACTGTGCTCATTGATATAGCTCACAAAAAACTTTTTCATTTCGGGATGTGCATCGCAGTCAAAGCCGGACATTTTGCCTTTGTCCAAAGCTTCTTCAGCGCTTTTATTGTTTTTCACAGCGTCGTACATCAGCGCCATCGCACCGGAGCGAAGTCCGCTTTTGCAATGAGCTAATACGGGTTTGGGCAGTTGTTCTATCTGTTCCAAAATTTCATTAGCGAGCGCTTCATCCATCTCGCTTGGCTTAACCGGAATGTTGGCGTAGGTCAGACCGGCTGATGCTACCTGCTGGGACTCTTGGGCGATCGCGCCTTCTTCCCCAGCCGCCCGCAGGTTGAGTACTGATTTGAACCCAGCCGCTTTCGCCTGCTCAAACTGTTCGGCAGAAGGTTGATTAGTGGCAATTGAAATGTCTTGATTGATTTCTTTGACGTTTTCCATATTTATTGTCTTCAAGTAGATTGGATAGAAAGAACAGAACGCTTACAGAACATTTATCCAAAAGTCCGCCACAATTTTTTGGCCATCTTGGTCAAACTCTCCCCAAAGTTTGTAGTTACCAGACTCGGGAAAGCGAGTCGTAAAACTGACTTTGCCCGCAGTACCTGTAGAACTAGGATGGAGATGAATGTAGCTATTGCGATCAAGCGTAGGCGGCTGCTGAGTAGATTGTTTCATAATGACCAAGTGGCCCATCGCATCTAGGTAAGGCCGAAGATCTTTAACCGGCTCATCGCTGCCGGACTGCTTTAGTTCAAACTGGAGGGTCGTTTCTTCACCTGCTTTAACCTCAGAGGTATCTTTAGAACCCGCCTTGTCTTTGTTTACATGCAGTAATACTTTAGTCTCGTTGATCACCGTATCGCGAAGAGTCGTATTTATAGAGACTTCAGGAGCCGGTGAACCTTGCATAGTTTGTGTGAGTACTGACACATTCTCAGGTTGACCAACGGGCTGGTAGTCGCTAAAAAGCGTGTAGTCTCCCGAAAAAGGAAAGTTTGCATTCACTTTGAAGCGGCCCTGGCCCACAAAGCTGGGATGAATATGGTCAAAAAACTGAAGATCGTTGCTAATAATCACCAGATGCATGAGCACTTCTTTGATGTCGTTAAATTTTTCAATCGGTCTCCCCTGATTATCTGCAATTACAATCGTGACGGGCGTGAGATTATCTGCCGTTTTGATATCAGATACATCAATGCTTGCCTGTGCTGTACTGACTGGCTGAGGTGTATTCGTTTTTCTCATTTTGAAACATTCTGTATACGGTTGAAGGTCTATGACCAAAGTGCTATTCGGAGACCCACTTGCCATCGCGCATTTGCAACTCAATACGCTGTGGTTCAAGCGCGATTTCTCTCTCGGTCAGCTTTGCCGTATCTGAAGTAGCGGCAGAGAATAGTAGGAAAGCGCCCATTCCGACCATAATGGCATTCTCTAAAAAGCTGATTACACCCAAAGGGGCTTTAGAATTACCACCCACACAGGCACAGTTCAGCTCTAGCTTGTCAATATAGATTGCCTTAAAAACGGATATCGCGCCGCTAGTGCCGACAATCACAGAACCCAGTCCAGTGACAACCGGTGCTACCCCCGATAAAAATCCCAATCCCAAAAGTAGCTCTATAAACGGAAAAGCCTTGCCATACGGCTTTACCTGCTGAGTTACCAAATCGTACTTTTCAAAACTTTCAGTAAAAGATTCCAAATCCATTAGCTTGAGCGAGGCCAGCATAGACAAAGAGACACCCATGAAGCCAGGAATGCCAAGCGCAGCGGCCCAAGCGACTAGCCCTGCCGTAGAGAACAGCGCGATCACAGGCGTATAAGAGTATTCTGCATCTTCTGTTTCCACATCGAAGTAGTCTGCTAAGTCTGTGTAGCCGCCGACGCGCTTTTCGTCAAAAAAGATTTGAGGCGTAGCTGCTACGTTATGCTTTTCCTTGAAGGTCTCTACTTCTTGCTTAGACGTTAGCCGATGGTCTTCGAACTTAATTCCTTTATCATTCAATAAATCGACGGCTTTTAGACCCCAGGGGCATTCGTGCTCAGGCATAGACATGCGATAAAGCCGAACAGGCTGCTTTACCCTTGAGGACTCAGACTTGGGCTGTGTTGAAGATTGCTGGCTGACGGTCATGAGATATTCTCCTAAATAGTGCTTATGTATGTAACTGCATCAAGAATGTTCAAGAGCTTTGAGGGCTTTCGTCCTCTACATCACTTACTGTGAACTGTGCAAGCAATCCGCTATTCTTCACTTTGATAGATTTCTTTTACCGATTCCGTCACCATTTCTCCTTCCTCTAGTGTTCGCTTAACTTCAAGCCGTATGCCTTTGCCCTTATCGCTCTGACGGACGGCATCTAGAATGCTTGGGGTGGCCTTTGGATCTAATAGCGTTGTGTAACCCTCTTCAGTCACTAACCCAAATCCACTTTCTGCACAATGTCCAACGAGAGAACACGTACGGGTATGGGCGCGAGCCTTATTGATTAATTCCTGCTTTGGATATTTCCGCAGGCAGGCTATATCAACTACGTAGCCCTGTAACGTTTCAGTCGTTCCGCTCACTATCTTCCTCAGTCAATAAACAATTAGATTTTTCTACCCCGACCCTGCTCACCGTGGCGGCACTGCTAAAATCTCTTATACACAGTCTCAAAGAACTGATTCGTTCCCTTACCTACCTGTGCGAGCTGGAACAACGACACGCTCGTTAGCACTGCTTTGAGTGGTCGAAGCAGTATCCTCTAGCTTCTGCAATGTATTCACCGAAAGAAGTCCGAAGCCGACTTTAGCTGTAATATCTAGCAGCGTATAGAACATGGCCTCTACGCCGTCGCTGAGCAGTCCAATGCCACTATCTGCCAAAATCCAGACGATGGGATAAGCTGTCCAAAGTGCTGCATGAACTACGATGAGTCTGCTGAAAGACTGTTTCCCTATTTTACTGGGATAGGTGCTTTCGGCCTCCTGTCGGTAGGGAGAAAACAAAAGATAAAGAATGCCAACAAAAAAACCGCAGCTTACCAAGTACCAAACGTAGCTGATTGGCGGCGGTGAAATAGTGGCGACAAAACCTGTTCCAATCATCATCACGTCGGCCCCTATCAGCGCTCCAATGGTTGAAAGTCGGTTTTTGCCAAGATGACTAATTACTAAGATGAGTAATGGCGTTGAAAGTACCCAGGTAACGTAACGAACCCAGTAGGCGCTGTGTCCGTAAAAGACGCCGTAGCCTTGACCCATCACCATTGCGAGGTAAAGGACAGCTGCGATCGCTGTAATAAAAAAGTTCAGAACCAGCAATATCCGCCAACGCTCGCCACTTGCCCGGTACGCGCAGAATCCAAAGAATCCTGCGCCCGCCGTCATACTAATCAATCCAACCCAAAGCCAAAAAGGAGTCATAACTTTTGTGCCTGCACAAACATAAAGATAAAGTGAGAGTGGGCGTCCAAGCGATGTTTTTAAACACCTATAGCCTGGACGCCTGTAAATAATTGATAATCAAGGCTTAACGGCTAGTCTCTTCTTCATTATTGTTCGGTTCGCAATCTACACAGTTTTCAGCTTCTGGGGTTAATGCGCTTGTTGGATGAACGGCGCATTTTAGCTGACTGCTTCTGTGAAAGTAACGGCAGCTTCTACAGGGCGATGTTCGCACTTTGATCGGCAGCAGCGAGGGTTTCAGCTGCTTCCGATAATCTAGATAGGCAAAAAAGGAAAATCCCATAGTGACTACAATCGACAACAACATCAATGCTGTTTCAACATAATGAGGACTATGATTATCTACGTTAGTAGCACTGGTAGACGGCGTAGTCGCAGAAACTATTTCGATTGAATGACGGACAGGGGCAGCAACCTCCCCATGAACAAAAATTAGATCGTTGCTATTGTGAGTAGAAGACATTGCCCTACAAAGATTCCAATTGAGATGTGAGCGCTACCTCCCAATAGTGCAATAACTATCAGGAGGTAGCGAAAGGATAGTTAAGCTGCAACCGCAACTTTTGCAATCTGGCGATAGGCTTCAGCAGCGGTACGGCAAGCTTCAGCACACTTCTTACAGTGGCTAGAGCTATGCTTGTCACATTCATTGGCACAGGTTTCACAAACTTCAGCGCAGGCTTCAGCATGAGGTGCAATAAAGTAAGATCCGCGCACCATCAGTGTCGCCAAGCTGCGACAGCCCTCAGCCGTGTCTAGGCACATACGAGCGCACTTGGTCATCTCTGAATTGCCCATGCAGGCTTCGGCGCAGTGTTCGCACTCCACCATGCAGGCGATCGCCTTATCAAAGCTAGACTGGTATTCTTCATGTTGTAGCAACATAGTGCTGTCCTTAAATGGGATACATACTAGAAGTAACAAAGTTTACTTGTGCGTACACCACTCAAAGGAGGGAAGCTGTTATTCTATCTTTTGGACTAAGCCCATTTCATCCTGATTTCATAATTGAGTGTTATCTAATCATCATAATTGAGTGTTATGTAATCAGTTGTCAGCGTTCATTTCCCTAAAAAAATAAATTTTTCATTTCTGTTTCATATTTTCTTGTCATAATACTCCTAACTGTGCATATTCAGAGGCATTTGTGATGGATGGCAATACGATATCTTTAGGAATAGCCGGATTTTTGACGGGTTTTGCTTCCGGTCTTTTAGCGGGTGCTATGACCATGATCGTTGTGATGGGTCACAGTAGTGAAATGGAGAGTCTAGCGGAGTATTCTGATGGCTCTCGGCTTATCGTGACCACATCTTCGCAGATGACTTGACTTTGCGGACTTGACTCTACAGTCAGCTAGAGGCATTAGTATTAGTTTTGGAAGGAAGTTGTTTCGCCATAACGCCTCGCTCGACACCTTTTATTTTGAGGACTTTTTCAATGAATAGCAAATTTATAGCCGGACTCTTGACAGGCATCGTCGCTACCCTTCTGCTTGGTGCTTTGTTAATGGGCGGCATGATGGGGCGCGGCGGCATGATGCGGCAAGATGACATGATGCAAAATCAGGGAAGCAAAGCGTTACCCTCTAGTCACAGCTAGAAGCGAGAATATTGCTGAGGGTAAAGCTCCTGCATCCGTTCGTAAACAATCTAGTCAATTGATAGAAAATTTAGTTAAAAACCCATGAGATCGATAAAACGAAGAGATTTTTTCCGGCTGAGTGCAGGCACGACGGCGGCTATGCTGCTATCTCAGTGCTCTAGGTCACAGCCGATCTCTTCTACGCCTGTTTCTGCGCCGATTCAATTCCAAACTTACAGAAGTGAAGGCGGTTTACTCAGCTTAGATCTAGAAGCCAAGGCTCAGTCTGTACAGTTGGGAAGTCGCACGGCTAACCTGCTCACTTATAATGGCAAAGTCCCTGGCCCGCTGCTAGAAGCAAAACCTAGCGACAAGGTGCAGATTCGCTTTACCAACCAGCTAAACCAGCCAACTAACATCCACTATCACGGCTTGCACATTCCGCCCACCGGATCAGGTGACAACGTATTTTTAGAAATCTCTCCTGGCGAGAGTCACACCTACGAATACCAAATTCCTAACAATCATCCAGGCGGTACTTTCTGGTATCATCCTCATAAGCATGGCCTAGTTGCCGAACAGCTCTTCGGCGGACTCGCTGGCCTCTTTATTGTGCGCGGTGAGCTAGACGAGATTCCTGAAATCAAAGCAGCCCAAGAAGAGTTTTTAGTCCTCAAAGATTTTGCTCTAGACGACAATGGGAATATTTCCGATACTGGCCACATGGCCGCAATGACAGGACGGGCTGGCGGACTACTAACGGTCAGCGGCCAGATTAACCCGGCGATGACTATTTCAAAGGGCGGACTGTTGCGATTGCGACTATTAAACGCCTCTCCTTCTCGTTTCTTTCGCCTATCGCTAGAAGAGCATTCGATGCATCTAATCGCTACAGACGGCGGCGCTATCTCGTCACCTGTTGAGCTAAGTGAGGTTGTACTAGCCCCAGGCGAGCGGATGGAAGTGCTGGTGCAGGGAAACCAAAAACCGGGTGATTATCGCTTGATTAACCAGCCTTTCAATCCTGCGCAAGGCGGTATGATGGGCGGCATGATGGGCGGAAGTCAAAATTCAGACAGTGCTGAAACGGTGGCGACGCTTACCTACGACGGGGAAAGTAACGAGATGTCTCTACCCAGCCAGCTTATTGCCGTTGACCCCTTACCAGAACCGCAGACAACCCGGCAGTTTACGTTGAATCACGGCATGGGCGGTGGCGGCGAGATGATGGGCGGTGGGATGATGGGCGGCGGCATGGTGTTTATGATTAACGGTAAATCCTTTGACCCCAGCCGAATTGATACTCAAGTGACGCTAGATACTGTTGAAGATTGGGAAATTACAAACACAGGATCGATGGCCCATCCTTTCCATGTCCATACCAACAAGTTTCAAATTATTAGCCAGAATGGTCAACCAGCACCTTATGCAGCATGGAAGGATGTGGTGTCGGTGAGTCCTGGTGAAACAGTTCGGATTCGGATGCCCTTTCGCGACTATACAGGCAAAACGGTTTACCACTGCCATGTACTCGACCATGAAGATCGCGGCATGATGGGGACGTTGGAAATACAACCGGCTTAAAAGTTATAGGAAATGCTGAATCATGTTTAAGAAAGTTAGCAAGCAAATGCGATCGCCGATTGTCTTGGGGCTGCTCTTCTGCGTAGCGCTCTTGGCGGTCGTACTCTCTGCTCAAAGCTGGGCAATATTACCCGCCTATGCGCCTTACGTCTTGCTATTGTTATGTCCGCTGATGCATCTATTTATGCATGGAGGGATGCACGGCCACGGGAGTCATTCACAAAAATCAAAATCAGAGGAAGACTAATGGACTTTGAATTTAACTACACCCGACTGTTTGTTAAAGACTACAAGACTTGTCTTGATTTCTACAGTAGTGTGCTGGGTTTAGAGATAACGTTTACCTCGGATATAGACGAGTATGCTGAGCTGACTAACCGAGACGTTAAGTTAACTTTGCTGAGCCAGAAGCAGGCATCTGGCCATTTCGGATTTGGTACAGATTTTGCTTTTGAACCAAAAAACGATGGCGTCGCTCTAAGCTTTCGAGTAAAAGATATTCATGAAGCCTGCGAATACCTCAAAGCAAAGAATGTAGAAATTGTGAGTCCGCCCTGTAGTTTTGCTGATTTGGGAGTTACAGCAGCGCTCGCCCGAGATCCTGACGGTAATTTAATTGAGCTGACTCAGATGGGCGATATGGTAGGTGCAGACTCTAACGGATAGGGTGATGAAATTGAACGTACGGAAAAAGTAATGGCTAGAAAGAGACAGCAGCTAAGACTTTTGTTGAATCGGCAGAACCTGATTGCACTGGGTATTTTGCTGCTGTCTTTGCTAGTTTACGCTTGGGTGTCTACTCAGGTAAATGCGAGTCTACTAACACCCGACGGTTTGCAAAAAGCCGTCACCGACGCGGGTGTCTGGGGCATATTGGTTTATATTGCAGTCATTGCCTTAGCCGTGGTGATGAGTCCGATTCCAGGTGCGCCTTTAACCGTTGCAGCAGGTGCTGTATGGGGCGCGATTCCGGCAGGCATCTACAGTGTCATTGGCGGCTTTTCAGGCAGTCTGATTGCGTACTTTATTGGGCGATCGCTCGGACGCTCAGCCGTAAAAGCGCTAACTGGCAAAATCATCTACTTTTCAAAAGAGAAAGGAGAATGGTTACTGGGTGGATTGATCTTCGTAACCCGTCTGCTGCCAGTATTGTCTTTTGACCTAATCAGCTACGGTGCAGGGCTAACGGGGTTGTCATTGCCTATATATGCATCATCAACGCTCTTCGGCATGATTCCATCGACGTTGTTGCTAACTTACTTAGGAGAGGCTTTTACGCTAGGTGCTCGGGCCGCGATCTCGCTTTCTCTCGTATTCGTCGCGCTCTTGGTGCTTTTACCTTGGGGCATCCGCCGATACAACTGGTTTGGTTTACGAGACATCGTTCGTATTGAGTAACTATCTGCTAAAGACTGAATCAAAATAATCTTAAGCAACAGCAACATAAAGAGGCATATGCAATTTCAATCGCTACGACGCCTTCCTCCTGGGCCTAAAGGCGTCCCTATTTTTGGTGTTTTGTTTGACTACAATCAAGACCCAACAGGCTTCTCCTTACGGTGTGCTCAAGAATTTGGAGAGATTTCGCTTTTACCTTTCGGGCCACTGAACGTTTATCTCCTCTCCAATCCTAAGCATGTTAGTGAGGTATTGAGCAGTCAAAGCCATCGTTTTGTCAAAGGTGTCTCGATTCAAAGCTTGAAGAGCAGCTTAGGCGAAGGGTTACTTACCAGCGAAGGAGAATTTTGGAAACGCCAGCGCCGGTTGACTCAGCCTGCCTTTCACCGAGAGCGAATTTTTGAATATGGCAGCATTATGACAGATGCTGTCAAAACAATGATCTGCCGCTGGCGAAATGGAGAAGTGAGAGACATTCATTCTGACATGATGCATCTTACCTTGTTAATCGTTGCAGAGGCGCTATTTAGCGCAGACATTGCTGCTGGTAAAACGGCTGTGATTGAGTCTGCGTTAGAAGCTATCCTCGTACATTTCTCGAATCAGCTAAACACTTTTTTCTTACTCCCAGAATGGATGCCGACCCCCGATAATATCCAGTTTTGGCAAAAGCTTCAGCAGATGGATGAAGTAATTTACGATATTATTCAACAGCGCAGAAAGTCCACGGCAGTGACTTCTGATTTATTAACCATGCTGCTGCAATCAGAAGACGAAGACGGCGCTCAAATGAGCGATCGCGAGATTCGAGATGAGGTAGTGACTTTAATGATGGCTGGTCACGAAACAACCGCGCTTGCGCTGACATGGACTTGGATGTTGCTCGCTCAGCACCCTGAAGTGGAAGAGAAACTGCACGAAGAAATCCAGGTCGTTCTCCAGGGGCGATCACCTACAGCCGACGATGTGACTCACCTCAAATATGCAACCTGGATAATCAAGGAATCGATGCGGTTGTATCCTCCTGCGTGGGGCACCAGCCGCCAAGTGATTGAAATGGTACAGCTCGGTGACTATACCTTAGAGCCAGGAGATACGGTTTTTCTGAACCAATGGGTCATGCATAGAGATCCCCGTTTCTTCGAGCGTCCTGAGCAATTTAACCCTGAGCGCTGGGATGACGGTTTTGAACAGCGCCTACCTAGAGGCGTTTACTTTCCGTTTGGAGATGGCCCCCGTAGCTGTATTGGGAAGGGCTTTGCAATGATGGAGGCCGTTTTGATTTTGGTTGCGATTGCTCAAGAATTCCGTCTTACGCTAGAGCCTCAGCACCTGATTGAGCTACAGCCTTCTGTTACGCTCCGACCTAAAAATGGGATGAAGATGTCTCTGCAAAAAAGAGATAGTCAAAAGAGAAATGGCAATGCCGCAGGCAGCAGCACATAAATATGAAATCAGAATGAAATGAGTGCTTTCTAGCGGAATAGATTCCCTATTTGCCTATACATTTTACCTGCTTCAAAGGTTAGATGTGTAAATCTACCGTCGTTTACTACTGTTGAAACTAGGCTACCCACAATTGATCTTCCTAAAGAACTATGAAAAGCAAAACAATGTCTGGTCGAAACGAAAAGATGTCTATGGGCAAGTACGGGAAGTTTGCTGCTATGACAGCAACCTCTACCGTTGTTATGTTCGGTCTGATGTATCTAAACACTTACCAACTAGATCATCTTTATTTTAGTGAGACAAGAGCCTACATGGCAGTTGTCATGGGTGCAACAATGGCGGGAATCATGCTCGGATTTATGCTGAACATGTATAGCAACCGGAAAACAAACATCAGCATTTTTGTCGGGAGCATTTTAGTCTTTGTGCTTTCGCTTTGGCTGGTGCGCTCTCAAGTCACCGTGGGGGATGTCGCCTGGATGAAAGCGATGATTCCACACCATTCAATCGCAATTTTAACTAGCGAACGGGCCAATATTTCAGACCCGCGCGTTAGGCAGCTCGCTGATGAGATAATCGAAGCTCAGGTCAGAGAGATTGCCGAAATGAAAGTACTCATAAAAGATCTTGAGAACAAGTAATAGACTTTATCGGCAATTAGCGCGATAAAATAAGAACTGACCAGGGCAATAGAAAGGCCGTGCGATGAAAATAACCTACGCAGAGCTAAAGGGAAAACCTCGAATATTGAAGAGCTTGACGGGCCTTACCGTCAGCGAATTTGAGGCAGGGTAGGGAGTGCCTATTCTTGTTGTTTACACTATTTCCGATGAAGTCTAGTGCTCTATGCCAGCATAACCGCGCTGTGAATAGAGAGAGCATAGAGATGTGACCGGGCGGTTACTACTTGATAGGCTAAGCACGATGGCGAAGCCTTCTAAGGGAATCGCACTTTTGAACGATAGGCGCTATTATTCAACTCAGTCGAACGGTGAGCCGCAATGCAACCAATGAACTACCAACTCGAATTGTGGAAACGGCAAGACTGGCGTAAGAGCAGTCGCCACTACGCCTGCGAACTACGGCAGAATCTGTTTGGCCAGTGGGTGGTGCTGCGCCGATGGGGGCGAGTAACGGCTTTGCAGGGCCAGAGCATAGAGCATCCCTGTGAGAGCTATGAGGAAGGACTGAAGATACTGGGTGCGGTTGAGAGACGCAGAGCAAAGCGAGGCTACAGCGGGCTATAGTCTCTAAAAGATAGCTTTAACCTCACCATGATCAATTCAAACAGCAAAAATGGCTTCTCCCATTACCTTCAAGCGATCGCCTTCTAGAAATCAGCAGCGCGTCAGTCTGACTGAGAGCAGCCAGACGCCTGAGTCATTAAGTCGGCGGCGTAGCAAATACCTGGACAGCAAATTCTGGCGACCGTACCAGAATAGTGCTGCGCTAGCCCAGCAACTCTATGACCTGACGCATCCAGACGAGGCGACCTTTGCCGAACTAGCGCGTGAGGCAGACCTATCCCGCGAGTTGGAGCCGTATCAGAAGGCTGTGGTTCGACTGAGTGAGCTACTTACGTGAGCGGGCTATTGGTGCCGAGCCGCTCAACAGTCTCAAAAGCGGACGGCGCTGTAAACTTGGGGATATACTTTCGGCCCCTTCTTTGCGTAGGACACTTCTCCCCAATGCCTCAACCAACGCCCAACTGGCAACCGCTGAGTATGCTGCCAACGATGGCCGAGATGGTCTCTGGAATACTCGACGAGGTTAGCACCCAGATCCGAAGCTTGCGAGCTGCTCAAGAGAAGCCGCATGTTCTCGACGACTATACTATTGGCCGTGTTCTCAAGGTATATGGCGAACAGCAAGACTTTCTATGGGTATACGAAGGACAGCTAGAACGCTGGCAAAAAGAGAGCTTGAACACAACACAGCGTCAGCAGACTGAGCAGATGGCCGCGCAGGTCGCCCAGCTTAAATCGGGACTGACAGAAGTTTTGGCGATCGCCCGCGACCTGAAAGACAAAACAATTGAATCAGTGATGGGCAAGAGCAATGAGGAGATTATGGCGGACATTCTCTCAGGAAAGATGAAGCCGCCTGCATAGCTACTGAGAGAACATTGTGACCAGAGGCTGAGCAGAACTGTACGGAACAGTGAAGTATCCTAGCCCACGGCGACGGGTTTTACGTTTACTGCAAGCACGAAAACGGCTGCTACTTCGCCCGACTGCTGCCCGGTGGTGACTGGTGGAAGCGCGACTACCTGCCGGTGCCAGAAGTGAGGGTGCTGTTTTAGTTGCTCGGCGGAGGTGCGATCGCTGGATTGCAAGAGAGATTTTCGCACAGCTACGGAGTAGCGAGCACTTGATTGACTGGTTATGATGCTGAAGGAACCACGCACATTCCTAATGCGCCTGCTGGCTCAATACCAGCGGGCTTCCTGGATTTGATCGGGCAAACATATTCATAAGGTCGGGATAGAACAGGGCAATCACCTATTCTCCTTACCTAAGAAATGTAGACCAGAAGACAGCCACTGTAGCAAGTAGAAGATAAAACAGCGGATGCGGCCCGATCTCAGCAGTCCTAGCGCCAATGGCCACGCTGATAAGACCACAGGCGAGGCCCTACAGACTTTGCGAGTTGAAAATGTCTTGTTTTTGATTTCTCACGGATACTTCGCCGGGCGAAGCTATGGATGAGTCGAGTAGAACTGAGCGATCGCCTCATCGACCCTGACTAACTCACCGCCAGGAGCCAAGATGTTCGCCGGGAGCGTTGCCCACAGTTCAGGCTTTGCTGCGAGTTGTTCTCGGGTGGGCGGTTGCCAGAAGACGGTGTGGTATTTCTGGAGATTGTGCAGTGAGCGCTCACTTGCGTACTGAATTAGCGAACCATTACTGAATATGATCTCATGCCTGACTTGGCTGATGAGGGTTGGCTCGCAGACGTTGCCTAGATAGTCGATGTTTCTTTTTGCGATGGCGATCGCCCGTTTGAGCAGGCACTGGCCGATAGCCTCGGAAGTTAGCAGCAGGATACGGTATCGAGCCGAACGCCTAGCTCGATAGATCTCGCCGTCGAATGCAATGAGTTGTTTGAGCAGGGCTAGATGAAGCATTTGGGTCTCGAACTACAACAGGTGCGATCGCTCTCTATGGTAGCGGCTGCTATCTAAAAGTGCCTGTAGAGGGGACGCTCGGCGCTGGCCACATCCGGGGGCCTGTCTTTTTGTTCCTGGCTGCGTTCGGTAAGTTGTGGCCCCCGAATAGACATCAAGCTTAGCGGGGTAATGCCCGTCAAGGGGTACGCTTCGCCAAGTGAAAACTCATGTAGATGGTGGTGTGGAGACTGAAGCGATCTCAGTTTTCACCGCCCCTGGACTTGGTGCAGCAAATAGACCTAAGAGTCCAGAGTCCAGTGCAGCATGTCGGAAACCGTCAATGGAAATCGCTGAAGCTGCTCCTTGTCAGCCAGCTTGTGAAGAGCAGACATTATTTTGTTTAGCCGATTGAGACTAGGCGTTGCATTCCCGACGCGCCATTCTGAGACTGCGGAATTACTGACGCCTAGCTCCTTAGCAAGCTGCGTTCCAGTGACTCTGTATCTTTCTAGGGCTTCCCCTAGTCTGAAGATAATCAAGGTTTTACCTATAATTCGTCCCCACGAGTCTAAACCTAAAGTTCCTAAAAATCAATCAATAAGACATCTAAAACGCTTGATTATTTAGGTAAAACCTGTATAATAGAAGTATGCAAAGGGGCAGAGAACTTTCGACGGTGACTCTGCCCCGGCGTTAAACCTCCGTAAAAAGGATTAACTATGACTATTACAGCACTTAAACCTGGAAAGCATCAAGCGAGTAAGTCAGCCCAGACCGTTAAGCAAATCTGGCGCGACGAAGTATTTCCCTGTCCGGTTTGGCAGCGAGGCGCAATGGACGCCTACTGCGGACGGAAGCCGGAGCGTATTTCTCAGGCTTATCTAGCGGGCTACGTTGCTCAGCTTCAGGAATTACCTGTTGATGAGCAAGGTCATGTTGAGTGGTTTCGCTATCGCTCTAACGGTGGCTGGAAACTCACCGACAACATTTAGAGACCGACTGATGCCCTGGGTAAGGCTAACTGCCCGCACGACACATTCACACATCAAAGGATTTACTCATGACTAACGAAGCCTTGCAGATAGATCTAGGACAGTTCACCGGTACAGTCCAGTGGCACCGCTGGAGTAACCTGACCGATCTTATTTGTACCGACGGTGTGAAATACTTGGCCGACGAAGCAGGCGCTTATTGGTTGCTGGATGCGATCGCCTCTCATCAGCTCAACCCGGCGCTCAAAGACTCGCAGCGGCTACAGGAATTTCAAGTTTGGATTTTGAAAGTCGAAGCTGATAAGTCTTGTCAGTTGACCTGCGCTGAAGACAGCGACATCGCGCCTGTCGTTATTCAAGACATTGAGTTTACTGACTTTCCCCTGGCTGAAATCAAGCTATACGTGTGCGGCAACGTTATTCTGTTGCCCTCTGAGTACTAGATAACGAGCTTTAGGGCAGTGCTCGCAAACTGCCCTACCTACACATTTTCGATGAGGACTTTTGATATGCACCAGTATTACCAAGCTGCGCCAACCGAACTAGGCCAGATGCCCACGGTAATCCAATGGAGCTGCACAGAGGCTATTTCTATCTGCCGTGACGTTCTACAGGCAAACGGACTCACTCAGATCAGAGCGCTATTCGATCAAGTTGTTCGTGAAGTGGAGCCAGAGATGCTCGACGAGAACGGTAATTTTGTGGCTTATAACGTACGAGTTTTGCGGTTTTTGCCAGATTTTGAAAGCTTTGGCGATCGCCAATTTGTAGCTGTTCTAGGATACGTCGGTGAACTCATGACCGACGTTAATTTGCACACCCTCACCAGTGCGTTCGACGATGCTTTGAATGATTACTTAGCGCAGTTAGAGCCAGCCAGCGAATCCAGCGCTCTGGTGTCTTTATGGAGATAAGCAGTGTCTATATTCTGCCCCACCAACATATTTGAAAGATAAAGGAGAGAAGACCGATGGCATTAGTTACAACCCCGACAATTAGTGCAGTTGTTGCTCACATCATGCAGGAGAAGGTAGGTGAATACGGCCTCTATCAATCCGTTTTATTTGAAAGTGAGGGACTAGAAGGCGGTAAATTATGGCGAGCGCTGAAGCCTGACGAGGCGCAACAGTTACGTAAAGGTCAATCAGTTGAGCTAACGCCGACTAAAACCAGCAAAGGAAAAGCGAGCTGGAACATTCGCCCACTCGACACGCTACCTGCTCAGCCAACAGCACCGCAACCATCTCAGACTCAGCCGCGAAATTCCGCAGGAGAGGCAACGCCAACGCCCCAGGCCCGAACAGCAGCAGCGCCGCCACCGCCGCCGACAGCCGAGGAACGCAGGCAACAGATTGAGGCGTACATCTTTTCGATGGCAAACCTACACGCCGTTTGCTATCAGGCAGCAGAACAGGTTTACGACGGCACCGATGCGCCGGATGAGGTGATCAGAGCGGCAACCAGCAGCTTATTTATTTCTGCTGAGCGCCGGTTCAATCTAACCAGTTCTCAGTAGATAGGGTGATCGCAAGCATCCAGGTAGAACAACGTGATGCCTATTGGCAAAGGAGTAAGGAGTTATGTTCGACGTTAAGAAACATCCTCAGTTCATTCCCAGCTCTGCGCGTCCTGCGACCGCGCTGTGTACAAAGGGGTCGTGGTACAACGGCACAGAGCGCATAGCACCTGATCAGGTGAACGGCTCGTTATATTTCGATGATGTTGCAACTGCTATCAAAGCGCTTGAGTTGCTGCCGACTGAGCTAAGAGGTATTGGGTGCCTTCGTTTTCCGATCCGGTTGGCCGCTGCTAAGGACGAAGATGCAAAAGCCGCCGCCGAGATCTATCCGAATGAGTGCTGGAAGATCAACATAAACTTTTAAGCCGCTGTTAGTTGACAGGCTGAAGAGACAGAGCGATCGCCTACAAGGAGCAACCAAATGGCAATGCATAATACCTCCGAACAGGGGCCGCTGGCCGAAGTCTTAGAGACAATTACTGGCATTAGCCCACCTTTCGATCTGACTAACACTTACGATCAATCAGATGTAGCCGAAGCGACCATGCTAGCGCTCTGCGACTGGTGCTCTGCGAATGCACGGCCTGTATGGGCAACCGGTGAATCAATTTACGATGCTGCTTGGCTAATAGTTGAGCGAGCCATCGAGAATGGCAATATCTAGTGCCATCCCATAGAGCAATCTCTATTTATCTCGCAATAATCAAAGTGGCTAAGTCCAAAGGGAAATATGCAACAACTAACTTTATTTGAGGAAAAAGATATTATTTCAGAGGCGCTCAGGCGATCGCTTTCGTCTTTTGCTGATGCTGAGAAGCGTTGGCAGCACCGCGTACAGAGCGGTTTGTCTGATGCGGCTTTAGCTGAGGCGATCGCCTATGAGTTTGGTAGCTGTGGCGGTGGATTCCAAGAGGGCATGTATTACAAGATTTCGGGAGGCAGCGGCAATCCAGCCTTCACCTACTATCTTGAAGGCAGTCTGAGAAAGAAAAAGCAAATTATGGGTAAAAAGCTGCTTGATAGAGTTCGAAAATTGAAGTCAGTGCCTTTTCCATAGCTGGATGCTGAGGCAACTAACTGGGCGATCACCAAAGTCAGAACATGACGAGTAACAGTACTTAGGAGATAAATTATGGACGTTCACATGCTAGCAACCGGTGATATTGTAAAGCTCAAGAAACCATATAGACCCGGAGACTTTCCCCAGGCGAAAAACTCGGATTGGAAAGGCTTTGGGTATGGAATTGTGGCAGAGATTTTGACTACCCAGATGATCGTCAATGGCGATCGCTACGGCGATGAGCATCCTCGCAATGTTTCTCTTAATTTGTACGACGCTACCGGCCAGATGATGATTGAGCCGTCGTTTATAGAAGCAGGTCTGTGCATCCCTTCCTACGTAGACTTTCACGTCAGTGAACTGGAGCTTTACAAAATAGCGTCTGAGTCAGGCTATATCCCAGTGCCCAATCCGCCTGATTGGGAGAAGGTCTGGACGCAAGAGAAAGCGGTGCTGAGCGAATTTACTGCTCAATAGAAAAGTGTATCTGGAGTCAATTGATGAAAAAGCCCAACCTGAGAAAGCTGGATTTGGAAGACTCGCCGCCACCGGAGAGCACCTTCCGGCAGGGTTTATTGCTGGGTATTACGATCGCCGGTATTCCCTTTCTTTTGGTGCTGGTATGGTTTGTTCATCGCCCAGTTGCGCCTTCGGACGGCCAACGCTCACCAACGCCGATAGAAGCCCCAGCGAATAGACAGGAAGGCAATTGATGATAAGCCAGAGGGCATCTGTGCTGAAGGTGATCGCTCAGTGGCTCGGGCGTAAGGACGTTTAGGTCACGTAACGATACGTTAACCTAGCGGGTCAAAAACTGCCGCAAGGAATTTTTACGGCGATGCGGAATAAGATAGCGTGATGGAAGACCCGCAGCCCGTCACTCGCGCCCAGATTGAGAAAGCGATCACTTGGTACAAAGCCAATAGAAATGCGATCGCTGCTGCGCTGCCGCTGAGAGTGCCGGGTATGACTTACAAGAAAGGCTGGCCGGACTGCATAGATCGCCAGATTGCAGTTTGGGAGAGCAATAAAGCTATCCCGCTGAATCTGGCGGTTATCTACATCTACTATCCGATCTGTGTTGTTCGAGACGCGCTGAAAAAACCTCCTTATTGATGATGTCAATAGTTGTTCTTTGAAGCAATTTCCTGTACTTTTAGGAAGTAGAAGAAAGCGTGATCGCTAGAAGCAGGCGACTCTTTGCAGGAAGGGAAAATCTAACGCATTTTAATAGCGATCGCCTTTCTCAAACACAATGCCGCGCCTTGCGCTGATCTTATGAAAGCGTGTTGCAGATTTCGTTTCAGGTCTGCAATTGCTTCTATCCAACACATTTGAGGCTTTTACAATAATGAATACTTTTGTGCCTTCTTCCGCTAACGATACTGCGGCTTTCCCTTCGATAGCTACCGTTCAAGAGACTGCTGAGAGTCTGCTCGACCGTTGGCAGAACTGGTCTGACGAGACCTTCGGCGGCGAATACCGTGACGCGGCTGAGACGTTGATCTTTGGGCTGCTTTTGCTGGTGGGCTGCACTGCAATCCTTCTGTACGACCACTCAAAACGTTGTCTTGGCCAAGCGCTTGGCTACTGGCTAGCTGACGCGGAGCAACAGTTCCTGGCTGAGAGCGGTCTATGGCTAGAGCAGCTTGCCTACGAGCTGCTACCGGTCAGCCAGTGTCTGAATGAGTGCTGGGCTGAGCTTGAGATGCAAGTAGCCGCCGATTGGCAGATTCTCGCCTACGAGATTGGCGTTGGCGCGATTGCCGCTGAGACTTAACCACTGAGCGCTAGCCGCTGCGCGACGGATGGATGACCTTCATCTGTCGCATAATAATGTATCCAACAGAATTAAAGAAACAGTTCAGCTCGAAGCTGAAGTCGTTGAGTGGTAGCCGTTCGCCCCACCAAGTCTTCAGCGACTGGCTAGAGATTGCTGCTATTACCCTGCATCAGTTGCCATACCATAGCGGTGAGCTGGCGAAAGATAATGCTTACGAAGTGCTCGAAGCTCAGTACTTAGAGCAAGTGAAAGCGTACAAGCGTGAGGAGTTGAACAGCTTCTCGGAAATGCTATCGCTGTTGGTAGTGGCGCACAACGGAAGCTACAGCGACTTTCTTGGAGACATCGCAGGCGAGTATGAGCTGCTGAATAAGCATGTCGGCCAGTTCTTTACGCCATACCATCTGTGTCAGGCTATGGCCAAGATGTCGTTCTTTGATGCCCGTAGCTTGGTTGAGGAAAAGGGCATTATCACCGTTTGTGAGCCAGCGGTCGGCGCAGGTGGGCTGGTGATTGCCAGCGCTGAAGAAATAGCGAGCCAGGGCGTCGATCCTTGTGCCTACGTTCAGTTTGACTGCACAGATATTAGTCGTGATGCCTTTAATATGGCGTACATTCAGCTCAGCGCATTGGGCCTTCAAGCGGTGGTTCGCCACGGCAATACGCTCAGTAATGAGTACTGGGAGTCTCGCCCGACGCCGCAGCTACGACTGTTCGATCAATGGCTAGCACCACGACAGAAGACGCAGCGGTTAGTTCAGGCAGTGCGATCTCTTCTCACCGAAGTGGCTACGCCGGTGCCCGCACCGACCACAACACCCGCTGAAGTGGAAGAGCCTGCCGTGCTTGCTCCATCTCTAAGGAGGAGTGATCCTCCGCAGAAGAGGCTATGCCAACGGCCTGAAGCCGACGTTGTTCTTGATCGGCAGATGAGCCTATTTGATTCATAGCTACAGGATAGTTTCTGACGCCATAGAACTGCTGTGCAGCGGTTTTATGGTGTTTGTTTCCTGGAGAAACATTATGGATAAGCGTTGGGAAAATCAGGTTGTTGAGCAGCATTTGGCCTGTCTGAAGCTCCTTCAGTTGCCGCTGCTTGAAGATGGCATTCCAGCCTATATTCAAGGTTTACCTATGGCGGAGCAGCAAGTGCTGCTACGTCGGGCTAGAAAGTGGCTCTGGCGCTATTGGGATAAGCGATCGCAGAGTTTGAAACACACAAGCTATCTCGCCTCCGTTGGGCAATACAACGAAGAGACGCTTTGCGCCTATCTCTTTCTGGCTAACTATGCTTGCGGTGACGATCTCATTGCGCGATAAGCGCTGTGCGCAGGTGGTCTGAGAGACAAATCAGTCTCTTAGACCATCCTAAATATGAGGCTGAAAAATTGAAAAGTAATAAGAGCGTGACGCGCGTAATCGTAGACGATTCGTAGCTAGAGACTGAGTTCGCCCGCGCGATCGCCCTCATAAGTGAACCCGAACCCTATCAAGGATTTCATTCATGACAACTCAAGAATTAAGCTCTTGCGAAATTGCCGCATCCTTAGCCCACGATCCTAATGAGTTAGACAATTATTTACTCTGCCTCGCAAAAGATTTGGGAAATCTCATTATTGATTTTGGCTTTTCTGATGGGCTAGCCAAAGAGTATTTGCAAACCTATCTTCGTTTTGGAGGCGAGATCAGACTAACTTCAAAGAAGCTACAGCGGCGTTGGCCCGGCGATTTCCCCCGAACGACTGCCGAAAATTTTCCAAACCACGTTCTCAACGTCCGCTATAAAGGGCGGGCAGATTGTAAAACTGACTCGATGGGTTCAGTACAGCCCATCTGCTACCTATAGCCTGAGAGCTTAGGTGCCCTCAACGTTTTCACGGACTTTGGGGCACCTAACTTTTGGGGCGCTATGTCGCTGCTGCGCAGGGAGGCCATGAAGTCTTTGGAGATTTTTTCATGGTTACTGATAGCGCAAATGCGGAATACGCCGACGCTCAGGCGAAGCGAGAACAGTTGTAGGACGACTGGGCAGAGTCCTGGGAAGCGGCAGTCCCGTTGCTCAAAGAACAGATTGAGTACTGGGGCGTTCCTGCTCTTTATGCCGCACTTTCTCTGCTGCTAGAGCAATCCAGTTCGGCCCCTACGCCGCCAGTGACCTGCTCTCAATGCGAGAACTGGCAGGCTGAGCGTCAGCTACATCTGGCGGACGGTAGCACCCAGACTATACAGGGCTTTTGCGCCGCTAGAGCTGCCGCTGACCTGCCGCAGATGTCTCAAGACTACGCTCAGCGGTGCCGACTGTTTGAGCCGTATATTCCGTTCTAGTACAGCCCCGTCTCTGCTCCCCCATCAGTTCAACTGGTGGGGGGATCTCTTTTGCTGCGCAACGAGGTCATGAAGTTTCTTGTTTCTTAAGGAGACACCTCATGTCTAATCAAATTGAACAGCTCCTCAACCAGCTAGCTAGAATCGCCGATGCGATGGAGCGTCAGGCTACGCCAGTCGTTCCTCAGGGCTTTTCTGACTACGGCCTCAAGGTCTACTGCAACATTACTAAGGGCAACGGCGATGGTTGGTACACGCTCACAGATAGCGTGGCCAGCACTCAGCCGCCGATGTTTAGCGGTGAGCTGGTCAACATTGGCTTTCCCACTGTAGAGCGTCGCGGCCAAGACGTTCGCAAGTTCCATTTGGTGATGCGGGCAAACGGCAAGCCGGTGACGTTCGAGTCCGGCCACGACTGCTTCTTCAGTAAGACTGTCCTTTCGGCTTTTGCGCTAACGTCGCCCGAAATCCTGATGCATCCGCTTCAGCTAGCAACCTACGTGAAGAAGCTGCGGACAGACGATAAGACCCTGGCAGTCTCCCTTCGAGACTGCAACGGTATTCAGCTATCGAATAGCTGGCAGAACGACGATGATTGGAAGGCGATCGCCACGGCTGCGATTAGCAATGTAAACGATGCTGTAGCGCTTCGCTCATAGTTACCCAACCTCTTGTCCACCTTGGGCAAGGGGGTTCTTTTTGTCGCGCGGTGCGCTGAGGCCATGAAGTTCATTTGAGAATGATCATGGTAAACCGAAAGAAGCCCTCAACTGATCACTACCAGCTTGTTATTGACCAACTGCTTGCGCTACTCGAAGAAGGAACATTGCCCTGGCAGCGCGGCTGGGCTACGACGCCGTACTGTAACGCTAAGTCTGGCCACCGGTATCGCGGCATCAATCCCGTGCTAGCAGAGATCTCCGTCATGTCTCGGGGTTATGAGTCGTCCTTGTTTGTCGGCTTCAAGCAAGCTAAAGAGATGGGTCTAGTGATGGTCAAAGGCAGTAAGGCAACTTGGCTGCGACTGGGAGGTACTGCGAAGAAAGAAGAGGTCGATCCAGAAACGGGTGACACAAAGGAGAAGCGTTTCGGCTTCAGTAAGTGGATTGCAGTCTACAACCTGGATTGTTTTACCGATGAAGCCGCGCCTGAGAAGATTGCCGATCTCATCAAGCGCTATCGCGGTGCGCCGAACACAGCCCCTCGCCTGGAAGACGCTGAGCAGGTGATCGCAGCGCAGCAGGCCACCATCACCTTCGGTGGAAACCGAGCCTGCTATACACCGAAGACAGATCAGATCAACATGCCGCCGTTCGAAAGCTTCTCTAGCGCCGAGGCTTACTATGCTACGTTCGTTCACGAACTATCGCATCGCACCGGGCACAAAAGCCGATTGGGTCGAGATCTGACTTCTAAGAAAGGCACTCCTGGCTACGCCTTTGAAGAGCTGATTGCGGACATGTCGGCGGCGTTCGTTTGCAGCGTGTTAGGCATTCAGCCTGATCTGGAGCACCATGCTAGCTATCTACATGAGTGGATAAGCGTCATTGCCGACGACAAGCAGGCGTTCTTCCGCGCCTCTCATCAGGCACAGGCCGCCGCCAATCTGTTGTTAGAGAATGCTGGACTGTTGCCTGAAGAAATGGCTACTGAAGCCGCCTGATAGCGCCAGTGCAGTCTCTTCTGCGGAGCATCACCCCACCGGGATTTCCTGGTGGGGTTTGCTTTTGCTGCGCAAGGAAGCAATGAGTACCGCTCATATTGTTTGGAGATTCTCGCTATGAATAAGATCGACAAGACTGAATTTAACCTTTCTATCCGCTGGGTGAATGAATTAGACGGCGACCCCAGACTGCCAGGGTCTACTGTTTCTCAGCTCAAGCTCGCTCAAGAAGAAGGCGCAATCGTTGTCAATGCCCCTCGCCCGCTTCCAGGTGACAAAACCTGGAAAGGCAAATTTCGCTGTGGTGTTTTCTATGCTGCTGGTAAGCTAGAGCGCTTTGGTCAAGAGTGGGCTGCGCTCGACGCTAAAGAGCTGCGTCTAATCTCAAATGCCCAAATTCTGAGGCTTGTCATTGAAGAGGGCCACCGAAGAGGCTATGGAAATCAACTGCAAGAAGTAATGATGAAGTTCACCCCCGACAAGATGGCTGAACAAGCTGTTTGCTGGCTCCACATGCCGTTCTTCGCTGAAGAAGCCGCTGCGAATTGGGAGCAGATGCTAGCCGATGCCGACTGGAGTGCGCCTGAAGAGTAAGCGCAGACCGAAGCTGTTTAACCAGTTGGCGTAGTCTTTTCTACGAAGCATCGTCCCATCAGGACATCCTATTGGGGTGATGCTTTTGCTGCGCAAGGAAGTTCTGAACGGGTCTCTACTTGAGGCCCACAACAACGGAATTATTTCCATGCCAAGTAAGAAACCAGTATCGCTAGCATCGCTTTCAACAGATTTTCAAAGGGATCAGGAATGCGAACTATGGGCCGCGATTCAATCATCGGTTCACACCGATTCAGACGAACAGAAGGCAGTCGCGCGGTCTATCGTTAAGGATATTCTTATCACCTACGCAAACCGATACGTGAATGCCTACCACTGCAAGGCTTGCGAGCTATACAGCATCAGGCCGTTCGCTCCTTACGCTATTGGTTGCTTTCGCAATATGCCGAAGTTTGCCAATAGAGCCTCGAAGAAGCGAGAGAAGTTAGTTCTCGGGTGGGTCTATAGCTTCCTTACAGAGGTAGGCGAGAACGCGCTTGTAGCAGCCTTTGAGGAGAGTATTGCGGCTAGTCTCTCCGCATACAAATAACAACGCTATTATCAGCAACTGCAAAGTACTGATGGCTGCGTAGCTACAGCGTCATAGCACCACCTTCATGGGGGTGCTATGACGTTTTTTCTTTGGAGTTATCAAAATGACTGAACAGGTGAATTTGGCATTACCAGAATCTTCGCCTTACCAGTGCGATCTCGATTTCCTACTGATTGAAGATGGTGGACGGTTCAGTTGGGAAGGCGCTGGCGACTACGAAGGCGATCTCTGTGGTTTCGAGAGCAGTCGTAGAATTGAGGATGCTGCTGCCGATGCTATCTTCCGACTGTCTATTGCGGACGGAGAAGATGTTGCAACAGCCGTCATGACAGTTTATGCGGTTGGTCTACCGACAGACCTCCTAGACCTCGAATACATCGACCATCCCTAATTGTTCTTCTGCTCAATCCCCGACGCTACTAATGCGTTGGGGTTCTTTTTTAAGACGACGAAACGCCTTGCGTTGAGCGACTGCCCACAAAAGCGGAGTTTCGTTCAATGCAACTTTCAATATTTAAGCCTTCTCGCGGCGTTCCTAGCTTTATCCAATCGGTGCTAGGCGCTGGTGCTACGTTAGCCGTTTCGGTCAGTGGCGGTAAAGATAGCGACGCGATGCTGCGTTATCTGGTCAGTACGCATAACGCTGAGAACTGGACAGGAGAGCTATTTTCGCTGTTTTGCGATCTTGGCCGGATCGAATGGCCCGGTGTCTCCGAACATTTGCACAAGGTTTGCGCGGAGCTGAATGTTCCTCTCGCAAAGCTATATCCGAAGCGTTCGATGATCGACGAGTGGCAGCACCGCTATGAGACTATCCTCTCGAAGCAGGAGGAGAAGCCCTTTTGGAGCAGCGCCGCCGCTCGCTACTGTACAAAGCACGAAAAAACGCAGCCAGCGGATAAACTCCTGCGTAGCCACCAGTTCGTTATTTGTGCGATCGGTTTGCGGGCTGAAGAGTCTGCTGCGAGAGCGAAGAAGCCGCGCTATCAGGTGCGCAACGACATCGCCTCTGTATGGTACAAAACGCCCCAAAGTTGCAAGAGTGCCGAAGAAAAAGAACGTTGGGCAGAGCAGGCGTACCAAAACTGGCTATACACCGGAAGAAAAGGTCGGTTTGCGCTCTCTTGGCATCCGATTCACGACTGGAGCTTAGCGGAGGTTTGGCAGCAGAATGGGACTTCCTGTGAGGATGTTGCTAAGCGCAGCGCCTTATACCAGTCGGGCGAACTTGAAGAAGCACTTCAGGGCTTTCCTTGCCATTGGGTCTATGTTTCTAGTAATAGCCGTTTGTCCTGTTCTCTATGCGTTCTAGCGAGTAGTCATGACATTCTTAACGGCTCACAGCACAACCTTTGTACCTGGATAGAGCTGGCGCTCATGGAGGTGACTAGCGGTTGGAGCTTTCAGCAGGGCCGCTGGCTTCTGTCGCTGGCTAGTGAGAATATAGCGCTGTCATTGGCGAAGGAGAAGCGGCTGCGCAAAGTGCTGTGCGATCTTCAGTTAGTCCGCCCTGTTGATCCGATCCTCCTTCTCAGTTTGGTTTGCCTGTGCGAACTAAACCAGTTGTTGTTCTGGACAGAAGAGGCCATTGTTGCGATCACCCACCAGCTACACATCTGCTCCATTCCAGAGTAGGTCTAAAGTGCATTCAGTCGGCCTGGTTCTTTCGCTTCTATTCCCGTTCGATAATTCGAGCGGGTTTCTCTTTCCTAACCTCCTACAGCTCAATGGCTGAGCCGTTTTTGTGGGTTGCCTTTGCCTTCGCAAAGAGGCAGTGACGATTGAGGATTTTCCAATGAATAATAAATTCTATGCCGGACAGCTAGTGAAAGTAATTGCCCCTCGCTGCTTGGCCTACGGTAGATACGGCCTAGTGCTAATGACGCGCGGCAACCAGTCGCAAATCAGGTTTGCTGACCTGCCGAAAGCGAGCCAGCCTATTCAAAGTCCAGTTGGCTTTGTGCAGTTCTTCAGCCATGAAGATTTAGAGCTAGTGGAGGGCGTACCGATTGCAGCTTGCTATCTCCTGATCTCTATTTCTACTTTGGTAGGGACGCAAGAGTACATCAGGTATGCGATCGCCCACGGTGACATCGACGAAGCGCCAGAAGCGATCGCGAATACGGTCGCCGCTAGGTTCTTTGGAAGCTTGGGTGATTGGGACGGTGAGTACTATCTTTGGCAGAACTCGCCATATGCAGCAAAGTTGTTAAAGTTTGAGCTAATCACAGTCGCTCAGTACATTGAGCTGAGCCGTACGACGCCCGACTACGACCTGGGCGCAGATGGGGCTATCTGTCCGTTTTAAGTTCCTGCAAATAGTATCCCATTCTCCTCACTAGATTGCTCTAGTGGGGATTTCTTTTGCTGCGCAAAGAGCGGATGAACAGGGCTTCGCAAGTCGAAGTCCACAACAGGCTAAAGAACATGAAAACGGGAAGAACCTTGACTGAGATGGCGCAGGCACTAGAAGCCCAGCAACAGATGAAGAAAGACTTCGTGGCCGATACGCGCGCTCTAGAGATGACGCCTGCGGGTCAGCTAGCGATCGCTAACGATACGACGCAGACCTTCGACGTTACCTCCCACGCGCATCGACAGATTGGAGATCGCATTGGCATTCCTGCTAAGTACTACAACCGGATGCTAACCAAAGCACCCGAGCTGCTACAAGCGAACGTCAATCACTGGTTCCAGACGAGTCCAGAGCAGCGGATGATTCGCACGTTGGGCGAGAGTGCCCGCGCGTTCCTCAGCCGCCGCTACCGTCGTCTGGACAACTTCGATCTCGCTGAAGCCGTGCTGCCAACACTGCTTCAGATGGAAGGTGCTCAGGTGATGTCCTGCGAGCTAACCGAGACGCGCATGTACCTGAAAGTGGTTACTGCCAAGATTCAGGCTGACGTGAAAGTTGGAGATCCTGTACAAGCGGGTGTCTGCATCTCGAACTCGGAGATCGGCATGGGCGCACTGCGCGTCGAGCCGCTGGTCTACCGTTTGGTCTGTACTAATGGTATGGTCACGCCTGACCGCTCTGCCCGCAACCGATTCACTCACCTGGGCCGTGCTGCTGCGGATACGCCGGATGCCTACGAACTGTTCTCCGATCAGACGCTAGCAGCCGATAATGCAGCCTTCTTCCTGAAGATGCAAGACCTGGTTCGTGATGCGGTTGACCGTACTAAGTTTGAGGCGCTAGTTGCCCAGATGCGGGCCACCACGGAGCATCGCATCGAAGGCAACCCGGTGAAGGCCGTTGAGCTGCTCTCGAATAAGTTCAAGCTCCAGCAAAGCGAAAGCTCAGGCGTCCTCCAGCATCTGATTCAAGGCGGCGACTTGAGCCAGTGGGGGCTGCTGAATGCAGTGACTCGCACTGCTCAAGATGTTGAGTCCTACGACCGCGCGACTGAGCTAGAAGAGTTGGGTGCGACGGTGATGTCCTTGCCGAGCGCTCAGTGGAAGCAGCTTGCTACTGCCGTCTAGCTGATGGTCGGTTGAATAACAACGCTTAACCTCACCAGGATTTCCTGGTGAGGTTTGCTTTTGCTGCGCAAGGAGGGGATGAGCACCGCTCATACTGTTTGGAGATTCTCAATATGAATAAGATCGATAAGGCTGAATTTAAGCTTCCTATTCGCTGGGTCAATGAATTAGACGGCAACCCTCGCTTGCCAGGGTCTACTGTCTCTCAAATCAGATTCGCTCAAGAAGATGGTGCAGTTGTCGTCAATGCCCCTCGCCCTCTTCCAGGTAACAAAACCTGGAAAGGTAGATTTCGCTGCGGCGTCTTCTATGCCGCTGGTGAGCTAGACCGCTTTGGTCAAGAGTGGGCTGCGCTCGATGCTAAAGAACTGCGTCTAGTATCAAATGCTCAAATTCTGAGGCTTGCGATTGAGGAAGGCCACCGAAGAGGCTATGGAAATCAACTGCAAGAAATTATGATGAAGTTTGCTCCAGATGAGATGGCTGAACAAGCTGTTTGCTGGCTCCACATGCCGTTCTTCGCTGAAGAAGCCACTGCGAATTGGGAGCAGATGCTAGCAGATGCCGACTGGAGTGCGCCTGAATAGCGAGCATAGTATCCCTTTCTCCCTATCAGATCGCTCTGATAGGGAGCTTCTTTTGCTTCGCAATGAGGCTCTGACGTTAATGGGTCAGAGCCATGAAAGCAAAAGATACAGAAGGTCGTTACGGTTTCGCACTTAGAACCGAGTCTTTAATTAGTGATATTGTCTCTCCAGCGGTCGCGCGACGGATTATGCAAAGCCTGTTTCTGCCCGACGAACAGCCGAGTGAGCGCAACGTGCAGCAGCGCCTGAGAGATGCCTTGAGTAGCGGTAGCCTACAGGTTAAGGGACTAGGCCCTAGTGGTCTGAAACGATTGCAGAGCGCACTCTCGCTGGGCAGAGTAATCTATAACGCTGTGCCAGCAGCAGGTACTGTGATAGACGACCCATCTGTGGCCGTTGCTGTCTTTCATCCGATTGCCTGCGAGCCAGTTGAGAAGTTTGCAGTAATCGCCCTAGATGTGAAGCATCGGATACTGTCGATGCGAATCATTTCAACTGGGACGGCGACAGAGACCTGCGCTCATCCAAGAGACATCTTTCGATGGGTGATGCAGGTGGGAGGAACCCGATGCGTGGTTGGCCACAATCATCCATCAGGAAGCGTAGATCCGAGTGAGGATGATATCGCGCTGACGAGGCAACTCATTCAGGGTGGCGAGCTGCTGGGTATTCCTGTTCTAGATCATTTGATAGTGTCTAGCGGCGAGTTCCGTTCTATCCGCCAGACGAGCGATTTATGGGCGGCGTTTATGTCCGATTAATACGATGATATATAGAGCGCTGAGCATGTCTGACATCAGGCATATTCAGCTCTTTGAGCCTTAATTTTTTAACAAAGTTGTGCTGTTTTTCCGTAGCTCAGTATGATGAATGAAGTTGCAGGAGAACGCGCATGGAAAAGCCAGTAGATCCCTTAATCGGTAGAGCCGCAGAGCTAAACGAATATGCGACGAGCGACCTGTCTGTAGAAGAGAATCTGGCAAGTGGTGCGAGTGTCGATGACTTGGTTGCAGCAGGTGTTCTATACGACGATTACGATCCGGATAATAACCTGGTTTATTCCTTTACGCCGGAGCGATCGCCAGAAGAGATAGCTGCTGAAGCCAAGGAAGCTCCTAAAAAGCCTCCAATGTCTGATGCGGAGTTTAAGTCGAGAATGAACTATCTTCGTCGATATTTCAGGATGGCTGCTGAACACCGCAAGGAAGCTAACCGCCGCGCAACTTGGACTTAATAAGTCATGCTTCAAGTAGAGCAGTTTGATGTCAAGACAGGCAAGCCAATTCAGGTCGCTATTGATGGCCAGTGGCAAACTGCTATCAAACAGATAGAACACTCATATCTTGAACATTGGTGTCTGATAAATGGCATAGAGACAGACAACCGATTCTCTGTTGCGCAGTTCTACGAGAGCGTTCATGACGCCGACCGCTGCCAGCTAGAGTTTGAAGGTAAGTATCTTGTCTTTAGCAGCGGCAGCGAGGGCTACTTTACCGATTCCGAAACAGCTCAGTTGATGACGCTAGGTAGCCAAACTGTTGAGCCTATTTATGCAGGCGACCGCAACGCTGCGCATAACGCGGTCGCTTACGGCGGTTTGATTGCTTCAGATGGCGTTGCCTCAACAGCATTTTCGTCCGCCCGCGTTCTCGTTATCGACAATGTGAAGCGAACCCACGGCTCTGAACCTTTAGTCGGTTGGGATGGCCAGCTCGTTTCTGAAGAAGAGCTTCAGCCTCTTTATGACAAGATGGGTGACGGGACAATGTTGATACGATCATCGACAATGGATTCCCTAACAACGCCTGATGAGCGCGAGCAGATAACGGTTAAAGCGTTTGCAAAAGCAGGTATTAGTGCAGATATTACCAACCTTGGTGCAGATTTAGATCGAGTAGACCAAGTAGCTGATGTGGCAATAGCCTCAGTAGACCGCAGGTTGGGTCACCAAGCTGACACAGGCGTTTATCAGTTTCGAGCAGCTTCTCCAGACTTTCCTGGTATTGCTAAAGGCACTGTGACTTACAGCAGTTGGGCTGAGCGTCTAAATGTAGATGCCATTATCTCGATAGACGATATCAAGGGCGATGATGGTCGCTTCTCTGAACCCGGCATCAAAGAAGCCTCTAACTTTTGGGTCAATCGAAAAGCAACGGCATCGTACGGTCAACAGACGGTTGGCCCGCAGGTAAAGTACACCATTCCAGAAGCTACGCGCTTAGAAATCAATCCTAGAGTGCAGGAGAAAGCAGAGCAGCTGGCCCAGGTTGCAGGTAACTACGACGCGCTGAGTCAACGCTATCTCAAGCACAAAGAGCACGAACGGGAGCGTTCCTATCAAAGCGCTGAAGAAAATCTAGCTGATAATAGTCGCCCAGATTGGCTATACAACGCGCTGAGTTCGGATAAGTATGGCCAGCTCACCGATCAGGCTAGCGTCGTCAGAGGCTTAGAGTACTACATCAAAGGTGAATGGCAGCGATTATCGGCAAACGGGACATCGGTGCCGTCAGCGATGGCGCAGCACCACAGCCAGCTTAAGCCTTGGGAAGTATGCAACAAAGACCTGCCGCACGGCGCGATTGTGGCGTACTACCGTTCTCCTTTCCCTAACGTGGGCGCAGCGGCGATCGCCATTAACAACAGAAGGGTGATTGAGCAGCAGGATGAAGAAGCCTTCTCGAAGCAAGGGGTCGCCTACCTGCCACCAGATACGGCGAAGAGTGTCGCCATCACCGATTTTGACGGCGACATCAACGGCTTTTTTGTCGGCTATGAAGCGACGGTAGATGACCTGCCAGAGCAGATAAGGGAAAAGCTAGTAGACGTAAACGGCCTGTCGTCAGAGCAACAGTATGAAGCAGGTCGAGCCGCCTTTGAGGAGATCATTCAGCGTTTAGAACAGGGTCAGGATAGCTCGATTAAGCAGAGTGTCTATCCTGTTGCGGTGAAAGAGTTTATAGAACGAACGGCACCAGCGGTAAAGCCGCCGCAGATTATCAAGCAGCAAAAAGAGAAGCATTCCTGGCAAGAGGGAGAACCGCACTCCGAGGCTACCTGGAGAGCTTGGGGCGTTACCGCAGACAACCCAACCGGAAAGGTGGCAAATGCGGGAATGTCTTTGCAGTCGTTAGCGCTTGAGCTAGAGTATGCGCCAGATGAACGAAAGAGTGCACTGCTCGATCAACTTTCTAGTCACTGTTCTGATCTATTAGCGAAAGTAGATGCTGGGAAGATTATCATTCCTGATGATGATTGGTTGGTCTCACAAGGTTTTCCTCCTTACTACGAAGAGAAGTTGGAATATTTAGCTGGTGCTAACAGTGAAGTCGCTTCTTACAAGGATGTACAGCAACAACAGGAAACAACTGAGACATATCTACAGGATGCACATAGCTTTTTATCTGAAGTTGCCAACGGCCCAAACGCAGTCAACCTACAGACAGCCGTAGACACCGCCAAGAGTGCTAAAGGTATTGATGAGAACCTGCACAGATTTGTCGAAGCTCTTCAGTACAAGCAAGACGACCTCAGACGCAGCAAGAACAACCCTTTGATATACGTAAACGGTAAAGTAATGCCGACAAGCATTGATGAGCCAGTTTCTTGGGGCGTTCAGCAGGTGAATAAACAATACAGTGGCGCACAGCTACAGGAGCGAGAAAACAAATTATTTCAGGGCGTTTTCCCGATGGGAGACGCACCTCAGCAAACACAGCAAGCGAAAACTATCATTCAGACATCTAGCGGCCTAATGAAGCAGGCTGTAGAGAATAAGGCCAGACATCGCCAGCGGCGCTCTGAAGACCAGCGCCCAACCATACAAGCCGCTACAGCAGATGGCAGACAGCTAACGCTTCAGAATATAGAAGATGCGAAAGGTGCTTTCCCCTGGCGCAGCGATGGCCCACACCCAGATTGGAAAATCTCGATCAGCAAAAATTACAATGCGAAAAAGATAGGAGAGCGCTTTCCCGCAGAACTTAGTTTTGTTGACGCGCAGGGGCAAGTCCAAACTGAACCGATAGGCCACGTTGATCGTGCTTCCGCCGAGCGCTTTGGCTTAGAGGAACGGTTCAAGACGAATAAGTCTCTCACTATCAGAGAACCGAGTCTTACAATGCAGGTGCCGTGGGCGCAGCAGAATGATTCCAAGATGATCTATGCGCAGAGAGATCGTTACCTAGAAAAGTCGCTAGCGTCACCTGAAGGTAAAGACCCGAAGTTACATTCTCAGGAGATGGCGATCGCACTATGGCGTCAGTCTAAAGGTGGCCGCAAGCTAGTAATGCAAGCGTATCCAGAGGTACTGAGCGATCGCCTACGAAACGTCCCAGATATTAAAGTTGGTCGGCTACAGATTTCGAGCGAGCAGGCACAGCGGCTAGCGGCTAGTAGTCCTCATACAATCCAGTTTGCAAATGACACATTTTCTGCGAAGAGCGGCGACGTTATAGCGCCATCAGTCTCTGTGCTAAAAGCCAACGGCGATCGCTATCTAATTGGTGCAGTCAGCGGTGGCTCTAGCCCCTCTATCTCGTTACCAGAAGCGGCTACCTATATGGCTGCTTTCTCTAAGGATGCGAAGAGCGAGAAGATAGTCCACATGCAGGTGATGGATCTGCCGGTGATAGAGCAGACCCCAGATGAGATAGCAGCGCTACGTGCTGGCCGCAGCCACCTAACGCTTGACCACAATCCACAGGACGAATACGGTCTCCGCGCAGGTAGCGTTGTGATTGCCCAAGCTGAACAAGGTAGCGAGCAGATTGCATTGCGTGTCAGCGGTCAGCACGTCATTGATGAAAAGCTAGCAGCTACCCACTCGCAGCAATGGGCCGACGCGGAGAAAGCGCCTGCGAGTGCTCTTTTCGATAAGCTGATCACTGCGCGTGTTGATGGCGCAGAGCTGTGGGGATTAAGCGTTCAGCCGCTCGGCACCTACGTGCGAGGCCAGGTGATGCCCTTCAAAGAAGCTACACAGGCGCATCAGATAGTACCAACGCCCGCTATCCAATCTAAAACTCAAGTAAGTTCTGTTCAACAGTCCGAGCAGTCCCCGGTTTCTACTCATCAGTCAGCACGGGCGGAGTCTGCGACGCAGCAGCTTTGGGAGAAGTACAGTCGCCAGAACAGCGGTGTGATGGCGGCGATCGCGTCTAGAAACCCGCAGCTTCAGGCCAACCTGGATCGTGAGATAGCTAAATGCGCTATCGGTGATGGCCATCCTTTAGAGACGATTCAAAGGGCGATCTCTCAACATAGCCCGGAGGCAAAAAAGAGCGCTCAACCAGATGTCTATGCCAAAAAGATCGTTGAGAAGGAAGTTCAGGCGAATCGAAAGCAGGCCCAGAATCAGTCAGTGAGCCATTCTAAATCTCGATCTCAGAAGCGAGATAAATCTAAGCGCAACCAGATGAGCCGATAGCGGTTTCTCAGATAAGAGTGCCGTTGCACTACAGCCGTTTGAGATAGCTTCTCTGAAGCATCCACCGTTCATATAAGCCTCGAAAGCCAGAACGTCGTTACTAGGCAGTTCTGGCTCTTCTTGTTGCGCTTTTTAAAAAGGTACTGCATCTGTAGCCTGCGGCAAGAGCGGGTGAGAGAGACCAAATCACTCTCGTTAACTTGTACGAGGATCACTCATGAATACTAAGTTTATCGCTGCCGTAGTTGCTGTTGCTTCTACGGTGACCGCTGTGTTGCCAGCTAGCGCCAATACTGGATTGCTGCTCGAAGACCTCAATGACTTCAGCGCTGACGCATCCTATAGCCAAGGGTCTGATGGTCACGTCATCATCGACTGCTGGCGTCAGCCGTGGGGTGATGGTGGCGAAGCTGTCATTGCCGAATGGCGGCTCAGAAGCTACCGTGGCCCTTTCGTCTATGTAGGAGGAGCTGTCAACTTCACAGAAAGCGCTGTACCCCTGCCACTGAATGGTTCTCCGGTGGGCTTCTCCGTGCCTTGGCGCAATGTTGCTTCCGGCAGTGAAGAACTTTACCTTGACGAGCCAGTAGGTGCAGGTGTTGTATCTGCTTCAATTGGTGGCTACGTTGAATTAGGCTTAGAGCGTGGCGTTATTCTTCCAACCACCACAACTTGTCCAATTCGAGTAAACTAGCCCGCTACTGAGAGCGCTGTAGCCGTCCTATCCATCGACGTGCAGCGCTCTCACGATCAATACCAGCTTTCCTGAAGAGGATCTCAGCTGTTTTAAATGCAGCGATCGCGTCCTCTTTTTTTTCCATAGCAACGTATGTTTGCCCTTTGCAGAAGTGGAGGTCGCCGTTATTAGGATCTATCTCTAACGCTTTGTTGTAGTCATCAATTGCCTCTTGGTTTCTTCCAACTACCCGTCGTTGTTGAGCACGAATCATGTACCCATCTACGTTCTTCATAGGTAGCCAATCACCGTTGATTAGCTCTCCGCGATCACCCGCAGGGCCAAGAACCACAATATTGCCGATCGCAATACCAGGGCTAAACGGATCCTTCATAGTTTTTACCTGGATAGTAGTTGTGTGAGCATTTGTCTTCTAAGAGATAATTCTGTTCAAATTAATCAGAATGCTTTGCTAGCCAGCTCTGTACTTCAGCAACATCTGAAAAATCGAGCAATGCTTCACTCAGTTCTTCTAGTGATGTCAACGGCAGCGCCGAAATTGACGACTGAATATCCTCTGACAAATTGCCAAAACGCTTTCTCAACTGACGTAAGATGACATCTACTTCTCCTTCTGCCTTTATACCCTGGTATAACTTAGTTTCTTCAAGAGTAATATCCAACATTCTTTCTACTTCCTGGCGAGTAATTTGCCCAAAACGATACGAAATTATGGTTACGACCATATCTATAATGACACGGCTCTCAGCGGTCGGTACTGCCTGCGCCCGACTTAGCAATTCTCTGGCTTCTTGTGGTGCTTGAGATTCGTCCACAGTGGTGAGTACCATCAAGCCAACCCATAGAGGCAACTGATTTATATCTCCCAGCTCGTCCAGGTATATGCGATGCACCTGCCCTCCGTTTAGGAAGCTACTATGCGGTAGCAGATCGCTTTGCTCTGTACTACGCGAGGGATAGATAACAATGACCTGCCAATTCGTGAAGCTTTCCCGATTGCGATAGAAGTAGAGCATCACTTCAGCAAAAATGCGCTCGTAAAGCCGCTCGTCCCTTTGAAATTGCACTTCCACGAAGAAAACGATTCCTGGATTTCCTTCGGGCGGCAGAAACACGCCATCGATCTCGAACCTGGGTTCTTTAACTGCCACAGAGTCGAAGCGATAGGCGTCGGCATTAGCCGGTGGGTCAGGGACAAGTTCAGACAAAAGCCCAGGCGCTTGGCTGAATAGATAATAAAAAATCGAGTCTCTGCGCATACGCTAGTACATTATTAGTACGACTAGATTTTATCAGACATCTACTCGCTTTTTGGCTTGTGCATATCAGCGTGAGAGCTACAGGTCTCACGCTTTGCGTCGAGGTAAATCCTCAGCTATTCTTGGTTTTATCGTTTGAAGCCGGTCAGGTTAACCTTGGTAGTGTACCTGAACTAGCTGATTCTGCTTTTGAACCGCTACCCAAATCGCCCGAGCGTCCAGCCTGTCACCAGTAGCACCGCTGCTCCCAGAAAGGCAATGCCAGCCGCTTGTAATTGATAAGCCGATCGCAGCTTCTTCGATATGTCCTCTACTTGCTTAGCTGCCGTTACCTGGGCACTGGCGATCGCTCTGCCAGCTAGCTGCTCAGCCTCGGCCCTAAGCTGGTCACTCTGCACCTGGTAGACCTCTGTCAACATTTTCGCCTGGGTGCCCGCCCGTATCTTGATGGTCTCCTGCTCATCTTCAGATACCTGCTTGACGTTCTCTATGGCTTGAGTGAGCTGCTGAGTAGCAATGAGTCCTTTTTCCGCAGCGCTAGCCCATTCTGATTGCAGTGCTCCCCAGCGGTCATCGAGCCGAGCGATCAGCTGGCCAAAGAGCATCTCTAGCTCCTGCGGATATTTCTCTAGAATTGCCTCTAGCGTCGAGGTGCCCACTAGCAGAATAAACGTCGGGTCGTTCTCGTCGATGCCGTAGCGCTGCACGAGGGCGCGGACGGTATCTCTAAACGTTTGAGATCGCCCTTTTAGCAGTTGGTCGAGTGAGCTATCGTTCATGCGCTTACTCCCAACAAATGTTCGGCCTTCGCAAACTCCTGACGACATTTCTCGCGCCATTGGAAAACCATTGAGCGGCGCATTGTGGGCAAGCCACTTTCTTTTTCTATCGCATCGCTGTAGGTCAAGCTTTGCTTGTCGATGCTGTCGGTGGCGATCGCGCCCAGCTCAGGAAAATCTATAGTCATCCCGCCCTGCTTTTCTAGCTCAGCTTTAACCGGCGAGCGGTTGTAAGCATCGAAGTAGTGTGGCCCGCCAAAGTGCAGGTTGCGGACGGCGACGTGAGCAACCGGTAACCCTTGCGCATCTCTGAGTGCATGTTCGAGCAAATTGACGCTTTCTAGGGTGGTGCTCATGACCATCACGCGCGTGAGTCTAGCTCCCATGTTTTTCAGATTACTGATAAAGGCAAAGCGTTCTTCTAGCTGACTGAGCATATCGATCTCGCCAGCGGGAGAGTCGATGATGATGAAGTCGTGTCCTTTGGCTTCGATGCGTTCGGCTAGGGCTTCTACCGCGATGTCTGCTGTCTTGGTATCAGCGCTTGTTATCGGTAGATATTCAGCGTCATAGAACCGCTTGAACTGAGGGTTAAT
>Ga0209194_1000145_pt1 | contig 64054 bp, 54 predicted proteins | sample COGITO_mtgs_1004_FD_184787 | JGI IMG/M metagenome (GOLD analysis project Ga0209194, IMG submission 184787) | Pelagic marine microbial communities from North Sea - COGITO_mtgs_100413 (SPAdes) (version 2) | ecosystem: Environmental > Aquatic > Marine > Epipelagic ... | reverse complement strand
GGGCCCGTCGGCGGTCGGTCCAATAAAGTCTAATGAGGTCACCACCAATGACTTAAACAAGAGCGGGTTGGGCAATTGGTCGGGCAAGGGGGCCACGGCTATGTCGACCTCATCGTCCATAACCCGTTGAATCGCTTGCGCGGTATCGCCGGTCTCCAGTATCACTTCGATGTTTGGGTATTCCCCACGAAATCGGGTCAGTAGCTCTGACATCACCGAATAGGTTGCGGTGACAGAGCAATAAAGCCGTATTTGACCGGTCAATTCAATCGGATCATTTTTCAGCTGATGCTTAAGATCTTGCCAGTGCGTCAGGGTCGTCTCTGAGAACTCCCGAAACTGCCGTCCCGCCTGGGTCAGAACCACGGTTCGGTTATCCCGCTCAAATAGGGTAGCACCGAGCTCATCCTCCAAACGCGCAATACTGCGGCTCAATGTAGATGGACTGACGTGCATTGCCTCGGATGTTTTACCGTAGTGCAGGGTTTGCGACAGATGTATAAATTGACGTAACGCTCGAAGATCCATAGACCTCTCCTATAAGGGGCCGAATTATGCCACGGAAGCGACTGTGTTGCAGCATTTGCAATAATAATAAGCGGGTTTCTGTACGGGCACTCAGGCACTGGCTTGCACCTGTCGGCTTTACGGCTCTAGGCGGCATCGGAACGGCTGTTTATTAATGTCTTAGCAGGGCCGAATGGCACGATCGAGTGGCGTTCGCAGCCCCAAATCACGGCCTGTTCGGACGCTGGCCGGTAAATCTCGACCAGAAAGTCATTTTCCGCAACACTCGCTTGCCAACAATTCATTTTCAGCGCTCGTCTGCTTTCGCTAAACTGCATCCAACCGTGGCAGAAGCCACATCCAGATTTGGCAGGTATTAGAATGAATAATTATTTCAACACCCTTAACTTACGTGAACAGCTGGCGCAATTGGGTCAGTGTCGATTTATGGACCGCAACGAATTTGCCGATGAGTGCGATTTTTTAAAGGGTAAGAAGGTTGTTATCGTCGGTTGTGGCGCTCAGGGCTTGAATCAGGGCCTCAATATGCGTGACTCAGGCTTGGATGTTGCCTATACCTTACGCCAGGCTGCGATCACCGAAAAACGTCAGTCATGGAAGAATGCGCATGAAAACGGCTTTACCGTTGGCTCTTATGAAGAGTTAATTCCCCACGCCGACTTGATCGTTAACCTAACCCCCGACAAGCAACATTCTGCCGTGGTTGAAGCGGTTATGCCACTGATGAAGCAGGGTGCAGCCCTGGGTTACTCACATGGCTTTAATATCGTTGAGGTAGGCCAAAAGATTCGCGCCGATATCACCGTGGTCATGGTCGCGCCGAAATGTCCTGGTACTGAAGTGCGTGAAGAATACAAACGTGGTTTCGGTGTCCCGACGTTGATCGCCGTGCATCCTGAAAACGATCCACAAGGCAATGGCATGGCGATCGCCAAGGCATGGGCTGCCGCAACCGGCGGTCATCGTGCCGGCGTGCTGCAGAGCTCCTTTGTTGCCGAAGTGAAGTCCGATCTGATGGGCGAACAGACTATCCTGTGCGGCATGTTGCAAGCCGGTTCGATTCTCTGCTACGACAAGATGATCGCAGAGGGTGTCGACAGCAGCTACGCCGCCAAATTGGTTCAGTTTGGCTGGGAAACTATTACCGAAGCGCTCAAGCTCGGTGGCATCACCAATATGATGGATCGCCTCGACAATCCCGCCAAATTGCGTGCCTTTGAATTGTCAGAAACCCTGAAAGAATTGATGCGACCCCTGTTCCGCAAGCATCAAGACGATATCATCAGTGGTCATTTCTCTACCACCATGATGGCCGATTGGGATGCCAATGATAAGGATCTGTTGCGCTGGCGCGAAGAGACCGGCCAAACTGCCTTTGAACAGGCTCCTGCGGCGGTGAACGACCTGGACGAGCAGGACTATTTCGACAACGGCATTCTGATGATTGCGATGGTCAAATCCGGTGTTGAACTGGCCTTTGAAACCATGGTTGAAAGCGGCATTATCGAAGAAAGCGCCTATTACGAGTCGTTACATGAGTTACCGCTCATTGCCAATACGGTCGCGCGCAAGAAGCTGTATGAAATGAATGTGGTGATCAGCGATACCGCTGAATATGGTAACTACCTCTTCGCCCATGCCGCCGTACCGCTATTGGCTGAACATTTCATGCCTGGTATCGGCACCGATGTGATCGGCAAGGGCATGAAGGCTGCTTCTAACTCGGTAGACAATTTGACCCTGGTACAGGCGAACGACGCCATTCGTAACCATCCGATCGAATACATCGGTGAAGAATTACGCGGCTATATGACCGATATGAAGCGCATCGTCGAGGCGTAAGCCGGTCAACAGAACTCAGTGAGCTCCTCAAAAGGGAACGAGTATTAACCCACACCTAGTGTGGGTTTTTTTTGTCTTGGCTATACGCGCGGACAAAAAAAAAGCGCTCACCTTGAGCGCTTCGATACCCTTTCAGTCGATATCGCCTTAGACGCTGAGGACCTTTTCACCCCGAGCGACACCGGAGACTCCAGTACGGGCTACTTCCATAATGGTTGTGCCCGCTAGCGCCTCGAGGAACGCCGCCAGTTTCTCTTCCTCTCCGGTTACCATGATGGTAAAGGTGGTCGGCGATACATCGACAATCTGTGCTCGAAAGATGTCGGTGGTACGTTTAACCTCTTCGCGCTGAGCGCCCGTGGCGCGAACCTTGACGAGCATCAGACCGCGCTCGACATGCCCACCTTCGGTCAGATCAACCACCTTTACTACTTCGACCAGCTTGTTCAGCTGCTTGGTGATTTGCTCCACCATTTGTTCGTCCCCATGCGTAACCAAGGTCAAACGCGACAAGGTCGGGTCATCGGTTGGCGCAACATTGAGTGAATCGATGTTGTAGCCGCGTTGAGCGAACAAGCCTACTAGGCGCGCCAGGGCGCCCGATTCATTTTCCATTAATACCGATAGTATGTGTCTCATCAGGTACGCTCCGTCTTGCTTAAGAACATGTCGCACATGGACCCATTGGGCACCTGCATCGGATAGACGTGCTCGTCCGGATCGATCCGTACATCGACGAAGACCGCCTTATCCCGAATCGCCATGGCTTCAATCAGCGTGCTTTCCAGCTGATCGGCGCTTTCGACAACAAAGCCGACGTGGCCGTAACTTTCGGCCAGTTTGACAAAATCAGGCAACGAATCCATGTAGGAGTTGGAATAACGCGATTCGTAATTCATATCCTGCCATTGGCGCACCATGCCCAGGTAGCCGTTGTTCAGACAAACAATCTTGACTGGCAAACCGTACTGTTTGCAGGTCGACAGCTCTTGAATGTTCATCTGAATAGAGCCTTCACCGGTGACGCAAACCACATCAGCCTCTGGGTAGTTAATCTGCACACCCATAGCCGCCGGTAAACCAAAGCCCATGGTGCCCAGGCCACCGGAATTGATCCAGCGATTGGGCTTATTAAACTTGTAATACTGAGCGGCAAACATCTGATGCTGGCCAACGTCGGTACAGATATAGGCGTCGCCCTTGGTGACACGGGCCAGGGTCTCGATCACAAACTGCGGCTTCATCTTGGTCGAGTCGTCGGTGCGATAGCGCCCACCGTGACGGGTACGCCATTCGTCAATCTGCGCCCACCACTGATCCAGCGCGGCATCATCGATTTGCTGACCGCTTTGCTCAAGCTGCTCAAGCATTTCAATCAACACCGATTTAACCGGCCCGACGATAGGGACATCGGCGGCTATGTGTTTGGAGATCGTGGTTGGATCGATGTCGATATGGATCAATTTCGCGTCAGGGCAAAACTTTGAAACCTTGTTCGTTACCCGATCGTCCAGCCGAGCGCCAATGGCGATAATCAGATCGGCATTGTGCATGGCCATATTCGACTCGTAGGTACCGTGCATGCCTAACATGCCGATAAACTGCTCATCGGTCCCGGGGAAACACCCTAGGCCCATCAAGGTATTGGTCACCGGAAAGTTCAACAGATGTGCCATTTTCGTCAGTTCGTCGGAGGCACGGCCCAAGATAACGCCACCACCGGCATAGATTACCGGCTTCTTGGCTTGCATCATCAACGTAACGGCTTTACGAATTTGACCGCTGTGGCCCTTTTTTACCGGATTGTATGAGCGCATCTTGATACGCTCCGGATAAATGTACGGAAACTTTTGGTTGGGCATGGTCATATCTTTGGGGATGTCGATGACCACCGGACCCGGGCGACCGCTTTCGGCCAAATAGAAGGCCTTCTTGATCAACATCGGAATGTCTTTCGGGTCACGCACCATCATATTGTGCTTCACCACCGGCCGTGAAATACCCATCATGTCGGTTTCTTGAAAAGCATCGCCGCCGATCAGATGACTCATCACCTGGCCGGTAATAATCACCATCGGAATGGAGTCCATATAGGCTGTGGCAATCCCGGTGATGGCGTTGGTCGCCCCCGGTCCTGAAGTCACCAGTACGACACCAGCCTTGCCCGACGCACGGGCATAGGCGTCAGCCATATGGGTGGCGGCCTGTTCATGGCGCACCAACACATGTTTAATCTTGGACTGATGGTGCAACGCGTCATAAATATGCAGCACCGAGCCACCCGGATAACCGTAAATGAATTCGACACCCTCGTCATGCAGCGCACGACAGAGCATTTCACCACCAGAAAGCAATTCTGGCTGAAGCGACGATTTTGACATGTTTGTAGACCTTTGCTGTGGTACAGGAACGCGTTCGCTTTATCAGCTCTTCTTCAGCCTGTGTTCAAACGTTTAGGTCGGTAAACCTAAGCATCAACACAACCGACCGTTTGTGGATTTCATATCCAACAACTCCGACGTCGATATTGCTGCCTGTAACCTTGTTGCACGGACAGATCGGTATTGATCGGTCTCGAGCTCCATTTTAGCGACTGATCAAAGAATGTCCATCGCTAAATGGCGGTCGGACCGAGATCGGCTTAGTGGGTACTCGGCTTTAGGGGCTTAAATACCACCTGAGCGTCGATCAAGTCGGCCTGAATATGATCCCCCCGGCTGAAGTCGCCCCTAAGTAAAGCCGACGCTAGCGGATTTTCCAATTCACGTTGGATCGCCCGCTTGAGCGGCCGCGCCCCGTAGACCGGATCGAAGCCGGCGGCACAGAGCTTATCGAGCACCGCATCGCTGATGCTCAGGCCCAGCTCCTGCTCGGTCAGGCGACGATGCAGCTGCGCCAATTGGATTTTCGCGATGCCCTGTATCTGCTCACGCGCGAGCGGATGAAAGACCACGACCTCGTCGAGTCGGTTGATAAACTCCGGTCGGAAATAGCCGCCCACGACCGTCATCACCGCGGCTTTCATTTCATCATACTGGGCCGCGTCCGAGAGCTGCTGAATCTGTTCTGAACCCAAGTTGGAGGTCATCACAATAACAGTATTACGGAAATCGACGGTGCGACCCTGCCCGTCGGTCAGGCGACCGTCATCGAGGACCTGCAACAGTATATTAAAGACATCGCCATGGGCCTTTTCGACTTCATCGAGCAGGATCACCGAGTAAGGTTTGCGGCGCACCGCCTCGGTTAAATAACCCCCCTCTTCATAACCGATATAACCCGGCGGCGCGCCGATCAAACGCGCGACCGAGTGCTTCTCCATAAATTCGGACATATCGATGCGCACCATCGCGTCCGTGGTATCGAACAGGAAGTTGGCCAGCGCCTTACACAGCTCTGTCTTACCGACGCCGGTTGGTCCCAAGAAGAGAAAGGAGCCATTGGGTCGATCCGGATCGGACAGGCCCGAACGCGAGCGCCGGATGGCGTTTGATACCGCGACCACCGCCTCATGCTGGCCGATCAACTGGGTATGCAAGACCTCTTCCATGCGCAACAGTTTGTCACGTTCACCTTCGAGCATCTTGTCGACTGGGATGCCGGTCCAGCGCGAAATCACATTGGCGATCGATTCATCGGTTACCCGATACTGCAGCAACTGCATATCCATCATCTCGGCCTGAGCGGCCATATCGAGTTGTTTCTCCAGTTCTGGAATACGGCCGTACTGCAATTCCGACATCTTAGTCAGATCGCTGGCCCGGCGAGCGGCCTCCAGTTCCGCTCGGGCTTGTTCAAGCTGTTCTTTGACGTGCTGCGAGCCCTGCACGGCAGCCTTTTCAGCCAGCCATATTTCTTCCAGGTCGAAATATTCCCGTTCCAATTCGGCAATCGATTCATGCAGTCGCGCCAGAGATAAGCGCACCTGGGGATCGCTTTCTTTCTTCAGCGCCTCGGCCTCGATTTTTAATTGAATCAGTTTGCGTTCGAGTCGATCCATCGACTCCGGTTTGGAGTCAATCTCCATGCGGATTCGGCTTGCCGACTCGTCAATCAGATCGATGGCCTTGTCGGGCAGCTGGCGATCGGAGATATAACGCTGGGACAACTTGACCGCCGCAATAATGGCACCGTCGGTTATGGTTACCCCATGATGCACTTCATAGCGCTCTTTTAGGCCGCGCAAGATGGCGATGGTATCTTCTTCATTGGGTTCGTCGACCAGAACTTTCTGGAAGCGACGCTCCAAGGCGCCGTCTTTTTCAATATATTGGCGATATTCGTTCAGGGTGGTCGCGCCAACACAATGCAATTCGCCTCGCGCCAGCGCCGGCTTAAGCATATTGCCGGCATCCATGGCGCCGTCGCCTTTACCGGCACCGACCACAGTATGCAATTCGTCGATAAAGAGGATGATCTGGCCGTCCTGCTTGGCCAATTCATTTAATACCGCCTTGAGTCGTTCTTCGAACTCACCGCGGAACTTGGCACCGGCCACCAGCGCCGCCAGATCGAGCGACAGCACGCGCTTATTCTTCAAGCTTTCCGGCACTTCACCATTGATGATGCGTTGCGCCAAGCCTTCGACGATGGCGGTCTTACCGACCCCGGGCTCGCCAATTAAGACCGGATTATTTTTGCGCCGGCGTTGCAGCACTTGGATGGTCCGGCGAATTTCATCGTCCCGGCCGATCACTGGATCGAGCTGGCCCGCTTCGGCGCGAGCGGTTAGATCGACGGTATACTTGTCTAAGGCTTGCCGGCTCTCCTCGGCGTCGGCGCTGGACACCGACTCGCCATTGCGCATATCGTCAATGGCCTGCTGCAAGACAACTTCGACCAGTCCGGCTTCCTGCAAGGTTTTGGCAATGCGCGACCGGTCCTGCAACATGGCCAAGAGTACCAGCTCGCTGGCTATAAATTGATCTTTACGTTGTTGCGATAACTTATCGGCCCGATTCAGCACTCGACCCAGGTCATTGGACATATGCACGTCATCGTCGGACCCGCTTATTTCCGGCAGTTGCTGCAACTGCGTATCGGCCGCAGCCTTTAATTTAGCCACAGTCGCGCCGGCTTTTTTCAGCACGGCGGCTATAGAGGTGTTTTTTTGATTGAGCAACGCGATCAGCAGATGGACCGGTTCGATAAAGCTGTGGTTCTGGCCCAGTGCAATCGACTGTGCATCGGATAATGCCAACTGTAAGCTGCTGGTAAGACGATCAATACGCATACTATTACCCTAATCTGACGTTTATAAGTCTGTTACATAAATGAGGGCTAAGGGACCGGAATCAAGCCCAGCTGAACCGACTTAACGCGCCATTTTCCAAATCAAATTGGCCATGCGACCCGTTTGACCGTCCCGGCGATAGGAGTAATAAAGTTCCGGGTTTTGCACGGTACAGGCATTCGATCGATAGACGCGTTGTACGCCTGCAGCGGTGAGTTGGGATGCTGCCAGCCCGGCCAGATCACAGAGGTATTTGCTGCCGCGCGGCGTGAAAAATTGCTCATAGCCGGGCCAACTGTTGAACATCGCCCTAACCTCCGGGCCGACTTCGAAGGCCTTCGGACCGATCGCCGGTCCGATGCCACAATAGACTCGATCAGCTCGGTCAAAGTTCGCCAGAGTGGCCAAGAGGATATGGTCGGCCAACCCGCGCCAACCGGCATGGGCTATGGCCACCTGGGCACCATCGGCGCGCCAGAAAAACACCGGCAAACAGTCTGCCGTCATAACACAGCAAGCGGATCCGACGGCGGTGCAATAACTGCCGTCTTGGCCCTGCTGGGGATCGGCGGCAGCCACGTGGACGACGCGATTGGTGTGTGTCTGATGCAACCAGGTGACAGTCGGCGCACCGGGCAATCGCTGACGCAATAGCCGGCGATTGGTGGCGACCGTCGAGGCTGACTCACCGACATGATGGGCCAGATTAAAAGATCCAAAGGGTGCTTGGCTCACGCCGCCTTGCCGAGTGGTCCATCCGGCCTGAACGTTGGCCGGTAAGGGCCAGGGCGCAAACTCAAAACTCACAGGTCGAACTCGGTACCATAGACCTTCAATTCATGTTCCATCTCATCGAGCAGTTCTTGGAAGTCGGCGGGGATATCTGCTTCCCAATGCATTTGCAGCCCCGTTTGCGGATGAATGAGCTCCAGATAGCCGGCGTGTAAAGCCTGTCGTTTGAAACGCTTCATCACCGTCATAACCTCGAGCGTAACGCCCTTAGGCAGGCGCGATCGGCCGGCATACACTGGGTCGCCGACAATCGGATTGCCAATGTGCGACATGTGTACGCGAATCTGATGCGTGCGGCCGGTTTCCAGCTTACAGCGCACCAAGGTGTGATTGCGCAGGCGCTTGATCACGCGATAGTGAGTGACCGCTTCCTTGCCCATGGTCAAAGGGGCAACAGCCATCTTGGTGCGCTGCTTCGGATGCCGGTCGATCGGGGCGTCGATCGTACCACCGGAAATCATCACCCCCATGCAGATGGCCGAATACTCTCGCCCCATGCTTCGGTCTTGCAGTTGCTCCGCCAGCCCAGTTTGGGCTTGTAGCGTTCGCGCCACAACCATCAGACCGGTGGTGTCCTTGTCGAGCCGGTGGACAATGCCGGCACGCGGCACGGAGGCAAGCTCCGGATAGCGATAGAGTAGTGCATTGAGCATGGTCCCGTCTGGATTCCCCGCGCCGGGATGAACTACCAGGCCGGCGGGTTTATTGATCACGATGATATGCTCGTCTTGGTAAACCACGTTGAGTTCAATAGACTGTGCTGCCCAGCCTTCATTTACCTCTAGCACAGCGTCGAGCACCAGCGTTTCGCCCCCGATCAGCTTGTCTCGATTGCGTCTGGTCTTACCATCTACCGTCAGCTGCCCGCCACTGATCCAGTTCTGTATTCTGGAACGCGAGTAGTCATCAAAAAGCAGTGCAGCTACCTGATCGAAACGTTTGTGCCCTTGGTCAAGGGGGACAATTTTCGTTTCCTTGATGGAATCTGTGGTATCAGTCATTGGAGGCTTGGGTATCCTGTGGTTACAATGGCAGTCATTTTACTGATTTAATGAGAGATAGCATGTTTACCGTAGCGCAAAGCGCAAAAAAAGTGAGTCAAATAGCCTTTTTGGCGTTTGTGGTCCTCTTAACCGGCTGCGCCTCGTTCGGAAACAAGGTGAAAGACACCGAATCGGGCTATTACGAGGCCGCGCAAACCTATCTCGACCAACGCAATTACAGCTTAGCCATCGAACGTTTAACCGATCTGCAAAGCCGTTTCCCGTTTGGTCGTTTCGCCCAGGCCAGTGCTCTGGATCTAATTTACGCCCGCTATCAGTCCAATGACTTCGCCACGGCACTGATCGAGGCGGATCGCTTTACGCGCTTAAATCCGGATTACCCGTCGGTCGATTACGCCTGGTTTCTGCGCTCGATGAGCTATTACCGATTGTTTCTTGCCAATCGAGGCATTTTTGGCAAGGTGGATCCGGCGATGCGATCGCCAGAGCAGGGCCAAAAAGCCTTTTTCGCGCTACTGGAGTTTAGCGACCAATTTCCAGAGAGTGTTTATCGAGAACCGGCCCTGACCGCGATGATCGTCCTGAAGGACGCCCTGGCGCGCCATGAGTTGATTGTTGCCGACTTCTACATCCGGCGTGGCGCCTGGGTTGCCGCCGCGGAACGCGCTCAGGTGGTGATTCAACACTATCCGGGTGTTAGCGCCGAGGCAGATGCCCTCGTGGTCTTAACAGAAGCCTATGGCGCGCTGGAACTCGATAAAGATCGACAGATCACTCTAACCCGCCTGCAAACAACCTATCCGGACCATGCGGTATTCGCTTCCGGCAGCTACCAAGCGCCCAAGTGGGCCGAAGACCGCTGGTGGGTCAAGCTGTTAACCTTGGGTCTAACCAGCTAGCGTCTGAATAGCGCAACGACGGCTTAACCAAGCCGTCGTGCACCTCTCAGCGAGGCTAGCAAAACGCCATCGTGGAACCCTTGATTACCGCCATCAGATCCTCAGGCGCCGCAACACATTGGTGCGCACCGGCTGCGAGCAAAGTGGGCGCGTCACTATAGCCCCATAAGACCCCCAGTGATGTCAGATCATGGTGGCGCCCTGCGGCGACATCATAGGCCGTATCGCCGATCATCAGCGTTTCACTGGCTTTGAGCTTCTCTTCGGCCAGCAACCAGGCCAGTAGTTCTTTCTTGTCGCCGTATTGACCGCTTTCGGTCGAACCATAGATCCCGGTAAAGAACTCGGCCAGGCCGCTGTGGGCGATAATCTGTTCGGCATAGAGCTGATACTTGGCCGTAGCAATAAACTGCCGTACACCGATTCGGTTACAGTGCTGCAGCACCTCGAGCATGCCGGGGTAAACCGGGCTGTCGTGCAAGCTGTACTGATAACAGGAGCGGTAAAAGTCTTTCGCGCGTTGGATCTGCTCGGCATCCTGAGTATCCAATATGCGGCCGAGCGACACACCCAATTCCGGACCGATCATCGAACGGATCTGGGCCGCCGGTACTGGGCCACGGTCGAAGTGCTCTGAAGTTTGATTTAAACAACGGGCGATTACCGCCATCGAGTCGATCAGCGTACCGTCTAGATCCCATAAAATATTAATCATTACGGCTAGTTTCCTGGTTTCCAGCCATGGGTGATCGGGTAACGCCGATCGCGGCCGAAACCGCGTTTGGAGACCCGAACCCCTTCTGGTGCCTGTCGGCGTTTGTATTCGTTGAGGTCGATCAGCCGTACGATCCGATACACAGTGTCGTAGTCAAAGCCGGCGGCGACGATAGCATCGAGGCTTTCATCTCGTTCGACATAGCGTTCGATAATTTCATCCAGTATCGGATAGGGCGGCAAGCTATCCTCATCGAGCTGATCCGGTGCCAATTCCGCCGAGGGCGGCCGGGTAATGACCCGCTCCGGGATCACCGGGCTCTGTTCATTGCGCCAATTGGACAGGGTATAGACCCACGTCTTAGGGACATCCTTCAGGCAGTTATAGCCGCCGCACATGTCGCCGTAGAGGGTGGCATAGCCAACCGCCAGTTCACTCTTGTTCCCGGTGGTCAGCACCATAAAGCCGAGTTTATTGGACAGCGCCATCAAGAAGACACCGCGCATACGCGATTGCATATTTTGCTCGGTAACATCGACCGGCTTGTCACCAAAGGCTGGTTTTAGGGTGCTCAACGCCGTTTCAAAGGCATCGCCTATAGGCAACACTTCATAGCGAATGCCTAGGTTTTTCGCTTCGGCCTCGGCGTCCTCTAGGGAGATCTTGGCGGTATAGTGGTAAGGCATCATCACCCCCATCACGCGATCGGCGCCCAGGGCGTCGACGGCAATGGCGGCGCTGAGGGCCGAGTCGATGCCCCCGGACATGCCCAGCACGATGCCTGAAAAGCCATTGCGATTAACATAGTCGGCCAAGCCCACTTTCAGCGCCTCGTACAAGGCAGCCGAGTTAGACGGCTCCGGTGCGATCGAGGGCGTCACTACGCACCATTGGCCGGCCACTGAGGTTAAATCGACCAGCGCCAGGTTCTCACTAAACACCGCCAAAGTGTGGGCGACATCACCATTAGGATTGACAACAAAGGAGCCGCCATCGAACACCAGCTCATCCTGGCCACCTATATGATTAACATAGAGGGTGGTCATCGGCCATTGCTTGACGACCTTAGTCACCTGTTCATGCCGTTCCGCGGTGCGATTGATCGAATAGGGGCTGCCATTAATATTGATGTTTATCATGGCACCGGCTTCGAAGGCCCTGCGCGCGGGGCCGTCGTACCAGATATCTTCGCAAATACTTAGGGCTATCTGAGCGCCTTTAAAACTAAAGACGCAGGTTTGCGTGCCTTTCTGAAAGTAGCGTTTCTCATCAAACACTTGGTAGTTGGGCAGATGCTGCTTGCGGTAGTCGGCAATGACCTGGCCATGGTCGATCACCATGGCCTTGTTAAACAGCTTGCCGTCTTCCCGCTGCGGGTAACCGACGACGATGGCAATGGGCAGTTTGGCGTCGAACAGGCGATGTAAACCATCACTGACCCGCTTACCCAGGCTGGGGCGCAAGAGCAGGTCTTCCGGCGGATAACCGGTCAATGTCAGTTCCGGAAACACCACCATGTCGGCCTGTTGATCGATGGCCTGTTGGGCCAAGAGCAATATTTTACTGACGTTGCCGTCTATGTCCCCAACCGGAAAACGATGCTGGGCCAGCGCCACACGTATGTTCATAGACTACTCTAAGGAGGTAATTACCATATTGTGAAGCCTGTTTCGCCGCAGAACAAGGTTTCTACCCTATTAACACCGCGACCGGTGATCTTTATCGTCACCGGGGCCTGAAAAAGAAGCCCCGACATGAGCTTTAGCATCCGACTCAGTCAACCCGTTTTTCGCGTCCAACAGCTGTTGTTCGCTTTCGGTATCTTCCGGCTGATCTTGGCGACCGGCCTCTGTGTTCTGGCGCTGTTACCGGAGACCGCAAAAGAGCTGCTGCCCAGCCCCAACCCTGAGTCCATGCAATTGGCGACCTTGGTCTATTTAATCCTGACCATACTGGGCATGCTATTAACGGTGAATGAGCAGCTATCGAAAACACCGATCACCGTTCTATTGATCACCGATATCCTGCTGCTGATGCTGATCTTGCGTTACAGCGGCGGCGTCGACAGCGGCTTCGGCAGCCTAATGTTGATTAGCGTTGGCATCGGGGGGCTACTCCTACCCTTGCGGCAGAGCCTGTTAGTGGCCGCTACCGCCACCTCCAGTGTGGTCTATACCGAAATATTACCGCTCGACGGCGCCACTAGGGATCTATTGCAGGCCGCCTTGCTGGGTCTGGGTTATTTTGCCGAGACCCTCTTCTTACAATATGTTGGCCAACGGGTAAAAAAAACCGAGCAGCTGGCTCGAGTCCAAGCCGATACCATTCTCGACCTGCGCCATCTCAATGAGCTGATCGTCCAGCGGCTGCGCACCGGCATCATAGTGGTCACCAGCGAGGGCGCGATTCGTTTGATGAATGATGCTGCGCGCGACCTGCTCAAGGAGACCGATACCCCCCCTTTCTGGCTCAGCCAGTCCCTGCAGGATCGGTTGGCCAGTTGGCAACGCAACCCCCATAACGAGATCGAACCGATTCAGGCCGATACCGAGCATCCCGGGGTGAGCGTCAATATTGCCCGACTGCACGCGACGCAAACCAGTGACCTGATTATTTTCTTGGAGGACTCCGGTCGGATGCAACAGCAGGCGCAACAGCTAAAACTGGCCTCGCTTGGTCGCCTGACCGCCTCGATCGCTCACGAAATACGCAACCCATTGGGTGCGATCAGCCATGCCGCCCAGTTGCTCGATGAAGCACCGGCCTTGGCAGAAGCCGATAAGCGTTTATTGGCGATGATTCACACCCACTCTCAGCGGGTCAATACAATCATCGAGACCATTCTGGAATTGTCGCGCCGACGACCCAAACAAATTAGCAGTATCGCTGCGGCCGCCCTAATCGAACAGTGCTTGGCGGAACGCGAACTCGAAACAGAACGTCAGCAGGACCAAATTGAAATTGCCGTCGAGGTTAATTTCAACATGCACATCGATATTCACCAAATCAAACAGGCGTTGCACAATCTTATCGCCAATGGTCTATATTATAGTGGTCTGCAGGTCGGACAGCGTCGGCTTAGGCTCAGCACCGGCGAACTGTCGGGCAGTGAACAATACTATCTTGATATCGAAGATGAGGGGCTGGGCGTCCCCGGCGATCAGATTAAAAACCTGTTTGAACCCTTTTACACCACGGAACACAGCGGCACCGGTTTAGGCCTTTATATTGCCAAGGAACTGTGTGAAGCCAACCGACTGAAATTGTCCTATGTGCAAAATCGCCGCGGTGGTTGTTTTCGAATCGTGTTCCCGCACGCGCTCAGTCAACGCAGTGAGCGTTAGTCACTCTGTAGAAAAGGATTTGCGCCCTATGCCAACCGCCCAATGTGTGTTAATTATCGACGATGAACCGGATATCCGCGAGTTGCTCGAAATCACCCTAATGCGCATGGGTATCGCAAGCTGCAGCGCGGTCGATGTCTCGTCGGCCATTATGGCCATCAAACAACAGGAGGTGGATTTAATCCTCACCGATATGCGCCTGCCCGATGGCAATGGCCTGGATATAGTGCGTTACGTTGCCGAGACCAAACCCGACACCCCGATAGCGGTCATTACCGCGCACGGCAATATGGATCTGGCCATCGAGTCACTGAAATCCGGGGCCTTTGATTTCGTGTCCAAACCACTCGATGTCAATAAACTGCGCAACCTCATCACCCAGGCACTGAAGGTAAAGCCTCCGACGGGCCATCAACTCGACACCGGTATGCATGCCAAAGCCCTAGACATGGGCCAATCCGCGGCCATGCAACTGCTACAGAAAAAAATTCGCAAACTGGCGGTCAGTCAAGCGCCGGTCTTTATTCAGGGTGAGTCCGGATCGGGCAAGGAGCTGGCCGCGCGTCAGATTCATACCCTCGGTCCGCGTGCGCTGGGACCCTTTATCGCGGTGAACTGCGGTGCGATCCCCTCTGAATTAATGGAGAGTGAATTTTTCGGTCACAAGCGGGGGGCCTTTACCGGGGCAACGGAAGATAAGCAGGGATTTTTTCAAGCCGCCCAAGCTGGCACCCTATTTCTCGATGAGGTCGCCGATTTGCCATTGGCCATGCAGGTCAAACTGTTACGGGCGATACAGGAGAAAAAAATTCGGCCAATCGGCACTCAAAATGAGCTCGATGTCGATGTCCGAATTCTCAGTGCAACGCACAAAAATCTCGACGCCATGGTCGAAGCAGGCGAGTTTCGCCAGGATTTGTTTTATCGCATCAATGTGATTGCCTTAACGATTCCGGCGCTGCGTGAACGTACCGATGACATCCCCTTGTTGAGTCAACAAATACTCCAGCGTATTGCCGGCAACTATGAACTGCCGATGGCCCGGCTAACCGCTGAGGCGAAAAAAGAACTCCATCTGTATAGCTTCCCCGGCAATGTTCGCGAGCTGGAAAACATCCTCGAACGGGCTTTTGCTCTGTGTGAGGACGACACCATCGGCGCCGCCGATCTAAATTTGAACAGCCGTTATAATGCCGAGCCATCGCCTAATGAGCCTGCGGCATTGGCGGCTCGAGCGGACGGCGTGTCGCTGGAAGACTACCTTATGGATATAGAACGCAATGTCGTCGAGCAGGCCTTGGAAGCAACCCGATGGAACCGCACCGCGGCGGCAAAGCGCTTAGGCATTACCTTTAGAGCATTGCGGTATCGACTGAAAAAACTCGGCTTGGAATAGCCCTGCTAACCCGATTGGCTAACCAAGCTATACTTGCACTGCCTTGCTTTACCGGCTCAATAAACCTTCGTTACAGTAGCGCAACATTGAATTTGCAGGGACCGCAAATGCAGCGCACCGGCTTTACCCTAATAGAACTTGTGGTGGTCATTGCCGTGGTGATGATTGTCACCGGTACCTCCCTACCCAGACTCACAGAGCTGAGCCAATCCTATAGCGCCTATCAAGAAAAAAAACGTTGGCTACAACTTTTTAGCTTTGCTAGGGCCTCTGCCGCATTGGAAAATTCGTTGGTCACCCTCTGCCCATTGCAAGCGAATCGCTGCGCCGACGATATGCATCAGGAATGGGCCCTGTTCACCGACTCGAACCGTAATAAAATACTAGACCCTGATGAGAAAATATTGCGGGTCCTATTGCCCAAGGCGGAGACCCGCTTCGGTTACTACAATCTGGGCCAGCCCTACTTCCGGTTTGGCGATATCCGCGGCGACAATACCTATCTCGGTATGGCCAGCGGGTTCACCCTATGCCCATTGGGCGAGCTCGATAAAACGGCCTACCATATGACGATTAATATTTTAGGCCGCGCCAAACTTCATAGCCGGCGCAATGACCAGCAGCAGCCCATGCGTTTCAGCCACCAGCGCTGGCAGGTGGCACGCTGTGACCGTTAAGGTCTGAGTCTACCAGCAGGTTTCAGTCTCGTTCACCTGATCTTTGCGGCCGGTTTGGGTGTAGGTGAAATCGCCACAGTCGTCGTTTGCCATGCGCTGGCCGGCGACCCGAACCGCGCGCACTTCAAAGGTCGTTGCCGATACCGATTCAATGGTTAAGTTATAGATTGGCGTCCCACCGTCCAATGGTACCGTTTGGGCAAAGAAGGTAGGTTTGCCTTTATCACCGCTTGCCGCCGCGCCACAATCGGTCTCCACCACACTACCGCTGTCGCAATAGCTGTTATTTTCCGTGAAGCGCCGTTCCAAATGGGCTGCCAAAGAAATCAATGCCGCTTGGGCATCGTTGCGATGGGCGTTGTCGACAAATTGCATGTAACGCGGAAAAGCAAAGGCCGCTAAAATTCCGATGATGGCTACCGATATCATCAGTTCCATTAGGGTAAAGCCTGCAGTCTGTTGTTTCATAGGAGCTCCCACTCTGGTGATTTTTTTTCACGCGCGCCCAGTAAGTTCGTCATCAGCTCGCTACTCGTCGTTGAGCTTCTCGAGTAATTTTTTTGCTACCGCGGTCGAGGGTAAAAGCTGCAGGCGCTGAACAATATAGCGTTTCAGGTCAACCGAGTAGTAAGCGTCCACTAGCACCCAGGTACCTCGGCGCGCGGCATTGAGCGGCAAGCGTTGATCTGGCTCGGCGCGATAATCCTGCACGATGGTGAAGTTGGTGTAGGTGAAGGATTGGTCGCCGATTTGCACGCGCGCCTGGGCCGTATCAACACCCCAGACCTGCTCGACGAACTGTTCCATCTGCGGCTCAGCTGCATGACCTAAAAACGGCAGCATCAAGCAGCTCATCAGTACCATTATTTGAATGAGTTTAAGCATGTTTATTCCCCTATTGACCGACTCTAAGTTCACGCCACATCCAACGACCCAGCAGGACGCCCGCGTCGCGCTCGACCTCCAGTATGCTGGCATCGGACGTATTCGATTTGCAGGTCTCAACGCCGTTGGGCAAGGTAATGCAGATGGGTGAGGTCGCCAAGGACGCAGAGCGGGCCCCGGAACTGGCCACCTGGTTTTTCGCGATGGTATCAATATAGTCGTCCTCGTCAATATCGCCATCGCCATCGATATCGATAATGGCTGTTTCGGGACGAGCGCCAGTGACCGCATTAAGCTCCATATACCAGCTGCTACCACCATAGGAACAGGGATCCTGATCGGGAATGGCGGTAACGAAAATAATGCTGCCATCTCTTAGCATTGGATTGCTGACCGAGCGTTCACCCTTGCCATCGGTATTGCCCCCCTCGGTGTTCACTAGGTCCATATACCAGCCCAGATGAGAGTCGACCAACAGGTCGGCATCGCTGCCGTCAACGGGCAGACCGGCTGCGCTATGCCAGTTGATCGGGAAGTTCGACGTGGCCCGTTGGTAGGAAATAATGGCGGCGCCATTACTGTCTAAATTTTCCGTCGGCACCGCCACTTCCTCGATAATATTCTGCTGCAACAGATGAAACTTGTTAAAAGCGGTTAGCGTGGCAAGGCCCTTATCCCAGATGGCATAGAACGACTGCAGTCCGTTATTCTGGTTATCATTCTGTAAAAAATAGGTGCCGGTGCCAAAGTAAATAAGTAAGCCGGTGGCGCCTTTGTTGAAGCCGATCTGCGGCTTCACGCTAATGGGTTGACGATTGGTGGTACTGCACACCACGGTCGCACAGGCGGTATAGAGCGGCGTGGGAGTGCTACCGGTTTTGTATGCGACACCCCACTGCGCCGGGTTGGCACTGGATATATCAAACTTCCACATATTGCCCTCCAAGTCACCGGCGTAGACCGCATCGGCTAGATAGTCTCCGTCGAGATCCACGGTGGTTGGGGTCGACATACCGTTCGGGGTCGCTAGGGCGTTCATCTGGGTATCGATTTTCTGCAGCAGAGCGCCGGTTTCCAGATCGACTATATAGATTAGCGCGCTGCCACTACCAACCTGGCCGTCGGCCACGGTGTTGTTATAACCGTTGCCGAAGATCGCAACCCATTTGCCATTATTGGCTTTTGCGATCGTCGGCTTACCAAAGGTATAGCCCAGGTCGGCGTCATCGGCATCGGTGAATTCCCACAGTACCGTCGCGGCTGCAGCCGCCTCAGTGTTATAGGCATTGGGGTTAGAGACATCTAAGGCAAAGATCCCCTGGCCACCGCCGTTCATGCCACTGGTCAGCACGGTGTGCCAACGGTCATTAAAGTAGGCATCCGCCACTTCGGGTGAGCCATCCACCGAATAGGCGTGTTTGTAGTTTTTATTGGCAATATCGGGTAACTTTTTCATCGCCTGGGTCGGCACATAGGCAAAGACTTCCAGACCAAAGTTTGCCGTGCCTGTGATAGCTGGATCGACATTAAACGCATGTAACATGCCATCGTTAGAACCGACATAGAGCATGGGAGTGCGATACAACTCCAAGGATCCGATCTTTTTAGTAACGCCGTCCCCGTCCGGATTACGACGGAAAGTACTGTATTTATTATTAGGCTCCAACCAATCCGGGTAGAGGAATTCCGGGTTGCCGACATAGGCGGGTGCTGAGTTAATAATGTCACCCAGGGGGCCGAGTGATGGAGCGATTAACGTTCGGTCACGATAGGTGCCATTTTTGGCGACCTCTTTGCTGCGATCGCCCCGGGTATAGTCCAATATTTCTTGGGAACCGAGCAGCGCCTTTTGCGCACTGGTTAGGTCGACCCACTGAAATGGGATGCCACTGCTGCCATCATAACTGATGATCGTGCGGTCGCCGTGTAACGGCACTTTTGAGGCCGATTCTTTATTGGCTAAATCCAAGGAACCATCTAACTTCACCGGAATACCATTGATCTTACCGGTCCACTTCTGACTGTTAAATTCCGCCTGAAACAACATGGTCGATGACGAAATGGAACCGGTGTTGACGCTGACCGCCGAGGCCGAGGCGTCACGTCCTTGAATATCCTGCACCGCCCCATTCAACGATTCGATCAGTTCTTGAGGATCGCCGGCATTGAGGAACTGTCCGCGGCCGTTATAGGCTGCGTGGCGCAGATCATCGATGGTTTCGTCTGAACCCGAGGCGGCTTGAGGCCAGCCGGGCCAGTTGTCGTCAGGGTCCGCACTGGGCTTCAATCCGTCCGGCAGAGTACCGGATACGCCGAAGGCCACGGTGTAGGTCACCAGATGCTGAACGGTATTGGTATCGGCATCATTGGTCGGCACTTTATCGGCCAATGATGACTGCAAATCGGTCTTGTAGTATTTCATCGCCACATCGGCCAGGGTGTTTGAATAGGCATCCGCATAGAGGCCACCGTCGAACGGCGAGGCCGTATTGGCGTCCTGATTACCAACCTCTGGACTGTTACCGTTCCAGACTCCATCGGTCATCAGAATGGCAAAGTTTTGCTGGCATGACCCGCCATCATCTGCTTTCAAGATCGGACCGGAACCGGGCGCTTCCCGAAAATACTCCCCGGCTGACTTCAAGGCTGACCGAAGCGGTGTACCATTACTCGCACCTATTTTGAACATGCTCTCCATCAGGTCGTTTTTATTGTCGTTGGCTGTGCTGTTATAGGGCGTCGAGATATTGTCGACATTAACCACCTTCTCGGTAATTCTATTCCATATAGTGGTTATGCCCATGCGTGCTGTTGACTCATCGATAATGGTCGACAAGGCGCGCTTAGCCACCCACTTACGCTTGCGATAATAGGAGTACCAGTTGGCAAAGTTTGTCTTCTCAACGGCGTCCATATCCTCCACCGCTATTAACCAGCGATTAAGGAAGTCCTTGGTCTGGGCGTTGCTACCCAGGGCCGCGCGGATCACCGTGGCATCCGGGCATTCCAATTCACTTTCAAATACCGAGATGTCCTTGCCTTTCGAATCCTTAATAGTGACCCAGCCGTCAAAGGTGCCGTTACCATTGCGATCGACCAGAACATCGCGCGACTTATTACCATTGCCATCGACATATTCATCGAGAACATTGTCGCCATCTAGATCGTACCAAGGGAAATAGCCGGACCGATCATCATTGCCATCCTCATCGGTCAGATCGGTTGTGCCGCTGCCGTTATAGGGCGATTTTTTTGCTGCGGTAACAGACTGATCCTTATAGGTATTGTTACTGGAGTCCTTGCCCACCCAGGGCGTATAGGTTTTTGTCGGGTTATAGTGCAGCGCATTGACGCCGACACAGGAGTTTAGAATTTCTTTCCGATCGGGGTTGCTCGTGCCATTGGTCTGAATGGTCGGGCTAACATCGACCGTGCTTGATCCATTCGCATTGGAGGTCATACCAAAGTTAGCAGTCGCCTCCTTGGTGTAGAGGGTTTCCCAATCCATCGAACCGGAATCATCGACGATGAAATAGATGTTGGGCTGGACACCGCTGGCCAGGAAAAGGGGCGCGTCGGCCAAGCTTAGATTGGCGGCCGAACTTAGGCCACCGGCAAGCGACATGACCACTAAAAAACCCAAATTTTGCGGGCGTAGCTGGGTGACATTGGTGTTAATTTTTTTCATCATTAGTACCTTCTCGCATACAGAGACTGCAATAGTACGGTGGAGTTCCGTTCACCCCAGGCGATGGCGGTGACCCGATAAATAATTTTGCATTGCCGAACCGTTGGATCCACCGCCCCGTCACATACCTGATCGTATTCTTCGATAACATAGCGCGGTTTTTTTCGGGTGCCTGCGAATTCCTCGTTGTACTCGGTGCCATTGTCATCCCACCAAGCCTCACTCTTGGTCCACCAGTTGGGCGTACCGGGCGGCACCTTACCCAGAATCGATACCGAGCCGGAGCTGGCACCATCGATCGGTTCCGGTCGATTGCCCAGGCCAGCAACAAAGGCTTCGCCGGCGCGCAAGGAAGCTTCAGCCGTCTGAAAGGCGATGTTGCGATCGAGATTGTTACCGGCCATCCGCTCTTCTACCACCGACGACTCCATGACCGAGACCCCAAGCAAGGTTAAAATAAGGAGCATCACCAAGGCGATAATTAACACCGCGCCATCCTGCTTTGCCGCGATGGGCTTAGCATCCTGGCGCTGGACCAAAACTTTAGCATTCATATCAGTTCATCCTATTGCGCAGAATAACGGTGGTTTCAAACACCTTGCGCAGTCGTCGATCGGCCATGGTTAGGGTTTTGTCATTGAAGGTTAGGGTCTGCGGCGAACTGGTCACCCCCTCGATATCGCCTTCGGCTTGGCTACCCGACACGGTCAGCACGCTGACCTTGACGGCGACTATGTCATCGATACTGGCCACCGGGACATCACGGATGTTGGCAAAATAGTCCGGCACCAAATCCCCATCCGAATCGACGCCATACTTATATTGAATATTTTCCACACTCCCGAGTAGGACTTGACGCGCGCCATTCACCGCCAACTCCAGCTCACTGTTGGCGTTGACGGTAAAGATTCGATGCTCAATTTCGTTGATGGTTGAGCGCTTGTTTTGCATCACGAAAAAGCTGTAGCGCAACCCACCGGTGGCATCGACCATCTGAATATTAGAGGTGCCCGAGCCGAGTCGAATCAGATCGGCCACCTCGCAGTTGCTGACCAAGACATAATCGCCCGTGGCAAAGCTGCCCTCATTGGATATGCCCAATGTGCTCGGTGACAAGACCCCTGCGGTGATGGTCGCGCTATTTTGATTAAGCTTGAGTAGGGCCAAGGTATCGGGGGCATCGAACGCGCTTGCCCCGCCGTCGGCACCATCGGCGCTGTTGCCAAAGGCCGCTGGTGCGGTGGTCTGAATGGCGTTGATGTCCGGCATGTTGGCGGTAAAGGACTGGATATTTTGACTGATCGCATCGAAGGTCGGCGTACAGCCATAGTTGCCGCTTTGGCGCAAATCATCGGCGATGAAATTGAGCGTAAAGCGCCCACTTTCCTGCACCCGCACCATCGACTCGGTGAGGTTAAAGGCCTGTCGGTTCGACAACACGACCTGAACAATGCCGGTAATAATAAAGCTGGCTAAGACGACGGCCACCATCAGTTCTACCAGACTTAGGCCTTGCTGCGGTGATCGGTTCATATGCGAAATTCCGTAATGCGATCGGCGATCTTATCGATATCTTTGCTGGCAATATCGGCGTCGGCGTCATTGAGCGCCTGCTGAATCTGGTCGTTGCGGTAGTCGGCCCAGCGAATACGCAGTTCAAAAATATCTCCGCTCAAACTCAGTTCGGCCTCGCCCTCGGGCAGCGCGGACTGCAAACGAGCGGTCCACTGTGCCAAAGCAGTCTTGGCCATCTCATCGGTACTGCAACTGCCTGAGACCTGCAGGCAGTTTGCTACCGTGGTCGGCACACTAGCGCTAACCTCCGTATCGTAACTGGCAAAAATACTCGCCGTATTACGCGCCTCGATCGGATTGGCCCGAATAATATCGACCAGCTCATAGGACAGTTGCGCGGCATAGGATCGGTGCAGCGCGCTCTGAGTATTGCTCAGGCCGACCGTTTGCGTGCTGGCAACACCGAGCAAACCGATGGAGAAAATAAGGATCGCGACCAGTACTTCGATCATGGTCGCGCCAGCTTGGGCCCGGGGAGCTCGAGCAAATGGCATGGGCAGTGCAGAGGCAAAACGGTTCATGGGCAGTCTCCGGTGCTGACTTGTAGCCGTCCGATGGCGTTAAGGCTTAGGGTGCGTCGATCACCCAGCGCACAGTCCGGCATGCTCAAGTCCAAACTAAAGGCCGTGGCGGCGACGACCGCGCCCTGCTCACTGAAGGTGACCGAGTCTGCGTCGTTCGTTTCGATCAGGCTCGCACCACTGGCGAGCGGATCCCAGACGCGCAAAACACAATCGTCAATATTGGTTTCGCACGGATTGGCATCGCTGTCGTCGTCGAAATCCCCATCCCCATTCAGATCGAGAAAGACAATCCAGCCGCTGGCCCAATTCTCGTCGCCATCGCAGCTTTGGTAATCGGTACTGGAGCAGACCGTGACGGTGGAACTGAGGTTGACCGCTTCTGACCGGGCATAGGTCAGCGCACTGCGGACCTTGCTGGTATTGGCGTCGATACGGGTGTCGCGCAGCAGATTGTTAAATGACGGCGCGGCGAAGGCGGTGATGATGCCCAGAATAATCACGGTGACCATCAGCTCTAGCAAGGTAAAGCCTTGCAGCTTTCTGCGCCGTTCGATCTGGCGATGGGTCGGTTGTCTCTGGGCCGGTTGTTTCTGGGTCGGTTGTGTCAGGGTCATGGGCGTCTCACTAATAGGACTGACTATCAGTGTAGAGCGGAGTATGGCAGCGCTAGTGACCGGTCTGATAAACGGTCACTGTGCTGCGATAGGCGGTGCGCTGGGACGGGGTTTTGTTGACCGGTTCCGCTTTTAGTCGGCGGGCGTCAGGCGTAACTCTTTGGGAATGGAGAAGGTAATGGTTTCTTGTACACCGGCCAACTCGATGGCCGCGTTGGCGCCGAGCTGTTGCAGACCCTCAACCACCTGCTTGACCAGTATTTCCGGTGCGGAGGCGCCGGCGGTCACGCCGATGCGCTCACAGCCGTCGAACCAGGTCGGGTCGAGCTGCTCAACGCTGTCGACCAGATAGGCGGTACAGCCCATCCGTTCGGCCAACTCGCGCAGTCTATTGCTGTTCGATGAGTTCGGCGAGCCGACCACGATCACTACCGAACACTCGGCCGATAGGGTCTTGACGGCATCCTGGCGATTTTGCGTGGCGTAACAAATGTCGTCCTTGCGCGGGCCCTGAATATGCTGAAATTTGGCCCGTAAGGCATCGATAATCTGCGCGGTGTCGTCCATCGAAAGGGTGGTCTGCGTCACATAGGCCAGCAATGCCGGATTCTGGACCTGCAGCTCGGCGACATCCTGTTCGTTCTCGACCAGGTAAATACCGCCGCCCTGCTGGCGCTGATATTGCCCCATGGTACCCTCGACTTCAGGGTGGCCACGGTGACCGATCAGAATGCACTCCATACCCTGGGCGGCGAAGCTGGTGACTTCCAAATGCACCTTGGTCACCAGCGGACAGGTCGCGTCATAAACGCGCAGCCCGCGTTCGGCCGCTTCCAGTCGAACGGCTTGCGAGACGCCGTGGGCGGAAAAGATTACCCAGTTGTCGTCCGGTACCTCGTCGAGTTCATCGACAAAGATCGCCCCGCGCTGTTTAAGGTCTTCAACCACAAACTTGTTGTGCACCACTTCATGGCGGACATAAAGCGGTGCGCCATGCACTTCCAAGGCACGATTGACGATATCGATAGCGCGATCCACGCCGGCGCAAAAGCCGCGTGGATTGGCGAGCTTAATGTCCATCGTCGGCGACTCCGACGGCAACAATTTCAACTTCGAAGTCGAGTTCCTTGCCGGCCAGCGGATGATTGAAATCGACGACGATCGATTCGTCCTGAATATCGGCGATCACCCCGGGCAACTCGGCACCGGCAGCATCTTTAAAGGCAATGACCGTCCCCAGACTCAATTCACCGGATTCGGCAAATTGATCTTTTTTGTAAGTCTGTACATTGGACGGATTGAGCTGCCCGAACGCGTCTTCCGTGCCCACTCGAACGGTGCGCCGATCACCGGTTTCCAGACCGAGCAGATGGCGTTCAAAGCCGATCGGCAGATTACCGTCGCCAATGGTCAGGGTAGCCGGTTGCTGCTCGGGGGTACTGTCGACGACCTGGCCATCGACCAGTCGCAAGGTAAAATGTAGCGTGACCTTGGAGTTCTCATGAATTTTTGACATAGAAACAGCCTCTAAGGGTGGCGCTGCCATCACGGCATCGCCACGGGGATTTGTAACACGCTCTGCGCCGCACGCAGAACGTGAGCTCGGCTTAGGCGAAGTGGCGTTGCTCGCCAGCAGCGCTGACATTCTCGACGCACCGGCCGCATAACTCTGGGTGCGCGGCATGATGGCCGACATCCTCGGTCTGGTGCCAACAACGCCCGCATTTGGTCAGGGTCGACTTGACCACCGAGACTTTCAGGCCCGTCAATTCAGTCGGCATCGCATCGCTCGGTGTTGTCGCCAGATCGGCCAAGGTGGCAGCACTGGTGAGGGTCACAAAGCGCAGTTCATCACCTAGCTGCAGCAGCGTCGCATGCAGCTCGGCATCACAGTAGAGCGTTACCTCGGCGGTTAGCGAGCCACCGACCTTGGCTTCATTGCGGGCTTGCTCGAGCACGCCGTTAACGCCGTCCTTAACCTGCTGTACGATCGCCCAATAATCCGAATTCATCGTTTCATCGGCGGCGAATGCGCTCAGACCCGGGTACCAGGTTTCGGTAAAGACGGTGGTCTTATCCTGACCGGGTATATAGGGCCAGAGTTCATCGGCGGTAAAGCTCAGGATGGGCGCAATCCAGCGCACCATCGCTTGCAATACATGGTACATAGCGGTTTGCGCCGAACGGCGGGCCAAGGAATTTTCCTGCGCGGTGTAGAGCCGATCCTTGATGATATCGAGGTAGAATCCGCCCATATCCAAGGCACAGAAATGGTGAATTTTTTGCACCACCTGAACAAATTGATAGTTGTCGTACAGGTGCGCCAATTCGGTCTGCACACTCAGCGTTCGATCGATCGCCCAACGATCCAAGGCCAGCAAGTCGTCGACGCCCAAGGCGTCTCGAGCCGGTTCAAAGCCATTCAGATTCGACACCAGAAAGCGGGCGGTATTACGGATGCGCCGGTAGGAATCTGAGGTGCGCGTTAAGATCGCTTTGGAGAAGGCCATATCACCGGAATAGTCGGTCGAGGCCACCCAGAGGCGCAAGACATCAGCGCCAAACTGGTTAAAGACCTCTTGCGGCTCCATGCCATTGCCCAACGACTTGGACATCTTATAGCCCTTCTCATCGACCACAAAACCGTGCGTCAAGACCTGCTTGTAGGGCGCGCTGCCGTTCATCGCGACGGCGGTTTTCAACGACGATTGGAACCAGCCCCGATGTTGATCGGAGCCTTCCAGATACATATCGGCCGGGTATTGTGCCAATTCTTCGCGCTTGCTCAGGACCGAGTAATGGCTCACGCCGGAGTCGAACCAGACATCTAAGGTGTCCTGGGTTTTTTCATATTGATCGGCATCATCGATCACCGAGCTGAGATCAAAGTCGTACCAAGCATCCATACCCGACTGCTCGACCGCCAAGGCGACCGCTTCGATGATTTCTTGTAATTGCGGGTGCAACAGGCCCGTTTCTTTGTGCACCACAAAGGTGATCGGAGTGCCCCAGGTACGCTGACGTGAGATACACCAGTCAGGCGACTGACCGACCATCGCCTCGATGCGGTTCTGACCCCAGGCCGGCACCCAACGGACGCCCTTGATGGCGCTCATGGCCTGCTCTTGCAAACCCTGTGCGTCCATGCTGATAAACCATTGTGGCGTGGCACGATAGATCAGTGGCGTCTTGGTGCGCCAGCAATGAGCATAGCTGTGCGTTAACTTACCTTCACTAAGCAGTTGGCCGCGTTCTTTAACCAGAGCGATCACCTTTGGATCGACCTTGTAAACGTGCTCACCGGCAAAGTGTTCGACATTGGCGCGAAACACGCCCTTGTCATCGAGCGGATTGATCGTCTCGATACCGTATCGGCCACAGACCACGAAGTCTTCCACGCCGTGATCGGGCGCGGTATGGACACAACCGGTACCGGCGTCGAGCGTAACGTGATCGCCCAACAAAACCGGAATATCGCGATCGTAGAACGGGTGGGTAAAGACCTGCTGCTCCAACACCGTGCCGGGGAAGTGCGCCAAGATGGCGCTTTCAACCAGGCCGGTGCGCGCGAGAAAGCTTTCTAACAGGGCCTCAGCGACAATTAAGCGCACCGGTTGGTCCTGATGCGTGCTTTGCACCAGAACATAATCCAGTTCCGCGCCGACCGAGATGGCCAATGAGGACGGCAGAGTCCAGGGTGTGGTCGTCCAGATTACCGCCTGGACCGGACCTTCGCCCGCGCTGCTGCCAATGGCGGCCAAGACCTTGCTGTCGTCACGTGCGCCGTAAGCGACGTCGACATTGAAGGAGACCTTATCGTGGTATTCCACCTCGGCTTCGGCCAGGGCCGAACCGCCCACCACGCTCCAGTAGACCGGCTTAAAGCCGCGCACTAGGTGACCGGACGCGGCAATCTTGCCGAGCGCGCGAATGATGTCGGCCTCGGTCTGGAAATTCATCGTCAGGTAAGGTTGTTCCCAGCTACCGAACACACCCATGCGTTGAAAGCCGGCGCGCTGCACATCGATTTGGCTGTGCGCGTATTCACGGCATTTGGCGCGAAAGGTCTTAAAGTCGACCTTGTCGCCGGCCCGGCCGATCATCGTTTCTACCTTGTGCTCGATGGGCAGACCGTGACAGTCCCAGCCGGGCACATAGGGTGCATCGTAGCCGTTAAAACCCTTCGATTTAACGATGATATCTTTGAGAATTTTATTGACCGCATGACCGATGTGCAGGGGTCCGTTCGCATAAGGCGGACCATCATGCAAAATAAACTTAGGGCGACCCAGGCTTGCCGCGCGAATCTGCTGGTAAATGCCATTGGTTTCCCAGTTTGCCAGCATTACAGGTTCGCGTTTGGCCAGATCACCGCGCATCGGAAAATCCGTCTGCGGTAAGTTCAAGGTTGCTTTATAGTCAGTCATCGGTACGTTTCACTTCCGTAAGTTGCGCAAACCAAGCGTGTGCGGCTTGCATATCAAGTTGTATCTGAATTTTCAGCGCGTCAAGATTAGCAAATGTTTGGGTCCCGCGCAGCCGCTTATGCAGCTGCACCGAAATACGTTGTCCGTACAGGACTCCGTCAAAATCAAAAAAATGTACTTCCAGCCAAGATCGGCTGTCGCCTACCGTCGGTTTGGTGCCCAGATTGCCCACGCCCTGTAACACTCGACCGGCAATGTCGGCGCTGACGGCAAAAACCCCGTCGGTGGCCAGGCGATGATGCGGCAAGAGTAGGTTGGCGGTCGGCACGCCAATGGTACGACCCAATTGGCGGCCATAGATCACCCGCCCGGTTAGCGTATAGGGCTCGCCCAACAAGGCCTGCACGGCGGGTAGCTGATGCTGGCCAATTCGCTCGCGCAACTGGGTACTGCTAATGCGCTGACCGTCGACACATTGTGAGGCCAAATCGGTGACTTCAAAGTCGAAACCTTGCAAAAACTCGAAATTCCCGGCCCGATCGGCGCCAAAGCGGAAATCGTCACCAACCTGCAACCACTGGGTATTAAGCCGCTCGATCAGAATTTGCTCGACAAAGGCCTGAGCGCTGAGCCCGCGCAGCGAGGCATTAAAGGGCAATACCACCAGATGGTCGACACCCAGAGCAGCTAAGCGGCGCGCCTTATCCGACAGCGATGTCAGTCGGGCTGGGGCATCGCCGGGCCGCAAAAACTCGCGCGGCTGCGGCTCGAAGGTGACCACCACCGAGACCAGATTACGCGCTCGCGCCTGCTCGATCAGCCGGGTAATGACTTGCTGATGGCCCAGATGCACACCGTCAAAACTGCCGATCGTAACGGCAGCAGCGGGTAAGGCTTGTAGTGGCAAACGAGAGATGCGCATGGCGGGCCAGCGTGACGAAATTGGCCGCGCAGTATACCGAAAAGGGATCGCACTGTCCCGCTCCCGATCAGGGATGTTTAATGTCCTTTGGTCGCACTCCGACCAGCAACAACGTCAGGCTATAGCTGACCAGGCCGGCGACCACCAGCAGGGCGACCACTTCGGCCCGACCAAGAAAATCATCTGGCATGGTGAGCGCGGCCGACCGGGTCATCGCCCAGAGCAGCGTGGCCATCACGGCGCTGGCGACCAGGGCGCGCAAGATGGTCGGCCCGAGCATAGGCCATTGCGGGAAGCGACCCTCCTGACGTAAATGCCAGGCGAGCAGCCCGGCATTGAGCCAGGCCGACATTGACGTTGCCAGCGCCAGCCCGGCATGCGCCAGGGGCAGAATCAACATTAGGTTAAAAGCCATATTCCAGACCATGGCCTGGATGCCGATACGCACCGGGGTGCGGGTGTCTTGGCGGGCAAAGAAAGCCGGTGCCAATATTTTGATCAACATAAAGGCCGGTAGGCCCAAGGCGTAGGCGGCCAAACTCAAGGCACTGCGTTCGACATCGAGACTGGAGAAATTTTTATATTGAAACAGCAGCGTCAAGAGCTCGCTCGGCAGCAGCACCAGGGCCACCATCGCCGGCAAGCCGATCAACAACACCAGCCGGATCGCCCAGGCCAGGGTGCGATCGAACAGGAGCGCATCTCGACCGGCGTGCAAGGTCGCCAAACGCGGCAATAGCACCGTCGCAATAGCGATGCCAATGACCCCGAGGGGCAGCTCGGTCAGCCGATCCGAATAGTAGAGCCAGCTGATCGAGCCGTCCTCGAGAAAACTGGCCAAAACCGTATCGAGCAGCAGATTGATCTGACTGACCGACACGCCAAACAGTGCCGGCACCATTAAAATCAAGATTTTTTTAACCCCGGGGTGCGTGGTGGTCCAGCTCAGTGGCGACCAAACCCCGGTCTTCAGCAGGGCCGGCCAGAGAAACAGCCATTGCAGCAGGCCCGCGATCAGCACACCCAGGGCCAAGCCGGTTTGGCCCACCTCAAACTGCGGCGCCAAGAACAGCGCCGAACCGATCAGGCATAGATTTAAAATAATAGGGGTTAGGGCCGGTGCGGCAAACTGGCCATAGGAGTTCAAGACCGAGGACGCTAGGGCCGTCAAGGATATAAACCACAGATAGGGAAAGGTCAGCTTAAGAAAGTCCGCCACCAGCCCAAGCTTGGCCGGATCGGTATGAAAGCCGGGAGCAAAGACCCAAGCCAAGATCGGCGAGGCTAGGACGGCGATAAGCGTCACCAGACCCACCAGTGCTGCCAAGTGAATTTGCACCGCTGTGACCAAGGTGCGCACACTGGCATCACCCTCAGCATGCCGAACCTCGGTCAAGACGGGTATAAAAGCTTGGTTAAAGGCGCCTTCGGCAAACAGGCGGCGCAAAAAATTGGGAATCTTAAAGGCCGCGACAAACGCATCCTGGGCGCCGCCGGTGCCAAAATAGGCCGCAAAAACCATATCACGTACCAAACCCAAGACCCTGGAGGCCATGGTAGCGGCGGATACGACCAGCGAACTGGTAAAGATTGACCTGGGGGCAGTCTGGCTCAAGGGCCGTCCTTGCATAATCAATGAAACAGCCGCGCAGTTTACAAGCACGGCGCCGTAAGCGGCAAGCGGCACGTAGGCCGCGGGCTCGATTTTCCAGCGCTTTTGAGCGTTTCAAACTAGTAAGATCGCCGAGCAGCCCCCGCGCCCACCGGATCGAGCCCGCTACTGTACCAAAAAAGACGCCAAAAACCCTGCCCGGTAAAGCTTTTCGTTGACAGGGATAAATCGAATCACTAGAATCGCGCCCTCGAAATTTATCAACACCCGTTTACCAATTTAAGGAGCATTCTGTGGCAAACTCAGCTGGATCTAAAAAGCGCGCTCGTCAGGCAGTTGTCCGCCGAGCTCGTAATTCAAGCATGCGTTCAATGGTTCGTACTTACGTCAAGAAAGTTTTAGCCCAAATTCAAACAGGCAATTACGCTGACGCAAGTAAAGCACTGGTAACCGCGCAACCCGTCCTCGACGGAATGGCGCGTAAAGGGATCATCACTAAGGCCAAAGCTGGCCGAACGATGAGCCGTTTAAATGCAAGCGTTAAGGCTCTGCAAGCCTAACTTAGGCGACCAGAATTAAAGAAACCGGCTTCGGCCGGTTTTTTTATGCCGAACGGTATTGGCCGCTGCGCCCTGGCTCGAATCGATCAAACTTGAATAACAGCGCGGCCGGCGGCTATAGTGTGTCACCTCATCGAGTAACAGCCTGCTATGCCTCACAATCCCATTACCCTCGATCTACTCAAGGTGCTCGACGCCATCGATCAGCGGGGCAGCTTTGCCGCCGCAGCACAGGCACTGCATAAGGTGCCCTCGGCCCTAACCTATACGATCCAAAAGGTGGAGCAGGATTTGGGGCTAAAACTGTTCGACCGCAGTGGCCACCGGGCCAAGCTCACCGCAGCCGGTAATTTACTGCTCGTCGAAGGGCGGTTGATCCTGCGGGACATCGAAAACCTGGCCTATTCCGCGCAACAGATCGCCAATGGTTGGGAACCGGTCATCACCTTGAGCATCGACACGCTGTACAGCAGCTCTGCCCTATTTTCGCTAATACAGCGCTTTAATCAGGTTCACCCCTTTATCAAGGTCAATCTACTTACCGGGGCCCTATCGGGCACCTGGGAGCCGCTGTTAAACCGCAAGGCCGACCTGGTAATCGCCAACGATCATAGCGATCCGAAACAGGAAGGCTTCGACAGTCGAACGCTTGGCGCGGTCACCATGATGTTTGTCGTCAATCGCGACCATCCCTTGGCAGGCGATGCCTGCTCGGTCACCGAAGCCATGATCGACGAGTACCCTGTTATCGTCGTGCGCGATTCGAGCCTCCTGCTCGCTCCCATGACCGTCGGCTGGACACGCCAGACCAAGGTCATCACGGTATCGAGCATGGCGGAAAAGATTGCCGCCCAGAAAACGGGGCTGGGCGTGGGCTTTCTGCCCAAGCATCGAATTGAGGCCGAATTGCTCAGCGGTGAGCTGATCGCACTGAAAATCAATGACCACGCCTTCGATGCCAAGGTGGCCTGGCGCAAGGGTACGCCCGGCCCGGCCCTGCAATGGCTGTTAAACGAGCTGACCGGCGCCGACATTGGGCTAGGCGATGACGCCGCCCCTACACCTTTGGCGTCGATCGAGTAAGGCGCACGTGCAGATCCGCCGCCCCTATTTGCAAAATTGGTCAGACCACTCTTAAGTCGAGCAACCGCCCGTGCCATAAGGCCTGGCCGGCTGTTGACGATGGCGGCCGGTGCGCTTCACCTAACACCATTGAATATCAGGCCCGACTCGCCAACACTGCTGAGTAAGAATCGCACTGCAAACCAACACAACAATAAGAGGTGACTATGACCATTTGCACTATTGAAGATCTGCGCATAAAGGCCCAAAAACGCGTGCCGCGAATGTTTTATGACTACGCCGACTCAGGCTCGTGGACCGAATCGACCTACAGAGAAAATTCCAGTGACTTCCAGAAGATAAAGCTGCGCCAACGCATCGCCGTCGATATGACCGATCGCAGCACCGCTCTGCCGATGATAGGCCAACAAACCACCATGCCGGTCGCCTTGGCGCCGACGGGTTTAACCGGCATGCAGCACCCCGATGGGGAAATTAAGGCTGCGCTAGCGGCGGAGAAGTTCGGTGTCCCCTTTACCCTATCGACCATGAGCATCTGTTCCATTGAAGATGTCGCCGCCAACACCACAGAGCCCTTCTGGTTTCAGATGTATGTGATGAAAGACAAGGTGTTCGCCGAAAACCTGATCAACCGAGCTAAGGCCGCAGGCTGTTCGGCTCTGGTACTAACCCTAGATCTGCAGATTATCGGCCAACGCCACAAGGATGTGCGCAACGGACTGTCCACCAACCCATTACTGACGCTCAAGGGTTGGGGCCAGATTCTCACTCGACCGGCCTGGTGTTTGAGCATGCTCAGCACACGCCGCCATTCCTTTGGTAATATCGTCGGTCATGCCGAGGGGGTTAGCGATGTAAATTCCTTATTTTCGTGGACCGCGGAACAATTTGATCCAGCCCTAAATTGGTCAGATGTCCAATGGATCAAGGCGCGCTGGGGCGGCAAATTAATTCTCAAAGGCATTCTGGATGTCGAGGACGCCAAGTTGGCGGTGCAGGCCGGGGCTGATGCCATTATCGTCTCCAACCATGGCGGTCGCCAACTCGATGGCGCACCGTCCACGATCTCCCAGCTGGGGGCCATCGTCGATGCTGTGGGCGATCAGATTGAAGTCCATATGGACGGCGGCATTCGCAGCGGCCAGGACGTACTCAAGGCCATCGCCTTGGGCGCCAAAGGCACTTACATCGGCCGACCCTTTCTCTATGGGCTCGGTGCCATGGGTGAAAAGGGCGTAACCACCGCATTGGAGATTATCCATAAGGAATTGGATCTGACCATGGCATTCTGTGGTGAACGCCAGTTGAGCAATATCAACCGCAGCCACCTGCTGCCGGGAACCTTTTAGACCGGCTTCACGCTCAGAGTCAAGCGCTGCCCAGCGCGCGTTACTGTTTTGTTCCGTGTCCGCTCGGACGGCCTCGAGGCAATATCGTCGCGCCCCACAGGCCATTCCGATACTTATTACCTAGCGTCGCAAAAATAAACAGACAATTTTATACAGGATCTGTATACTCCGCGCCGCCAAGGTGACCCAGCCTGCAATTGTGCAGCTCAGGAATGAGCATTTTGTTTTTCATGACGATCTACAGGGTTATTCGCAATCAGATGCGACACGGGGCGCAGCCTGCCTTCACCTTTGCGCGGTTTTATTTTACACCGCACCAGCTTTGACGCTGGAATCGACCTGGATGGCCTGCCACCGGAATCACCCTTTAGTGCTTACATTGAGTACAGCACTTATTTGATCGAGAATCTTAAATGTCTGAAAACATCACCTTTGCCGACCTGGGCCTAACGCCTGCTATATTGGCCACGCTGGAATCATTGGGTTATGAAAGCCCAACCCCGATTCAAAGCCAAGCTATTAAATCCCTGATGGAAGGCCGTGACGTACTCGGCTTGGCGCAGACCGGAACCGGCAAAACCGCCGCCTTCTCACTGCCCTTGCTGTGTAAGATCGACACCAGCCTCAACACCCCTCAGGCACTGGTTCTGTGTCCAACGCGCGAGTTGGCGATCCAGGTTGCTGAAGCCTTCCAGGTCTATGCCCGCGGCGTGAAAGGTTTTCACGTCCTGCCCATTTACGGCGGCACCGACATGCGTAACCAGTTACGCGCGTTAAAACAGAATCCTCAAGTTATCGTCGGCACACCAGGCCGTGTCATGGACCACTTGCGTCGTGGCACCCTGGATCTGTCCGATCTGAAGCATATGGTCCTCGACGAAGCCGACGAGATGTTGCGCATGGGCTTTATTGAAGACATCAACTGGATCCTGGAACACACCCCAGAAGAAAAGCAGACGGCGATGTTTTCGGCCACCATGCCCGGCCAGATCAAGCGCATCACCGACCGTTATCAGAAAGATCCAATCAAGATTGAAATCAAGGCCAGCAGCCAAGAGCAAAGCCGCATCGATCAGTTCGTCTGGCGTGCTCAGGGTCTGGACAAGTTGGAAGCTCTAACTCGTTTGCTCGAAGTGGAAGAATGGAATGCCATCATCATCTTCGTGCGGACTCGAGTAGAGTGTCAGTTCCTGTCGGAAAAACTCTCGGCACGCGGCTATGCAGCCACCGCCCTGAGTGGTGAAGTTGCCCAGAAGCAACGTGAAGACATACTCAATTCAATGCGCGGCGGCAAGCTGGACATCCTGATCGCGACCGACGTTGCCGCGCGCGGCCTGGACATCGAACGGATCACCCACGTCATCAACTGGGATATCCCAGGCGACGTCGAGACCTATACCCATCGTATTGGCCGTACTGGTCGAGCCGGCCGCAGTGGTAAAGCGATCCTCTTTGTTAAGCCACGTGAACAGCGGATCTTGCGCGATATCGAACGGGCTACTAAGTCGGTCCTGAAAGATTACCCGATGCCGTCAGCGGCACAGTTGGGCGAATACCGGGCGGAGCAGTTCAAAGCCAGCGTGTCCGAGCTCGTTGAAAAGGGCTCCTTGGATTATTTCAAAGCCATGGTGACCAGCTGGATCGAAGCCGAAGACGAAGAGGTCGATATCCTCGACATCGCAGCCGCTCTGGCTAAGATGGCGCAAGAAGACAAGCCTTTGCAGATCCCGAAAGATCCGGTCGTGCATGCGCGCAGTCGCGAAAGCCATGACCGCAATGATCGCGGTGATCGTGGCGACAGCCGGCCAAGCCGCCCACGCTCCGACAGTGCGCCCGGTCGTAAGCGTGAACTGAGCTATGATGCCAGCACCTACCGGCTCGACATCGGTCGTCAAGATGGCGTCGAAGCCGGTTCCATCGTTGGTGCCATTGCCAATGAAGGCGGCATTGAAGGTCGCTTCATCAACAACATCACCATCAAGGACACCTTCACCCTGGTTGACTTACCCAAGGGTATGCCGGCCGATATTCTGCAACATCTGCAGAAGACTCGGGTTAAGGGACGACCATTGAATATCCGTGAGTGGTCTGAGTCGACTCCAGCCGGCGGCGCAGAGCGCAAGCCAGCACCACGTCGTGATGCCAGCGGCAGCAGCGATCGCAAGCCAGCACCGCGTCGTCGTTCAGAATAGATCAGCCGGCGGCTCACGCCGCCTCGCGGTAGGTCATAAAAAAAGCGCGCTCAGTGCAAACTGAGCGCGCTTTTTGTTGGCCTCGATAAAAGCCCCATACCCTCAAACGGACGGAGCCCCGCGCTAACCGATAAAGTACTTGATGGCCGCGGCAATGAGCATGATCGGCACCAGAATACGGAACCATTTACTGTAACTGGCCTGTTGCTCGGCCGTGACCTGGGTCGGATTACGAGAGGTAATAAAGAGCACCAGGGCCATAACAACCCCCAGTACCAGAAGAATTTGCACGATCGGTAGCATTAATAGTCTCCAAAAAGTTCGGCAAGTTTGTCACCCGGTTGATCGGCGCGCATAAAGGCTTCGCCAACCAAATAGGCGTTTATCTGGTTATCGCGCATCAGACGGACATCGGCGCCACTGAGGATGCCGCTCTCGGTCACCAGCAAACGCTCGGGGTCGAGCATTTCCTTCAGATCCAGTGTCGTCTGCAGGGACACCTCAAAGGTGTGCAGGTTACGGTTATTGACCCCAATCAGGCGGTTGTCGACCGTCAAGGCCACGCGCAGCTCGGAAGCATCGTGCACCTCGATCAACACCTCCATACCGTATGCGATAGCCTGCGCATGCAAATCGCGTAGCTGAATGGGATCCAACGCCGAGACAATCAATAGCACACAGTCGGCGCCGATCGCCTTGGCTTCGGCGATCTGGTAGGGGTGAATCAAGAAGTCTTTGCGGATCACCGGCAGGCCGACAGTCTCGCGGACTTGAATCAGATAGTCTTCGTGGCCCTGGAAGAAATCTGCATCGGTCAACACCGACAGGCAGGCCGCCCCGCCGCGCTCATAACTTTCGGCGATGGCCTGGGGAATAAAGGGCTCACGCAAGACACCCTTGCTCGGTGACGCCTTTTTAATTTCGGCGATAACCGCCGCCTGGCCTTGGTCAATTTTATTGAGCAATGCCTGGGTAAAGCCGCGCGGCGGCGCATAGCGGTCAAATTCCTGTTCCAGGTCGCGCATCGACTTAATACGTTTGCGCTGCTGCACTTCCTGCACTTTACGATCCAGGATTTCATTCAAAATGGTCGGTCTGTTGTTCATTGGGTTACCAAAAATAGAGGTCAATAGGGTGGGCCGAGCGCGACCCATTATAGGGCTAGCCGGCACTCTGACTGAACTGAGCGAATTCGCGCAACTTCTCGCGCGCCAGGCCTGAAGCAATGGCGTCTTCGGCCATGCTAACGCCGTGTGCAAAGCTGGTGGCCACACCGGAAACATAGATGGCGGCCCCGGCATTGAGTGCAATCAGGTCGGCGGCGCGGTTACTGACCTCATCGCCAGAGCCATCGAACACCGCCTGGATCAGCGCCAAACTGCCGGCCACGCCGTCGGCCGATAAGCCGACCATGGCCTGCGTCGCCAAGCCAAAATCTTCCGGCGCCACGGTGTAGGTGTTCACCTGACCGTCCTTCAGCTCCGCAACGAAGGTTGCCGCGGACAGGCTGAACTCGTCATGACCGTCCAACGAATGCACCACCATAACATGCTCACTGCCGAGCTGTTTTAGCGCTAGGGCGAGCGGTTCGCAGAGCTCAGCGTTAAAGACGCCGACCACTTGCCGCGTTACACCGGCGGGATTGGTCAGCGGGCCGAGCATATTAAAGATGGTGCGCATGCCCAGTTCTTTGCGCGGGCCCATGGCATAGCGCATGGCACTGTGATGCGCTTGGGCAAACATAAAGCCGACGCCGATCGTTTCGATCGCCCGGGCTATGGCACTTGGTGGCAAGGCCAGCTCGACACCGGCCGCCTCGAGCAGGTCGGCGCTGCCAAAGGTCGAGGACACACCTCTATTACCGTGCTTGGCAACATGCGCGCCGGCCGCAGCCGCGACAAAGGCGCTGGCGGTTGAGACATTGAAGAGTTTTTGCCCCGAGCCGCCGGTACCACAGGTGTCCACTAGGTGGTCGGCGGTTACCGGTACTTTGGTCGACAGTTCACGCATCACGGTCACCGCGCCGGTGATTTCCTCAACCGTCTCACCCTTCATGCGCAAGCCCATGAGAAAAGCGCCAATCTGCGCATCGCTGCATGCACCGGTCATAATGGAACGCATCACATCGCTCATTTCCGGTTGGCTGAGGTGACCGTGACCGGCAATACGCTCCAGTGCTTGTTTAATATCCATAAAGCCTCGCTGTGGCCAGGAACCGCCCTGACCGGTTATCGGGTGACAAAATTGCTTAATAGCGCCAGACCCTGTTCGGTTAAAATCGACTCGGGATGGAACTGGACGGCTTCTAAGCGCAATTCAGTGTGCCGGATCGCCATTATTTCGTCTAGCGAACCCTGGGCATCTTCGGTCCAGGCCGTGACCTCAAGACAGTCGGGAATGGAGCGTTGCTCCAGGGCCAGAGAATGATAGCGCGTGGCATTAAAGGGTGACGGCAGACCGGCAAATACGCCCTGTTGGCGATGATGGATGGCCGACGTTTTACCGTGCATAACCTGCTTGGCCCGCACCACCTTGGCGCCAAACACCTGACCCAACGCCTGACAACCTAGGCAAACGCCAAAGATCGGCAGCGCCGCGCCAAAGTGTCGGATCGCGGCGAGCGATATGCCGGCCTGATCGGGCGTACCCGGACCCGGCGAAATCATTATCTGGTCCGGGGCCAAGGCCGCAATACCGGCCAGATCGATCTCATCGTTAAGCTTGACCACAACCTCAATCGACAGCGACTCCAGATAGTTCACCAGGGTATAGGTGAAGGAGTCATAATTATCGATCATCAACAACATGCTGGCATTCCGTTTAATATCCCATGCGAAAAAGCGCGCGCCAGTTTAACACCGAATCGATGCGTGAAAACTAGAGTTGACTCTAGCGCAAAATGTTATAGCATACTAGTACATGAATACAAACAATCCCGAACAGATCGCATTACTCGACCATCTCTTGACCGCGCAAAGCCGGACCGAGATGGCCCATTGCCTTGAGCAGCTGTTAACACCGTCCGAATATGAGGAAATAGTCAAACGACTGCAGATCTTCCGGATGTTGGTTCAAGGTGTACCGCAACGTAAAATTGCCGAACAACTCGGCGTTGGTATCGCGACGGTTTCGCGCGGCGCCAGGGCTCTTAAGGATGACTGATACTGCCATGGTGCAACCGTTAAAATTTACCCTGCCGCGCAAGCCGCAATATCTCAAGGTCGCCGACCACTGCGATTTCTTTGAACTGTTCAAAAAAGTCGATAAGGCCTATGACAACTGTTTTATTCTCGAATCGCTCGGTGAGGACAGCCATATCGCCCGGCACAGCATTATTGGCTTCGACCCCGAAAAGGTGATCTTCGCCAATGGCGATCAACTAACCATTACCGAGCGCGACGGCTCCCAGGTCCATTATCAGAGTGACAATCCATATGAGCTGCTGCGCACGCTGATGCCACAGGATATTATTTCGCGCATGTACGCCGGCGGCCTGACCGGCTACTTGGGTTACGATGCGATGAACTATTTTGAAGCCAAGCTCGATATTCAAACCAGTGAGCTGTTCGATGCCTTCCGTTTTGGCCTCTATAAGGACGGCCTGGTGTGCGACAAGATGACCGGGGAGGTGTTCTATTTTTATTACGACAACAACCGCATCGATCGGGTGACGCAATTGCTTGCCAGCAGCTACCCAGGCAATGGCCCCTTGACGGTCACGGCCACCGGCGACAGCATGTCACGCGAACAGCATCGCGCCGCCGTGCTCAAGGTTAAGCAAGACATAATCGATGGCAAAATCTTCCAAACCGAGGTCGGGTTCAAGAAGTATTTCAGCCTGGATGGCGACACCATCAACCTCTATGAAAAACTGCGCGACGTGAACCCCTCGCCGCAGATGTACTACGTTAAGTTTGGCGCCCAAAAACTGATCGGGGCCAGCCCAGAACTGCTGTTCCGTCTGCGTCAAGGTGAAATGGAGACCTTTCCGTTGGCCGGCACCACCCTGCGCGGCACGACGCCGGAAGGCGACACCCTGCTCGCGCGCGCCTTATTGAACGATCCCAAAGAGATCGCCGAGCACAATATGATTGTCGATCTGCACCGCAACGATATTGGCCGGGTGGCACGCTTTGGCACCGTCAAGGTGCGCAGTCTGATGGACATCAAACGTTTCAGCCATGTGCAGCACATCTCCAGTGAGATCGTCGGCATTATCGCCGAGCAAGAGGATATGTTCAGCGCCTTGGCGAGCAACTTTCCGGCCGGCACCCTAACCGGGGCACCGAAGATTGAGGCGATGAAAATCATCAACGACCTGGAGTCCGACGGACGCGGTCCCTACGGTGGCGCGGTCGGGCACTTTTCTTTCAATGGCGACTGCACCTTTGCTATTCCCATTCGCACCATCTTCGCCAATGGCGACCAGGCTTATGTGCAAACCTGCGGCGGCAATGTGTACGACTCCAACCCCGACGATGAGTACGAAGAAATTCAACGCAAGTTTGCCGGCACGCGCAAGGTCTTGGAGCAATTTATGACGCCCGAGCCAAGCTAACAACTCGCGCTCCGAGCACTCAACCAACCGGTCATCGACCGGGCTAATAATTCCGACCCGGTGTCCGTGTGACCCCGGGTGCTATAAGGTAAGCCAACATGAACGTACTGATCATCGACAATTACGATTCTTTCACCTTCAATCTGTATCAATATATAGGTGAAATACTGTCCTCCGCGCAGAGCCGAGGCGACCTAGGTGAGTTCAAGGTGAGCGTCAAACGCAACGATGAACTGAGCCTGGCCCAGATCCAAGAACTGCGACCGGACCGAATTATTATTTCACCTGGGCCTGGCTCACCCGACGATGAGCGTTACTTTGGCGTTTGCACCGAGGTAATTCGTACCCTGGGTCCGACCACACCATTGCTGGGCGTTTGCCTGGGCATGCAAGGCATAGTGCACAGCTTTGGCGGGCATATCATCAAGGCGCCGGTGCCGATGCATGGCAAGGTTAGCCCCATCCAGCACGACCAGCGTGGGCTCTTCACCGGTGTCCCCGACCAATTAGAGGTCATGCGCTATCATTCGCTGATCGCCAATCCGAAAACCCTACCCGATTGCCTGCGCGTAACCTCGGCCGTGGGTGCCCTGGCCGCCGCCGATTTCGACGACCGCAGTCAGCTGCAGAGCGACGCGGACTTTGAGATTATGGCCGTACAACATATCGATTACCCGATCTATGGGATTCAATTTCATCCGGAATCCTTTGCCACCGAAGGCGGTAAGGACCTGATTCGTAACTTCTTATTTCAGGCCTAGGGTCGCTCGACAGGCTGCTTGAGTAACATCGGCGCAAAAAAAACCAGCCTAAATAGACTGGTTTTTTTATCGGCGAGATCCGCCTAGACGGCGCGCCTTAGGCTCTCTTAGCGATAGACTGGCAAGGAAGCGCAGATCGCAATCACCTTGGCTTTGACTTCAGCGATCATCGCATCGGCGTTGCCCGTTTCCAGCGCATCCAGCACATCACAGATCCAATTGGTCAACTGGGTCGCTTCGGCCTCATTAAAACCGCGGCGCGTGATCGATGGCGTACCAATGCGCAGACCCGAGGTTACAAAAGGTGAGCGCGGATCATTGGGTACCGAGTTCTTGTTGACGGTAATGTTCGCCAAACCCAAGGCCGCATCAGCGTCTTTGCCCGAGTAAGATTTGCCGATCAAATCGACCAAAAACAAGTGATCTTCAGTGCCGTTGGAGACAATGCGGATACCGCGCGCCATAAAGGCCGCCGCCATCGCCTTGGCATTCTTAACCACCTGGGCTTGATACAGCTTGAATTCAGGCTCCATTGCTTCTTTAAAGCAGACGGCCTTGCCGGCAATAACGTGCATCAACGGGCCGCCCTGACTTTCAGGGAAGACGGCAAAGTTCAACTTCTTGTTCAAAGCCTCATCGTTGTGCGCCAGGATCAGGCCGCCGCGCGGGCCGCCCAATGTTTTATGGGTGGTGGTGGTGACCACATCGGCGAACGGCATCGGGCTCGGGTAGACACCCGCCGCGACTAGGCCGGCAATATGCGCCATGTCGACGAACAGGAAGGCACCCACTTCGTCGGCAATGGCACGAAAACGCGCCCAGTCGACGATCAGTGAGTAAGCTGAAAAGCCGGCTACGATCATCTTTGGCTTATGCTCACGGGCTAGAGCGTCAACCTGGTCGTAATCGATTTCACCGGTATCGGTATTCAGACCGTACTGAACCGCGTTGTAGATTCGGCCAGAGAAGGACACTGATGCACCGTGGGTCAGGTGACCACCGTGCGCCAGACTCATGCCGAGGATAGTATCGCCAGGCTTACACAGGGCCATATAGACCGCGCCATTGGCCTGTGAACCGGAGTGAGGCTGGACGTTGGCAAATTCCGCGCCAAACAGCTCTTTGGCCCGATCGATGGCCAGTTGCTCGACCACATCGACGTGTTCACAACCGCCGTAATAACGCTTACCGGGATAACCTTCGGCATATTTATTGGTCAGCTGAGACCCCTGGGCCTCCATAACGCGCGGCGAGGTGTAGTTCTCTGAGGCGATCAATTCTATATGCTCTTCCTGACGCACACGTTCCGCTTCCATTGCCTGCCACAGGTCGGCATCGTAATCGGCAATATTCATGGTTTTTTCAAACATTAGACTCTCCAATGTGTTGGAAGCCTCAGTTAAGACACCGCAACCGCAGACCATAACTAGGGCTTCGTAAAAATCGATATAACAACCAGGCTTTGCCAGGCATTTTACCGGTCAGGAAGACGGCGTATTTTACACAAACCCACGCGCAATCCCAGAAAAAGGGCTTATTTAGTCGTATGTTGTTAAATTGTTATGCTTTCGCTGCAATCAAACGACGGCAGCGGACTATTTATAGCATTGAAGTGACTTACACCCGCGCATCCATTAAAATTGCTCACCTATTTTTCAGACAAGGATCCTTCGGTGGCTCAATACGTATTTACCATGAATCGCGTCGGCAAGATCGTCCCGCCGAAACGAGAAATCCTGAAAAATATCTCCCTATCTTTCTATCACGGCGCGAAAATTGGCGTCTTGGGTCTAAACGGCTCCGGTAAGTCTACATTGCTGCGCATCATGGCCGGCCTCGACACCGAAATCCTCGGCGAAGCGCGCCCCCAGCCAGGCTTGAAGATTGGCTATCTACCGCAAGAACCGGAGCTGGATAACAGCAAGTCGGTACGTGAGATAGTGGAAGAGGCGCTCAGCGGTCTTAAAAATGCACAGGTAGAACTTGATGCAGTATACGCAGCCTATGCCGAACCGGATGCTGATTTTGACAAGTTAGCCCAGAAGCAACAGGAACTGGAAAACATCATCAATGCCGCCGACGGTCACAACACCGAGACCCGTTTGGAAATAGCCGCCGATGCCCTGCGTCTGCCACCTTGGGACGCCCGGGTCGAACATCTGTCTGGCGGCGAACGCCGCCGAGTCGCACTGTGCCGATTACTGCTGTCCAACCCCGATATGTTGTTACTCGACGAGCCGACCAACCACCTCGATGCGGAATCAGTGGCTTGGCTAGAACGCTTCCTACACGAGTTTACCGGCACCGTGGTCGCCATTACCCACGACCGTTACTTCCTCGATAATGTCGCCGGCTGGATCCTCGAGCTCGACCGCGGACAGGGCATCCCGTTTGAAGGCAATTACAGCCAATGGCTCGAAAACAAGCAACAGCGTCTGGACGTCGAATCGAAGCAGCAGTCAGCCCACAGTAAGGCCATGAAAGCCGAACTGGAGTGGGTGCGTCAGGGCTCCAAAGGCCGTCAATCCAAGTCTAAGGCTCGCCTCAAGCAGTTTGAAGAAATGAATTCGCAAGAGTTTCAAGCGCGCAATGAAACCAATGAGATGTATATCCCACCTGGACCACGCTTGGGCGATATCGTGATTGAAGCCGAAGGCGTGAGTAAGTCCTTCGATGGCCGATTGCTCTATGAGGATCTCAACTTTGTTATCCCACCGGGTGCCATCGTCGGTATTATCGGCGGCAACGGTGCGGGTAAATCGACTCTGTTTAATATGATCGCCGGCACGCAGCAACCCGATGATGGCACGATTCGCATCGGTGAAACCGTCAAGCCGGCTTACGTTGGCCAGTTACGCGAACTCAATGGCGACAATACGGTCTGGGAAGAGATCTCCGGCGGCATGGACACCATTACCATCGGTACCTATGAAACCTCATCGCGAGCCTATCTGGGCCGATTTAACTTCAAGGGCGGCGACCAGCAGAAGTTTGTTAAGAACCTCTCCGGTGGCGAGCGCAATCGGTTATTTCTAGCCAAGGTGCTGCAAGAAGGTGGCAACGTGGTCATGCTCGATGAGCCGACCAACGATCTGGATATTGAAACCTTGCGCGCACTGGAAGAGGCGATCTTGGCCTTTCCCGGCGTGGCCATCGTCATTTCCCACGATCGCTGGTTTCTCGACCGTATCGCAACGCATATATTGGCCTTCGAAGGCGATTCTAAGGCGGTCTTTTTTGAAGGCAACTTTACCGAATACGACGCCGACCACCGCAAACGTCACGGCAATGAAGGCCCTAAACGCCTGAAGTACAAGCGCATTAAATAGCCGTCGCGGCAGCCCCGCGACTCGGCCGAAGATGATCTATACTCTAAAGCAATGTACGTGCTGCTCGATCCCTTGGGTTTCGGGGGGCACGTTTCTTTAGCCTTTATAGTGAAGCCGGTTATGCCTCAAACGCTCAAATCCCCCCTGCCAATCGCCAAACCGAGCCTGCCCTATAAGAGCCCGCTGCTAATGCTGGTGTCCGTCGGTTTTTGTGCGGGCCTGTTTCTAATGGCAAGCGTCTGGTTGTTCAACGCTAAGTTGGGCCTAGCCAGCAGCATATTGACCATGGTGATGGCGCTGATCAGCCTGGTCTTTTTACTGATTGCGCTCAGGGTGTACGCCCACATCACCCTGTTACTGGCGCAAAACGATCAAAAACACTTACAAAATGCCCTGATCCAGGCCAAGGATATGCTCGACACCAGCAAGCAACTGCGCGACGACCACATTATTCTTCAGTCCCTAGTGCAAAACCTGCCTTTTCCCGTTTGGCTTAAAGATCGGCTTGGACGATATCTGGTCGCCAACCATGCCTTTGTTCAGCAATGGGCTAATGGCCAAGAACCAAAGGGTAAGACCGATGCCGACCTACTCAATGCCCAATTGGTGAGCACCTTTGTGGCTGCCGATGAGGCGGCTCTGGCCACCGGCATGGCGCAGAAACTTGACCTGCGCTTGGACTTCAGCGGCCAAGCAGCAAAATGGGTACGCATCGAACGCTATCCATTACAGGGTGAAGATCAACAAGCCGTGGGGGTCTTGGGCTTCGCCATCGACATTTCACCCTTTAAGGCAGGCCTCAACGACAACTCCGCTGGGTTTAAGACGCCCCCTCACCCGGAGCAGCAGTAATGCGCGGCGGTGCCCTGTGGAGGCGAATAGGCCGCTCAAATAAGCCTGAGGTAAACGCGATAACAAGAAGAATATTCGTGCAAGCGCTTGATATGTAAGAAAAAACTAATTACTATGCGCTCACTTCGTTTTATGCGGACGTGGTGAAATTGGTATACACGCCAGATTTAGGTTCTGGTACCGCAAGGTGTGAGAGTTCGAGTCTCTCCGTCCGCACCATTCTAAGCCCTTAGGGCGCCTTTTCATGTTGCTATACAGACCTTTCCCCCAGTTACTTCTACAACACTTCTGATAGATATGACTGCTGTACAACTGTATCTCGAGTTTTAAAACCCCATGACCCCCGCAAGCCATTTATAATTTGCCCAAAGACTGGGTCAACCAACAACGCTTGATGAGCGACTAAATTACGTTTAAGTAAACTGACGGCTAATGCCTGAGACTTCGCTAACCTGATATTGATGTAGCCGCACAACACTGGTTACGCTCGAGGCCATATCAAGCACCTGTTGCGCCAACTCGGCAGGATAAATTAGATCTAAACAATGATTATGTTCTTAGGGGGGAGTTGTATGCCAATAGATCAATATAGCTCAGCAGATGGCGCTAAATACCGTGATGGGCTGGTTGAGACGGATCTGGCGAGTCGAACCGTAAAGAGGCAGCGCATGCACTCCCTCTTTACTGCCCTTGCACAGTTATCATGCCTACAAGGGCTTAACCAGAACAGATAATCAGCCGTTGGCGCTATCTAACGCTCTGGCTCGTTCAAACATATAGGGCACTGTAGGCAGACCCGCCATTGCAAACGCGCCTAAAATCAGCAGTGGTGCGGCTGCGGCCATATCGGAAGCAATCAGTGCCAGTGCTGATACGACAAAAATACCGCCCATGGCAAAGGACAGGGTTTTGTGTAATTTAACCACCGTCACCACCGCACCGGCCACTAAAGCCAGCAGCGCAAGGCTTATCATCCAGGTGCCTGAAATAATGGTGTGTAGATTGAGCACACCAACTTCATCTAACAACCTTACATAGTGGTAGGACACCATATTGGCCCCAGCTTGCTGCATGGCGACCATCGAATTGTGCTCATGTAGACTAATCAGCGAGCTAATCAACGCAGACAATGGTGTCAGGGCTGCGAACAGAGCCAACACGATCGCCACCACACCCAACATCTGTTGTACCTTAACAGCGGATTTTGACTGCCGGACAATGTCGATACCCACAGCAACTAAAATAATAAGGCCGGTTACCACCATCTGCCAGAAGGTTTCAAGCTGAGCCAAGGTCAGGCCATTGTTAATGAGCTTAATAAGCACCACGCCCATAAAGGTACCAATCACGGTGCCTCGCCCACCAAACAGTGACGTGCCGCCAATGACGACCGCGGCGATGGCATTTAGCTCCCACATTTGCCCATAATCTGACTTGGCGTAAGGTGCGCGACCGAGAAACAACAATGCACCGAAGGCTGCGCCCATAGAACAGAGGACATAGGTGTATAACGTATACAATCGGGTGTTGATGCCCGCTTGCCGAGAGCCTTGTTCATTACTGCCGATAGCATAGATGTATCGCCCCAATCTCATATTGGAAACGACTACAGCTAGCAGAATAAAAAATACGATGAAGATGATCATGCTCATCTGAAATGTGCGAAAGAAGCCCATCCAATTGGCATCCACAAACCCGCCAAGCGACTCCATTAGGCCCGAAAGCTCACCAGCTTGAAACTGTTCGCGCAATCCGGCAAACGGGTTGTATCGACCAAACAGGTCAAAAGTAGCTGGTAATTTTGGTGTTGCCTGAGCGCCTGTAGACAGGTGAGCACTGCCTCGCCAGACCGAAAGTCCTGCTAGGGTGACGATAAATGCCGGCATGCCTAAATAGGCGATTAATGAGCCATGTATTGCTCCAATCAAGCCACCTAAAGCCAAGCCGCAAAAAATTGCTATACCGGGTGGCAGTCCCCAGTAACTGGCTATATAACCTGTTACCGCAGCAACCATACCCATTACTGCGCCAACGGATAGATCGATTCCAGCGGCCAATATCACTAATGTCATGCCACCCGCCACGACGCCAATTGCTGCAGAGTTATTGAGAATGGTCATGATATTTGTAGGGTGAAAAAATGGTTTTCCAGACGTTACCATTTCAATCGCAATGGATAAAATCAATATAGCTAATAGAGCCCCAGACCATTCTTTGCGAAAGAAAGAAACTAGGTGGGTTATTGCTTTATCTTGTAAACTCAACACGTTCATCTCTTCTCCAATTATAAAAGAGCCCAGCATCGCCGGGCTCTATTATCATGCTACATAAACTAAGTTTATTATGATTTACTTAATACCAACCAGGTCTTTGTAAGCTTGAGCAGTCGTAGGTGTTACCAAGAAGAAACCAGTATCGATACGGGCAGATACTGTTTTTCCGTTTGATGCATCAACAGCCGCTTTAATGCCTTGATAACCCATTTGATACAACATCTGCGCTGTATCGGCATGTACCCAACCAGCTTCCATTGCTTCAACGGCATCGGTTGCGCCATCAAAACCAACCAGCAACACGTCACCAGCAGACAAGCCTAGGTTTTCCATTGCAGCTTTAGCGCCCATAGTGCCGCCATCCCATGCGTTTGCGACCATCTTAATATCGTTACGCGCATTGAGAATAGCTTCAACGCCTTCTTGAGCTTGGGCAGAGTTCCATTCAGTCGGTACTTCTAAAATTTCACTGTTTGGACGCGCTGTTTTGAATGCTTCGGTGAAGCCATTACGGCGCTCTTGACCCGTGCTTTGAGCTTGGTTACCCGTTACATAAACAATAGCATCGCCATCATTTACTAACGTAGCGGCATAAGCGCCTTGAACCTTGGCAACAGCATAGTTATCGGTGGCAACGAATGACGTTACAGCCGCGCCGTTTACACCCGTGTCGATGGCCACAACAGCCACACCAGCGTCCATGGCATCTTTTACTGCAGGCGCAATGCCTGAGGAATCAACAGGTGCAATGGCAATGGCTTTAATGCCTTGAGCCAACAGGTTTTCAAACACTTCTAGCTGACTAGACAGGTCACCCTGGAAAGTAGGTCCTACTGTTATAAGGTCAACGCCTGCCTCTTTCGCTGCATCAGCCGCGCCCTGGTTAATCATCATCCAACCAGAGTTAGTCGCTGACTTGGTAATATAACCAATAGACTCTGCATAGACTGCGCCAGACAACAAAGCGCTTGCGGCGATTGCGCCAATTAATTTATTCATTTTCATGCTCATCATCGATACTCCGATATGTTTTTATTTTCGTCCTGTGGCGCCAACTACAAAATATAATTTGCTGAACAGGTATTTGCGGCATTTAGATGGCCTGACAGAATCATTGCTCATTTGTATCACCCCTGTCAATTATTAAATCAATTTTACTTAATAATTGACAGGGGTGCCTTTCGTCGGCATTCTCAGCTCAACAGAAACATTTAGCCCATTGGAGGCAGATATGACCCATCCCGTTTTAGAGATTAGCGGCCTTACCAAACACTATGGCGGCGTGCATGCCCTCAACGATGCTGATTTTATCTTAGCGCCCGGCGAGCATGTGGCCATCGTAGGTGATAATGGTGCCGGAAAATCCACTTTTGTGCGTAACCTTACCGGTGTTGAACGGCGTACCCGCGGCAGCGTAAAATTCTACGGTGAAGAAGTTGACTTTGCTTCACCCTTAGAAGCGCGTGATGCAGGCATCGAAACGGTCTACCAAAATCTGGCACTGGCTGACGAATTGGATGTACCAACCAATATATTTTTAGGCCGAGAACTCACCAAGTTCGACTTTGGTCCATTTAGCTGGATGGACAAAAAGGCTATGTTGGCGGAGTCTCAAGAGCTATTACAAAAAACAGGTGTTAAGATTCCTGATCTTAGCCAATCTTTAAGAGGCATGTCTGGCGGACAGCGCCAATGTGTCGCAATTAGCCGCGCAGCGGGATGGGGCGATAAGCTCATCATTATGGATGAACCCACTGCCGCCTTAGGTATTCAAGAATCGACCCGCGTGGAAAACATCATTCGTGGCTTGAAAGAGAAGGGCACACCCCTGATTCTGATTAGCCACAATTTACGCCAAGTATTTAATTTAGTTGACCGAATTATTGTTTTTCGCCAAGGGCGAATTGTTGGCGATAAATTGACCGCTGAAACAGATGGCAATGAAATTGTATCCATGATCACGGGTGTTGATCAGGTTGTTCACAAAGACGCGAGTTACATATAACACTATGAATTTGGAAAACCCCCAATTGCGCAATGCTGGCACGAATCAGACCGGCATGCGCCAATATAATGAGCGGCGCATTCTGGCCATTATTCGTGAAACCCGGGGGATAACCAAAGCCGACATTGCCAAAGCAACCAACCTCACGCCACAAACAGCCACGATAATAATCAATCGGCTGGAAGAACAAGATTTATTACTGGCAGGAGAAAAGCGTCGCGGTGGCAAAGGCCAACCCTCTACGCCTTATCGGCTCAATCCAGATGGTGCGTTAAGCATAGGCATCAAAATTGGTCGCAGTTCGTTGGAAGTATTATTGGTTGGCTTTACCGGAGAGGTGCGCTCACGTTTATCTTACAATTATGCTTTTCCAGAGCCCAAGGAAGTTTTTTACCATATTAAACGGAGCTTGGATCATATACTTGGCAGCCTCACCGCTGAACAACATACAAAGGTTCTTGGCATTGGCGTGGCGGCGCCCTATTCGATGGATGGCTGGGCGGGAGAGCTTAAAGGCCCGATAGAAGCGCGCAAATCGTGGGCCAACATCAATATTCGCGCAGAGATTGCGGCACTCACTACGATTCCAACCACACTCACCAATGACGCTACCGCAGCTTGCATTGCCGAGCTAACCTTTGGCAACCCGCATAAGTGGCAGAGCTTTTTATATTTTTATGTCGGTACATTTATCGGTGGTGGCTTGGTCTTAAATAACCAAATATACGCAGGGCATAACACCAATGCTGGCGCTATGGGTTCCATACCCCTGAGCAGCAGTAAACAGCTCATCGCAGACGCCTCCCTGTATCACCTAGACCAGGAACTCAGCCAGCTAGGACTGGCCAAGATCTTTCTTGAGGGCGCCAGTGAAATAAACCCAGAAACATGGCTGGTTTATACCCGCTGGGCAGACAAAGCGGCTTTGGCCATTGCCTATGCAATCGCCTCTGGCTGTGCCTTTGTTGATCCAGAAGGTGTGATTATCGATGGCCGCATCCCGGCAAAAGCCACCACTTACCTGGTCGACGCAATTCGCCATGCTTGCCATACTGACAATTGGGAAGGGCTGTCTAAACCCACCATAATATGCGGAAACATTGGTTTTGATGCACGAGCCTTGGGTGGCGCGTTACTACCTATATACTCCACCTTTGCACCAGACAGTGATGCTTATTTAAAAGCCACTAGTTAAAAGCCACACAGTCACAATATATTTATAAATACGTTTATTTGAATTCTGCTTTTGTTGGGTTCTACCCCATCCACTACGACAACCCAGCTCGCTATGCCCTTTTATTTAGGTTCATTCCAGGCTGGCAGCCCAACCCACTCAGCGTTCCAACATTGACAGGCTTGCCCCCCTTAACTAGTTTTAAACTCATCATCTGCTGCATTGACTCTACATGATGTCTGGTTTCTTTCAGAATTCGACCCAACCGGTCACCCTCTTCTTGGAAAACCCGGCCCTAGCTAAGGGCCAAAGCGCAACCGATCCCTACGATTTAAAGATCAGCCTCGACTCCAGTGCACAGCATCTGCCCTTTGAACCCTTTGTGTCCATTATCCGTTTTGCGTTGCAACAGGCCGACGCCGATATGGAGCAGGTGCTTGAACTGCCCAACCTTTTTACGGTATTGAAACCGGTGCTACGCAGCTTTGTCCTCGATCAGGAACCGGCGCAGCGTGAACCCCTGAATACCGATGAGCTCTCCTACGAGCAGATCGAGGTGCAAAAAGCCTTGGCCTACCTGCTCGAGCACTGCTTCGCTCGGCCGGTCACCATTGCGGTTACCCACGCGCAATACCTATCGCCCTCCGCGCTGAAATTATTACAACAAGAAGACTATCGATTTACCGCCAAGATCCACCTCCATCTGTATTTGTCGACCATGGCCTTTACACATTTAAAAAACATCCAAGGTTTTGTACAGCAGATTAAGCGCCGCCATATAACGGTGCCTGACAAGGCTGGCGGCTCTATTAAGAGCCGCCAGCATTACCATGTAGAACTCCAGAGCGCTCAGATGTGGCGGCATCTAGAGTTCGCGCAAGCACTATACTGCCCCGATGAAATTTTGACCTTGGCCGATCGCATCCAGGCTGAGCCACATCTGGTACTCGAAGACAAGGCGGCTATTCTCAGTGCTAGAATGTTTGCCTGGATTCTGACCAATGATCCCGAACGCTGCCATATCCATATGCAGGAGTTGCAACAAATCAATTTGGAGGCCTTAGCGGTGCCGTCCGGTCTCGCGACTCTGTCGGCCATCTGTGTCGGATATCTGTGCTTGCAGGACTTCCCAGCTGCCACCAAGGCCGCTCACAACCTCAGGTTCTATGCGCACCAGCAGCACCAGGCACAGCAGCAGCTGCTCGCCGAGTTTTATATTTTTCTCAGTGTCTGCATGGACGGCCAACTCGACCTGGACGCCGAACGGCTAGAGCAGTTGGAACGGGCGCTGAGCCAGCAGGGCTGGCCTAATTTGGCGGCCTTCGTGAAATGCTCTCTGTGGTTCAATGAGGTCTTGCTGGCGGAGCAGCCGGAGCGGTTGATCAGCCTGTGTTTGGCGGCCGTTCGGGACTTTAAACAGCTACACAACCTGATTGGCCAGTCCACGGCGCATCATCATATCTGTATCGTGCTTGGCTCCAACGGCAGGCCGAAGGAGGCCGTGTCGCATATCCAAAAGGCGCTAAACCTCACCAAGCAATGCGGCCTATCAGTGCGCATCCACAATACGCTCAACGGCCTGTCCTTCTTGCTTAACGGTTTGGGACAAAGCGGTCCCGCGCGCAAGGCCATCGAGGCGGCCTATCCCTTGGTTTTGGCCGATGGTAATTTCGATCAAATTTGTACCACCCTCTACAATTTGGCACTAACCGCCTTCTATGCCGATCATCTGCAGAGCACCATCTCACTATTAGACGATATATTTTTGATAATGGAATATCGCAATATGAGTGGCATTCGGTTCTTAAACAAGGAGGAGATGTTGGCCCTGCAGGCCATAGCGGCCTACCTAGATGGCGACCGACGACTGCCCTTGGCCATTCATCAGCAGCTGCGCCAAACCCAAACGCGATCGCATGAGGGAGAAGCCTTTATTCGCTGTATCGGCCTGATCACACAAGATTTGGACGTCGATCAGGCCGAAGATCTGTTTGCCACCCTGTCCGACCGACTTGGCAGGTTGGGTAAAAATATGCATTTGGAACTCTTACCCGTGCGCCTGCTGGTGGTTTATCTGCGTGATCTCAATGAACCGGGCCGGGCCAAAGCCTGGGCTCGTATTGGGATAAAACAATGCCGTGCCAACCATCTGCACAGCCGAGTAGGTTGGTTTAGAGAGGGCCGCCGACAACCCTTGATGCAGACCACCGTTGACGCCCGCCAGGCGATCAATCTGGCGCAGCGTCAGCTAGGCATCGATGCCCTAAAGCTGGAAAATGGTTTATTGCATACCCTGGTGGCCTTTAGCGATTCGGCCATACGCAGCTCAACGTTGGAGGAGTTGCTCGACGCCTTTCTGCAAAATTTGCAGAATTTCATCACCGTTCACAGCTCGACGATACAACTGACCCTCAGTGACGGGCAAGAGTTGAACCGGAAAATCACCAAGGGTAACGTCCTGGACCAGCGCATTGGCCTAGAGGTTTTACAGTATCCCCTGCAGTTTATCGGTGGCACTGGTCAGTTACGCTTGAGTTTTTTTAACGACCTGGCCAGCTATTCTCAAGATGCACGCGCCATTATGCAAAAAATTTGTGAGCGCCTATCGCGTTCGGTCGAGTATATACTCGATCGCTTGGATTCCCATCGTCTGGCCTATCACGATGCGCTCACCGGTGTGTACAACCGCATCGCCTTTAGCGAAGATATACAGCGCCTACTGACGCCCGGGAGTGTCAGCACACTGTGCCTAGCCTTTATCGATTTGGATAACTTTAAGTCGGTCAATGACACCCACGGCCATTGGGTAGGGGATGAATATCTGAAGGCCTTTTGCGCGGATTTGACGGCTCGGATCCGCTCAGCAGATCACCTCTATCGTTTGGGCGGGGATGAATTTTTGGTGTGTTTTCAAGACCTCCATCTGGGCGAGACCGAAGCCATTTTATATCGCTTTATCGACACTTTTTTTCAACCCGAGGCATTGCAGAAGATCGGCGTTAACCCTGACCTGGGCTTGGGCTGTTCGGTCGGCCTGGTGGAGTACCACCCCGAGGCAACGCGGCAACTGAGCGAAGAACAACTGATGCAGAAGGTGGACAGCCTGATGTATCAGGCCAAACGCTCGCGCGATCGGTGCATTGCCAGCCAAACCCTATAGAGGCTCGGTCGCCTGTATCGAGGCCAGCGCATGCACGGCGAATTGCCGTGCACCGGGTTCATCTAGATAACCATCGGTTTTTTTGTGGGCGCGTAAAAACTGGTAAATCGAAACCAGCAAGGTTAAGCCTTGCGTCTCGTCGAGTTCGCGGGCATCGGCACTTAGAAGCTGCTGGGCGATCTGGTTGGCGACCATCAAGGCTGCCTCATCTACGACCTCCGCTTGGCGATATTGATAGCCACAGCCGGTGGCTAACCATTCCAGGCTGACATTAACCCGACGCGCGATCAGATCGGCGCGTGACAGGCTTGGTTCAGTGCCATTGAGATATTTACGAATCAAACTCTCGCTCAGGCCCACCTTGCGGGCAAAGGCTGACACCGAACTTTCCGCTACCAGGATCCGCAGCCGCGCCGCAAAGGTTGCACTCGGGTCCGACTTTTCTTCTTTTGACAAATGTGAGTGCAGCGTCATGGATGCAAGCTATCTAGTAGGAGAGAGGCTCATATTATGAACAGTTTTTTAGGCCGCGGTCAACTTGGGGCTTGCTGTCAATCTGCATGAGATGAGCTAAAGCGCTGCGTGGCACAATCAAGAAATCCACGCGGTCATTGCTCTGCTAAACTTAAATATCTTTTAGGAAGCCGCTCATGCCCTTGTCTTTTACCATTGTGCCGGTTCGCTCAGACGCCGGCGATCGCTTAGAGGCGCAGATTGATGCGTTGGGTCTGCCGCCCTTTTCACTCGGACTCTTGGAGGGTGTTGTGCGCAAACTGGCCAGCATTCAACAGACCCAGGACATTGAATTACAGCAGCTGCGACATCTGGTCTTTTGTGCCGACCACGGCGTATATGACCGCTCACATCAATCCAACATCAGTCGGCTGTCGTCTACCGACCAGGTTCAGCGGATATTGACTGGACGGGCGCCAGTGGCCGTCGCATGCCTTCAATATCAGATTGAGCTGTCGGTGATAGATTGTGGTTTAAACGGTGCTGAAATCGACCCTCAGCCGCGGCTTTATAGCCAAAAAATTGCTGCCGGTACCCGAGATATTTCGATGTTGCCGGCCATGACGACGGCACAAATGCATCAGGCGGTCACACTGGGCAGCGAGCATGCGGCGCTTAAGATGGCGGAAGGGGCCCGGGTGTTGTCCTTCGGCGCGTTGGGACAGGGCAACACCACCAGTGCTGCAGCGCTCTGCGTTGCGCTGTTGGACTTGCCACCGGAGGTTGCCGTGACCAACCGAAGTCGCCTCGAGCCGATCTTATTCCGCGATAAGGTCGATGTCCTGACCCAGGCGCTGGCCTTACATCGCCAGGACCTGAGCGATGCTTGGTCCACCGTTCGCCATCTGGGCGGCTTTGAAATAGCCGCGATAATGGGCGCTATGGCGATGACGGCGGAACTGGGTGGGATGTTCTTGGTTGACGGTTTTGCCTGTTCTACAGCCCTGCTGGCCCTGCATCGCCTCTACCCGCAGATCATCGACTATGCCCAATTCAGCCATCAGTCATCCCATATTGCTCAGCACGCCATTATGAAACATTTGGGTCAACGGCCCTTGCTGAGCCTTAATCTGGCCCTGGGTGAGGGCACGGGTTCGGTTTTGGCTTGGCCATTGGTGCTTTCTGCGGTTAACTGCCTAAAGGCGTAAGCGATAGGCTATCCAGACGCTCTGGCCCTGTGGGACGATATCAGGTTACTCATTGGTATAACGAGGGTTCGCCCTCGGGGCGGGTCTTGAAGCGCTTGTGCAGCCACAAATATTGTTCGGGATGTTCACGAATTCGGCGCTCCAACCAGGCGTTAATGGTCCGAGCATCGGCGACCTCATCACCGCTGGGAATGGCCAACGGCGCCTCAATGGTAACCACAAAGCCGCGCCCGTCGGCGCGACGATAGGCGCTGATGGGCAACACCAGGGCATTACCCGCCTGGGCCAGCTTGCTGGTCATGGTAATGGTCGCCGTCGGTACGCCAAAAAACGGCACAAAGACCGAGGCCTTAGGGCCATAGTCTTGGTCCGGTGCATACCAGACCGTGCCCCCCCTTTTAAGTGTGCGCAACAGACCCTTCATGTCTTTGCGCGCAATGGTCGCGGTGCTGTAGCGCTCCCGAGCTCGGGTCATAAAGTAATTAAACAGTGGGTTGTCGTCTTTGCGATAGACCAAAGAGTACTCGAAATGCTCAATAAACAGGGAGCCGGCGATATCGAGCGGACCAAAGTGCCCACCGAGTAAGATCACCCCTCGGCCCGTCGCACGCGCCTGATCCAGATGTTCCAAGCCATCGAGTTGCAAAGCCATACGCGGCTTGGGACGACACCAGGCTTGGGCCGTCTCAAAAAAATTTAGGATGTTTGCATAAAACACCTCGCGTACCAGGCGCTGCTGGGCAGGTGCATCGAGTTCAGGAAAACAGAGGCGAATGTTGGTGTGCGCAACCTTGCGTCGACTCGCGACCAAGCGATAGAGCAGCGCCGCCAAGGCGCGGCTGATCACTAGGCGCAGGCCCACCGGCAGCCAAGCCATCAGATATAGTCCAGCGATGCCTAGCCAGGTAGGCCAAAAGGCTGGCGCCCAAAAATCTCGAAACCGGTAGTATTCGGTGACCCGTGAATCCTTTTGGTTCTTTCGCTTAATTGGCCTGTTGCGGGCTTGACGCATGCATTAATAACTCATTAAATACCCTAGGCTTCGCAGTATGCCGTGCGCATCCGGCGACGGCAATTTTAAAGCCTAAGGGCCAATATGAAAAAAGCACTCCCCAAATTTCTGACCCGTCGGGTTGCGGCCCATCTAACCATCGCAACACTGCAGCAATGGCTGATAAAGGTGCAGGGTTGGCAAGATGCGCGCGCGGCGCTGAAGGCCCGAAAGTCGACCCTTAGCGATGACCGTTAACTGAGCACCAAAACGCCGTCAATCTCAATCGCTACGCCCTTGGGCAGCGCAGATACCTGAACGGCGGCGCGAGCCGGGTATGGCTGGGTAAAGTAGGTCGCCATTATTTCATTAACCAGGGCAAAATGACCCAGATCAATCAGAAAGATATTCACCTTCACCAGTTCGTTCATCGAACCGCCCGCCGCTTGGCAAACTGCACTGAGGTTTTTAAACACCTGGTGGATTTGCGCCGCCATCGCGTCGTCGAGCACGGTCATCGAGACGGGGTCGAGCGGAATTTGACCCGACAGATAGACCGTTTGGCCAACTTTGACCGCCTGTGAGTAGGTACCAATGGCGGCCGGGGCCGAGTCAGTATTTATAAATTCTCTAGTCATTTTGGGTCTCCTGTAAAAAAAGCTATTCTTCCGGATATATTTTCATAGACTATCGGTCATTGTATTGGACCCTGCGTGGCCCCATTAACCCGTCTTAATTTGGGCAATGACAATAGACTTACCGCATTTGGGGCTTTGTGCCAGCGTCATGACTGGTTGATTCATACGAAATTTAGAGGTTTACCATGAGCTGGACTGTAAAAGATGCGATCGAACTCTACAACATTAATCGCTGGTCTGAGGGGTATTTTTCGGTAAATGAAGCCGGAGACACCATCGTCAATGTCGCCAACAATATATCTCTAAAAGAGATCGTCTTGGCGGCTCGGAGTAACGGCTTACAGTTACCGCTATTGGTGCGTTTCCCACACATCCTGCATGATCGTGTGGCGCAAATTACCACGGCCTTTGCTAATGCCATTGCCAATGAGCATTATCAGAATGAATATCAGCCGCTCTACCCGATCAAGGTCAACCAGCAACGTCGCGTAGTCGAAGAGATCATCAACGGCCAACGCCTGGCGGGCACCTCACAGATTGGTCTGGAAGCCGGGAGCAAACCGGAACTGATGGCAGTGCTGGCCGAGGCCTCTAAGGGCCCGACCACCATTGTCTGCAACGGCTATAAAGATGAGGAATATATTCGTCTCGCCCTATCGGCCGAAAAACTCGGCCATCATGTCTATCTGGTAGTGGAAAAATCGTCGGAAGTGGACTGGATCCTCGACATTTCCGAGGAGATGAAGGTCCTGCCAAGGATGGGTGTGCGCGCACGCCTGGCCAGTACCGGCAAGGGTAAGTGGCAGAACACCGGGGGTGAGAAGTCGAAGTTTGGCCTCACCGCCTCGGAAATCATTGCGGTCACCGAACGATTGCGGGCGGCCAACAAACTCGGCTGTTTTCAACTGCTGCATTTCCACCTCGGCTCTCAGATTGCCAATATTCGCGATATCCAGATTGCCTTGCGCGAATGTTCACGCTTCTATGTTGAATTGCGCCATTTGGACGTGCCGATTGGCATTGTCGATGTCGGCGGTGGCCTAGGTGTTGACTACGAGGGCACCCGCTCGCGCGAGTCGTGCTCGATGAACTATTCCACTCAAGAATACGCCAACAATGTGGTCTATGCCTTTCGCCAGGCCTGTGAAGTGGCTGAGCTGCCCCATCCAAAGATTTTTAGCGAATCCGGTCGTGCCGTCACCGCACACCATGCGGTGCTGATTGCCGATGTCGCCGAAGAAGAGACGCCGGATGTCACCGTGCCCGACAAACCCTTGGACGATGCCCCTAATATCCTCAAGGAACTGTGGTATTGCTACCAATGCACCCTGGTCCACGAGCGCCCCTATGCCGAGCTCTATCACGATGCCTGTTCGTTTCTCAACGACGTCCACGATGCTTATAACAATGCCACTTTAACGTTAGTCCAACGCGCCCACGCCGAAGAGATTACCCGTTCGATCAACAACATTATCCGCTTGCAACTCAACCCGGCAAAACGGGCCCATCGGGATATGGTCGACGACTTAAATGAGAAGATGGCGACCAAGCTGTTCGTTAACTTCTCGATGTTCCAGTCCTTACCGGACGTGTGGGGGATCGATCAGATCTTTCCCATCCTGCCCTTAACCGGCCTGGATCGAGAACCGTCTGTGCGCGGCATCGTGCAGGATATTACCTGCGATTCCGATGGCAAGATCGACTTTTATGTCGATGGCGAAGGGGTCGAGTCGACTCTGCCGCTACCCAATTGGCAACCCGATGAGCGGCCCTGGTTGGGATTCTTTATGGTGGGTGCTTACCAGGAAATTCTCGGCGATCTGCACAATCTGTTCGGCGATACCAACAGTCTTGATGCCGTTTTTGCGGAAAATGGCGAGCTACTGCTGCAAAATACCCGCAAAGGCGATTCCATTGAGCAGGTGCTGAATTCGGTTGGCTACAGTCGGGAAATGATGGTCAGTGCCTACCAGTCCCAACTGCAGGCGAGCACCATGAGTTTAACCGAACAGCAACACTTCGTTGATCAGTACCGCAAAGGGCTGAATCAGGTGACCTACCTCGAGCCGCGTCAAAAGGCAGCGCAGTAGCCTTAATGGGGTGGTCCCGACGGGACCATCCCGAACAGGCTGTGCCTAAGCCCGACGGCCTAGGTACCTGGCATCACTCTTTACTGTTACTCAGCAAGTCGTTTAGTACCACTCGCGGCACGCCCAGTGCACGTAACACGCTGCCCACAACCGCCTTAATCGAGGCTTCCAGATTGAATTTTGCACCCTGCTCGGTGACATCGAAGACCGGTTGATGGGCATCGATCAGGGCAATGCGATCGGACCCCAGCTTGGTTTTCATGAAATCCACGCTGGGCTGAACATTTTCGATATAAAACTGAAAACGTTTGTGCAGCGATTCGTTGTCGTCATCTTCACGCCCACGAGCCTGGGCTCGGGCCATCATTTCCTGGCGACTGATGCTTAAATGCAACACCTTCAAGACCGGAATATTCATCGAGTTCAAGAACGCCAACAGGTGTTCAGCGGCACGCTCAGTACGCGGGTAGCCGTCCAATATAAAGGACTCTTCTCGAGTCGAGCGAGCCTGCTCGATATGGGCCGCGACAAAATTCTCCGTCCAACGGTTAGGCACCAGTAAACCGTTCATGGTACAGAACTCTAACCATTGTAACTGGGAGGTAAAGCGGTCCATGTCGGGCTTGGCGAAGTACTTCTCGAGCGCCGCCTGGTAAGACAAGACCTTCTTGGTCAGGCTGGCGGTGCTGTCGACACAGTCAAAGATATTGGTCTTGTCGCTCAGGTCGTATTTGGTCGCCAACAATTCGGCAAAGGACGGATCTTCCTTGGCACCTCGAAAGGTACTGCGGAGAATTTCACCCATCGACAGGTGGGCTTCCGGGCGAATCGATAGGGTACGACACAAGGCACTGGCAACCTCGCCCTTACCGCAACTGGACGGTCCGGTCAGGATGATAACGCCAGGCTCGCGCACTCGAACCTTGTCGACATGCACCAAAGACGTCATTTGACTCTGCATTTCCATATTCCCCTCATTATCGAGCTATTGGCCACCCCATCGGGCAGTCTCTTTTGATGGCGCTGAACCGCCTTGGGCAAAACAGGCGCGATCTTCGCGATCTTTTAGTCCAAGTGCAAGCCTGATTCGCATTGCCGACGAAATTTAGCACAAGGCGGATAACAAGCCCAAAGCAGAGTATTGATAAGCCAAGACGAAATAAATAGTGGCCCATAAAAAAGGAGCCCCGGGGCTCCTTGATTTATTAATCTATACCGCTCAATTAACCGAATCTTTGAGCGCTTTACCCGCTTTGAAAGCGACGGTGTTGCTGGCAGGAATCTCGATCTCTTGCCCGGTCTGAGGATTTTTACCCTTACGTTTGGCACGTGAACGCGCTTCAAACGTGCCAAAACCCACTAGGGTTACGGATTCTTTCCTAGCAACAGTCTGGGTAATTTGATCCAGTAAAACGTTTAACACCTCACCGGCTTTATCTTTGGTTAGGTCTGCACGCTCGGCAATCACCGCTGCTAAATCAGGTTTTCTCATAGCCACTTCCTTTATTTCGTTTTTGTTATTAATCGTTTACCAACCAACTGCCCGTCCTCAAAGTAGTAGTGGCGGTACGGCTCGATTTTAAGATGACTCTAGACTACCCATCTTAGGGGGGTATTGCCAAGCCTTTGACAGCAAAAACCTGTCCATTTGACCTTAAATCGTCTCATTTTGACTCTAAATAGCGGTTGAATACCGATTTGCGGTGGTGGCGGGACCCTCTGCCGAGGTAAACTGCGACCCCCACCGTCGATAAATAGAAGCCGTGATAGACCCTGCGTTCGATACCAATTTTGACCCTGATACGTGCAATTATGATTGGCAAGGTCTTGCGACGGTGGAATCTAACCTGCCGAATGAACTCCGCTATTGGCTAACCTTGCCCACCAGCCTGACTCAGGCTCTGAAGCGGCGCGCTGATGACTTTTCAGTCGAGGTGCTCGAGCAACGTCAGATCAACCTGGCACTGCCGATCGATGGCTTTCACGATCAACAGGCGCCTTGCCCGATGTTTTCTCGCAAGGTGCTATTAAAGCAGGGGGATACGCCGTGGGTCGCAGCGCACACCCTGATTCCCTTGAGCAGTCTGGCAGGCGGGCTGAATCAGTTAACTCAGTTGGCCAACAAACCCTTGGGTGAGCTGCTCTTTGCCACCCCGGGTATGCGCAAGGATCATCTCCAGGTCTGCACTACGGGTCTGGGTTGGGGCCGCCGGGCGCGTTACCACTTGCATCACCAACCGTTATTGGTGAGTGAATTTTTTTTACCAGAATTGATACTCTATGAACACAAACGTCTTACATTACTACATCAAACTCACTCGACTTGACCGACCCATCGGCATTTACCTGCTGCTCTGGCCGACTCTAAGCGCGCTCTGGCTGGCCGCAGAAGGCTTTCCGGGTCTGCCCGTGGTGCTGATCTTCACCCTAGGAGTGGTGCTGATGCGCTCCGCCGGCTGCGTAATCAATGACTTGGCCGATCGTAAAATCGATGGCCAAGTTAAGCGCACCGTCGCGCGCCCCTTGGTCTCCGGACTGGTGTCCCCAGGGGCCGCCCTGTGGCTGTTTTTCGGCTTACTGGTGCTGTCCTTTGGCCTGGTACTCTTTACCAATGCGCGTACCGTTGGCATGTCGGTCGTGGCACTGCTACTCGCATCGACCTACCCCTTTATGAAGCGCCACACCTATCTGCCCCAGGTTGTCCTAGGGGCGGCCTTTGCCTGGGCCATTCCGATGGCCTATACCGCCTTAGCGGTGCCGCTGTCCGATGTCGCCTGGCTGCTGTTCAGCGCCACAGTTTTGTGGACCGTCGCCTACGACACCCTCTATGCCATGGTTGACCGCGACGACGATCTGAAGATTGGCATGCGTTCCACCGCGATCCTATTTGGCGATGCCGATCGCCTTATGGTTGGACTGATTCAGGCTCTAACCTGGGTTACCTGGTTGATTATTGGCTTTAAGGCCAATTTGGGACTCTTTTGGTGGATTGGCTTGACGATCAGCGCGGGGCTATTTGGCTACCAACAGTGGTTAATACGCACTCGCGAGCGCAGTGCCTGCTTTGCTGCCTTTTTGAACAACCACTGGATCGGCATGGTATTATTTGTCGGGTTGGCGCTAAATTACCTAGTCGATATTTGACAACAATAGGTCGGGTGTCACATTTATGTCATCAAAGCTTCGTTAAATGTTCAAATTACCACTCAACAAAGCAAACGAGGCAAGCTGTATGTCGACCCGAACGATCCTAATTGTTGATGATGAGGCCGCCATTCGAGAGGTGCTGGTCACCGCCCTTGAAATGGCCGGCTACCGTACGATCGAAGCGGCCAATGCCCAAGACGCGCACAGTCTGGTCGTCGACCAGAAACCCGATCTGATTTTACTTGACTGGATGATGCCTCAGGTCAGCGGTGTCGAACTGGCTCGACGCCTCAAGCGTGACCCCTTGACCGCTGAGATTCCCATTATTATGCTCACCGCCAAGGGCGAAGAAGACCACAAGATCTCTGGCCTGGAAGCCGGTGCGGACGATTACATCACCAAACCCTTCTCCCCGCGTGAGCTGGTGGCGCGGTTAAAAGCGGTACTGCGGCGCTCGACGCCAGCGGGCATCGAGGCGCCCATTGAGGTCAATGGCCTCAAACTGGACCCCAACTCTCATCGGGTTACCACCTTGGATGCTGAGCTGACCATGGGGCCAACCGAGTTCCGTCTATTGCAGTATTTTATGAGTCATGCCGAGCGTGCCTATACCCGCGGGCAACTGCTCGACCAGGTCTGGGGCGGCAATGTGTATGTCGATGAACGCACGGTAGATGTGCATATTCGCCGTTTGCGCAAAGCCTTAGGTGACGAACACAAACTATTAATCCAAACTGTGCGCGGAACCGGTTACCGGTTTTCAACCAAGGTGAATGAAACGGACAATACATGATTCGAGATTTACGACGCAGCCATTACCGCCAACTCACCCTATCTCTGCTCGGGGCCGCCATAGTGGGGGCTTTTTTTGGCTACCCGTGGGTCTTTCTCGCCGTCTCAGCGATCGGCTATCTGATCTGGATCTCCTATCAACAGCACCGCTTGATCGCCTGGCTCATCTCCGGGGCGCGCAAAACACCACCAGAAGCCGTTGGTCTATGGGGGGTTATTTTTGACCATCTATACCGGGTGCAGCGCGATCATCGCAAGCAAGTCGGTAATTATCGCGAAGTGGTGCAGCGGATGCGCTCTTCGACCGAGGCGCTGGCCGACGGCATCATGCTGTTGGATGACAATGGCCATATTCAATGGTGGAACAGCGCCGCCCGGGATCTGTTAAACCTGCGTAAGGAAGACAGCGGCCAAATGCTGATCAACCTGCTGCGGGAACCGAAATTCATCAAGTTCTACCGCAAGAATTTGCATCGCGAACCGATTACACTAGATAATCCCGCCCGCCTAAATTGTCATATCCAGGTCATGATGACAGTCTTTGGTAAAGGCGAGCGCTTGATCGTGCTGCGCGATGTCACGCGTTTGCAGCAACTGGAATTGATGCGCCAGGACTTTGTCGCCAATGCGTCCCACGAGCTCAAAACACCGCTAACGGTCTTTAAGGGACACTTAGAAAATATCCTCAGCTTTGCCGACAACCTGAGTCCGCCGGTCACCAAGGCCCTGCGCAGCATGAGTAAGCAAACCCAACGGATGAAT